>Ga0316585_10000289_pt1 | contig 11123 bp, 10 predicted proteins | sample S_170502SCrBrC_D_FD_204517 | JGI IMG/M metagenome (GOLD analysis project Ga0316585, IMG submission 204517) | Rhizosphere microbial communities from salt marsh grasses in Alabama, United States - S_170502SCrBrC | ecosystem: Host-associated > Plants > Roots > Rhizosphere | place: USA: Alabama...
ACACCGCCGCCTACGACGGCGCCATTGCCAACTACTTCGGCCGCATCGTCGAGCACCCCGAGCACAAGCCCGAGGGCCTGCCGCGCACCTTCAACCTCCAGTTCACGAAGCGCCAGGCGATGCGCTATGGCGAGAACCCCCATCAGCAGGCGGCGTTCTACACTGCGAGACAGGTGCCGCCGGCATCCGTTGCCGCCGCGGAGCAGCTCCAGGGCAAGGAGCTCAGCTACAACAACATCGCCGACACCGACGCGGCGCTGGAGTGCGTGAAGCAATTCAGCGACGGCCCCGCCTGCGTCATCGTCAAGCACGCCAACCCCTGCGGTGTCGCCTACGGCGAGACCCTGCTGCACGCCTATGAGCGCGCCTTCGCCACCGATCCGGAATCGGCCTTCGGCGGCATCATCGCCTTCAACGATGAGCTGGACGGCGAGACCGCCGAGGCCATCGTGCAACGCCAGTTCGTGGAGGTGATCATCGCGCCGACGGTCACCGCCCAGGCGGCGGCGGCGGTGGCGGCCAAGAAGAACGTACGCCTCCTGGCCTGCCGTGCCTGGGACTTGGAGCCTGCCCCCTACCTCGACTTCAAGCGCGTGCTGGGCGGGCTCCTGGTGCAGGATGCGGACCTGGCCCTCACCGATGAGCTTAAGGTGGTCACCCGCCGCGGGCCGTCCGAGCAGGAAATGAAAGACCTCTTGTTCGGCTGGCGCGTGGCCAAATTCGTCAAGTCCAACGCCATCGTCTACGCCCGCGATGGGCAGACCATCGGCGTCGGCGCCGGGCAGATGAGCCGGGTCAACTCCGCGCGCATCGCCAGCATCAAGGCGGAGCAGGCCGGGCTGACGGTGGCCGACGCCGTGATGGCCTCGGATGCCTTCTTCCCGTTCCGCGACGGCATCGACCAGGCTGCCGCCAACGGCATCGCGGCGGTGATCCAGCCCGGCGGCTCCATGCGCGATGAGGAGGTCATCGCCGCCGCTGACGAGCACGGCATGGCGATGGTGTTCACCGGGATGCGGCACTTCCGCCACTAAAGAAGGGCCGAGGGCCGAGGGGCGCAGCCCAACGTACTTCGCACTTCCTACTTCCTACTTCCTACTTCCTAATGCTGTTGCACCCTACCGCCATCATCGAGCCCGGCGCCGAGCTGCACCCGAGCGTGCAGGTCGGCCCCTACTCCATCATCGAGTCGGGCGCCGTGCTGGGCGAGGGCTGCGTGGTCGAGAGCTGCGCGCGCATCTACGGTCACACCCGCCTCGGGCGCAACAACCGCGTCTGCCACGGCGTCACGCTGGGCTCCGACCCGCAGGACCTGGGCTACACGCCGGATAAGGCCAAGCCGCTGACCATCGGGGAGGGCAACGAGTTCCGCGAAGGCGTCAACATCAGCCACGGCGTCAAATATGAAACGGGCACGCGCATCGGCAGCCGCAACTTCTTCATGGCCTACAGCCACGTGGGCCACGACTGCACGGTCGGCGACGACAACATCCTTGCCAATACGGCGACCCTCGCCGGACACGTCGACCTGGACCACCACGTGTTCGTGTCGGGGCAGGTGGCGGTACACCAGTTCTGCCGCATCGGCGCCTATGTCATGCTCGGTGGGGTCAGCGGTGTGCCGAAGGACGTCCCGCCCTTCGTCATTGCCAACGGGCAGCGCGCGCACATCGTCGGCCTGAATGTGGTGGGTTTGAAGCGCAACGGCTTCGACGCCAACCGCCGGGCACGCATCAAGGCGGTCTACAAGCTGCTGTTCCGCTCCGGTCTGCGCCTGGAAGACGCACTCGCCCGCGCCGATCAGGAGCTTCCAGGTCCCGATACCGACGCCATCGTCGCCTTCTGCCGCGGCTCCGAGCGCGGCGTTACCGGCTTCGCATGAATCCCTAGAACCGACACGACAGGAGCCCGAGATGACGGCCGACGACCGATACCGCATCGAGGTGAGCGCGGTCAGCGACTACATCGCCGAGCAATCCGACCCCGGTGATGGCCGCTACGTCTTCGCCTACACCATCACCATCCGCAACACCGGCCAGGTGCCCGCCAAGCTGCTGAACCGGCATTGGATCGTCACCGATGCCGACGGGAAGGTCCAGGAGGTGCGCGGCGCGGGTGTCGTCGGCGAGCAGCCACACTTGGGACCGGGCGAGGCCTTCCGCTACACCAGCGGCACCCAGATCGCGACCCCCGTCGGCAGCATGCACGGCAGCTACGACATGCTGGCCGACGACGGCACGCGCTTCGACGCGGAGATCCAGCCCTTTTCCCTCGGCGACCGCGGCCGGTTGCACTAGCTGCCTCGAGCGGGCATGTCTGCCACCGATCTGACGCCATCGTCCCGCTAAACTTTGCTATGACCACCTACGCCGTCGGCGACATCCAGGGCTGCTACGACGAGCTACGGCGGCTGCTGGACCACATCGAGTTCGACCCCGCCCGCGACAAGCTCTGGTCCGTGGGCGACCTGGTGAACCGAGGGCCGGGCTCCCTCGCGGTCCTGCGCTGGTTCAAGGCGCTGGGCGAGCAGGCCGTCGTCGTGCTCGGCAACCACGACCTGCACCTCCTGGCACTCGCCGCCGGCAACCATCGGCGGGCAAAGGATCACACCCTGGACCATGTGCTGGGCGCCCCCGACCGCGACGAGCTACTGCACTGGCTGCGCCACCGCCCGCTGCTGCACTACAGCGACCACAAGCGCTTCGCGCTCATCCACGCCGGGCTGCCGCCGCAATGGGACCTGACCCAGGCGCGCGCCTGTGCCGCGGAGTTGGAGGTGGAGCTGCGCGGACCGGGCTATGCGGACTTTCTCAACGCCATGTACGGCAACGAGCCGGACCTGTGGTCCGACGACCTGAGCGGCATCGATCGGCTGCGGTTCATCACCAACTGCTTCACCCGGCTGCGCTACTGCACCGCCGAAGGCCGGCTTCTGCTGCGCGAGAACGCCCTGCCCGGCAGCCAACCGGACGAAGCCCTGCCCTGGTTCAAGGTCCCTGGGCGGGCGACGCGCGAGACGCGCATCGTCTTCGGCCACTGGTCCACCCTCGGCTACACTGCCGAGCACAACGTTTGGGCGTTGGACACCGGCTGCGTCTGGGGCGGCCGCTTGACGGCCGTACGCATTCGCCGCAAGCGGCCCATCAAGGTCTACGACCTGGACTGTCCCGGCCACCAGACGCCGGGCTGAGCGCCTTCCGCTGCGGCCGTGCGCTGCCCCGAGTGCCCGTGCGCTCGGTGCCGCGGCAGCCCATCCGGCAGGATGTAAAAGAGATTCCGACCGACAACCCGCTCATCGAACAACTGTCGGTCGAGTTGGAGGCAGCCGGGAAGCGAGCTATGCAAACAAGCTGGGCGCGCGCCGAAACTCTGAGCCTTTCCCGCCGTTAGAAAAAGGATCTGGCCGAACCGTCGCAGGGCACAGCTATCGTGGCACCGCCGCGAAACCAAGCGCAAACTAAACGGCAATAAGGTCCCAGGCTTGCTCTCCGGCTAAGTGTCTTGATTGGTACGCGTCGATCTGAAGAAACGCGACGTGTACCCGTTTAAGGCATGCCCCCGTTTGTCGCATTGGGCGTGACCGCGCGCGGATCCGCAGACAGAAAACGGACGAAGACGCTCCTCTGACAAGCGAGCGGTTCGTCGGAAGAGTTATCGCTCGGCATGCTGACCCCACAGACGCCAAGGCATCGCCCAGGAAGCACTGTGCCGAATCGCGCGCAGTCGCCCCGAACGGGTGGCAAACCTGGCACCCCCCGTGTTTCTGCGACCTCGTGTCACGCGCGCACCTTATGTCTCACACCCCCAGTAGCGCCTTCAACCGGCCGTCCGCCTCCAGCATCATCAACTCTTCTTCTCCTCCGATATGTTCATCGTTAATGAATATCTGGGGGTAATACTTTAGGCCGCAACGTCGGATCATCTCGTCTTTCTCAAGCGGCATCAAATCGATCAGATGGTCAATATATTCGATACCATACCGATCCAACAACGCCCGAACGTCGACGCATTTCCTACAATTGCTTGTGCCGTAGATCTCTACTTTTGCAGTCATTCTGATCTCGAATTCGAGAAGCTATCGTATTGCGAAAGGAATGTCAATTCCGCTACTTCTCGTTCTCTGCCCGGTCACGGTCTGCACCGACGCCGCACAAAAGGAAATTGATGTAAGGCGCATACGCAAGCACCTGGCCCTGCGCAAAACCAAGCGCATTGAATGCTTCAGCGACGCGTTTCAGGCATTGCGAGTTATCAGGCTTCTGCTTAAGCGCGCCCAACGCAGCAAGCAAGTCTTCGATCTCCTGCGGGTCCACGTACCTCAGCAACATGTCAATCGATTCGGTGACACCGTCGACGTTGACATCGACGCCTTTATCCAGGGCGCGGAGCCGGCCGAAATCCTCCTCCATGATCCGTCGCTGCATAGTGCTGACGAACTCATTGAACGTCTCCCTATCCGGGTTATCGAGAAACAACTCGAGCAGTGGCTCTCTGTTCACCTGGCTGACAAACGACAGCGTTCCCCCCGATCTCACAGGCTCAGGGTCCAAGACGTTCAGGACAACGCTCAAAGACTCGGCCCTGAGCGGCGACTTGATGATGTACCGAACCTCGTCATCGACCAGTTCGAACTCCCGGGAACCTTTGATCGCATGCTTCTGCGCGAGCCTTGTAGTCATGGCGTACAGTAATGGCCGATTAACTTGCTCCGGCGACCCACAAGCGACATAGGGGTGCGCTCGGTGGGCTGTTTCAATGTCGCGACACCCGGCTTTACCGATCACATTCGTGAGATCGGATGATTTTGACTCTCCAGCGGTCGTTGCTGGCCGAAGTCACTGGCGGAAGTCTCCCATCCGCTGTCCCTCAGCGTGAGGGGTGCGAGCGCCCGGCCTGCGCTGGGGAGCCGAGACCGGAGCCGCCCCTGGCTTGGTGCAACTGCCGGCTGCAACCAGACACCACCAGGAGGACGCGAAAGTAAGGCATGGTTGTCCACTTTCGCAAGATGTGACCGTGGGGAAGCTTCCAAGCTGCCTCAATCCACAGGCTCTGCAGCGAGCTCCGCGAGCCGCACATCTGCATCCCTCGCGATCATCTCCGCGGCCTTCTCGTCTATCATGGCCGCGGCGGCGTTAGTGTTGCCGGCAACGAGTCCGGGGTCGGTATCTGACAACATGTGCGGAGCGTCCGCTGTCCGCTCGACCGCGGACCCCGGCTGGTGAGGAACCAATGCCACGGAGGCGTCCATATGCTACATCTGAGGGGACGCGCCGCGAATGTCCGTTGTAGGACGCATACCTGCGGGGAATCTGGGGTAGCCTGAGATCATCCCACCGCCGCGGAATCCGAGCCCCTGCTCCGCGCGCGACCGTCGTCAGCCGCGGCGCTGCGCGTGGGCAGAGCATCTCGCCCCCCGGCAATTCCCTCCGTCAGGCCAGCCCCGAGGCTCTCAGGGTAGCTTGGATTTCCTATCCGTCAGCCTGCACAGCAAGTTGCGGCTCAAGAGCGGGCTCGGTCACGGATCAGGGCGGGGACCTCAGCCCGCTCCTCACGAAGCTTGGACCTCGCACGGTGACCGGGATTCGTTCTTGGCCTGGAACGGTCGTTCAGCCGCTCGCTGAACGGCCCATTACTCTTCCGGAGCGTCGCAACCGTGCTAACTTGGCCCTCATGATGCTGCGTGTTGTCGCTTGCCTGCTGCCGATCCTAGGGCTGCTGTTTGCTCTTCCTGGTCCGACATGGGCAGTTCCACGGGCCTGGACCCTGGGGGTACTCATGCCCCGTGGGGAGAAAGCCGGCGAGACGCGGTGGGCGCCGACCGCAGAGTATCTTTCCGCCCAACTCGGCGACGCAGACTTTCGGCTGGTGCCCTGCAGCCTCCAGGAGATGGAGGCGGCTCTAGAACGCGGCGAGCTCGACTTTGTCCTCACCAATCCGGGGCACTATGTCGAGCTTGAGCACCGCTTCGGCATCAGCCGCATCGCAACGCTCAAGAACCTGCGCCAGGGGCGCCCCTACACGGTGTTTGGTGCGGTGATCTTCACCCGCGCGGATCGGACTGACATCCGCTCGCTGCGCGACCTCAAGGGCAAATCCCTCGCCGCGGTGTCCGAACGGGCATTCGGCGGCTTCGAGATGGCCTGGCGGGAGCTTCAGGCGGTCGGCATTGATCCCTTCGAGGACCTCGCTCGCCTCGACTTCGTGGGCTTTCCTCAGGACGGCATCGTCTACAAGGTACGGAACGGCGAGGTGGACGCCGGCACGGTGCGTACCGACATCCTGGAGGAAATGGCGCGCCAGGGTCTCACGGAACTGTCTGAGTTTCATGTCCTCAACCCGATGTCTTCGGAGGAGTTTCCGTTCCAGCTCAGCACACGCCTTTACCCCGAGTGGGCCTTTTCCAAAGCGCGCCGAACCCCTGAGGCCTTCGCCCGGGCGGTGGCAGTCGCCCTTTTATCGATGCCCGACGACCACCCGGCCGCGCTAGCCGGCCGCTACGCCGGCTGGACGGTCCCGCTCGACTATGGGCCCGTGCGGGAGTTGTTTCGGGAACTGAACATCGGTCCCTACCAGCGCCCGCCCGAGTGGAAGCTGACACGGCTGGCGCGCGCGTACTGGTGGGTATTCGTGCTAGCGGGGCTGACGATCCTCTTCGGGGTCGTGCACATCGTCCATGCGAACCGGCTCGTCGTCCTGCGAACGCGGGAACTCTCGGCGATCAACCGGGCACTGGAGTCCGAGATCGCGGAACGCGAGAAGGTCGAGCGCCAGACGCACGCCCTCCTGCAGGAAAAGCGCTTCCTCGCCCGCAAGTGCATGGTGGTTCAGGAGGATGAGCGGCGACACCTGGCGCGCGAGCTTCACGACGAGCTCGGCCAATGCATTACGGCCATCCAGGCGGATGCCGAGATCATTCAGGAGCTGTCCCGTGGCCATGACGATCGGCTGATCGTCAGTGCCGCAGCCATCCAGGACGTGGCCTCGCGCATCTACGAGGTGGTGCATAAGCTGATCGAGCGCCTGCGCCCAAGCATCCTCGACGATCTTGGTCTGGCAGATACCCTGCGTGCGGAGGTCGACGCCTGGCAGGCGCGCCGTCCAGAGACGGACTACGAGCTGACCATCCAGGGGGACCTGAGCCTGCTCGACGAACGCCTCAACATCTCGCTCTTCCGCATTGTCCAGGAGTGTCTGACCAACATCGCCAAGCATGCGGCGGCCCGCCAGGTGAACCTGGATCTCAAGGTCACGCATGAAGGCGGCGGCGCATGGGTTGAGCTGCGGGTCGACGATGACGGGGTCGGCTTGGAGCAGACTTCGGTTAGCAGCGGACTCGGGCTGATCGGCATTCGTGAGCGGGCGGAAGCCCTGGATGGTACCTTCGAGCTGGTGTCAGCACCGGGCGCCGGCGCCCGCATCCGAGTTCGCATGCCGGTCGGCTCTGTCGGCGCACGGGCGGCAGCGGCGGATTATGAACAAGCTTAGCGTCCTCCTCTGCGACGACCACGAGGTGGTCCGGGCGGGTTACCGTCGGCTGCTCGAGAGCACGCCCGATGTTGCGGTCACTGCCGAGGCAGTCGATGGTGAGGAAGCCTGTCGCAAGTATCAGGAAGCACGCCCGGACGTGGTCATCATGGACCTCAACATGCCGGGCCTCGGTGGCCTGGAGGCCGCCCGTCGCATCCTCAGCCGCGACCCCGGCGCCCGGATCCTCGTGTTCAGCGTGCACGAGAATGAGGTCATGCTGTCACGCGCGCTTTCGCTCGGAGTGCTCGGCTATATCTCCAAGCGCAGCGCCTCGCGGGTCATGGTGGAAGCGGTTCGCCAGGTGGCCGCCGGACGGATCTACGTTGGCCAGGAGCTGGTCCCGCTCCTGGTCAGACACGGCTCCAACTGTGAACTCAGCGCCGTAGCGGCGCTCTCAAGGCGCGAGTTTGAGGTGTTCCGACTGCTGGTGGACGGCAAATCGGTCAACGACATCGCCGGCGTACTCGCCATCAGCCCCAAAACCGCGGGCCACCACGTCACCTCCATCAAGTCCAAGCTCGACATCCCGGACCTGGTCGGCCTGACCCGCCTCGCCATACGCCTGGGCATCATCAATCCCTGATTGCCCCGAGGGGACGTCCTCAGTGCGTGCGACGCCTAGGGCATCTCAGACGTCCCCTTAGCGAGAATCAGGAGTTTCCCTATTCGCCGCCCGTCCGCCTCTGATTATCGTAAGGGCGTAGCAGCACCATGCGTGCTGCCTCCCACGCCACCCGTGGCGACACAAAGCATCTCCGCGGGATGAGCAACGCACGACCAAAACGCCACACCAGAGGATCACACAGCGATCATGCACATCTTCAATACCTTTGCGGCCTCCTGCGCCCTACTCGGTTTCCTTGCGAGCGGCGCCTCCCACGCTGGAGGTGCTTCCAACAACACCTGCCCGGTGGGCGTTCTGGACGGCTCGCCTGGCGATGCCACCGATACGTTGGACCTCGAGTTCGGACCCGACACGAGCGAACTTACCCGGTGTCTGGAGCGCCGTCACAACGTCAAAGTGGTCATTCAGGTGAACAATTTCTGCCGCGATATCTGGAACAAGCAAGCTGACGGCAGCCTGACACCGGTCACCAAGGTGTCAGAATGCAAGCCAGGCAGAGCCTATGCCCTCGGCAACATCAAAAACATGCTGAACGACTATGAGATCACGCACGGGATGCGTCCTGGTAAGGACTTCGAGGTGGTCGCCGTTGTCCACAGCGGTGGGGGCGATCTCGTTCTCCAGGACGGCTACAGCTTCGTTGATTCCACAAAAGGAAACGTCACCATCAGCAACCCCTTTCAAGACGACGTCCAGGACCTCATGGATCGAGGCGTACGCTTCCTCTTCTGCCAGAACACCACCCGTGGCTTCATCAGGAGCGGGAAACTGCCGTCCTTGCAAGATGGCGAGGGCTCGGCGACCGATGCGCTGATTCCAGGCGTGGAGTACACGACGGCTGGCGTCACTGCAATCGCCGACCTTCAACGCCAAGGCTACATGGCCGTGCAGCCGTGACCTCCTGATCTTTGCCCGCTGCGCCTCGCCGGAACACTGTCCGTCCTTGTTCGGGCGCGGCCTCCCTGGCTGCGGTCAGTCCGACCACTACAATCTTCGACTATGAGGAGGAGGTCCAATGCCTTCCTTACAGATGCCCGCGCAGGGCACGCTCACGAGTGCAATTGCACTCACACTAGTGACCGTAACGGCAACTGCCGCTACCAATCGCTTCGAATCCAGCCCGATCGAGCAGGGGCCGTGCGCCTTTCTCCCCGCCGATCGGGCAACCGAGTTCCACGGCAATCCGGAGCAGGCCGACCTGAATCTCGGCATGGCCGGCAACCAGTGGGTCGTCTTCGACAAGGTGCTGCAAGGCTTTAACCAATATCTCGGGATCGGAGATGGTACCGAGCCCCAGCACCGCGATAATCCCGGCTGGACGCTCGAGGCGCTCAATGACCCGGCAAACCGCTACTATGTTCAGCTGATTCCGCCTGGCCAAATCCGAGACCAGATCAAGAGCGGCTGCTTGGTGCTGGGTAACGACGAGGAGCGGAATTTCCTGCCGGGCAACATCCAGGTGAATTTCGATGTTTTTGCCAGCACCAACTACAACCTGATGCGCGATCTCGCGGCGAACGGCTTTCTTACGGAGGCAGTGCCTTACATCAAGAATAAGCTCGACCTAATGGTGGCCGAGGACAATCCAAAAGGCATCGGTGCAGATGGTACGACGGGCACCTATGACCACATCCGGGATATCGTTCTAGATCTACTCGATCCGACTATCGTCGTGTCGCAGGTAGACCACATCAATGAGGGCATCCACCGGGCCATCAACAACATGTACAAAGCCATGGACGAGTACATACGAGAATCTAATGATGGAGACGATATCGCGTTACTTGATGCAGCCCTGGACGCGGTGGCGACACCCCAACCGGGCTCTCCGGCGGACACTCGAGAGGGAGTGGATACGGACTTCAACCTGGCCACCAATCCGGAGTGCCATTATTCCGGCCATGACACGATAGCGGACGGCACCCTGAGGTTCTGCGAATATGCGGTGCTGAACAAGGCCAACACCCACGAGACCCGGGTCCATCACGTCGAGACACCGGGGGGCATTCTCGGTGAACCGGGCTTCGTACCCGTGGACGTAGGTCCGGTTTGGATTTCGGAGTTGGGTTATCAGTTGGTACGTGACGTCGCCGTCGAAGGCATGGTGCCCGGCGCCTTCCCGCCGCCCGGTGTGGTGGGCCCGGATGACGCCAATCCGACGATCAACAGTCCAGCGACCTACTCGATTGCGGTACTCAGGAAGCCACAGGCTGGGAGCCGCAACGGCTACCGGCGCCATCTTGCGCAGGACTTCATCGATTTCGTTCGAGGTCCTGAGGGCCAGAAGGCCTATACCGATGGTGGCTTCATCGGCCTAACGGCGGACGAACTTGAGGGCGGTGAGTGCTATGCCCTCGACAAGGACGGGGCCTTGCTGACAGCGCCTCGAAACGGCGGCTGTTAGAGGTGGCGCCGCGGCTTCTCGGCCAGGACAGCCAAGGAGCCGCTTTTCGCTGCTGTGTCAATCGGCGCCTAAACTTGACTAGGGGGCGCAGCATCCGGATTTCGACGCTGATTCACAGCCCATCGGCCTGGGTGGCCCAACCCGCGAGTCCCTCCCCGTTCCTACACGGCAGATGGTCAACCCGCCCCGAGGCCGCCCTCAGAGTGTTGGCGTCGTACCCCAGCGACGATATCGACCGAGGCAGATACGCCCCGGTTCGGGCTGCCTCGAAGCCCAAAGCGGGCGCAAAGGTCTTGTGCGACGTCTGCCCGCCTCTGGCCAACGCCCGCCCGGCGGACCGCTCGCGCGAGGGTCTGCTTACCCTCCCATAGCGGGCGCTGCGGGTCCACCGCACGCGTGCCCGGAGACGACCCACAGCTGCCATTGAGGCTCACCGGTTGAATGGCCGCAAAGGACGCATTGCTGCCTCTCGCAGTGAACCCCTTAGTTGCGGTTCTGCTCCGCCAGCAGCGGTGGCACCATGCGCGCGGCACGGCCCTTTCCCGGAGAGAAAGCGGTGGTTCACGC
>Ga0316585_10000290_pt1 | contig 11116 bp, 9 predicted proteins | sample S_170502SCrBrC_D_FD_204517 | JGI IMG/M metagenome (GOLD analysis project Ga0316585, IMG submission 204517) | Rhizosphere microbial communities from salt marsh grasses in Alabama, United States - S_170502SCrBrC | ecosystem: Host-associated > Plants > Roots > Rhizosphere | place: USA: Alabama...
AAGCAGGCGTTCAGTGCCAAGCTGACCACACTAAAGGCCAAGAAGCTGACCCAGTTCAGCATCAATACTGAAAATAAAGCGCGGGATGCCGAGCGCGCATTGCGCGATGCGGCCCAGGGCAAATTGCGCGTGGCCAAGGTTGAAAAGAAAAAGCGTAAACGTAATCCGGCGGCACCGTTTACCACCTCGACCCTGCAACAGGAATCTGCCCGCAAGCTGGGTTTTACCGCCAAGAAAACCATGAGTATTGCGCAACAGCTGTATGAAGGTATCGATATTGGAGGTGAAACCGTTGGTCTTATTACCTATATGCGAACCGACTCGGTAAACCTGGCGCAGGAAGCCATCGAGGATATTCGCGGCTATATCAGCGCCAAGTTTGGCCCGGAAAATCTGCCCAAAGAACCACGCACGTTCAAGACCAAATCCAAAAATGCACAGGAAGCGCATGAAGCTGTTCGGCCAACTTCGGTGCAGTATGAACCGGCCTCCATCAAGTCACATCTGAGCAAAGACCAGTTTCGTCTGTATGAACTTATATGGAAGCGGACTGTTGCCTGCCAGATGATCCACGCCACCATGGACACCGTAGCCATCGATCTGCAGGCCGGCGAGGGCAATATCTTTCGAGCCACGGGTTCAACCCTGGTCTCACCCGGGTTCATGGCGGTCTACCAGGAAAGCCGGGACGAGTCCAAGCCCGGCGATGACAGCGATCGCTTGTTACCCCCCCTCAAGGAAGGTGATGAGGTCAAGTTACTGAAGATCCTGCCAGAGCAGCATTTTACCGAACCACCGCCACGCTATTCTGAAGCCAGCCTGGTGAAGGCGCTGGAAGAATACGGAATTGGTCGGCCATCCACCTATGCCTCGATCATCTCGACCTTGCAGTCACGCGAGTATGTGACGATGGATAAAAAACGTTTTTTTCCGACCGATGTGGGGCGCATCGTTAACAAATTTCTGACGGAACATTTCACCCAGTATGTGGACTACGATTTTACGGCCCACCTGGAGGATGATCTGGACGCCATTTCGCGTGGCGAGAAGGAATGGGTGCCCACTATCCGGACATTCTGGGAGCCGTTCAAGGCGCTGGTGGATGACAAGGACAAGAACGTGGATCGCAAGGATGTGACCCATGAGAAAATTGACGAGAAGTGTCCCAAGTGTGGTGGCGATCTGGCGATCCGTCTGGGCCGGCGGGGTCGCTTCATCGGCTGCGATAACTATCCCGAATGCGACTACACTCGCAATGTTGGTGAGGACGCCGATGCCGAACCAGAGGTCATTAAAGATCGCAAGTGTCCGGAATGTGGCTCCGACCTGATTATACGACACGGCCGCTATGGCAAGTTCATCGGCTGCAGCAGTTATCCAGACTGCCGTCACATCGAGCCGCTGGAAAAACCGGAAGACACCGGCGTGCAGTGTCCCGAATGCAAGCAGGGCAACATGCTCAAGCGCAAATCACGCAATGGTAAGATCTTCTTTTCTTGTGAACGCTATCCGGATTGTAAATACGCAGTGTGGGATCAGCCCCTGGCCGATCCCTGCCCCAAGTGTGGCTGGCCCATGTTAACCCTGAAAACGACCAAGCGGCGCGGCACCGAAAAAGTCTGTCCACAAAAAGAGTGCGATTTCGTCGAGCAGGTGGAAGAAGAATCCGCCGAGGCGTAATAGGCACTTTCAATCACTCCGATTTTTTTCAAAGCAGAGATAGTCATCATGTCCAAGTCCAAGTCAATTCCGTTTGTTGCCATCCTGATGGGATCAGATTCTGACCTGCCCGTGATGCAGGCCACCCTGGATGTACTGAAATCACTCAAGCTGGATTTCGAAGTCAAGATAACTTCGGCCCATCGTACTCCGGAAGATACGCGGGCCTATATCGAGGACGCCGAAGCCCGGGGCTGCGCTGTGTTTATCGCCGCCGCCGGGCTTGCCGCACACCTGGCAGGGACGGTCGCGGCCCATACCCTGAAGCCGGTGATCGGTGTGCCGATGGACGGCGGGCCACTGCAAGGGATGGACGCCCTGTTGTCGACGGTACAAATGCCGGGCGGGATCCCGGTGGCGACGGTGGCGATTGGCAAGGCCGGCGCCAAGAATGCCGCCTATCTGGCTGCCCAGATCATTGCCGTGGCCGATTCTGAACTGGCCCGGCGTCTCACGGCAGAACGCGAATCTAATGCCGATCAAGTGCGCGCCAAGGATGCCGCCCTGCAAAAGCAGATCACTCCGTAACCCGCACACCGCACAATCAGGAGCAGATGTCCGGGGACACAATCAGACAGGCGGTGAAAGTCCTGCGCACGGGTGGAATCGTCGCCTATCCCACCGAGGCCGTGTACGGACTTGGTTGCGATCCGGGTAATGAAGTCAGCCTGCGGCGACTTTTGGCGATCAAACAACGTGATGCCGGCAAGGGGCTGATTCTGATCGCCGCTGATTTTGGGCAACTTGCGCGCTGGCTGGCGGAGATCGACCCCGCCGTGCGGGACAGGGCACTGGCCAGTTGGCCGGGTCCCGTTACCTGGCTCTGGCCGGCCAGAAATTCAGTATCATCCCTCCTGCGCGGTGATCATTCGACGCTCGCGGTACGCATCACCCGCCATCCGCTGGCCGCGCAACTGTGCGCGATGTTTGGTGGCGCGCTGGTTTCCACCAGCGCCAATCGCAGCAACCAACCCGCAGCACGGAGCCCCGACGAGGTGCGCCGCATCTTTGGCGATGAAATCGACTTCATTCTTGAGGGCGTAACTGGGGGACGGGATGCCCCGAGCGAGATCCGGGATGTCATTACCGGCCAAACAGTGCGTGCAGGTGGGTCAGAGTCCGGTGCGTGAGATGATAATGTAGAGGACAGAATGAACGACATCAACACAAATGCAGTTAAAGACTACTTGCTTGAACTGCAGGAAACCATCAGCAGCGAGCTGGCGGAAGAAGACGGTGGCAAGGCCTTTCTTGAGGAGGCATGGGAGCGTGAACCGGGTAGCGGCAGTTTGCAGGGAGGGGGTCGCAGCCGGGTACTGGCCGATGGGCAGGTGTTCGAGAGCGCCGGGATTAATTTTTCCCATGTTCATGGCCCGGCTTTGCCGGCCTCTGCCACGGCCCATCGTCCGGAACTGGCGGGCCGTCGTTTCCAGGCACTGGGCGTGTCGCTGGTCATTCACCCTCGCAATCCCTATGTGCCAACCTCGCATGCCAATGTGCGCTTTTTCATTGCCGAAAAAGATGGCGCGGAGCCGGTCTGGTGGTTTGGTGGTGGTTTTGATCTGACACCCTACTATGCCTTTGAAGAGGATGTCGTGTACTGGCATGGCAAGGCACGAGATGCTTGTGAGCCATTCGGCGCCGAGATTTATCCCCGTTTCAAGCAATGGTGTGACGACTATTTCTTTTTAAAACACCGCAATGAAGCGCGTGGAGTCGGCGGCCTGTTTTTCGACGATCTGAACGAGTGGGGATTTGAAAAGTCCTTCGCCTTCATGCGCAGCGTGGGGGACCACTACATCATGGCCTACCGGCCTATTGTGGCGCGGCGCAAGGATATTGCCTACGGTGAACGGGAGCGGGACTTTCAGCTTTACCGGCGCGGCCGCTATGTGGAGTTTAACCTGGTCTACGATCGTGGCACCCTGTTCGGCCTGCAGACCGGTGGCCGCACCGAATCAATCCTTATGTCCATGCCGCCGCTAGTGAAGTGGCGCTACAACTGGCAGCCCGAGCCCGGTTCACCGGAAGCGGAGCTGTACGAGGCATACCTTCCGGCTCGTGACTGGCTCTGAAAGAGGCTGTCTGAATGCCCCCCTACAATCAGTGATGTTCAAAACAGATGAAAATGTTTCCATTGCATACCAGGCATAGATTGATATGTCATGGTATTGATAAGTAACGTAAAAAAGAAAACTCAGGAAGACTTTATTTTTTCGGTAATTCCCTGAAGGATATCCATGGGTAGCGGGAATATAATGGTATTGGACCGTTCCCCGGCTATTTCGGTGAGGGTTTGCAGGTAGCGTAACTGCATTGCCTCGGATTTTTGAGAGAGCTTTTGAGCCGCTTCCAGGAGCTTTTCAGACGCTTCCATCTCGCCCTGGGCATGAATCACCTTCGCCCGGCGTACGCGCTCAGCTTCCGCCTGTTTGGCAATCGCACGAATCATGCTTTCATCCAGATCGACATGTTTTATTTCAACGTTACTGACTTTGATACCCCATGCATCAGTTTGACGATCGAGTATCCTTTGCACATCCTCATTGAGTCGATCTCGTTCAGCCAGCATTTCATCCAGTTCGTGTTGCCCTAAAACAGAACGCAGGGTTGTTTGTGCCAGTTGACTGGTCGCCATGAAATAATCTTCGACCTGGATGATCGCCTTTTCAGGATCAATCACTCGAAAGTAAACTACCGCGTTTACTTTTACAGAAACATTATCATGTGATATTACATCCTGCGTAGGCACGTCCATCACGATGGTGCGAAGATCCACTTTTACCATTTGCTGGACAACCGGAATGAGAATAATGAATCCAGGGCCTTTTACCTTCCAGAAACGACCCAGTGTAAAGACTACGCCACGCTGGTACTCACGCAAGATCCGGATTGCGCTAACAAGAATCAAAACAATAAATGTAAATACAATGTAAAGAGCATATGCAGTCATTTTACTTCCTCCTGTTTTGAAGGTGCTGCCGGAGAATCTGTCAGCGGTTTCACCTTCAGGATTAATCCTTGTATGTCGGTAACCTTTACCTTTTGATCCTTATGTAACGGGGAATCAGTTAATGCCTGCCATGTTTCGCTATGAATAATAACAGTGCCGCTACTATCAAAATCATGTAATACAGTGGCAATGCCTCCGACCATTTCTTCCTGGCCAGTGACAACCGGACGTCGGCGCGCTTTAATAGCCATTCCGATAATAAAAATAAACAGTATTGCGCTAGCAAGTGTAAAGGTAATGATCACGGATATATTAATTCCAAACCCGGGTGCTTGAGTATCGATAAGTATGATCGATCCAATCGTGAAAGCGATTACACCACCGATTCCAAGTAGGCCAAAACTGGGTTCAAAAGCCTCGCCAACCATCAATGCGACTCCCAACAGAATAAGGCCCATTCCGGCATAGTTTATGGGTAATAACTGGAATGCATACAGGGCCAGCAGTAAACATATTGCACCTACTGTACCGGGCGCGATGGCGCCGGGATTTGAAAATTCAAAAATCAGACCATAAATACCAATTAACATGAGAATATAGGCAATATTTGGATTAGTTATGACATTAAGCAAGCGGCTGCGCCAATCAGGATCAAGCTTGACCAGGGTCAATCCGGCTGTATCAAGAGTCCGTTTTTGACCGTTAACAAGTATTTCTCGACCATTGATTTTTTTTAGCAGATCAGCCGTGTCACTTGCAATGACATCAATAATATTCAGTTTTAACGCTTCGCTGGCTGGCAAGCTGGCAGCTTCCCGCACGGCTTTTTCTGCCCAGCTCTGATTTCGACCATGAAGCTCTGCCAGGCCACGTATGTATGCCACGGCATCATTAACCGCTTTTTGCTGTTTGGGATCTGGTTTAGTTACTTCATGCTTCTGCTTGTCTACGGGTTTTGTCGCCTTGTCTTTTTCTTTTGAATCGGCAGGAGGTCCCCCGCCAAGTTGTACTGGTGTGGCAGCACCCAGGTTGGTGCCAGGTGCCATGGCGGCAATATGGCTGGCATAAAGAATATAGGTCCCGGCACTGGCTGCGCGTGAGCCTGTTGGTGCGACATAAGTTGCAACCGGGACAGAGGAGTTAGCGATATATTTGACTATGCCTCGCATGGCGGTATCAAGTCCACCTGGAGTATCCATGAGAATAACAACCAGTTCTGCCCGGGTCTCTTCTGCTGAAATTATCGCCCGTTGTATGTAATCCTCTGTAGCAGGTCCGATTGCCCCATTAATGCTCAATTGTAAAACATGATTCCCCGTACGATTTGCTGAAGCTGTATTAAATACCAGGGCTGCAATAACGAGTAAAAATGTGGCAGTAATTTTTGGTGTAAGTTTCAAAATTATGGAAGTTTCTGTTAGTTACTATATTTTTCAGACCATCAGGCTACCGGTGAACAGGAAACACTAATTCGGGATTCCATATTGCCAGGTCGGATGTCAAAACCAAGCCTTCTAAAAGTAGGACAAAATGATATGAAACACAATAAACATGATAAATTGGGTAATCGTCACTAACATACCAAAGCGCATTTCTGATCAAACATAATACGGGCATCTGGCTTTCTGGTATGTTAAATAAATCCGGCGCGGCAGGTTATTTACCCGGGTATGCCTTCTGAAAAGAAATGCAATGATTCCTTTCGTGTGCAATTTAGGAATGCATCGTGTACGACGAGTTCAGCTCGGAGTCGCTTTTAAGATAGACGTAGCTGGTTACCGGGGGAGAGTCTTGAACTCCGTTTTTATGGCCGCGCTACGGTACCCGGAGCAGGTTCAGCCAGTAAACCGCGCAGGGTGGCGAGCATTTCCGGTGTATCCCATTCGACACTGCCAAACAGGGCATAGCGGATCTGGCCTTGCCGATCGATGACATAGCTGGTGGGAAAGGCGAACACATGCCAGCGCTTTAGCGCAGCACCATCGCGATCTAACAGAATCGGAAAGCGGACATTGACCTTTTCTTTTAGAAACTGGCGGATGGTCGCCGTGTCCTCGGCCATGTTGACGGCGAGAATGGCAAACGGCTGGTCGGCCAGTTGCTCGGCCAGGCGTTGCATGGACGGCATCTCGTGCACACAGGGCGGGCACCAGCTGGCCCAGAAATTTACCAGCACCACCTGGCCCCGAAAGTCAAACAGGTTGCGGCGGTGGCCATCCATATCGGGCAGGTTCAGTGGAGGAGGTACGGGATTGCCACGATAGGATCGCAATGTACGTTCCTTCTTGCTGTCTGCGAGGGGCGTGGCCTGACGTGTCAAAGGCGTTACCGGCCGTATCCTGGCGGGGAGGCCGGTCAGCAGGCGGCTGGCCTGCTGCAACAACCTGGGCAGTTGCCGTGCCAGGGCCTGCTCCGCCGCCGTGGCGTCGGGTCGGTAGTAAAACCGGTCTCGCACCGCGGGCAAAAAGCGCACGAATACTTCACTGCCGCTGTACTCCAAGGCTGGTAGGGTCTGGTCGAGTTTCCAGAACCACGGCGAGAGTTTCGGTTGCAGGATAAAGATGGGCAGATTGGTATGCTGTACAACCGGCAGTAACTCCGCGGCCTCGCCGGGATCGGGCGTGTCGACATAAAACTTGGGGCTCAGCAGTATCACCCCGCGCATGCCGATGGCGTCCGGATGGGATTGTTGCCAGTGATGGGCGCCAAGCAGCAGGGGCAGGGTGCCGCGCCCGGAGGTGAGCAGAAAGATCTGTTTGCCGCTGTGACCGGCCTGGGTGATGACCGCACTTACGTCTGTTGCAGGGATCTGGTCCAGGCTGCTGGCGACGGTGGGTAAAAAGCGGGATTCGAACAGGTCCACTAGCCAGACTTCAATCCCCCGCGCTGCCAGGGCAGTGGCCACTTGCCGCTGGGCAGACTGAAAGCCGGCTTCCGAGGGTAACCAGATAATCAGCGTATCGCCGTTGGCCGCATAGACATCGACGCTGATCTCGGCCCCTGGTGCGGCAATGTTGTGCACGGCGGGTTCCGCCAGAATCATGCTGGAGAGTGGCAACAATAGTATGGCGAGCCAAACACGCAGGACAGTGTTACGCAATATCAGCATACGGGACCACAGCATCGGTATGTCATTATAGGTCTGGGATTATAAGCCTGTTAGGATTCAAAGAATGACGTTGACCGAATTAGGCTACATCGTTGTCCTGGTCCGTGAGTAATATTTTGACCGCCAACCGATTATATTCACTCTGGAGAGGTTAAATGAAGAAGTGGCAATGCATTATCTGTAACTTTATATATGACGAGGAGCTGGGCTGGCCGAACGACGGCATCGCACCGGGCACTCGCTGGGAAGACGTACCGGAAGACTGGGTCTGCCCTGATTGCGGTGCTGGCAAGTCCGACTTCGAAATGGTAGAGATCTGAATGTCGCAGGACACCGCGAAGCCGCTGATTATTATCGGCTCGGGACTGGCGGGGTACACCCTGGCGCGTGAATTCCGCAAGCGGGATACGGACGCGCCGCTGTATATTATTACCGCAGATGACGGTGCCTTTTATTCCAAACCCATGCTGTCCAATGCCGTTGCCCGGCAAAAACAACCGGATGAACTGGTTACCGCCTCGGACGAGAAGATGGCGCAGGATCTGCAGGCGACCGTGCTGCCCCACACCCGGGTCGAGTCACTCGACCCGGCCACCCACACCCTGCGAACCGATAGTGGGGATACACTGGCATGGCGCGATCTGGTACTGGCTGTGGGTGCTCGGCCGATTCCAATGCAAATGGCAGGGAACGCCACCGGGCAGATCAGGCAAGTGAACAGCCTTGCTGACTATCGGAACTTTCGCACGGCGATTGTCGGCCACCCGCGCATTGCCATTCTCGGGCCGGGACTTATCGGCTGCGAATTTGCCAATGACCTGATACAGGGGGGTTGCCGGGTCAGCGTCATCGGCCCCGATGTCGCGCCATTGGGCAGGTTGGTACCGCCCGCAATTGGCACGGCCCTGCAACAGGCCCTGGCTGCCATCGGGGTTGATTGGCACCTGGGGACGAGCGTGACAACGGTGCATCAGGTCGGGGACGAACTCGTGCTGCAATTAGCGAGTGGGACGGAACTGCGTGCCGACGTCGTGTTGTCGGCGATTGGCCTGCAGCCCGACACCCGACTGGCCGACGCCGCGGGCCTGGCAACCAAGCATGGCCTCGTGGTGGACCGGCTGCTGCAAGCCAGCCAGCCCCATATTTATGCCCTGGGCGATTGCGCCGAGGTCCAAGGTCTGGTGCTACCCTTTGTGTTGCCACTGATGCAGTGCGCCCGGGCACTGGCGGCCACCCTGGCCGGGACACCCACACCTGTGACGTATCCGGCCATGCCGGTCGTGGTCAAGACGCCGGCCTGGCCACTGGTCGTGGCACCTCCGCCACCAGGTGTGACCGGTGCTTGGGATATCACTACGTTGGGCACGGGGTTGCGGGCACTGTTTACCGATACCGAGGGTGCGTTACGCGGCTTTGCGCTGGGTGGCGATGCGGGGTCTGAAAAGCAGGCTCTGGCCAAACAGCTGCCGCCACTGCTGGCCTGAGTGAGGCTTAATTTTCCGGATGATCCACGGTTTCAGCCAGCGCGCGCAACAATCTGTCGATGTCATTACGGCCTTGCGCTGACAGGGGCTGCCCATGGGACGCCCTGATCCTTTCTTCAATCTGGCGGGCCAGTCGGGTAACGTAAGGAAACCCGTAACTGCTGCCTGAGCCGGCCAGTTTGTGACTGGCGAGTTCCAGGCTTTCGCGTGGTACGGGATTTTCCGGGTCAGCACAGACGGCCTGCCAGAATGCCTGTAGTTGCCGGATTTTTTCGGGCAGGCTGGCGGCATAGCGTGCTTGCAGATCAGCCAGACTGGCCTGGATTTCAGCTTGCGTGCGTGCCGTTTTTTTGGTGGTCATGGTGCTGCTGTTACGGCTCAGTGCGTTGTTCATGCCTAGTGTAACGGCAATCGAGCGGTAAGTGTTACCGCGTCGGCGCCGGCTCAGTGGCGGCCCGGTCTTCTGGTAGAATAGCCCGATGGATGTTTCCCGGATTCTGGATCCCCTCAACGATGCGCAGCGCCAGGCGGTGTGCGCGCCAGAAGGTAATGTGCTGGTGCTGGCTGGCGCTGGCAGTGGCAAGACCCGGGTGCTGGTGCACCGCATCGCATGGCTGCTGGCAGCCGAAGGGGTCTCGGCCTACGGTATCCTGGCGGTGACGTTCACTAACAAGGCTGCCGCCGAGATGCGCGGCCGAATCGAAGCCCTGCTCGGAATACCGGCCAGCGGCATGTGGGTTGGAACCTTTCATGGCATCGCTCATCGTCTGCTGCGGGCGCACTGGAAAGAGGCGGATCTGCCGCAGGGATTCCAGATCATGGACAGTGAGGATCAGCTGCGTGCCATACGCCGCCTGATTCGTGAAATGGGGCTGGATGAAACTCAGTGGGTGCCGCGCGAGGTGCAGTGGTATATCAATGCCCGCAAGGACGAGGGGCAGCGGCCCGGGCATCTACAGCATCACAACGACGTTTATTTACGGCACATGATCGAGATCTACCAGGCCTATGAAGCCATGTGCCGACGCAATGGCGTGGTGGACTTTGCCGAACTGCTGTTACGTGCCCACGAGTTGTGGCTGCGTCACCCGGAAATTTTGCAACATTACCAGCAACGCTTCCGCCATATACTGGTAGATGAATTTCAGGATACCAACACAATTCAATACGCCTGGGTTCGTCTTCTGGCCGGTAAGCACGGCCAGGTGTTTGCCGTGGGGGATGACGACCAGTCCATCTACGGCTGGCGCGGCGCCAGGGTGGAGAATATCCAGCAGTTTGCCAAAGATTATCATCCGACCCAGACCTTCCGCCTGGAGCAGAACTACCGCTCCACCGGCAACATCCTCGCGGCGGCCAATGCCCTGATTGCGTGTAACAGCCAGCGCATGGGCAAGAATCTGTGGACCGCCGATCACGAGGGCGATTTAATCCGGGTTTACGGGGCGTTCAACGAACTGGATGAAGCCAACTATGTTGTCGAGCACATCCAGACCTGGATTGAGGAAGGCGGCATCCGCAGCGAGTGCGCAGTTTTATACCGTTCCAATGCCCAGTCGCGCGTGGTGGAAGAGGCACTATTGCGCTACGGCATACCGTATCGTGTGTATGGCGGTCTGCGCTTCTTCGAGCGCCAGGAAATCAAGGATGCCCTGGCCTATCTAAGGCTGACCGCCAACCGGCATGACGATGCTTCAATAGAGCGGGTCTATAATGTGCCAACTCGAGGGCTGGGCAGTCGCACCATGGACGCGGTGCGCGACGAAGCCCGCAGCAGCGGCATGTCCCTGTGGCAGGCCATGCAGCATATTCTCGAGGAAAAGCCGCTGCCGGCGCGTGCCCTGAGCGCGT
>Ga0316585_10000295_pt1 | contig 11043 bp, 9 predicted proteins | sample S_170502SCrBrC_D_FD_204517 | JGI IMG/M metagenome (GOLD analysis project Ga0316585, IMG submission 204517) | Rhizosphere microbial communities from salt marsh grasses in Alabama, United States - S_170502SCrBrC | ecosystem: Host-associated > Plants > Roots > Rhizosphere | place: USA: Alabama...
AGGTCTGGATGGCCGCGATCGCCGCCAGCGGTGCCGTCTCGGTTCGCAGCACCCGGGGGCCGAGTCGCACCGCACGGAGCTGATGGCCCCGGGCCTGCTGGCGTTCCCGGGGACTCAACCCGCCTTCGGGTCCCACGAGAAGGGTCATCTGGGTCTCCGGTGGAGGCAGGTCCACCAGCGCCTGTCCGGCCCGGGGATCCAGCATGAGCCCATCCGCGGGGCATCCGATGATCCAGTCCTCGAAACGGGTCGCGGGGTCGAGCAGGGGCAGACGGCGACGACCGGACTGTTCACAGGCGCCAATCAGGACCCCCTGCCAGTGGGCCATGCGGCGCTCGAGTCGCTCGCCCGCCAGTTGAACGACGCTACGCTCGGTGAATAGCGGGCTGATCCTCGAGACGCCAAGCTCCACGGCCTTTTGGATCACATAGTCCATGCGCTCTCCCTTGGAGACCCCAATCGCCAGCCGAATGTGGATCGGGGGTGGCGGCTCGACCGTTCCCGGGCTCTCGACGGCCAGGGTCAGCGCGCGCCCCAGACCGGCCAGGTGGGCCTGGTAGTCCCGGCCATCGCCGTTGAACAGGACCAGCCGGGCCCCCGCCTGGAGCCGCAGGGATTGGAGGAGATGGCGGCGGGCGCCCTCGGGCAGCGGTAGGGACTCGCCGGGGACCAGGGGCGCGTCGACGTAGACCCGAGGCAGTTGCATGGGTGGGATCGTAGCGGTTCAGGATCGCAGTGAGGGCCGCGCCCCGCCGAAGCGCCCTAGTCGGACCCAACGAGCAGGGCCGACGTCTCCGCGGCCACCTCTCGCACCTCGGCGCTCTCGTCCTCCAACAGGCGCTTCACCGACGGCAGGACGGATGGGTCTCCCGCCAGGCCCAGGAAGTAGCAGGCGTCAGCGCGGATCTGAGGACTCTCGGAGCGGGTGAGCGGGAGGATCTGGGGAATCGCGTCCCGCAACGGCCTGTCACCGGCGAGGTGCTCCACGGCGGCGCTGATCCCGATGCGCACCGACAGCGGCGTGTCCGGATCGGCGAACAGATCAAGCAGGTCGCGGAGGGCGGTGGTGTTCGAGCGAAGGAGCTCGACCAAGCTGTCGAGGCGCCCCCCCTCGATCAGGTAGTCGAAGTAACGTCCCCAACCGCCGCCTGCCGCGGCGTCCGTGGCCCAGTCCTTGAGCTCCGCGGCGCTCAGGGCCCCGCCGAGCTCGAACGGACCGATCCGGGTCCAGGGCACGGAGCGGACGCCGCGTGCCTCTGGCGCGCCGGGCGAGACGGTGAGGTTGACCACGGTAAGGCGACCGAGCGCGCCCTCCTTGACCAGGTCCGCAAGGGCCTCGAGCACGGACCGGCAGTGAGGGCAGTGGCTGCCGATGAGCAGCAAAGCGTCCGGCGACTCGGCAGTGGGCTCCGTTGGGACCGGCGTCTGCATGGGCGAACCTTAACCCGGCTGGTGGGCCGCGCCAAGCGCCCGGAGCACTGCAGGCAGGGGCGTTCCGTCTGCGCTCCATTCCCGGTACCAGGATCCCCTGAAGGAGATGTCCAAGGGCTCGCGGCCCTTGGACTGGGCGGACCATCCTTGGCCTGCACGGGAAGCGCGGCAAAATCACCGCTTTCCCAATAAGCCACTTTTATAAACCTAAGCCCAAATACTATTTGGACAGGGCGATGGCCCTGTTACTACCCTGCGGTCCTCGCGTGACCATGCCCCCAGTGGCGCCGTCCTCGTTCCCATCCCTATCGCGAGGGCTCGTTGCGAGTCCGTTGTTCGAGAGTCGCGGCCACGGCCAGGTCGAAGCCCGTTCGAGGCCGGAGTCGCCAAACCCGGGAGCCGGCGATTTCCGGCGGACTCAGCTCTCCAGGAAGCGACGGGCCGCCCCGCGTGTGCGTATCCCGTCGGCTGCAACTCGGCGCAGTGAGACGCGAGGAGATCCAACACATGCCTACTTTCGTGCGTACCGACAAGTGCGACGGCTGCAAGGGCCGGGACAGGGCCGCGTGCGTCTATATCTGCCCCCACGACCTGATGAAGCTCGACCAGGACGGCTCGGAGACCGGCCACGCCATGCAGGCGTACAATCAGGAGCCGGAGCAGTGCTGGGAGTGCTACGCCTGCGTGAAGATCTGCCCGCAGCAGGCCATCGAGACCCGCCACTACGCCGACTTCGTGCCCCTGGGCGCCTCCGTTCAGCCCCAGCGCGGCACCGACTCCATCCTGTGGACCATCGCGTTCCGCAACGGGACCGTGAAGCGCTTCGAGTTCCCCGTCCGCACCACTCCCGAAGGTTCTATCGACCCGTACCGCAACAAGCCCGCGGCCGATCTCGCCAACATCGAAGAGGCCGGCTACTTCACCACTGGCCCCGACGGTCTGCATGCCGCCGATGTCAGCCAGCTGATCCGAAAATGACTTCCGCCCGCGGGCGATCAATCGAGAGCGCAGAGGGGTTTGAGAATGGCTGCCGAATTCGGAGAGCCTGAAATCATCGAAGAAGAGGTCGATATCCTCATCATCGGCGGTGGCATGGGTGCCTGTGGTGCGGCCTTCGAGATCGGTCCCTGGGTGGAGCAGGCCAGGGCCCAGGGCGTGGACCTCAAGGTGAAGCTGGTCGACAAGGCCGCCCTGGAGCACTCCGGCGCCGTGGCGCAAGGCCTGTCCGCCATCAATACGTATCTGGGCGACAACGACCCCGCCGACTATGCCCGCATGGTCTCCAACGACCTGATGGGTATCACCCGCGACGACCTGACCTATGACCTGGGCCGTCACGTCGACGACTCGGTGCACCTGTTCGAGGAGTGGGGCCTGCCGATCTGGAAGCAGCCCGGGGACGAGGACAGACCCCTGGTCGAGGGCGGCAAGCCCGTGCGCTCCGGCAAGTGGCAGATCATGATCAACGGCGAGTCCTTCAAGTCGATCGTCGCCGAGGCCGCCAGGAAGGCCCTGGGGGCCGAGCGCATCCAGGAGCACGTCTTCATCGCCAGGCTGGTCAACGACAAGAACGACAAGAACCGCGTCGCCGGCGCGGTCGGTTTTTCGGTGCGCGAGCACAAGCTGTTCGTCTACAAGGCCAAGGCCATCCTGCTGGTGGCCGGCGGCTGCGCGAGCATCTTCCGCCCCCGCTCCGTCGGTGAGGGCACCGGCCGTGCCTGGTATCCGGTGTGGAACGCCGGCTCCACCTACGCAATGGCCGCGGAGGCCGGCGCCGAGCTGACCATGATGGAAAACCGATTCGTGCCCACCCGTTTCAAAGATGGCTATGGTCCGATCGGTGCCTGGTTCCTGCTCTTCAAGTCGCGCGCCATCAACGCCTACGGCGGGGAGTACCTAAAGAGGCCCGAGGCCCAGGCCCTGTTGGCGAGCTATTCGCCCTACAACGAGGCCTACGTCACGCCCACGTGCCTGCGCAACCACGTCTTGCTGAACGAAGTGCGCGAAGGTCGCGGTCCCGTCTACATGGATACCGTCACCGCGCTCGGCAAGCTCGCCGAGACCATGACGCCCAGGGAGATCAAGCGGCTAGAGTCCGAGGCCTGGGAAGACTTCCTCGACATGTGCATCGCCCAGGCCGGTGTCTGGGCGGGTGAGAACATCGAGCCGGAGAAGAAGAACTCCGAGCTGATGCCCACCGAGCCCTACCTGCTGGGTTCCCACTCAGGCTGCTGCGGCATCTGGGTCTCCGGTCCCACGGACCTGGGCGCCCCCACCTCCGAGGAGCATCCCGAGGCCGACCAGATTCCAGAGCACCTGCCCTCCGGGTGGAACTGGGGCTACCGCTCCATGACCACCGTCAGGGGCCTGTTCACCGCCGCCGACGGTGTCGGCGCCTCCGGCCACAAGTTCTCCTCCGGGTCCCACGCCGAGGGCCGTCTGGCCGCCAAGGCGATGGTCCAATACTGCATGGACAACAAGGACCTCGTGCCCGAGTTGGAAGAGCGCGTCGACGATCTCGTCGCCGAGATCTACCAGCCGGTGCGCAACTTCCTCGAGCACAAGGACTACACCACCGCGATCGACGTCAACCCCAACTACATCACGCCGAAGATGTTGCAGCTCCGTCTGCAGAAGATCATGGACGAGTACGTGGCCGGTGTGTCCACCTTATACCAGACCAACGCCCACCTGATGGACGTGGCCGAGGCCAAGCTGGAGATGCTGAAGGAAGACGCCCTGAAGATGCGCGCCAAGGACCTGCACGAGCTGCTGCGTGCGTGGGAGAACTACCACCGCATCCTCACGGCCGAGGCCCATATGAAGCACATCCAGTTCCGTACGGAGTCCCGTTATCCGGGTTTCTACTACCGGATGGATTACAACTTCATCGACGAAGAGAACTGGAAGTGCTTCGGCAACTCCATCTATGACAAGAAGACGAAGATGTGGGTCAACTTCAAGCGGGCCCACGTCGATCTGGTCGACAAGTCCAAGCTCTTCAGTTGAGGAGAGGCGGACCAAATGCCGTCCCGCATTCGATCAGCCCGCGTACCGGGATGCGCGATAACGCAGCGCTGCCTTAACTGCCGAATTCCTTCTCTTCGGCCGTCGCATCGCGAACCAAGAGGATCGTGACCTGGTAGATGACCTCCCTGCCGCAGAGCGGGTTGTTCCCGTCAAAGGTGATCGTGTCTCCTTCAATCTTGGTTACCAGAAAGCTTTTCATTTGACCCAGGTTGTTCTCCATCAAGATCTGGCTGCCGACGTGGCGATACTCGCGGGGCACCACAGCGACCTTTTCGGTGATGACGAGGGACTCATCTCTCGGGCCGTACACGTCATTGCAGTCGACAAGCAGATCGACCCGTTCACCCTGTGTTTTGCCCTCGAGCTCCCGCGTGATCGTCGGCGTCAAGATTTCATTCACTCCGTGGACGTAGTTGAGGGGGCGCGAGATCTCCGTCAGGACGTCCCCGGTCTTGCTGTCCCGCACGAGGTAGGTGAGCTCGACGTACTTTCCGTCGGCAATGGTGTTTGTGCTGGTGTTGGTCACGGAGGTCTCCGGAAGGGTACACGTTTTGCGGCGCGACGGGCCTTGCATGGCCGCAAAGTATTGGGCCGGACAGGTCGGGGTCAAGTGCTCCTGCTGGGGCGTGTCGCCTCCGGGACCGCATTCCTCGCCGCTGGCATGCGGCAAGGCGTGTTTCGGAGTAGGCCAGCAGCGCCGAGGGATACGCCGCGCAGGCGCGTGCAGCCGGTGCGCGGCTGCGTCGGGCCTGGGCACCGTCGTGCCTGAGCGGGCATGCCGCTTGCGTGTACGCCCGGCGGGTTATCCCCATCATCTGTGGAGTAGAAAAGTCCGGGCCATCGAGTAGTCTTATATTCTTCGAAGATGCGTGGCGCCACTGTCACCGGGCCTTGGTTCGTGCGAGACAGGCTGCTTCCTCATAGACATCCCTTTGGACGCGATTCAGGATAGATGATCAAAGCTCACTCTCAACGTCTCTTACAGCCGTACTCGGCTCAAGTGCAGATCGCTCAATCCGAGAATGCGCGTGCGCTCTCGATGGACGGCGATATGTGGGAGTTTCAATTCATCTATGCAAACGGGCGCAGCGGCATCGGGGGTTCGGGGCAGCAAGGCCGCTTCATCAGGGCGGCACACATAAGGCACCGCGACCTTCAAAGGGTCATCGAGAACCCTTCGACCGAAGAAGGTGAGGTCGATGAGCGAATCCTGGAGCTGGCGCAGTTCCTCCTCGAGGCGTCCCTGCCGTTCCAGGCTGCCGACAGGTACGAGTACTGGCTTCTCGACCCCAAGGACAATTCGCCGCTGGCCCTGATTTTCTCCTGTGTCGAGGCGTCGGAGATGGCATCCTTTCCCAAGCTGACCGACTGGACGGCGCTCCCGGCAGCGGTCATGCCGATTGATGCAAGCGAGGATGAGCGCAGCAGGTCGTATGGACCGGTGAACTATCGGTTGGAACGATGCGTCGCCGAGAGAGCAGGGACCAAACCGAGCGCGCGCTGGTTTACCCGGCGGTTCAATGAGAGCGAGGTCTTTCCACCGTTTCTGGTTCGGGAGGATTGGGAGAGCCAAGAGCATCGGGATCTCTGTCAGCGTTATCTGCATCGCCAGGCGCCCCGGTTGTTGATGCTCCACGGAATCGGCTGGGAGGAGCGGCGGCGGATGGAGTTGGCGGCAAAGGCGAACGCGCTGGACGTGGCGCGCTTCTATCCGCTCTACCCAGAAATCGCCGATAAGGGCGTGATGGACGAGATCCGGATCGAAGCCCGGCTTCGCACGGCGGCGGGGGAGACAGCGTACGCGATGGGTCGCCGGGATGGCGTCCTATATCAGTGATGTTGTGTCCGGTGGTCTCTCGACCTTTCCTTTGTCGCGTCGAATAACCTGCTGCGAACGGCCGGGCATCGCCGCGGTGACCGATGAATTCTATCGATACGCCGAGTGTCGTTGAGCGCGCGCGCAGTTGCGAACGTGGAATATGACTGAAACCGATAAAAGCGTCAGTGCGTTAGAAATTGAAGAATCGATCTCGATGCTTGAGCAGTTTCTTGACGCGGAAGCGCTTGAACCATTGCTCCGCGTTTTGCGGGAGTTGTCCAAGAATCCCGATGATGACGCGTTATTGACCCGCCTCGCCGAGATCGTTGACGGCCTCGGAATGATGCAGGGTGCGGTGTTGACTTACGCTCCGGTCATTGCAGGCTTCCTGTCTGATGATCCGTTCAGCGACGGCAAGTAGCGCGAGCTGCCCCGGTGATGGGCGCCCTGCAAAGTCAAGTCGCCGAAGCCCGCGCCTTCTCAACCGACGCGTCGCGTGGTCGATGTCGGCCTGTCCCGAATCCTGGGGAGGCGGCGCAGGGACGTTTCCCGAGGTGGCAGCGAGGTTTTTTCGTGGTCAACCTCTGAATCCGGCGAGGTTGTCGCTTCGACCTCCGGGCAACGGGAGGCAGTCCCTCCGGTCGGCTGCTGTCCGATTATCAGGTCCGCCGCGTGTCGAAGCGGGGCGCGGGGGCGAGTGAGGTGCGATGTTCCGACCTCCCCCCCGGCTGGAGGCGCGGTAAAAAGGTCGCCGCGTGAGGGCGGCAACCATGAGAGACACTCAGAAAAACAATTGGTTACACGTCATGTCTGCCCGAAACTCCTTCATTAACAAGGATAATGGCGCCCGAAAAAGAATGAGTCGCGCAGCATATGCTGGAATGCTTATACTATTCGGTGGCCGAACCTGGAAGGCACCGCGATGCAGGCATTCTCCCTGTGGAGCGGTCGGGTATCCGCTTCTTCGAACCAACCCGTCGACCGGCTGCACGGGCGGATCAGGCCACTGCCCCCTCCGGGTAGTCGCGTTCACCACAGTAACTGGAGTCACCAGCTAATGTTCACAAGCAATCCTTTCGCGGCGCTCTCCGCGGACCTTCCGCTTGACCCTGGGGTCATGCAAGCGTACGTCGTCCTGATGGTCATTCTGGTCGTCGGCGGCACCTTGCTCGATGTCGTCCACAAGAAGAGTGCCAAGTATTTCTTCGAGAAGGGACAATCGCTGAAGAAAATCGCCAAGCGCCAGGTCGGTGGCGGGGAGAAGCTCGGCATCGCGGTGAGCACGCTCACCAATGAAGTGCTGACCTCGAGCGAGTTCGAGAACCCCGAGCGTCGGATCTCGCACCTCTTCACGATGTACGGCTTCATCTTCTTCGTCGTGACCACGGCCATCATGATCTTTGGCCTGCCCGCCGCGGAGGGTGCGGTTTCCGGTCCGGTGCCCCTGCTTTGGCATCTGGGCGCGCTCTCGGTCTGCATCGGTGGATACTGGTTCTGGTTCAAGATCCGGGCCGATGTGCGTTCAGAGGGTAACGCCTGGCACAACGTGCACCAGTCCGACATCTTTATCGTGTCGCTTTTGCTGATGGCGACCTTCGCGCTGATCTGGTCCGTGCTGCAGTCGTCGACGGGCGTGAGTTCGGTGTGGAGCATCATCGCGTTCGTCATCTTCATCGTCGCTTCCACCGCGCTCTTCAGCACCATCCTGTGGTCCAAGTTCGCGCACATGTTCTTCAAGCCCGCGGCCGCGTTCCAGAAGAAGGTCGCCAAGGCCGATGGCTCGCTCGACAAGCTGCCGGAGATCCCCGATCTGTCCAGCGCTGAGTGCAAGGAGCGTTACCCGGACATCCCCGAGTACATGGGTGCCAACCCGCCGTACATGGGCCTGGGTATCAAGCGCGAAGCCCCAACCCACTACTGATCATTCGCTGACTGGAGTCACGAAGAGGAACCAAACATGCCAACTTTCGTCTATATGACTCGCTGCGACGGTTGTGGCCAGTGCGTTGATATCTGTCCGTCGGACATCATGCACATCGACCCTAAGGTCCGCCGCGCTTACAACATCGAGCCCAACATGTGTTGGGAGTGCTACTCCTGCGTCAAGGCCTGTCCGCATAACGCGATCGACGTCCGCGGATATGCCGACTTCGCCCCGCTTGGCCACTCGGTCCGTGTGCGCCGTGACGAGGAGAAGGGTGTCATCGCCTGGCGGATCATCTTCCGCAACGGCGAGAAGGACATGAACCTGCTGGCGCCGATCACCACGAAGCCGTGGGGGAAGCACATTCCTCAGCTCGCCGATCAGCCCGCTCCCAGCCAGCAGATGCGCGATAGCCAGCTGTTGTTCAACGAGCCGAAATACATTCGTTTCGACGAAGGCGACCTGAATACGCTGAAGTCCAACGGTCTCAAGATGATCCCCGGGGTGGAGGGTTACTAATGGCTTACAAGACAATTGTTGAAGACGGCATCGACATTCTGGTCTGCGGTGCAGGCCTGGGCGGTACCGGCGCCGCTTTCGAGGCTCGCTACTGGGGCAAGAACAAGAAGATCGTCATCGCTGAGAAGGCGAACATCGACCGCTCCGGCGCTGTCGCCCAGGGCCTGTACGCGATCAACTGCTACATGGGCACCCGTTTCGGCGAGAACAATCCCGAGGACCACGTCCGGTACGCGCGCATCGACCTCATGGGCATGGTCCGTGAGGACCTCCTGTTCGATATGGCCCGTCACGTCGACTCGGCTGTTCATCAGTTCGAAGAGTGGGGCCTGCCGCTGATGCGCAACCCGAAGACGGGTGCCTATCAGCGTGAGGGTCGCTGGCAGATCATGATTCACGGTGAGTCCTACAAGCCGATCGTGGCCGAGGCCGCCAAAAAGTCTGCCGACAAGGTGTACAACCGCGTTTGCGTGACTCATCTGCTGATGGACGAGTCCAAGGAGAACCGCGTCGCGGGTGCTGTCGGCTTCAACGTGCGTACCGGCAACTACCACGTATTCAAGTCCAAGACGGTCATCGTCGGTGCCGGTGGTGCGTCCAACATCTTCAAGCCGCGTTCGGTCGGTGAGGGTGCTGGTCGTGTCTGGTACGCGCCCTGGTCCTCCGGCTCGGCCTACGGGCTGATGATCGGCGCTGGCGCCAAGATGACCCAGATGGAGAACCGGATCGTCCTTGCCCGCTTCAAGGATGGCTACGGTCCCGTGGGCGCCTACTTCCTGCACCTCAAGACCTATACCCAAAACGGTCTGGGCGAGGAGTACGAGTCCAAGTGGTTCCCCGCCCTCGAGGAAATGGTGGGCAAGCGGTATCTGGATGTTGAGGCCTCTCACCGGACCCATCGTCCCATCCCCACCTGCCTGCGTAACCACGCCTTCATCAACGAGGTCAACGCTGGTCGTGGGCCCATCCACATGGTCACGATGGAGGCGTTCCAGGATCCGCATCTCGAGGAGATCGGCTGGCACAACTTCCTGGGCATGACCGTTGGCCAGGCCGTGCTTTGGGCGGCGACCGACGTCAATCCCAAGTACGAGAATCCGGAGCTGACGACCTCCGAGCCGTACGTCATGGGCTCGCACGCGACCGGTTGCGGCGCCTGGTGCTCTGGTCCGGAGGACATTTCCCCGCCGGAGTACTTCTGGGGTTATAACCGGATGACCACCGTCGAGGGGCTGTTCGGTGCGGGAGACGCCGTTGGCGGTACCCCACACGCCTTCTCCTCCGGCTCGTTCACCGAAGGTCGTCTCGCAGCCAAGGCCGCATGCAAGTACATCGATGACGGCAAGGCCGAGGGCATTCGCGTCTCCGAGGAGCAGATCAACCGCCGCAAGGAAGAGATCTACAAGCCGATGGATCACTACAAGATCTATCGGAACGAGATCACGGCTGGTTCGGTCAATCCGAACTACATCAACCCGCGCCAGGGCCTGGATCGCCTGCAGAAGTTGATGGACGAGTACTGCGGCGGCGTCACGGTCAACTACATGACCAACGAGAAGCTGCTGCACATCGGGCTCAAGAAGCTCAAGCTCCTGGAGGAGGATCTTGAGAAGATCGCGGCCGAGAACGTCCACGAGCTGCTGCGTGCATGGGAGCTGAAGCATCGTCACCTCACCTCCGAGGCCGTCATGCATCACACCCTGTTCCGGAAGGAAACCCGCTGGCCGGGCTACTACTATCGCGGCGACGCGATGAAGGTGGATGACGACAACTGGCATGTGCTGACCGTGTCCCGCCGTGATCCCAAGACCGGCGAGTACACCATGGAAAAGGCGCCCTGCTACCACCTGATCGAGGACAAGCCCGAGGCTAAGGCAGCGTAAGCCTCTCTAAAGCCGGGGCCTCGGGACTGGGGCCCCGGCCTTCCCGCCTCGTGAAGCCGTGATTGCGAGTGAAGGGTCAAGGTAGGGGTAAGAGCGGTTTCGCAAATGCCATCGAATCCGGGTGGCGTCGATCAAGCTGGTTCCATCGCTTCAAGCTCGTTGGCTTGAGCAGAAGTCCGCTACCAAGATTTGAGCCAACTAGAGATGGCGATGTGAAATGAACATCATCGAAAAGTCAGACGAGGAGATTCTCGAGATTGCCCACCCGATGTGGGATGATCTCATCAAGTACTCGAATAAGGGTCAGTACGGAAAATTTATTAGAAAATTTTCATATGAGTTGCTGCTCGGCTTGAACGAGGTCGAGCTCGGAAAGCAGTTTGCTCACAGCGAGCTGTCCAGAAACCTGGTCGAAGAGCGCGATTTTCTAGGCCTCA
>Ga0316585_10000297_pt1 | contig 11020 bp, 10 predicted proteins | sample S_170502SCrBrC_D_FD_204517 | JGI IMG/M metagenome (GOLD analysis project Ga0316585, IMG submission 204517) | Rhizosphere microbial communities from salt marsh grasses in Alabama, United States - S_170502SCrBrC | ecosystem: Host-associated > Plants > Roots > Rhizosphere | place: USA: Alabama...
CGGCACACTGGAAACCTTCGAGGCCAGCGATATTTCGACCGACATGTCGTTTTTGGAGATGCTCGATGTCGTCAACGAACGCCTGACTCTGGAGGGCCGCGAACCGATCGCATTCGATCACGACTGCCGCGAAGGCATCTGCGGCACGTGCGGAGCGGTGGTCAACGGCCGGCCGCACGGTCCCCAGAAGGGGACCACACTGTGTCAGCTTCACATGCGCCATTTTGCAAACGGCGACACCCTGGTGATCGAACCTTGGCGGGCACGGGCCTTCAAGGTGATCAAGGACCTGGTGGTCGACCGCAGCGCCTTGGATAAAATGATACAGGTGGGCGGTTACATATCGGCCAACACCGGTGGTGCCCCGGATGCCAATGCCATTCCGATTCCCCAGGAAACCGCCGACCTGGCTATGGATGCTGCGGCCTGCATCGGGTGCGGTGCCTGCGTGGCGGCCTGCCCGAACGCATCCGCCATGCTGTTTTTAGGAGCCAAGGTGTCGCATCTGGCCTTGCTGCCTCAGGGAAAACCCGAGGCGGCGCGGCGGGCGTCGGCCATGGTGCGCGAGATGGACCGGTTGGGATTCGGCAACTGCTCAAACGAAAGGGAGTGCGAGGCCGAATGCCCCAAAGAAATCTCGATCATCAATATTGCCCGTCTGAACAGGGAATATCTCAAGGCACGGATCTTATCGGCAGTGCGATAGAGGTTTAGATCCGTCTATCTTTTTTCGATCCCACAGGGAAGCACCGAATAAATCGGGCGGTTCCCTTTTTTTGTGCGACATCACCCCGCTTTTTCGACTTGCGGCGTCAGGTCGGTGAACATTAACCGGGTGCGGCCCGATTTGGGCAGGGTGCGGTTCAAGACCGGATGGGCCACGAGATAACGGCGGAGCCGGGTCGCAACACCGGCAATGGTGTCGACAATTCGGACCCGGCGGCCGATTTTGGCCTGAATGACCGCCGAGAAAAGAGTGTAATGCGGGTTGCCGAGAATCAGCGTGTCGATCCGGCGAACCTTCAATGCATATCGTAACCCGGTAACTGCGTCGACAAATCCCGTAAAACGGTCAGCCCCCCGATTCCGCAATCGAATATGCCGATCATTTCTCCCTCCACTCCGTTCGGAAACGGTTGATTTCGGTTTATGAAAGATTATTATTGAAAATGTTGCACTGCGCCGGCGTTTTTAATCCTGACAACACGTCGAAAGGAGAACTTCATGCATTCTCACGGAAACAGCGACGGACCGGCCATGGACCAAGCCATTTTCAACCTCGGCCTTCCGATGGAAACCATTTCGGTTTATCTGCTGGCATGCGGGTTGGCGGATGTCGGCAAACCGGTTACCACCAAAAATCTCACCGAACTCTGGAACGGCACTGCGGACAGCCTCGATCAAGGTCTCAGTGAACTCGAGCAAAGAAACATCATCGCCCGCGTTTTATCCGATGGGAGCGACCGCGCCGCATACAAGGTGGCGGCGGTTCACCACTGGAAACGGTTTTAGGGTAGGATGACCCAGTCGATTGCTGATAGCGTCGTTTTTTTCTATCGGTCGACTCGTCCCGAAACGCTTTTCGAACGCATTCCTTGACCCGGCTTGCCGGCGCCTCGGCCCATATGCCGGGGCACATCGTCGCCATTATCCGCCAGTTGGCGACGTCTTTCAGCACGCTCTCGATAAACGGCCATCGTCGGCACATTTGGGGTTTGACCGGGTGGATGGTGCAGATCCGGTCCCAAAATATGCAATATCCGTCTTCTTTCTGGGAGAGCAGGTGTTTTTTTCCGGAAAGCCGGCAATAGGTCGCTACGAAATATTCGGGGTCCTTACCGAGGAAAGAGGCAATGGCATCGATGTCTCGCTTCGATACAAAGGTGCCGCCGTAACCCCGGCAGCAGTCACCGCATCGTCGGCATTCGAAGATGGCTTCGGGCTCATTTGTTTTGGACGGCATGCCGGCCCTCCAAAGCTCTTTTCAGAGTGACCTGATCGACGTATTTGAGATCACCGCCGACTGGCACGCCCGAAGCGATACGGGTTACTTTGGCCGGGCTGTCTTTCAGACGGTCGGCGATATAAGCGGCGGTCGATTCACCTTCAACCGTTGTGCTGGTGGCCAAGATGATTTCTCGTATTTTTTGCTTCGCAATGCGTGTCATCAACTCCCTGATTCGGATATCATCCGGACCGACACCGTTGATAGGGGAAAGAGAACCGCCGAGGATATGGTAGCGTCCGCTGAAGGCGCCCGATTTTTCAATCGACACCATGTCGGCCGGCTGTTCGACGACGCACACCAGCTGAGGGTCGCGCGCCGGGTTGCTGCAGATTCCGCAGCTTTCGCCATCGCTCAGACCGTAGCACTGCTCGCACAACCGCACGTTGTTCTTTAAATCCAGAAGGCTGCGGGACAACTGTTCGACGTCTATTCTCGGCGCCCTCAGAAGGTGCATCGCCAGTCTTTCGGCGGTCTTTTCGCCAATTCCCGGCAGTTTGGAGATCGATTGGATCGCCTTGCGGATGGAGGGGGGATAATAGATCATGAGATCCCCGGAATGCTCAAACCGCCTGTGAGTTTGGCCATCTCGGCGGAAACCATTTCCTGCGATTTGGTCAGGGCGTCGTTGACGGCGGCCATGATGAGATCCTGAAGCATCTCGACGTCATCCGGATCAACCACTTCTTTTTCGATCTGGATGGCGACGATCTGCTGCTTGCCGTTGGCGACGACCTTGACCATTCCACCACCGGCGGTGGATTCGATTGTTTTCTCGGCCAGTTCATCCTGCAGGCGCAGCATCTTTGCCTGCAGTTTCTGGGCCTGCTTCATCATATTTCCCATGCCTTTCATGACTCATCCTCCTTTATGATTGTCACACCGAGCACTTCACCATCGAAAATTTTAACGGCTTCTGCGACCAGCGGGTGGCTCATGGCCTCGTTTCTCAACCGGTTTTCCTCTTTTTTTTTTACGGCACTGTCAGATGTTTCCGCGACAGCGTCCAGGACGATTTCAACCGCACGACCAAAAGTCTCCCGGCACACGTTTCGGATGATGTCCAGGTTCTTGCTTTTTTGGATCATCGATAGGGTGAACCCGTTGCCGCTGACTTCGATTTCGAGACGGCCATCCTCCAACCGTCTCGGCCGACATTTTTGCAGATTTGCCGCCAGGGCCGGATGATCGGTCGCTATGGCAGCTTGAACTTTTTTCCAATCCTGTTGAAGGCCTGCAGGAGAAAGGGATTCGGCAGCCGCCACCGCGTCGATATTCGCACGCGTTGTCGGCCTGCCGTCGAGTGATTCGCTCTTGGTCACATCGGCGCCGACCCTGGCCGTCGGCGGACGCTTAATGTCTACCGGCTGCGGGAGAGGGTCGGCCGGTGACTCCTCTATTTGACGACGCAGGGTGTCGAGCTTCTCGATCAATGATTCGATCGTCAGGGTCGGCTTGGCCTGAAGCAGCCTGAAGCAGGCCATTTCCACGGCAATCTTGGGTTGGGCTGAGAATTTGACGGCGGGTTCTTCCTTGAACAGCAGATCGAAGAGCTGGTTCAGGTGTGCCGTTGAAACCGAGGCGACCTGCTCTTGCAGGTGCTGAATTTCATGTGCCGGCAGGTCGACCAGGCGGCCGGTCTGACGACACAGCTTGACCACCATCAAATGCCGGAAGTGCTCGACAAGATCGGCATACAGGCGTTTCATGTCATGACCGCGCTGGTGAACGACATCCAGGCTTTCGAGCACCTTTTGCGCGTTTCCTTCCAGCAGTGCCTGTACGAGATCGAAAATCATCTTGCGGTCGATCACCCCCAGCAGGTCCAGCACCTGCGTGTCCTCTATTTTTCCGTCCGAGCAGGCCGTTACCTGGTCTAAAAGACTGAGGGCGTCGCGGATGCTTCCCCCGGCTTCGCGGGCGATCAGCGTGAGACTGTTCCGGGAAATGTCGAAATGTTCCAGCCCGCAGAGCCTCTGCATGTGGTCGGTGATCGAGGCAATAGCGATCCGTTTGAAGTCGTGCCGCTGGCAGCGGGAAAGAATCGTTGCCGGTATTTTGTGGGGTTCGGTGGTGGCGAAGATGAACATGACGTGGGCGGGCGGTTCTTCCAAGGTCTTCAGCAGGGCGTTGAAGGCCGGTGTGCTGAGCATGTGGACTTCATCGATGATGTATATTTTGTGAGGGCTGTGGGCCGGCATGTACTTGACGTTGTCGCGCAGTTCCCTGACCTGATCGACACTGTTGTTGGAGGCACCGTCGATTTCGAAGACATCGACGGCCTTGCCGGAAGTGATCTCACGGCACGACTGGCAGTCATTGCATGGTTCAGGAGTTGGTCCTGCCGCACAGTTCATGGCCTTGGCCAGAATACGGGCCACGGTTGTCTTTCCGGTGCCGCGCGGTCCGGTAAAAAGTATGGCGTGGGCCACGCGCCCGGCCGCAATGGCATTGATCAGGGTCCGGGTCACGTGGTCCTGGTCGACAACGGATTCAAAGCTCTGGGGACGATATTTTCGGGCGAGGACCAGATACGACATAATAACCCTTCAACAGGTTAAACCGGATCCCGACCGGTTTGCAAAGACGAAGCTTGCAGCACCACCCTTTTCGGTGGCGGATGCCGGCCCGCAGCCGGCTGGTTTCGTTTGAACTATACGGGTAGCATCTGCAAACAATTGATGGCGGAGAGAGAGGGATTCGAACCCTCGGTGCCGCTTTTGACAGCACACACGATTTCCAGTCGTGCTCCTTCGGCCAGCTCGGACATCTCTCCACAAATCTGCGGGTAAAAAGAACGTGACTTTCATGCAGTCGGCGGAACAGGTGATTCATGGGCGGGAACTAAATAGTGCCCATCCACGGTTTATTAAAGGGCACTGATGAGTTTCCGATCCAGAAATGCGTAATTTTCTGCAAGTTCAAGGAAATCAGCAGCATTGCGCGGAGGCGTACTCGTGTGCGCCGCAAAGCAATTCCGCCGGACCTGTCACGTCTTTAGCGTGATTGACGCTGAAATTACTGAAAAGGGCCATTTATGGACGGAAACCGGCTAACGTGGCGGAGAGGGTGGGATTCGAACCCACGATCCCGTTTTTGACAGGATACCGCTTTTCGAGAGCGGGGCCTTCAGCCGCTCGGCCACCTCTCCGGCATCTTTTCCCGACCCAACGCGGTTGCCCTGAATACCGTTTCTGCACAATTCTGTCAACCACCTTATTTTACCTTGAACTCCCCCTGCCTTTCTAGTATCAGATCGGCGTCTCATTCGCCATTTGCGGAAACGCCGGTAACGGTCCCGGGTATGCCAATTCGGCGCGCATCTGACAGTGCCCTGTCAATAGTGTCCGTTCAGAAATGATGGATTTTGGTTCAGGACAAGGCCGCACTGAATTTAAGACCGCGGGCGTCGTCAAGTACGTCAAGGTTTTCAAATACGCGAGAACGCAGACCGGAACCAAAAGATGCCAGAAATAGGTGGGCACTAAATAGCTTGAACCTGCAAAGCGGCGGAGTCACTCAACGGATCCTGAATACAAGGAAAGATCAACGATGGCCGACGTTATTCCCTTCCGGGGGATCTTTTACAATCCGGACAAAGTCAACAACCTGGCCGATGTCGTAACGCCGCCTTTCGACGTGATTTCGAACACCGAACAAGAGGTGTTCTACGCGCGCAGTCCTCACAACGTGGTCCGGCTCATTCTGGGCAAGACCTCAGCAGACGACACACCGTCGCATAACCCGCACAGCCGGGCGGCCGGCTATCTGCAAAACTGGCTCGCAGACCGGTCGCTTGTCCGTGACACAGCGCCGGCTTTTTACCTGACCACTCTCGATTTCACCATCGATAACCGGCCTATCACACGATCCGGACTGATCGCGGTTGTGCGACTGGTCCCGTTTGACGCCGGCGTCATATTGCCTCACGAACGAACCTTCACCAATGTCAAGTCGGAGCGGCTGGCGCTTATGAAGGCCTGCCACGCTAATTTCAGTCCGATATTTGCAATGGTCCCGGATGACGCCGGGGACTTCATTAGTTTAACACGGCATCTATCGTCCGAGCGGACACCTGATATCGCCTTCAGAGCGCACGACGGGTTCCAACATAAACTCTGGCGCATTGTCGATTCCGACAGCGTTATGAAGATCAGCGCTGCTCTGCAACCCCGAAAACTTTACATCGCCGACGGCCACCACCGCTACGAGACGGCGCTGAACTACCGCAATTGGGTGCATGCCGGCCATCCGAATCTCTCCGAGGGGAATCCGGCCAACTTTGTCATGATGTACCTTTGCAGCATGGCCGACCCGGGGCTTGTCATCCGTCCGGCTCACCGCCTGCTCCGGGATGTGCCGTCACCGGCGATCGATCGTCTTTTGGTCAGAGCGAAACCCTATTTCGAGATCGAAACGATATCTTTTCACGGGTCCGAGCATGGGGAAGCACTTGAGCGCTTCATCGGCAAACTGAACGGCAGCGGCACCGGGCAGTCGATCGGCATGGCCGTAAAAGATCGACGGGCTTTCTACTACCTGACCCTCAAGAATTCGCCTGACCTCAATGGCGTTTTCGGGCCTGACTGTCCGGAACCGCTGCGTCAACTGGACGTCACGGTGTTGACCCGCCTGATCTTCACTGAATTCCTGGAATTCGATCAAGCCCGTCTCGACAATGAAAAGCTTATCGCTTACACCACGGATGCCCGGGAAGCTGTGGGTCGCGTCGATCGTGGGGACTTCGACGTTTGTTTTATTCTCAATCCCACGAGCGTGGAGCAAGTCCGGAATGTGGCCGATGAAGGACTGGTGATGCCGAGAAAAGCCACTTATTTTTATCCGAAGGTCATTACCGGGCTGGTTATCAATCCGCTGAACTCTTAAGGTCGTGTCATTGTTGAAAGGTCTCGACTGCCGTGAGCGACGCAATTAAATGCGCATAAGGAAGCCGGTTCAACGCTCAGCGTCGCCTATGGCCGCGAGCGACCACTCTGATCGAAGAGGAAACTTTTAAGTTTCGGTGAAAAATTCCAAACTGCAAATAACAAATACATCCCAATGACCAAAAATCAAAATCACAGACCTGTTTGGGCAATTGGATATTGAAATTTGGTCAGGCCGTTACACGAGATACAACGGGAAATGGCGGTTGCGACCTCCTACCGCCCGGACTCCTGTCAGGGACGAAACATCTTTTCGATTTCAGCGGTATGGTCACCGTTGCCCCGATAGATGACAAGGGGCGGCGCGACAACCATGCCGGGATGGCCTCCTTTTACCCCCTCGATCAACAGCAGTTTGGCATTGGTGGTGGTTCGGGAGTGAATCATACGGCAGAATTTGGGTTCGATGCCGGAAGACTGCATTTGGACCAGAACCTCGGCCATTCTTTCAGCCGTGTAAACGGTGGCGAATTTACCGCCGGTTCTTAAAACACGCCGTGCGGCAGCGATGACGTCCGGCAAGGCGACCTTGATTTCATGCCGGGCAACGGCTCGCTGCGGATGTGGGTTCAAACGGCCGGTGTCGGCTTTGCGGTAGGGTGGGTTCGCGGCAACCCAGTCGACCGGTCCTGAAAGGCGCGCCGGGTCGAGCTCTTTCATGTCCTCGCATAAAATCCGAATGCGGGCCTGCATGCCGTTGGCACAGGCGTTGACGCGCGCGAGATCGGCTAGATCCGGCTGGATTTCAACACCGATGACAGTGGATTCAGTGTATCGGTAGGCCAAAATCAGGGAGATGATGCCGCATCCTGCACCCAGATCCAGGACGATTTCGCCGGGACGTGGACGGATGCGATCGGCGAGGATGACGGCATCGATAGAGAACCGATAGCCGTTGCGGAATTGGCGGACCTGCAACCGACCATCGAAAAATGTATCCGAGGTGATTGCTTTCATGCTTTTTTTACAGCCTTCTTGGTCAATTATATGGTGTTCGTTCACAGATGGTAGGTTTCGGTTCCGGACAAGGGCGCAGCAAACTGGCGACCGCAGGCGTAGTTGGGCTGCGCTGAGGATCAACAGGAAGCGAGAACGCCGTCCGGGGCCGAAAGATGTCATCTGTGGATGGACATTCAGCCGTAGCCGCCGTCATGGGGCAGGGCCGATCTTGAACAGGATGTCTTCTATCAAGTCTTTGTTCAACGCGTCGTTTACTTTCCGGACGATCTCTTCCCTGAGAAAATGAAGGTGGTGCAGCCAGGGTGAACTGTTGACGTGAACCAACAGGGTCTTTTCCTTGAGAGCAGCCGGCCGGGTGTTTTCGGCAATGATTTCACCAACGATCTTGTCCCACATCTGACCGATACGAGTGATCTCAGCCGCTGTCCGGGGGACCTGACTGTGCAGGATTTTGTCGATGACACTGCCGATCGGAACTGCCGAATGGATCTTTGCTCTTTTTTCCTTCATCGATTTCTTTCAAGCGATGTCGCCAGCAACCGGGGGGCGGGCTGCCATAAGCCCAATTCAATTATCTAAAAGGCTTAATAATAAGGTTTGTAACCGTTCAAAGGGTTGCAAAATCTGATGCGCTTCAAACCACCTAAATTGTAAGCGTTTGCAGGGTGCTACAGAATCAAGGCGTTGGGTGCGCAGACGACCTTTTGTACTTCAAGTGGCCGACAACAAAGCCGATGTGATACCCTGTAAATGCTTACAAAGATTTTGACAGGACTGTAGGGAAAAATAATACACCGACGATCGATAGCGCTGCTCAAAACCTTTGTCGCAAAGTCTATAGCGTCGAATTCGATCAGATGCAAGCATCTATCGCAAAGACATGCATTCGACAAAAATCCACCGGCATCAGTCGGGCGGTTTTTCCGGTTTTTGCTTGACTTGAAGGGATATGGTTTTATAATTGAGTGCTTATGTCGGTTCGTAATCAGTTATGTTATATCTACTCATTTTTCCAAGCGTTTTTATAACTTCTGTGTGCACCGTTTCTGAAGAGTTGTGCCAAGTTTATGCAACGGTGTCGGAATATATGCATCAGCGTTCAAGTTGCTCTGATTTATTTGGGTGAACCTTTGTACGCAACCGCGCTTTTGAATCGGATTTGAATGTCGATTCGGAAGGCATTTTGACAGGACAAAAAATGAGTTGGGATTGGGAAAAGTTAAAGGAACAACAGCAGAGGATGGGTGGCGGTGTGCCGCCAAACGTGGATGAATTCGTCCAAAAGGTCAAAAACATTAAATTTCCGGGCGGCCCGTTTTTGATCGTTATCCTTTTGGTTCTTGCAGCCGGCTGGTCGTCGATCTTCACCGTGAAACAGGATGAGGTCGGTATCGTTCAACTCTTCGGACGATACGTGAGATCAGCTCAGCCGGGGCTGAACTTCAAATTGCCGCTCGGCATTGAGCGGGTCACCAAGGTCAATGTAAAGGGTATCCGCACCGAGGAGTTTGGTTTCAGTTCCGACGGTACCACTGCCCGCTCACGTATGGGTTCCGCCGAGGCCGAAACTGTGGCGCTGATGCTGACCGGTGATCTGAATGTGGCGGTGGTTCCCTGGATCGTCCAGTACCGCGTCAAGGATCCGTACAATTACTTGTTCAAAGTGGCCAACGTCCGGCGGCTGCTGGTGGACATGTCAGAGGCCACGATGCGGCTTGTCGTGGGCGACCGAAGCATCAACGAGGTTATCAACAAGCGCGGAGAAATGGCCATCGAGGCCAAGGAACTCCTGCAGAAGGAAATGGACCTGGCCGAATCCGGCCTCCACATCGTCACGATCGAAATGAAGCGCACGAACGTTCCGGCGCCGGTGCAGCCGTCCTTTAACGAGGTCAACCAGGCGACCCAGGAAAGAGAACAGTTGATCTACGAGGCCCGAGAGGATTACAACAAGGCCATTCCGGCAGCACGGGGTGAGGCGGAGCGCACCGTCAGAGCCGCCGAAGGGTATGCGCTGGATCGCGTCAACCGCGCAAAGGGTGATGCCGCCCGGTTTACGGAGTTCTACAAGGAGTACGCCAAAGCCAAGGATGTAACCAGACGTCGGCTCTACCTCGAAACGATGAGCGATGTCTTCCCGAAACTGGGGGACAAGTACATCGTCGGTTCCGACCTGAAAAACCTTCTGCCGCTTCTCAACCTCGGCAAACAACCACAAAACGGGACAGCCCAATGAAATTTAAAGGTCCGATCATACTTATTGCGCTGCTGGTTGCCGCCGTTGTCGTCTACCAGTCGGCTTACATCGTAAACGAAACCCAACAGGTGGTGGTAACACAGTTCGGGCGGATTGTCGGGTCTCCGGTAGTGTCTCCGGGGCTTAAGTTCAAAGTGCCCTTCATACAAGCGGCGAACTACTTTCCCAAGAACCTGCTGGACTGGGATGGCGATCCGGGGCAGATTCCGACGCTGGATAAGACCTTCATCTATGTGGATGCTTTTGCCCGCTGGAAGATCGTCGAACCGGTGAAGTTTTTTCAGACCGTCAACAATCCGTTCAACGCCATCGGACGACTCAACGACATCATCGACCCGGCGGTACGCGATTTCATCACCTCTAACCGGCTTATCGAAGTGGTTCGCAACAGCAACCGCGAACTCGACACCACCGAGGTCGGTCGTGAAGATGAGCAGGAACAGCGGCGGCCGTCACTGATGATTAGCATAGGTCGGCAGAATATTACCGAGGGCATTCTGAAACAATCGCAACCCAAGCTGGCCCAGTTCGGCATCGAATTGGTCGACGTCAAGATCAAGCGCGTCAATTATGTCGAAGAGGTGCGCCAGTCAGTTTACAATCGCATGATCGCAGAGCGGAAACAGATTGCCGAAAAGTTCAGGTCTGAAGGAAAGGGTGAGGCCCAGAAAATACGGGGTGACAAGGAGAGAGAGCTGAAACTGATTACCTCGGAAGCCTACCGAAAAGCCCAGGAAATAAAAGGGGTAGCCGATGCCGAGTCGACGAAACTCTACGCCGATGCTTACGGAGTGGACCCGGCATTTTATTCATTCGTCCGCACACTCGAAATTTACCGCGATTCCCTGAACG
>Ga0316585_10000298_pt1 | contig 11012 bp, 9 predicted proteins | sample S_170502SCrBrC_D_FD_204517 | JGI IMG/M metagenome (GOLD analysis project Ga0316585, IMG submission 204517) | Rhizosphere microbial communities from salt marsh grasses in Alabama, United States - S_170502SCrBrC | ecosystem: Host-associated > Plants > Roots > Rhizosphere | place: USA: Alabama...
GGGTATTCCGAACCCTTCGACCCCGACGAGGACGAACACGGCGCCATAGCCGTAGCGTTGAAGCCAGGGCTCGACCCGGGCGACGGCCTTTTCGATGTCCTTGAGCAGGCGATGGGTCAGGTGATGGTCCTCGGCGTGAACGGATGTGTCGGCGGCCGGTAGGCCCGCCGCTGCCTCTGCCCAAGGGCCTGCTAGGAGCGCGAGCAGTAGCAGGGCGACAAGCGCTCGCGCGACTCGCATGGGAAGCATTGGCACCATCGCGATATGACCTTTGCATCTGTGGTGAATGTCGGGGCGGGCTGGCCCGACGCCCTCAATAATGGCACAAAGCCGGTACGTCGATGTCTTGGTCCCCCCGTTCGGGTCCCGGCCTGGGTGGGACCTGACGAGGCGCTCTGTGCTTCGTGATCCGCGCCTTGGTGGCGCGAAGCCAAAGGCCTCGGAGGCGGATGCCCTGGGACGAGTGTGGCGAATCAGGGGCAATTGCCCTTTTCGCTGTCTGGTTGTGTTTGTATGCCGAGCACGGGATTGATAAATTCGATGACGTTCTCGGGTCTGGTCGCCGAAAGAGAAGATGGAAATGGTCGAAGGGCCACCCGGACAAGCCGCGTGCGCGGCCTCGGACTCGGGGCCTGACCCCTGCGCGATCGGGAGCGTGCATTGACCCAGTCCGGCTCTTGGGGACCAGACGATCGCTTCTCGCTGGTTGTTGGCGGTCCCTTCTCGGATCTACTGCGCTGGCTTCGGATGACCGGGGCGGACCGGCTTCCTACTGCCCGTGCCGCCTTCGGCCTGGCAATGCTGGCATGGCTCCCTCCCGCGCTCCTCGCCGTAGCGCAGTCGGTTCTGGACAAGGATTACTCGGGCTGGGGGTACTTCACGGACTGGATGGTCTATACGCGCTACCTGGTTGCCGTATGGGTCATGGTGGCGACCGAGCGTTACGCCGATGGGCGCCTGATCCTACTAGCGCGTCACTTTCGGGAGGCGCAGATCCTCTCGGACGCCGACCAACCAGCCTTCAGCTCAGCGCTCGCGGTTGCCGACCGTCGCTCCAGCTCGACCGTTGCCGAGGGGTTGATCCTAGCGCTGGTTCTGGTGGGGTCTGGCCTGAGCACGTCGATCGTGGTGGATCTCACGGGTGCGAACTGGGAGGGCAGGGCGGTGGAGGGGGCAATCGTACTGTCTTGGGCCGGGGAGGCCGCGCGACTTCTCAGTACGCCCTTGTTTCTCTTTCTGGTGTTTCGTTGGATCTGGCGCTTCGGGGTCTGGACCGCCTTGTTGCACAACATCTCCCGCCTGCCCTTGCAGCTGATGCCCCTGCACCCGGATCGCTCGGGGGGGCTTGGATTCCTCACCATCTACCCGAGCATCTTCAACGGATTCATTTTCGCCCTGAGCGCCGTGATCGCCTCGGCCATGGTGAAAGATATCGGACTTGAGCACCATAGCGCCCCGACGGTCTGGCTTGCCCTTGCCGTCTGGGTTGGGCTCTGCGTGATGCTCGTGGTCGGCCCTTTGCTGGTATTCGCTCCGCAGCTCTACCAGATGCGGGAAAAGGCGTTGGTAGAATACGGCCGATTGGCCAGTCGGCACTATCTGGCATTCCACCGCAAGTGGTTCGGATCCGAAAAAGGCGGAGAAGAGCTGCTGGGGTCGAATGATCCGTCGTCGGCAGCGGACCTTAACGCGATCGTCGAGACCGTGCAGCGGCTGCGCTTCGTACCCTTGGACCTTACCTCCACACTGCAACTGCTGCTGGCCGCGGGGCTGCCCTTGGTCGCGGTGGTACTCACCCAAGTTCCCGTTGCGAGCTTGGTCAAGTGGATCGTGAATACGATCGTCTAATCGTGATGTCCGAATCCGACTCCACCACGGCACAGACGATTTCCATGCCGACCCGGCGACTCCGAGAGATTCGACTGGAGTGCATCGAGCTGGAGGTTGTCTCAGGATCTGACGCTGGATTGAAGCGTCGTCTGCCCCTGTCGATCGTTGCGATCGGGACCGCGTCGGACAATGATGTCGTGCTGACGGATCGAACCGTGTCGCGACATCACGCACAGCTGCGTGGGACGCCGGATGGACTGTTGATTCGGGACCTGGGCTCGACGAATGGAATCTATTTGCAGGGGGGGAGGGTCGTCGAAGCGTATCTGCAGCCAGGCGACACCTGCTTTCTTGGGGATTCGGAGATCGCGATCAAGCAGGAAACCGAGGAGCGGCAGTACGAGGTCGGGTTGGAAGACCGTCTCGGCGCCCTGGTCGGTGGAAGCGCGCCGATGCGCGAATTGTACGGCATGATCAAGGCGGTCGCGCCTACTTCCATGACGGTGCTCGTCACGGGTGAATCCGGCTCGGGTAAGGAAATGGTTGCGGCCACACTGCATGAGCTCTCCGGAAGGCCCGGAAGGCTGACCGTATTCGATGCCTCGGTCACCGATACCGAGATGATGCGGAATGACCTCTTTGGTCATGTAAAGGGCGCGTTCACGGGTGCAACGGCCCCCCGGGATGGCGCCTTCCGGCGAGCGGACGGAGGAACGCTCTTCATCGATGAAATCGGCGAGCTGCCGCTCGATCTCCAGCCGAAGCTTCTCCGGGTTCTGGAGAGCCGGGAGGTCGTTCCCGTGGGTTCCGACCGGCCGCATCCGGTCGATGTGCGGGTCATCGCCGCAACCCATCGCGATCTCGAGGCCATGGTCGAGGCTGGGACGTTTCGTGCGGATCTTTACTACCGATTATCCGTCATTACCATGCGGGTGCCGCCGCTCAGGGAGATCCTGGACGATATCCCACTGCTGGTGCAGAACTTCGCGCGCAGGCTGAATCTGGGGTGCCGGATAACGCCGGATGCGCTGTCCGAATTACAGCGCCACGCCTGGCCAGGAAACGCTCGGGAGCTGCGGAACGTGCTGGAGCGCGCAACGGTGCTCTGTCAGGGCGGTGAGATCCGACCGGAGCACTTGCTCCTGAGCGCGGCAAGACGGGATGCCCCACAACCAAAGGCGCAAGCGGCGGCGACCGAGCCCGCCTCCTCGTCTTCGGCTCAGCTCAAGATGCTCGAGCGTCAGATGATCCAAGATGCGCTGGCACGCAATGGCAACAACAAGGCCGCGGCTGCCCGGGCGCTGGATATGCCGCTCTCGACCCTGAAGCGCCGCATCGCGGAGTTTGGGCTCTGATCGCTATTCAAATGCGTAGGGGCGGCACCCGCGTGCCGCCCCCTCATGCCAGAGTCCTGGCTGCCTAGCGAGCTGATCAAGTGCCAGGATGGCGGTTGATCAGCACCTTGGGCACGTCGGCATCTAAAAGGCCGTACAGACCTCACCGACCTCGGCGAGCTGTATGCAGGCCTTCGGATGGGCGCCGAAGGTCACGGTTCCCTCCTGCAGCGTCTGACCGTTGAGCCTGGCGAACACCCGACCGCTGAGTCCGGCTTGATCGAGGGTGACCGCGATCTGCGCCTCGAGGTCACCGTCGATCCGCGGGACGGCTGCCAGGGCCGCCTCTGCCGCCCGCAACGCCAGCTCGGCCGTCTCGCGTGCGGCGAAGAGCCCGGCGACCCGGGGGTCCGCGTCGACCGGGATGGTGACGATCGCCTGCCGAGTGACTGCCAGCGCCTGCTGAGCGCCCGAGAGGGCCAGGTTCGCGGCCGCGAGGGAGGTTTCGTAGGCGGCGATTCTTGTATAGGCAGCCGCGATGCTCGCGTTCTTGCTCGCGGCGTAGGCAAGGTAGCTCGCGTAGGCGCTGGCCTTCTTGTACCAGGGCTGGCGATTGTACCAGCTGTACTTGCTGCTGATCTGGCTCTTCCAGGTCCGAATGTTGCCTTGCTCGCGGGCGATCGCGCTCTTCAGCGAATCGACCGTCGCCTGCGCCTCGCGCACGGCGGCCTCGGCACCCGCCACGGCCTGGGCGTCGCGATCCCGCTCCGCCTGCACGATGCCGCGTTGTCGGGCGATTTCCTGGTCGATCGCCGCGAGATCCTGCTGGGCCTTCAGCACCTGCTGGTGTGCCTTGTCGGCCGCTGCCGTAATGGCGCCGAGGGGGAAGTCGATGGCCGCCGTGCCGGTGAGCTCGGGCCCTCGGCTCGTGACGTTCCCGGTGAGGCGGATCAACGACAGGGGCGTCTTGAAGTCCCCGCTGACGAACAGGCCGTTGCCGTCGACCTCGGCCATGGCGGGGCTGAGACCGACACCAGCCACCTGCAGGTTCCCACTCATGCGGACGTAGGTGTCTTCGGGCCGTTCGATGCCGACCAGGGTCTCAACCTCCGCGGATCCGGCCGTCTTGAGGGACGGATGCAGACTCACATCGCTCAGGCCGCGGGCGAACACGCCATTGCGGTCGATGCGCATCTGCACCTTCGCCAGGTCCAGATCGTTCAGTGGCAGGCCTGTCGCCTCGCGCAGGCCGGAGAGGTCGTAGCCGAAGGCGCCAGAGGCGGCGATGAACGACTCCTCGGGGTACAGCGTGCTGACATAGCCGGCCACCTTCGAGGTCTGTGCGGGAACGAAGGGGATCTGCGGGGGCAGGAAGGAGAGGTCGGGGTGATTGATTCCGCTGAAGTAGCTGGCCTGCTCGTCGGCCAGCAGACGCACGCCGGCGCTGGCGCTGCCCAGGGGAAAGCCGAAGGACAGGAAGCCCGGGATCAGATCGACTGACACGGAGACGAATCCGTTGCCGCCAAGCTCCACGCCCTCTTGGCCGACGTAGGAGACGACCGTCCCCTCGAGCTCCACGACGGGAGAGAGCGGCATGGTGGAGGAGAGCAGCATCTGTCCACGGAAGCCGCCGATACCCTCGGGCAGGCCCCAAGTCGTCTCGGGGACGAAGGGGATGCCGCCGAGCCAGGAGAAGGCCAGCGCGTTGATCTCGGGAAGCCCGAGGCCGGCCTCCTGCTCGCCCGACTGGGTCTTCTTTCCGCGCATCTCGTCGGCGGCCTTCTGGATGTCGGCTAGCTTGCCGCGATCGATGTTGGGCACGGCGAAATCGGCCGCATTGTCGGGCACGTCGGTAGGCGGTTGGTCGGGATTCGCCTGGTCGTACGCCAGCGCGTCCGGATCCTTTCGCTGTTGATAAAGCACCCGGGTCTCGGCGCTGAGCGCCTCGACGCGGGTCATGACCTGCGGATCCACATCCGGCCCCGCGTTGCTGATCATGTCCATCGCGAGGCCGGCGAGCTGCCCTTCGTCCAACAGCAGGATGTTCGCAAGCGCTTCTTCGAAGCGCGCTGGATCGGCGATCTGGCCGCTGGCGAGCATGGCGTCGAGCTCGTCGGCGACGCGAAGCTGCAGGGCGAGCAGCTCCTTGTCCACCTTGTTCGCCTTCTGCCCGTCAGGTGTGAAGTAGAAGTAGGGATCCGCGGGGTCGAGTATGAAGGTGACCGTCTTGTCCCCCGGCACCGAGAACTGGAAGGGATCTTCCGCATCCGCGCTGAGGCCGAGCATGGTGCCCAGGGGCATGTCGAGTTCGAGCCCGCTCTCGAAGTGAAAGAACACGTAGGCCGGCTCCATCAGCTGCCATTCGCCGTTCTCGTTCAGCTCATAGTTCTCCGCCAGGGGCAGGCGCTCGCCCCCGCCCTCCAACAACTGCCGAACCCTGTCTCGCGACACGATGCCGATCGAAGCGAGCGGCTCGAAGCGGAACGTGGCATCGGCAAACAGCGGGAGATCGGCAAGCGGTGCCCTCACGCTGCCCGTGACCTCGAGCGGGAATTCGGCCCCCGCTCCTGTGTAGGCGAAGTGGAATTGACCGATCAGGGTGAGGTCGCCCACTGGGGTCGTCAGGGTCACGTCATCGTCGATATCGAAGCTCTGGCGGTCGGGCGCGAAAACGATGCTTGCGGCGGGCGCCCGGAAGACGATCGTGGGCGTGATGACGATGTCGCAGTAGCCGCTGCCACCGGCCACGTCCTCACAGACCAAGGGGTCGGAGGCCTGGGCGATCCCGGGTGACGTGGCTGCGAGGGAGAGCCATACCGCGCAGGCCAGGGTGAGGCGCCGGAGGCCCGGAATGCCCCGCCTGCCGGCGGCCGTGGCGACGCTCAGTGCAGTTGGCCCGGCTCCGAAGGAGCCTCGGGGCCCGAAGCAACTCTGGTCCGCCAGCGTCGGTGTGCCGCCTGAGGCGAGCGGGAAGCGTGCGAGTGGAGACCGCTGGCCGGTGAGACCCGAAGGACTCGAGGTCCGGGAATTGGCTATTGGACGAGGCGTGCGCCGCGTTGTCGAGCCGCGCTCGATCGGGTTCCTGGCGGGCGCGCCTTGACAGCCGTTTCGTGTTTCGTGTCCTAGGTGGAAGTTGCCCATGGTGCTCTCCTGGAGTTGTGTGCCGAAAGGAGCCTCCCTGATTCACCGGCCAGAGTGCGATGTGGTCCGGAGATTCGGTGGCACCCTGGACAACGCACAAGGCGGGCCAGGTTCGCGACCTTATGTTTTTATTGAGAAATGTCAGAAAAAGAGGCGATGCGGATGGCGGTCGGGAGCGGTCCGGTCGGCTCGATCCGAACCGATCGGCTCAATCTGACCCGGCACCTTGGGCGATGCTCATCAAATGGCATCCTGGCATTCGGTCAGCCGGCCATCCTGGGCCCGTACCGGAAGCACAACAGATCAGCACTTCCCGAGGGACGCGGGTCCGGTTCGATCCCTCTTTTGCCGATACAGGGTCAAGGTTCCGGGGGAGGCGCTTCAGACCAGGGCCACGTAGGCGGCCAGCACCAGACCCAGCAGGGCCATGGCCAGGTTGGTCAGCATGGGCGCGTTGACCCAATAACCGCTTGGGATCTCACCGGCGCCCAGGGTGGACACGACCTTCCGATATTGGCGCACGGACAGCAGCAGCACCGCTACGCCGAGCAGGATGAAGGCCACCCCGATGACGAGCGACGAGCTTCGATGCAGGGGCTCGGTTTCCCGGTTGAGCACCACGTGCAGGAACAGTCCGAAGCGCTCCACCAGGAACCCGAAGCCCATCAGGGCGATGGCGGTGCGGTTCCAGGCGAGCAGGGTACGCTCGGTGGCGAAGAGGACACGGGGGTCGTCTAGGTAGGACATGGGAGCAACCTGATGACGGTGAAATGAGGTGATGATACGACCTCGATCCCGGGTCATTCCCCCGCGAGGTCCTGACTCTGGGCTTGGCCATCCGGCTAGCGGGTGGGGGCGCGCGCCCTTTCGGTTCCGGGAGACTCTCGGGATAATCCCCCCGTTCAGAACAAGCGCCGGAATTCAGAAGATGCCCAGGATCGTCCACGCCTACGCCTTGGTTGCCTCGCTACTCGTCCCGGTCGCCGCAATGGGCGACAGCGGCTCGGAGCTCGGTGCCCGGATCGCCCTCCAGGGCACGTCCAACGGGGTCGCGCCCTGCATGGCCTGTCACGGGGTCGACGGCGGCGGCATGGCGGCCGCCGGCTATCCGCGTATCGCCGGGCTGGACGCGGGCTACATGGTGAAGCAGCTCGGCGACTTTCGCTCGGGCAAACGCAACAACCCCACGATGATGCCGATGGCGAAGGGCCTGACCGAGGAGGAGATGGCGGCGGTTTCGGCCCACTACGCGGCCCTGCCGGTGCCGGCCGCCGCGGCGGAGCCCCCGGTGGATCCGGCGGCCAAGATCGCCAGCGACCTGGTGCGGTGGGGTGATTGGACCGGGCGGGGCCTGCCGGCCTGCGGGCAATGCCACGCACCCGGGGGCAACGGCGTCGGCTCCAGCTTCCCCGGCATCGCCGGTCAGCACGCAAGCTACATCAAGGCCCAGCTTCGGGCTTGGAAGGCAGGTACCCGGGCCAACGATCCCCTGGGTCTCATGAAGTCCGTGGCCGATCGGCTGACGGAGGCCGAGGTCGATGCGGTGGCGGCCTACTACGCGGCCCAACCCGGGGCCGCGCCGGCTGCGGCGGGCAAAGCACCGGCCGCCACCGAAGAGGCCCGGGCGTCCGCGACCGAGGCCCGGCCCGGCGTGGTGCCGGACCATGGCGCCCCGCCCGCGGGTCGTGCGACGGGACCCGAGGGGTACTTTCAGCCACCCGCGCGGGATGCGGTTCCGGACGGGGTCTTTGGCGACGTCATTCGTGAGGGCGAGGCCATCTTCGCCGACACCAACGCGCATCCGGTGTCTTCCGAGTACGTGGGCAACGGTCAGGCCTGTGGGAACTGTCACCTCGATGCGGGCCGCCTGGCCGCCTCCGCGCCCCTATGGGCGGCCTGGGTCGCCTATCCCGCCTATCGCACCAAGAACAAGAAGGTCAACACCTATATCGAGCGCGTTCAGGGCTGTTTCGAATATTCCATGAACGCCCCGGCCTCCGCGGCCGGTCGCCCGCCCGCGGCGGACAGCACCGCCATGGTCTCCCTGGTCGCCTACAGCTACTGGCTGGCGAAGGGCGCGCCGACCGGCGATGACACCATGCCCGGGCGCGGCTTCCCCCGCCTGCCGGAGACGGACCAGGGCTTCGATCCGGAACGCGGCGGCGCGCTCTATGCCGCGAAGTGCGCCCTCTGTCATGGCGAGGATGGCGCCGGCGTCGCACTCCCGGACGGACGCACGCTATTCCCGCCCCTGTGGGGCGCCGAGTCCTTCAACTGGGGGGCCGGCATGCACAGGATCGATACGGCCGCGGCCTTCATCAAGCACAACATGCCCCTCGGGTTGGCCGAGTCGTTGAGCGATCAGGAGTCCTGGGACCTCGCGGCCTTCATCAACAGCCATGAGCGGCCGCAGGATCCCCGCTACCAGGGCGATCTGGCCGCAACGACCAAGGAGCTCCACGGCGGCAAATTCGACTACTACGGTCGGCGCGAGGGTCCCGACGGGGCCCTGCTGGGGGAGCGGCCGGCCAGCAAATGAGACCGTCCCCGGGTCAGCAATCCTGCTTGCACAGCCCCAGATCCCGCTGACAGGTATCGATGCATTCGCCCACTGGGAGGTCGGGAGACTCGTAGTGAGGCGCGCGGGCTCGCGCCACGGCGTCCTCGCACTCCGCCCGGCAATCGGCGAAGACGCCCTCGCATTCGGCAAGACAGGCCCGCTTGGTCTCGAAGGACGCCGGGTCCGCGAGCTGCGGTGGCGGCGAGGTGTCCTGACCGAGCGCCATGGGCGAGCCAAGGAGCAGTAGCAGGCAGCAGATTCCTCTCATGATCGTGACCTCCGTGGTGGCCGTGGTTGTCGTGCTTCGGGACCGGGGGACCTCCGGCGCATGTCGCGAGATGTCAAGCAGGAGCCCAGTCGGGAACCTAACATTGGCAGACCGCGCTGCACGGGACAAGCCCGTTGTGGCGGCGGGCCGCGGCCGCGCAACTAGGGGTTGGGCCCGTACGCGGCGCCTATTCCACTGAGTCCTGACTGGAGTACGCCGATGAACGTGAGACGCAGGCATTTGGCCGCCGGACTGGACGCGTTGTCGGCATTGGCGTTCTCGTCACTCACGCAGGCCGCTACCTGCGATCCCTGACGGTCTCCATGGACGAGGACTATTGGGACGGGATCGTCGGCGCCCGCGGGCAGATCCGGCTCGGGAATACACCCTGGTTCATGCCCTTCTACGCGGACATCGGGACAGGGTCTTCCGACCTGACCTGGCAGGCGCTCCTGGGGGTGGGTTACCGCTTCGACTGGGGTGAGGCCACCTTCGCCTGGCGGGCCATGGGGTACGAGCTCGACGGGGACAATGTCGACTTGACCTTCAATGGTCCCGGCCTGGGCGTGGGCTTCCGGTGGTAGCCCCAAGACGAGATCTTCAAGCAAAGGGGTCCGATTCACCGGGCCCCAATCCCCAAAACCAGTCAACATGGCTGAATTGATCCGGAGACCCTGATGACCACCAGACGAGACCTGCTTGCCGCTGCAACCCTGGCCCCTTTGGTTGCGGGAATCAAGACCGCCGAGGCAAAGGAGGGGCATGAAAAGGCGCAGGCTGCCGAGTTCCTGTTCGTGCAGAACGCCCGTTCAATCACCCACAAGGACGGGCGCCTAACCCTAAAGGGAGTTAACCCGGTGACCATCCTGTTCTCGGACCGGCCCGAGCGCATCGCGGGCCACATGACCACGGAGCGTTTCGTGCCCTTCTGGAGCGAGGGCAGCCAGAGCTTCCTGCTCGATCCTCCCAATGCCACCCTGTCCTTTTTGGAGCACAAGGACATGGAGGATGCGGTCGTGGTGCTCCAGGACCCCAAGCTCGAGGGCGAAGACCTGAGCTATCAGGTGCGGGTCCTGGAAGGCGAGCTACCCGAGAAGGGTGGGGCCGCATCCCTCTTCATCGACATCATCGGGATGCCATTGACGCCGCTCTCTTTTGCGGGGGCGCGTCGGCGCGTCTGGCGCCGTGCCGTCATCTACTGAGGGTGGGCTGATGTCGGGAGCACACTATGCGATGGGGGGACCACGCATCTGGGGTCCGCTGGTCACGCTTTGCTTGATCGCCCTGGCGGGCTGCGGCGCCGGCGGCTTCTCCCAGGAAGGCGTCGATACCAACGACTTCATGAACCGTATCCAGCAGAACTGCGGCAATCTCTCCGTGGGACATCAGCGTATCGACTGGCTGCTGAGCACGAGCAGCACCGACACGACCTTCGTGGACGCGACCAGCAAGCTTTATTCGGGCCAGTTCTCCCGGTCGGACTACCAGGACTACCTGAGCTCCTTCTATCCCGGCGGCACCAGCCAGGCCACCCTCGACTGCATCTACAAGCAGCTCTGACGCGACCGACGCCATCGGACCGGCGCGGCTCCCCGTGCCGGGCGATGCGGGGCCCAGGCGCGACATCGGTAGGGGGATCGCGCGATCACCGAGATGGGGATGAGCCGCCGCGACGGCTGGGCGAGGTGCTCAAGGCCACCAGGGTGTCCGCGATCTCCCGGCTCACGAGGGCCAGGGCACGGCTGTGGGCGGCGGCCAGGTCCTCGTAGCCGGGCCTGGTGACCGGCTCCCGCACCCGGGTGCGCCCCGTCTCGGTGCGCCCGTCCGCCGCCCGGCGTACCGTCCAGACGGCGCTCAGGCTGATGGCGATCCCCGGCTC
>Ga0316585_10000301_pt1 | contig 10982 bp, 8 predicted proteins | sample S_170502SCrBrC_D_FD_204517 | JGI IMG/M metagenome (GOLD analysis project Ga0316585, IMG submission 204517) | Rhizosphere microbial communities from salt marsh grasses in Alabama, United States - S_170502SCrBrC | ecosystem: Host-associated > Plants > Roots > Rhizosphere | place: USA: Alabama...
TTACCTTAATTTGCAGCTTTGTCGTTGTAAATCGATTTGGTAAATCGATCCGCGATTTAGCAAATCCCGCTACATGCGCAGTATTTCCACAGCCTTCTTCTTCACAATGCGCCGCGCGGAGAAGATCGCGCCTAAGATGCTGGCGATGACGACCATGATCACGATGAAGGGAACCACGGTCGTATCCACGGCAAAATTAACATGCTCCTGGGCTATGATGCGCTCGCTGTAATAAGTGACGTAGCCCATGGCCGCGCCGGCGGCGATACCCGCCAGGGCCGCGCCCAGGGTCATGACGATAGCCTCAATGACTAGAATGCCCGTCAGCTCGCGGCGCTTCATGCCCATGGCCTTCATCATGCCGATCTCGATCCGCCGTGCGTAAATAGTGACATAGATGACGGCGAAGACACCGAAAACGGCCGTTGTGAAGGAGATCGTCGTCAGCGCTAAGAGAAATATCTGCTGCGAAGCCTGCTGCTGGCGCACGCGCTCCAGGCGTGTGTCCAGGATGTTGAACCACAGCGCGTGGTCCTCCATATCGATGAAGCGATCGCGCAGCACCTGCGACAGCCTTTCCAGGTCGCTCCCCGCATCCACCGTGGCCAGAACATTCATCAGAATGCCTGTATCCGGCCCCGGCTGGGCCGCGTTCAACTCCGTGATCAGGCGGCGAAAACCCTCGCCGGACATGAGCACCGTCGATGAACCGTTTTCCGCTTCCAGGCGGCTGCGGCCGATACCCTCAATGCCGGGAATCCGCCGGGCGATTCCGGCGATACGCGCTTCGATAATATGGTCCAGTCCTTCTCCTTGCAGCTTGACAATGCCGCCCAGCTCGACGCCCAGATGCTCGGCTAGGCCTTCACTGATGATCACCGCCTGCGGATCGGCTTGCAGCTCGCGAAAAGCATCCTTCAGGTCCCCCGCGGAGAAATCGACCATATCGCTGAAAATGATCTCTTCCAGCGGTCCTTCGACGCCGCGCACGCTGACCCGCGCATTCTTGAAATTGAGTTCATCACCGATCCGCGTATCGTAATTGTAGCTGAGCCCGGCGGCCGAACCGATGCCGGGCATGGTCTCCAGCTCTTCGCTCAGGAATGAAGGGCTGAGACGTTGTTTTTCCAGTTCTTCCTCGGACACGTACCAGGTGGCGACTTGCACCGTCAGCGGCGCGCCCATGCTCTGGCGCAAATTGTTTTCCATGTTGGCATTATCCAGGGCGACCTGCGTGGCCAGGAAGCTGGGCAGTACGCCGCTGAAGAGCACGAGCATGGATATCAGTGTGTTGCGCATCTCGCCGCGCTTCACATTGCGCTCGGCGAAATAGGTCAGGCGCGGAGAAATCAGGCCGGTGATGAAGAGGATCAGGCGTTCCAGGGGCACGGTGGCGATGAAGAACATCAGGCCCATACCCAGGACGAGAAGTACCAGGGCCAGCAGGTAGATTGTGACCTGGATCGCCGGTCCGCCGAAACTTTCCACCGCTTCGAAGCTGGCGATGAGGGCGAAGATGAGCATCAGCGCCGTGCCGCCCAGGAACATGCGCAAATTGGGACTGCGCTCGCGCATCTGCTCCAGATCTTCGAGCTGGATATTGTCGGCCACGCCGGGATTGATGGCATGCACGACCTTGGTGTTGGCCGCTTCCTGGGCCGGTTTGAGGCTGCTGACGATCAGGACGAAGAAGGCGGCTGCTGCGGCAGGCAGGATGGTTGAGAGACTGACCTGGGGCACCAGCGGCGTGCTCATGCCCTGGCTGGTGAACTGCTGTTGTATCAGGGGTACGGCGATATATTGGGTGATTAGCTGGCCGAGGATGATGCCCAGACCGACGCCGATGACGCCGATGACCAGCACTTCGACGATCACCATCGCAAAGAGGTAACTGCGCTGGGCGCCGAGGATTCGCAGGATGGCCATGTCGCGGCGCTGCTCCTGGACGTTGGTCAGCATGAGGGTGTAGATCAGCAGGCCGACCACGCCCAGGGAAATAAGGCCGTAGACGTTGATCAAGGCCTGGAGGGCCAGGAAAGCCTGGGCTGCGCCGCTCAACGCCTGTGCTTTGGCCATGCTGTAGGCGTAGTCCTGGCCTAGAGCCGTATAGACATTTTGGCCGACGTCGCGCACGGCCAGGGCGGCGGCTTCGGCGTTGTTTGTTTCGTATAGTACAGGATCCACGGTGGCGATCAGTTTCGACGCGCTGCCGGGCAGGTTCAGCCATTCCTGAACATCGGCCAGGTCGGCGATGTAGCCGTCGCGGAAACCGCCGGAGAGGCCGTCTTCAGTCACAATAGCTTTGACCGCGAAGAGGTGGCTGGTGCGCCGGCTGCTGGCGCCGCTGGATTCAGGTTTTCCTTCCTCGCGCGGGACGGGGAAGCTGTAGGCGGCCTGGAAGGTGTCGCCGATGTTTAGATCGAAGAGCGTGGCTGTGTCTTCCAAAACGGCCGCTTCGCCCGGTTCTAATTCATACTCTCCTTCGATGACCGTGATCGTGCCCACGTCGTCCAGAGCCTGGTCGAGGGCGATGATCGTAGCCTGGCTTTGCTGGTCGCCGGCGCTCATTTCCACTTCCGCTTCCAGGCGCGGGTAAACGGCCGTTATGCGCGGGTCGGCGGCCAGGATTTTTTCGGAGAGTGAAGCGATGGGCACGAACTGATCCGTGCTCGTATCCTTCCTGCTCACTTCCAGGTCATAGCGGCCGGTCTCGCTGGCGATCAGGTCAATATTAGAACGGCGGATCGTCTCCACCGTCGCGCTCATAGTCACGATCAGACCCGTGCTGACCATCAGCGAGAGGATCATCAAGATCGTACGCACCTTGCGCCGGCCGAAAGAGGTGAGGATGTATTTAAGTATCATACTTAAAGCTGTTCATTATTTTCCCATCTTGCATCTCGATCACGCGCTTGGCGAAGCCGGCCATGCGCGGGTCGTGGGTGACATAGACGATGGTCATGCCTTCGTCGTTGAGTGATTTCACCAGCTCCATGATCGCGAAGCCGGTTTCCGAGTCCAGGTCGCCGGTCATCTCGTCGGCGATGAGGATCGGCGGGTCGTTGGCCAGCGCGCGGGCGATGGCCACGCGCTGCTGCTGGCCGCCGGAAAGTTCGCTGGGATAATGGTGCTTGCGGTCGCCTAGGCCGACTTTATCCAGCAGGGCACCGGCTCGTTCCTTGCGTTCGTTACGCTTGGACTTGGCCAGGACCATCGGCGCTTCCACGTTTTCCTGGGCTGTGAAGTTGGCCAGCAGGTTATAGTTTTGGAAGATAAAGCCCATCTTGCTCAGGCGCAGGTCGGCCAGCTTGTTTTCTGAGAGGGAGACCAGGTTTTCGCCGTCGACAATGACGTGGCCGCGGCCTGCTTCGTCGAGGCCGCCGAGGATGTTCAGCAGGGTTGTTTTTCCCGACCCGCTGGGACCCATGAGACAAACAAAGTCGCCGGTGTAAATGTCGAGCGAGACGCCGCGCAGCGCGGGTACAGCCTCCTTGCCCATGAGGTAAGATTTGTGGATATTTTCAACAACAATAATCGGCTCACTCATATCAATTCCTAAAAAGGCCGTTTGTCAGTAAGGGGTTTGTTTTATCGAGCAGGAAGGACGTCTCTCCTGATCATGCTCCGAATCCCAGACGGCTGCCTACTATTTTCCAGGTTCGACACCAGTTCGCAAGTCGCCGCCATATCATCTAAACGACGCGCACCGCGGTTTTGTGACGCTTCCATTATCCATTACGCAGGCGAGGGCCTGGGGTTGCGGTGATTTTGGTGAGGAGTATTTAGTAAGAAGTATTTAGTGGGATGGTTTCTCGTTTACTACTGCAGCTGATTTCGCCCCCAATGTGATACCGGATGCATCATGAATATCTCCCATTGAAATCTTATCGTGACCAATCACTTCATTGGCAAAGATAAAAGTTTGCGAAAGATTACCAAGAGAATCCAGTATTCTCCTCTGGACATCAGAGGATAGATCCAAACTGCGAATTTGTTCGCGAATATCATTAATTTGGCTGTTCATCAAATGGAACAGGAATGCGCGATCAACAAACCATTGATAATGTATTTCATTTTTAGAAACCAAATACACCTGTTCCAGGTTTCCGGCATTGTATTTTAAGGCGCTTGCAAGCGCCTGGATCATCAGCGCTGTAATATGTGCCGCCTCTGACGCCCCAACCCGTGTTCCCCAGGGCAGGAAGGCGATGGACCGAATGCTCAAAGAAGCGGCTATCGCGATGCACTTTTGGGCTGCCTTGACGACCACATCCTCATCAATCAGGTTGCGGCACTTTCACAACCTGAAGGTTGTGCTACAAAAGGGGCTGTCTTTTTGGGACAGCCCCTTACGTTTTATTGGTTTGTCTGGGGGATGGCGGGATTTACTTGACCTTAGAAGAGCGGCCCGGTGAGGAAGTGGAAAAGCGCGTCGCGCCAGAAGTTCCAGGTATGGCAGTCACCTTCGGTGATTAAGCCGGTATAAGGAATGTTGTAGTAATCCAACGCTTCCATACACATCGTAGACATCATTGAAGTTGGTCATGACCACGACCATCGGGCGGATTTTGTGTTGGGCGATGAGATTGTCCAGAATGTTTCCGGCCAGACCCTGCGTCGACCAATCAATATGGTTCCCCCAAGCGCTGTGGCTCAGATACAGCGTGGGATAGGTGCGTTGGTTCTTGTCGTAATCCGGAGGTAGGTAGATCGCATACGGCCGTTCCGTCTGGGTGAATGTGGAGAAATAAAATTGCTCCGAAAGCTGGCCGTGAGGAACGTCCTGCACAGCTAACCATTCGTAGTCAGGGCCGGGGCCGTAAACCTGGCTGTTAATGGCATCCGGATGCCAGCCGGGATTGCCGGGATCAACCACGGAAACAGTCTCTTCGCCGTGAGTGACATTAAAGTGATAGTTGTAGGCGTTCGGTTCCAGTTGGATGGTGAAAGTCCAAACGCCGCCGGCCTCTTTCGTCATGTCATAAAGAGGCCAGTCAAATCCATCCGGGCACATCGATCCCAGTTCATTCTTTGAGAATTCTCCGTACGGCTCAGCACGGTGGTTTGGGCGTCCAGTAGAGCAATAAGTTTGTTACCCATACAAATTGACATGATAAAAGGTTGAAATTCTATTGTCAACGGAAAACGGCCGTTTGTTGGTGGGTTAACTTTGGTGGTGTAAGGGAAGATACTTTTGCCGGTTTTGCCACAGAATGAATTCTGCTGCTAAGACATCAAACATGTTTCCGACTTAGACGCCGAATTCATTCGGTGACGACTTGGCTTTTCAGCGATTCTACATTAAAGAAAGCGCTTCCACGCGCTTGCGCAGCAGCGGTTCCTCAATCGCCGCCGCGTCAATCTGGTCCGCGCCAAGGAAGGTCAGGAAGCGCTGAAAGCCGCGGGCCAGGGCTTCGGCGAAGGCGTCGTCCTCGCCAAGGGCCGGGTCCTCCAACCAGAAGCCGAGGATGATAAAGGTGTTACTCGTGCGCTCGAGTTTGCTGTCGAAGCGCGCCACCAGGCGGTCGCCCCACAACACGGGCAGCGTATAATAGCCCCAGCGGCGCTTGTCCACCGGCTTGTAGACCTCCCAAACATAGTCAAAGCCAAAAACGATCTTGGCCCGGCCACGAGCGCTGACGGGGTCGAGCGGCCCCAGAAAGGTCACTTCCTCCAGGGTTGTCGTTCCCAGGGGCGCCCAGGCTTCAGGTATTCGCCCGGAGCTTAACTCATCCAGCAGCGACGTGTCGGCGGCGAGGGCGCAGTGTGTGCCCCGCCAACCGTCAATCTTGATTTCTACGATTTCGTTCTCGGCCAGCAGCGCCCCCATTATTTCTTTTTTCTTGCTGAAAGGTACGCCGCGGCCGTAGGAGTCGCCTACCCGCTGCACGCGCGAGAGTCCGCCGAAGCTGATTTCCTTCTTGAACAGGAAGCGGTCCACCTCATCTTCGCTGAGCGGTTCGAGCAGGTGTGCTGGGGCGACCTCTTCAGTGAGGGCGTAGACACGCTCGAAATTCTCGCGGTGGTGGGTCATCACTTCCCCAATGCGCCAGAGGTAGTAGAGGGCCACGGAGCTGTCCTTGCGACCGCGGTAGCTGTTAGTCCTTTTGCGATTAGCCGCTGAGAAATCACGGTTGGTCACCGTGCCGCGCTCGCGCAGAATGTCGCGCATTTCTGCCACCGCCTCGGCGTGTTCCTGGCCCATCTGGAGGATACGGGCGTTCGCGTCGGGATGGCCGTTTTGTTCGCGGCGCATCACGGCCAGCCAGTAGGGCAGTTCATCCATCGGCCGTGTGGCCAGCCAGCCACCCCAGTCAAAGAAGCCGCGCTGCTTGTAGGCCGCTTCTTCCCACATGCCGGGCGTGTAGTTTATGACACGGCCGTTTAGCTGGATGTCCTGGCTGCGGGCGATGATTTGCAGCGGATCGAGCTGTAGGTATTCCGTCTCGCGCATCGCCTGTTCCGTACCCGCAAGACCCTGCCAGCGCCTTCCCGGCCACAAGCCTTGTTTGCCCAGAACGAAGCGCCGCGCGGTTTGTTTGTCAATTGTTTGCATAATGGTTGTTCCAGATTAAGAGAGACACAGAGGGCACTGAGGAGGCACAGAAGGCGCAGAGTTTTTTATTAATCCTCTCTGTTTATCTCCGTGTCTTCTCTGCGTTCTCTGTGTCTTCCCGCGAACTCTGTGTCATTCCAAACCAGCCAGCCACTTACGGACGTCGGGTTCATGATCGTCATGGAAATGGTCAAAGAATTCACTTGTGGAATAGCGCTTGCTGCCCAGCGTCACCACATGCCACGCCGGCTCGATGGCCATATCGTCGTCCAGGCTGTCCACGAAGTCTAAGAGATCGTCGAAATTTTGCTGCGTAATATCCAGCACTTCCGCCAACGGCCGATCGCGATTCGCTTCGTAGATCCAACGGTTCACATCGTCATCTTCTGTGAAGCTTGCCGGCCAGGGTGGGGCGGGTTTAGGATCGCCCTTCTGCGCCGCCCACATGCGGGCAATGCTCCAGGATTGCCAATCGTTCAGATGGGCGACCATGTCTTTGAAGGACCATTCGCCCATGACGCCGGGCAGCTCCATGCGCTCATGCCTGACCTGATCCAGAAGGGCCTGCCACTTAGCGTCTTCTTCTACCAACCAATTTCGCAGTTCTAATTTGTCCATCAGGTACTCCTTATTGGGCAATTTCCCAGATAACGCCGGCGGGATCGATAAAACTGGCCGTGCGCAGGCCCCACGGCCGATCCATGGGACCGTTCAGGAGCGTGACGCCGCGCCGGACCAGTTCGGCGCTCATAGCGTCCACATCCTCCACGCCGAGGGTAAATGCGAAGCGATGGCCGGCGTCAGAGGCTGCCACTCCGGCCGGCTCAATGAGTTCCGGGGCGGCTTTGATATCCAGCAAGTTCATCAGTGTTTCGCCGAATTTGAAAACGGCCGAATTTTCATCTTCAAAAAATAGGGGCAGGCCGAAGACGTCCATATAAAACGCCCTTGTCGCGGCCAGGTCCTCGGCAAACAAGGTGACTGCCCTGATAGGTCCAGGCCAGGCTTCTAACATGCTTTCGTTATTCATCATACAACTCCTTTAGCTCTATTATAGAACAAATGGTTGATAGAACAAATGTTATATAAAACTGGGTGTAGATGAATAACAAATTTCAGTGCGCGTCCGCACCGACACAACATGTCAGGCTTTTTCAGCGTCCAAAATTCTTTCCCGAACCAAAGCGTGGGTTAGCTAGGCTACTGGTTACTGAAAACTGGTTACCGGTTACTGATAACTTCTTAGCGCTTCCAGCTCGCTGCCAATCACATCCTCCACCGGTATTGCCAGATTCCACCAATATTCATACTCATTGAGGAACTGCTGTACGGCGGCAGGGTCATCGGTGGCTATGTTGTATTCTGTCAGGCTGTTAGGTCCCCAGGCGCTGTAGTGGAAGTTTTGGCTGCCTACGACCAGGAAGTCCTTATCTACCAGCATCGCTTTGTTGTGCATCTTGTGGCTGGAGAAGCGCAACTCTATGTTATCCTCCTTGCCAGCCGCGGCGAGCTGTTTGTAAAACCAGATGACGCCGGTGCGGTTCTCGATGCCGTTCATGGCTGACTCTTCCATCATCACCCGCACATGCACATCATGGTTAATTACCGCGTCACGCAGGGCCAGCATATACACCGGCGCAAAATTCTCCTCCGTGCAGTAGTCACTCACCAAGGACAGAGCCAGGCAGGGCGTGCTCAAGGAGAAGTTGACCTGGAACAAGTCGATGGTTTCCTGCGCGGCATCGATGGCCGCAAGCAGCGCTTCGTCCGACTCCAGGTGGGCAAAGGTATGGTGCAGGGCGAAAGCAGCGTTATCGTTTTCTTCAGCAACGCGGAAACGCAGCACCTCAGGCGGGTGATACACTTCCGTCGGCGCCGTGCCGCAGAAGAGGGTAAACAATAGCTTCGCCGCCGGTGGATTACCCCAGCAGGTAATCAGGTCGGAATTAGTCCAGAGGTCATCGTAGGCGGCGAGGACCGTTTGCGCTACGGGACCGGTCATCTGTAAGCCCATATCGGTCATACCCAGGTCTAAGTAGTAAGGGAAATTCTCGTCGAGGTGCAGGTAGCTGATATTAAATCCCGCGGCAACGGCCGTTTCCCCATCGACGACCATGAACTTGCTGTGCGCGTGCGGCAGGTTACCCCGGTAGTTGCCCAACTGGATCGACCAACCAATCTCCGGGTCGCTGGGCCCTACACCCTCGTTTCGCAAATCGGTGATCGTGTGATGGGTCTGGTCGGCCAGGCTGAGCACGGCCGGTTCGGGCAGGTTGCCCAACAAAATGCGCACCGTCATGCCGCGCGGATAGTTTTCAGGGTGTGCCTTGACCTTATCATACAGATCGGCCACAGCACGGGCTATCGCTTTGCCTGGGCTTTCAAACTCGCTTGGCGCGTCCCACTGCATGTTGACCAGGTTGACTTCATATTGAGCATTGCTAATCAAGTCGGCCACGGTATTAAAAGCACCCAGCGGTGTTGGTTCAAGCGTCTGTTCCGGCGCCTTGGGGTTGGGCGTGAAGTGCATGCGGTCGAAGCGGTTGCCGCAGTGGGGGATCAGATCATCCGCCGGTCGGAACTGCTCCGAGCGCACGGCATTATACACGGCCTGGCTGATCGCTCCCGCGGGCGGACCGTCGCACTGGTAAGGCGTCATACTAAATGATTGCTCCGCCCCTTCCCAGGTCAGGTAGAGCGTGCCCGCATCAGTGCCACTCAAGATGGGTTCCACCATCTGATCAGGGAGGGCGACAATAGCCGGCATGCTCCACGTGCCGTTGTTGAGGATACTCTCCATGATGAAATGGCCCGTGGTTGTACCGCCAAGCGCGCGCGTCACCTGGTTGGTGTACCAGACGGCGTGCCGTATCGCCTCAGAATCTGTGGCCACCTGCGGATCGGCAAAGCAGGGCGCCCAGGCTGATACATCCGTCTCCGCGTTGGCGCCTCTGATGGCGATACGGCCGTTTTCACAACTTATCTCATCGGATGGCTCCGCCGCTATCGAGCCCGTCGCCCCGGCGGCGTCCACCCATCCGGTGCCTTCCGTGGGCAGCACGAGCTGGGTTGCCAGATCGGGCCTGACGATGCGAATCAAGTCCAGCACGTTAGAAAGAGCGATCAAGGCCAGCAACAGCAATCCGCCGACAAAGACGAACTTGACCACGCGGCCCAGGGTCGAGTCGGGGAAAACGGTGCGCTGGTCCTGATAGCCCTGGTAAACCAGAGCCATAGCGACACCACCGGCAGCGCCAAATAAGAAGAAGCCCGCGGCGGAAGCCAGCAAGCTCAAGAATTCGTTTTCTGATGGAATAACGGTCCAGCGCAGCACCAGACCCAGAAGCAGGCCGCCGGCGCCGAAACCTGCCATGGCTGCCAGCGTAATCCAGAAGGTTCGGCGCAAACCGGCCGTCAGCAAGCCGAAGAGCAGCCCGCCAATCAAGCCATAGAGGATGCCAATCAGGGCGAATACTAAGGGTAATTTGCCATAATTGACGTCAATGTCCTGGTTGAAGAAGGAGACAATAGCCACGATTGCCAGGGTAGGGATGGCCATTAATGTTTGCGCGATAAAGAAGCTGAACGCGCTGCGCCATTCGAAGTGGCTTTCGCTGGTGGCGCTGCTGAAGCGGCTGATCGCGCGCCCACCGAGGACCCCCATCAGCGCGCCGCCCAGGCCAATTGTGCCCAGGAAGAGGAAGATGCCGAATAAGAGTTGGACGAAGGGCTGGCTGTCAGGGACCATGCCGGCAGTAAAGCGTATCAGCGGGCTCTGCAGCAGAAAATAGATGATCAGAAAACCCAAGGCCATGCCGCTACCCATGGCTAGGGCAGTATACAGAATAGGCCGGTTAGTATTCTTACTCACTCCGGTAATCGCGTCGCTGTTCAACTAGGGATCCCCCAAAAATTGTATTCTTCAGGTAAGTTATCATATACAGGTGGGTATAATAACCAAATGCCAGGCACTTTCAAAGTACCTGGCATTTATTTTGGCGCAGTGCGCTGCATTGCGCCCCAACATTTTTTGGGATCGCAAACGGGCCGTTTATATTATAAGGCGTTTAATCTAATGCCATCCAGGCGCGCACCTGCATTTCATGATCGACGTAAGGCTCGCCGCTGATGTCGCAGACCACCTTGATGATCTCCCCGCCTTCGAACTCGAAGGGCGGCAGGTATTCCGGTGAGGTGGGGGAGCCGCGGTCGAGGCCCACGTTGAGGCCGTCGCCGGCCAGAGCGAAGGAGGCGGGCTGGGTCCAGATTTCGGACTCGCCAACTATCTCATCATCCATGTACAGCTTCAAGGTGCCTACGGCGCTCTTGGTCACGTCATCAATGCCGGTCTTGGTGAATTCGGCCGTGTAGACATGATGCCCTGGCGTTATCTCACCGCCGCGAATGTATTGCAGCTTCTCGCCGA
>Ga0316585_10000302_pt1 | contig 10982 bp, 11 predicted proteins | sample S_170502SCrBrC_D_FD_204517 | JGI IMG/M metagenome (GOLD analysis project Ga0316585, IMG submission 204517) | Rhizosphere microbial communities from salt marsh grasses in Alabama, United States - S_170502SCrBrC | ecosystem: Host-associated > Plants > Roots > Rhizosphere | place: USA: Alabama...
GACAGCGTGCTTGATCAGTAAAGAGTTGGTTAATTCCAGTTGACCGCCAACACGCTCTATATTGACCAGGACCGTGGTTTTCAGCGCCTGAATCCGCTGACCAAACTGGTCATTTCACTCTTTCTCATCATCCTGGCTCTGGTTCTGCCATGCATGTGGGCGGGCTATATCGTTTTCTTATTGGCCGTTGTTCCCTTGGCCTTATGGGGCGGCATTTTACGGCCGTTATGGAGCGCCCTCTGGAAGATAGTCCTGCCCTTTGCCATTTCTATGTTTGTCATCCAGGGTTTGTTCTGGACGGGCGGCACGCCGGTGGTAGCCTTGGGGCCGTTTTCGCTCAAGGCGGAGGGTCTAATTTTCGCCACGCGAATAACCGGCCGCCTGCTGGCGATCATGGGCAGTTTTTTGCTCGTATCCCTGGGCACGGCGCCGGACGATTTGATGATCTCGCTCGAACAGCGCGGTGTGCCCAACAGCATCACTTACATCATTCTTTCCACGATCCAGCTTGTGCCCGGCTTGCAGGCCCGCTCAGAGAAGATCAGAGACGCCCAGCGCGCACGCGGCCTGGAAACGGAAGGGAACATCATCCAGCGTACCCGATCCATGCTGCCCCTGGTGGAACCGCTGGTATTGGGCAGCATCATTGACGTGGACGAGCGGGCTATCGCCCTGGAAGCGCGAGGTTTCAGCAGGGAAGGGGATAAGACGTTCTATCGCACCGTTGAAGACCGCCGCTGGGAGCAGACTTTGCGCTGGGTTTTGGCAGTCAGCGCCTTGTTCCTGATCCTGGGACGTATCTTGTGGCCATTTATCGGCCGTTTTTTGGGCGGCGGCTAATGATCGATCTGGAGAATGTCGCCTACGCTTATCCCCAGGCTACTGAACCCGCGCTGCGCGGCATCACGTTGCACGTGCCGGACGGCCAGTTTTTAGCCGTTGTCGGCGGCAACCGTGCCGGGAAATCGACGCTCAGCTACGTGCTCAGCGGCTTCATACCCCATCATTTTAAGGGCACCTATCGCGGCAAAATAGAAGTGGCAGGCATGGATTTGACCCAGGCCTCCCTGGGCGAGATAGCCGGTGTGGTAGGCCTCGTCTTTTCCAATCCCTTCAACCAGATATCCGGGGCGCGCTTTACGGTGGAAGAGGAAGTCGCTTTCGGCCTGGAAAATATGGGTGTGCCCAGCTCAGAAATGCCGGGTCGCGTGGCTAAAGCCTTGGAGATGACCGGCCTGTCGGAGATGGCCCGTCGCAGTCCGTATGCCTTATCCGGCGGCCAGCAGCAGCGGTTGGCGCTTGCCTCCATGCTCGTGATGCAGCCGCAGCTGTTGGTTCTTGATGAACCGACTTCGCAGCTCGATCCCGCGGCTAAAATCGAGGTCTTTGAAGTGCTCGATCGTTTGGCTACTGAAGGCGGCATGACCGTGGTGCTCATCGAGCATGAACTGGAATGGATCGGCGATTTCGCCGACCGCGTGATCGTCATGCATAAGGGGCGAATTGTCAACGATGGCGATCCCCGAGAGGTGCTGGCTGATGAAGCCTTGATCGAAATGGGTGTGGGCAATACCGCCTATACCATCGCCGCCAGGCAGGCGCGGGAGGAAGGCTTGATTGCGGGGGATCAAGCATTGCCGGTTACTCTGAGCCAGGCTGTGGATTATTTTGAAGGCAGTCTGGACCGCAGATGACGCTGAAGATGGAGTTGACACAGAGGACACAGAGGACACAGAGTTGACACAGAGGACACAGATATTATTGAACTGACAGGCTGATTAGCTGAAATGCTGACCACCTGACCACCTGAAATACTGACCACCTGATAAACTGATTAACTGAAACACTTCACTCATGGAAATTATCGTCGATAACATAACATTTGCTTATTCGCCCGAGGTGGTTGCTTTAAAGGGCGTCAGTCTGCTGATTGAGCCGGGGGAGACGGTGGCTATCATCGGCGAGAATGGGGCGGGGAAGTCGACCCTGGCCAAGCACTTGAACGGCCTGCTGCGACCGGACAGCGGGCGAGTGACCGTCGGCGGCTGGGACACGCGCGAACATTCGGCGGCGGAACTGGCGGCGCGCGTCGGTTTTGCTTTTCAGAATCCCGACGACCAGTTATTTAAACGCTCGGTGCAGGCCGAGGTGGCATTTGGGCCTGAGAATCTTGGTTTTAGCGATCAGGAGATTGAAACGGCCGTCGCCGAAGCGCTTGACATGACCGGTCTTAAGGCCGATGCGGATAAACATCCCCACGATCTGCACAGCTCGCAGCGGCGTCTGGTCGCTCTGGCGGCGACGCTGGCCATGCGTACGCCGGTGGTGGTCGTTGATGAACCGACAATCGGCCAGGATGCGGCCGGGGTGCAGTGGGTGGCCGGCATCGTGCAGCAGCTCCATAAAAACGGCCGTTCCGTAATCGCCATCTCACACCATATTGATTTTTGCGCCCAGAATTTTGCGCGTATCGTGGTTATGGCCGGCGGCCGGATTTTGGCCGACGGCACGCCCCAGGAAGTGTTCAATCAGGATGCGCTGCTGGCCGAAGCGCATGTTGAACCGCCGCAGGTCAGGCGCTTGGCGCATGAATTGGGGATGGATGAAAGCCTTATTGATAACGAGGCTTTTTTGGCCGCTCTGAGAGAGGGTGAGGATAAATAAATTTGACATACGATTACGATTGCGAACGCGATAACGATTCCTCGCTATCGCTTTCATTATCGCTATCGTAATCGGAAAGGCAGTTCACATGGTTTATATTCTCGGCAATCTGATCGTCGATTTTTTACTCTATATCGAAGAGTTCCCCGTGGAAGCGCAGGCTCTGCAGGGTGTTTCCCACGTGGCCATTGGTCCCGGCGGCGCTTGCAATGTGGCTATCGTCGCTTCACGCTTTGGATTACCGGTCACAAGTCTGGGTGAAGTCGGCAAAGATTATTTCGGTGAGATTGTACTAACAGGCCTGAAGCGCGAAGGGATACTCACCGGCCAGATACTTGTCAATGAAAAAGGTTTTACGCCGGTCGCCGGGGTGCTGGTTGATCCGCAGAGCGAACCTGGGTACCTGGGTTATCCCGGCGAGCAGACACTGACGGCGCTGCCGGAGGAATGGCGAGAGGACTTGCAAAGTGGGCAGGCACTGTTTGTCGATGGCTGGATCGAGTATGAGGCCATGGCCGGCATCATCCTGGAGGCTTTGCGGGTGACCAAAGAATCCGGGGGCAAGACTTTCTTCGATCCCGGGCCGGGTAATCCGCGCCAGGACAATGCCTGGCATTGTGAGGCGGCGGCGCTCTCCGATGTTGTTTTATTGACGGAATCGGAGCTGGCTCGCCTGACCGGTGAAGAGGACAGTAAGGCAGGAGCGCGGAAGCTGCTTGACAACGGCTCTGCGCTGATCGTCGTTAAGCGCGGCCCTGATGGCCTGGTTATCTATACGGCCGATGAGATGGTCGATATGCCCGGACTGCCCTTAAAGGCCGTGGATGCCACCGGCGCAGGAGACAGCCTGGCCGGCTCGGTCATTTACGGCCTGCTCAATGACCTCTCCCTGGAGGCTTTAGGCACCCTGGCCAACGCCACGGGCAATGCCAAGGTGCTGAAAATCGGCACCGGTCACCAGGTCCCCAAAACGGCCGAAATCCGCGCCATACTCGATCAGTTCGATCTCAAAGTAGCGGGATGGCATTAGAGCTGGTCAGCTGGTCAGCGAGTCAGCTAGTCAGGCTGACCGGCTGAAATGCTGACTAGCTTGAATACTATTCAAACAACGGCCGCATTTGCAAGTTTTCGACAACCTCGGCCATTTCTTCATCGGAGACTGGGCCGTCGAAGCGCGCGGCGGCGTCGAGCATTTTGGGCAAAACGTGAATGTCGCCGACCGTGTTCATGAAGAATCCGGAACGGCCGAGCACCCAATGAACGGCCGTGTTGATCGCGTCTTGATCTTCCAGCGGCTTATACCAGGTGGCGCGGGTATGTGTCGACTCGCCCCACGGCCTGTGCACCAGCGACTTGATTGTCTGGATGGCCACATTGCGTTCCCGGCATAAAGCGACGAGAGTTTCGAATTCCTGCCGGTACTGCTCGTTCTGCATCATGGTGTAGCTGTAGGGCAGGAGGACGGAGTCGAAATCAAAGCGCTTCAGCGCCGCCAGATGGCGCTCGGCAACCGTCCAGCCGTGGCCGGTGACGCCGATAAAGCGCACCAATCCTTCGTCGCGGGCGTCGATCGCCGCTTCCAGCGCGCCGCCCGGTCCCATGGCGATCTCCCATTCCTGCGGGTTCACCAGAAAATGGAGCTGAATCAGATCGACCTGATCGACCTTCAGGCGTTCCATCGAGCGGCGAATACTTGCTGCCGCGCTGTCATACTCACGATCTTCCGTTTTCGTGGCTAGGAAAAACGGCCGTCCGTGCCGCCCAATCCAATCGCCGATGCGCAGTTCCGCATCGCCATAGCTGGCCGCCGTATCCACGTGGTTGATGCCGTAGGAAAGGGCTAGGTCCATCGTAGCATCCGCTTCTTCCTGGGTCACATCAGCAAAAGCCGCCGCTCCCAGCAGCAGTCTCGTGCTCTCGTGGTCGGTACGGCCGAATAGTATTTTTTCAATCTCGCTCATAAGTCCCTCCAGCGGGTTTATATAATTGGGTTAATTCTACCCCAAATCATAGCCATATAAAGATACAGCCGCTTAAACTTGTAATCGTAAATTCCTAATCAGCCGCCAAGAATAAAGTCTGAGACAGATAGGTTCACTTCATGCTACAATGTCTATTAGGAAGGGTGTTATGCACCCGGACGTTGGTTTGGAAGAAGTATCCTTAGCAATTCTCTCTGAGCACTTGGTCATTGAAGTATCATGCGGGAATTGAAATAAGGGGTGAGCCATGAACTTCGACGGTGCTCTTCTACGTTTTGCTTTATTTCTAGTGCTGATTGGTGCAATGTTTTCTTGTCAGCGAAGACCGGAACCAGAGTCCCCAAGCGCCACTACACCCGTAAGTACGCTATCAACTACAACAACTCAACAGGTGCAAACCGCCACTCACGAGCCACCGGCAGCGACTGTGATGCCGCTGCCGGCCGGACCAACATCCGTACGATCAGAAATGGGTGATGATATTCAATCAGTCTCCATGGTTGTAACCAATGGGTTCATAGTTGACGGTACGGGGGGCGATCCCATTAGCGATGGTTTCGTTGCGATTCAGGGGAACCGGATTGTTGCTGTTGGACAGGCTGCTGATTTCAAAATTCCTGATGATGCTGTTGTCATCGATGCCGCGGGAGGAACGATATTGCCTGGTATCATCAATGCTCACGTGCATAACAGTAATGCTGTGGGAACGCGAAGAGTGTTGTTTCTGCTTGATGGCGTAACATCTGTATGCGACCTGGGGATACCGCTATTCATGATGAAGGGATTTGAAGAAGAGGGATTTAAAGCTGGCCCGGCGGCGCGAGGGTTCAAAGCAGGTTCGGTCATCACCGCTCCAGACGGTTATCCAGGATATTATATGGGCCGTGCAATGAATTACGAGATTCAAGGTGAAGATGAGGCTGAGATGGCAGTTCTGGATCTGCACTCTCGGGGAGTTGATTACATCAAGGTCGTTCTCGAACCGGGATATTATGGCGAAAACTTGCCCGTCATCAATGTAGAAGAACTGCGTGCAGTTGTCTCTACGGCCCATGCTAATGATCTCCTTGTTAGGGCGCATGTGACGAAGAGCGATATGTTGGATATCGCGCTTGAAGCAGGCGTTGATGTCATCGAACATGTGCCTATAGGTTCTGAAACGACTGAATACCTGGAAGCGATGATTGATGAAGCAGGAGATATCCACCTGCCGCTCGAGGTGGAAACAAAGATTCTGCGTATGATCGAGCAAGGCATTACGCTTGTCCCGACGCTCGAGGTTTACCTTGCTGACCCATATCTGCTTAAAGCTATACAACCGGAAACGGATGTACTGAATCATGCTGTCTTTCAAGCTATTTTGGGAGTTGTGCGGTTTTACCATGATTCAGGAGGAGTTATCGCCCTTGGCAATGACTATGGAAATCCCGGTGTTGAGTCGGGAATGCCGCTGCGTGAGATGGATCTTTTAAAGTCCGCTGGTCTTTCACCAATCGAAGTCATTGAAGCAGCTACCAGAAACGCGGCCATTGTCTGCGGCCATGGTGAAGAATTAGGTACTCTTGAAGAAGGGAAGCTGGCTGATCTCATTGTGGTTGATGGTAACCCATTGGATGATCTAAATGCGATGGATTCAGTTAGCTACATTGTGAAGGATGGAGAACTTGTCCTCCTCCCTGAGCAGGTTGGCAAGTAACTATTAAAAGAATTAAAGCTGTTGTTCCTGTAGATCTCCTTAACGGATTTTACTTTGCCAACAGCCTGGATAATTAGTCCATTCTATTGCGGGGAATCTTTCATCAACTGCGCCCCGCTGTGCTGCGCCTCGCGTAGAAAATCGAGCAGCAGCTGACGACCGTTTTGCGCTTCGACCACTTTTTGATAGGGCAGCACCGCGCCGGTCCAGCCTTCATGGTTCCAATAGGCGCCGTCCGGCAGATTGCTTCCCGGCCAACCGTCCGGGGTGGGGTAGGCGGTGGCGTAGAAGTAAGGCTCGGGGATACCGTCATCGCCGGTAGAGAAGCCGAAATTCATTTGCTCGTTGGCGTAATCGGGATTGTCGAGGTCCTGGCCCGGCACTTTGCGCCCTGAGAACCAGAGCATGGCCAGGTCGAAATGATGCGGCCAGAACTGCACGGCGCCGGTCTCTTCATAATAACCGGCGCGGAATTCTTTTAAGAGGGAATCGATCTCGATTAAGGCATCCCAGTAAGTGGCAACGGCCGTTTCGTCATAGGTTCGTGCTGTGTCATCATTAAATTCTTGCTCGTCGTATTTGGGCTTGATGCCCAATTCGGCCAGCATGGCTAAAGTCTCTTCTTTAAACTGCTTCGCCGACTGGCCGAGCAGCGGCACCTCAAGCTGGTCCCCATGGCTGGTTTTCAACCGTAAAACATGCTCAGTAAAATCAAATTCAAGCTCGTAAATGATGCCCTCGGGGGTTCGGATCGGCGTCGAGGTCAGGCCGGTGGCGTTCGGCCGTAGGCTGATGTGCCAGTAATGCTTTTGCGGGGGTGAATTGAACTGGCGGATGCGGCGCACGAAGCGGGTGTAATCGGCCAGCGTGTCGCGCGTGTCTTGCCAGGCGGAAAGCGGCAGGGGTTGAAATGCTTCATTCATGTTTTAATTGCCTCCGTTTTGACTCATTGTAGCAGGCTCATGCTTATCGGCGAAGTATAGGGGGCAATTCCTTACAATGCCTGCTTACAGATTGGCCTGAGCCGCTTTGTTCAAGTATGATCGGTGGGCATGGACCAGATGGGACCGGGACGGGTTTTTAGCGACGTTTCAATGCGCGATTTGGGCTTGATCAGGCGCTTTGTGCTTGAATCATCGATCACGGGCTGTGGTGATCGCCAGATAGTCGATGAACTGGTTTTGGCCGTCAATGAAGCCGTGGTGAATATCCTGCAGCATGCTTACAACAATGAGCCGGGGAAAATCGAGGTGATCGTCGCCTGCGGCGCGGGCGTGATTCGCGTCGTCCTGCTGGATGACGGCCCCCTTTTTGATCCCACAACGGTTCCCAACCCGGATATTACCCTGCCGCTGGCGGAACGGCCGTTTGGCGGCATGGGCGTCTATTTCATGCGCGAATTTTGTGATGAACTGCGCTACCGCAGAGACGCGGGCGGGCGTAATGAATTGACCCTACTGAAACGATTCGGTCCATAAAAGCAGATGAATAAGGAGATTGGCGATGTTGATTATGAGCATTGATATGGAAAACGGCCGTGTGCCGGTGACGGTGCTGCGCCTGGAAGGAGAACTGGACGCCTCCAACTACGAGCAGTTGATATCCCGCACCGAGGCTCTTTACGAAGAGGGAACGCGCGCCCTGCTGCTTGACCTGGATAAGGTTGATTTCGTTTCCAGTTCCGGCCTGATTGGGCTGCACTCGGCGGCCCTGATCATGCGTGGAGAGACACTGGACGATGCGGAAGAAGGCTGGGCCGCTTTCCGCGCCGTATCCCGCGATATGATCAAAAGCAGCAGCCAGGAAGCGCACTTCAAACTGCTTAAGCCGCAGCCCATTGTGCGTAAGGTCTTAGACACCTCCGGCTTCAGCGAATTTATGCCCATTTTTGATGATGAACAAACGGCCGTCGCCTCCTTCGATTAGGGGGGCGCTTTAGACTACGAAGTCTACGAAATGCCAGGGGTATGCGGCGCGTGAAAAAGATCTCCCTACACGGCTTTGGCCTCTTTAGTAATGTGGAAGGGCGCCAGGAGTTCGCCGCCGGCGAGGTTATTTTCCAACCCGGTGATTATGCGGACAAGATGTACCTGATCATCGAAGGCGAACTGCGCCTTACCCGCGGTGAAAATGAAATAGACGTCATGGAGGCCGGTGAGCTGGTCGGCGAGATGGGCATGGTTGAGAATCGGTCGCGCAACGGCACGCTCACCGCGGTGACAGACAGCGTCCTTTTACCCATCGACCGCTTACAGTTCGCGGCCCTGGTTCGCCAGCATCCCGGTTTTGCCACGCGGGTCATGGCCGTCATCTCCGCCCGCCTCACGCGGCGCACGGAAAGCGAAGTGCAGCGCCAATCCTTCCAACAGGAACTGGCTATCGGGCGCAAGATGCAGCGTTCCATGCTGCCGCAGAAGATGCCGCAGATCCCCGGCTGGCGTTTTGCCGCCTATTACGATACTGCCTGGCAGGTCGGCGGGGATTTCTACGATTTCATCACACTCGATGATGATTTTCATGGACCGTTTCAAAACTGCATGGTGATCGCCGATGTCACCGGCAAAGGCGTGCCCGCAGCTTTGTATATGGCCGTGGCGCGCACGCTGATCCGCGCGGAAACGAGAAAGGAACGTTCTCCGGCGGAAATTTTACGGCGCGTCAATGAATTGATCCTCAGCGACAACCGCTCACCCCTATTTCTGAGCGTGCTCCATGTCATGTTGGATGTACAAACGGGCGAGCTGGTTTACGCCAGCGCCGGGCACAATTCGCCGCTCTGTTTCAGATGTGAATCAAGCGAAGTTGAAGAACTGCCCGCGCACGGTTATCTGCTGGGCGCCTTTGCTGGTGCGCCTTATAGCGATGAGTATGCCCTGTTGGCAAGCGGAGATTCTCTGATCCTGTATACGGACGGCGTCAGCGAAGCGCGGGATGGGCAAGGACGCTTCTTCGGCATCGAGCGCTTGAAATCGGCCGTAGCGGCATCGGGGTACGAGCCGGTGGAGGAGATGATTCAGGCGATTGTAGCCGCCGTGTCCGAATTCACGGGTTCCATGCCCCAGGCGGACGATATGACGATTGTCGCCGTGCAGCGCGCTGCCTGTGATAGTGAATAAGAAAACAGTACGCAGTTTTGGTTCCTGCCTTGCAGCCTTATTGTCGATGTCGAACGCCTGATTGAGATACAATTGGCGCATGAGCAATAATCGATTATATGCAGTAACGGATGATGGGATCAGCGAACTGGCCATTCCGCAGCAGATCACCAATTTAACAGACCTCTACAGCGGCCTGGAATTAGGCGTCTATTCCGCCCTCCGTACTTACGAACACAATAAATTTCTTGAACTGGACGCGCACTTGGACCGCACGGAAAGGTCGATGGCGGTTTTGAACTGGGATTATCATCTGGACCGCGATCGTTTGAAGCGCGCCCTGCACGAGGCCGTGACCGCCTTTCCGGCCCCCAATGCGCGTGTGCGATTCGATATTCTAAGCTGGCCGGCGGAAAGCCTGGGCACGGAAAGTCGCGAGTTGATTGCCCTGATCCCCTTTAAAGCGGAGTCTAAACAGGTATACACCAGAGGTGTAGGCATAGACTTTGTACCGCACCTCGTGCGCGATGAACCACTGGCCAAAACGGCCGAATTCGCTGAGCGGCGCAGTAAAATGCTGCCTTCTCGAAACCGCAGCCATTATGAATACCTGATGTTGGATAAAGATGATGACCTGCTGGAAGGGACAATGACCAACTTTTGGGTTGTGCGCAATGGCGAGGTATGGACCGCCGGAAAAGGTGTTCTGGAAGGAATCACGCGCAAGATACTGCTGGACCTGATCCCGTCCATAGGCATCCCGTTGTACGAGATCGCGGTAAATAAAAAGGACCTGCCTTACATCGATGAGGCATTTTTGAGTGGGTCATCGCGGGCTGTTGTGCCCGTGGTACGCATCGCCCAGTATGAAATTGGAGACGGCCGTCCCGGCCCCATCTCACGCCAGATTCTTCGCACCTATCAAGCCTATGTTCAGGAAAATATCAAAACTGCGATCAGTGCCCTGTAACCGGCAGACGCGCCATCCTTTGCGCACCTTTTGCGCGCCGGCGCAGTAAGGATGCTGCGGCTGCTAATCGTCGAGTATGGCCGGTAGGTAGGCGTGATAATCCCAACTCGTGGGGCCGATGATCAGATTCAGGTTAACGGCCGTTGCCGGTATTGGAAGCCCGTTGATATCGGCCAGTAACACGTCTTCGAACCCCAGCACCGTGCTTCCTAAGCCCGCCGTTTCAAGGACCTGGAGTTGATAAGAAGCCACGGTCCCACCATCACAAGGTGGAGTAGGGTTTAACGATATCGCGACGTAGGAAATATTTCCGGCAATGTTATCTACAGTGTTTTCTTGGATATATTCTGGAAGAGGGCAGTCCCCGGGAAGAATTTGAATGCCGTCCGTCTCCCCATCCGCGTCTAGGACCTGGAAGATTGCCGGGTCGAAGTTGATATCAAATTGACCGCCATACAATCCCGTGGCGTCGCTTTCGATGGTCATTGAGATTATTTCCCCCGGATCAGCTTGAGCTGGGCCGTCAAGCCAGATGGAGAAATCTTGCGCCCCGGCAGCCGCAGCGGAGCGCGCTT
>Ga0316585_10000304_pt1 | contig 10955 bp, 8 predicted proteins | sample S_170502SCrBrC_D_FD_204517 | JGI IMG/M metagenome (GOLD analysis project Ga0316585, IMG submission 204517) | Rhizosphere microbial communities from salt marsh grasses in Alabama, United States - S_170502SCrBrC | ecosystem: Host-associated > Plants > Roots > Rhizosphere | place: USA: Alabama...
TGACCCAGAGCACCTTCAGCTATACGAACCATACCCTGCTTCCGGAGGCCCTCGAGAAATGGCCCCTTCCCATGTTCGGAAGCCTTTTGCCAAGGCACCTTGAGATCATCTTCGAGATCAATCGGCACTTTTTAGAGGAGCTTCGTGTGAAATACCCGGGAGACGATAAACGGTTAAGCCGGATGTCCCTGATCGATGAGAAGGGGGAGCGTTATGTCCGGATGGCCCACCTGGCCAGCGTGGGCAGCCATGCGATCAACGGGGTGGCGGAACTTCACAGCGAGCTGCTGAAAAGGGACGTCATGCGGGATTTCCACGAATACATGCCGGAGAAGTTCACCAATGTAACCAACGGCGTGACCCCGCGGCGTTTCATGGTTGTCAGTAATCCAAAGCTGAGCCGTCTCATCAGCAGCAGGATCGGCGAAGACTGGATCAGGAATCTTCAGGAATTGAGAGGTCTCGAATCCTCCGTAGACGACCCGGATTTCCAAAAAGAGTGGCAAAGGATCAAACGGGAAAACAAGCAGGATTTGGCCGTTCTGATTCGGGAGCGCACCGGGATTGCCGTCGATGCGGACTCCCTTTTCGACATCCAGGTCAAACGGCTTCACGAATACAAGCGGCAGCATCTGAACGTCCTTCACATCATCACCCTTTACAATCGTCTCAAACATGACCCGACGCTTAAACTGATCCCACGAACCTTTATCTTCGGGGGTAAAGCCGCCCCGAGCTACTTTATGGCCAAGCTGATCATCAAGCTCATTAACGGGGTGGGAGAGGTCATCAACACTGATCCCGATGTGGCCGGCCGGTTGAAGGTGGTTTTCTTTCCGGACTACAACGTGAAGAATGCCAAATACATCTATCCGGCGGCCGACCTTTCGGAACAGATTTCAACAGCGGGTAAAGAGGCATCCGGAACAGGCAATATGAAATTCGCCCTCAACGGGACCCTGACGATCGGAACGCTCGATGGGGCCAACATCGAGATCCGGGAGGAGGTGGGAGCCGATAACTTCTTCCTCTTCGGTCTGACTGCGGAGCAGGTCTATGAACTGAAGGCCAAGGGCTACAACCCCAAACTGATTTACGACTCGGATCCGGAACTGAGGGAGGCCGTGGACCGGATTTCTTCCGGATTTTTTTCCGGGGGAGACAAAAACCTGTTCAAACCCCTGGTCGATTCCTTGTTGCATGGCGATCCCTATCTCTTGTTTGCCGATTATCGGTCGTATGTGGAAGTCCAGGAGCAGATGAGCCTTGCTTATAAGGATCCAGCCAAATGGACCCGGATGTCGATACTCAATGTGGCCAGAATGGGGAAGTTTTCTTCGGATCGCTCCATTAAAGAGTATTGCGACAAAATTTGGAAAACCCATCCCCTGCCTGTCAAACTCGGAAAGTACACGATCGGATAGGATGTGGACATCCCTCGATATGCAGACGGGGCGAGATGAGGCGATTGCGCTGATCCGCGAGCATCACAGCTTGTGACAAAGGAAACAGGCCGATTCTCACGCCCAGCCACTATGACCGTTAGCGAACCAAAAAAGGCCACGAAACGGGGAGAGAAGCTATGAAAAGATATTCCACGCTGCCCGGTCATCGCTTTCCCTTCGGGGCAACCTCTGATGCGCAAGGAACGAACTTTAATGCTGGTGATCTTTTTAGGCGCAATCGGCGGGTTTATTGCCATCGGTTTCTTAGGGCTTTTTATCGGGGCTGTGGTTTTATCCGTCGGGTACAAGCTGTTTGAGGCCTGGATGGGAGGAGAGCTGCTGTCGGACGGTTAAGTTGAAGCGACAGTAATGTTTGTGCAGACCATATTTGTCTATTCCCAACGCAAGCTGTCGCAATGAGAAGGCTGTTCGGCAACTTTTTCTTTCCCTATGAGGAGAAAACTTAGTGAAACCAATCCGGTGGCCCGATCTACTCGAAGCACGCAGTGATTTTCGACGTACATGGCCACAACTGTTGCTTGCCGATCTGTTCACGAAGATCATCGCAGCGGTGGTTCTGACACCGATGGTCACTCTTCTTATAGCGATATTTCTCTTTCAGACGAACGATGGTGCCTTAAGCGATGCGGATATCGTCGCGTTTTTACTGCATCCGATCGGAATCATGGCGCTTTTGATCGTGGGTGCTATTTCTCTGGGTATCTTGTTTGCCGAGCAGGGCGTTCTGATGGTGGTCGGTTTTGGGGCTGTCGAAGACCGCGCAATGAGCTGGCTGGACTCCCTGCGCTACATAACAAGGCACGCTTTTGAGCTGGTGAAGCTGGCCGGGCACGTTGTTGTTCGCTTGTTGCTCATCTCCGCCCCGTTTTTCGCAGGCGTGGGCGGTGCCTATCTGTTCTTCCTTAAAAAGCACGACGTCAATTTCTACCTGGTCGAGAAGCCGCCTGAGTTCTGGTGGGCGATTGCGATTGCCGCGCTGCTGTTGATGATGTTGGCGGCCATCGTTCTGAAAAAGTATTCGAATTGGATTATTGCCATGCCGCTGATTTTGTTCGAGGGTCATCGCGCTGGTCCCGCGCTGCGCGAGAGTGCTCGGATAGTTGTGGCGTGTGGTTGGAAAATCGCACTCCTGCTTGCCTCGTGGCTCGCCGGGGTTGCCCTCCTCTCGGGACTGGTCACGTTCCTCGTCGGACTGATAGGCAATGTCCTGATCCCAGACATCGGAGGGAGTTTCGCGATCATGGCAGCAGGGTTGGGGATTACCCTAATGCTGGCGGGGTTGGGGAATCTTGCAATCACGATACTCAGCACGGCCTTGTTCCCCCTGCTGATCGTCCGTCTCTATCGCGCCGTGGCCGGCCCCGGCCGACTTGATCCAGAACTCGCCGCACGCGGTTCACTCGGGAAAAAGGCTTCCTTGCAAATTCCGGGCAAGGTTATTTTCGGAATCAGTGCCGCAGCCTTGGTCCTGGTTATCCTGGCCGGCTACGCCGTCAGCTGTGGCCTCGAGGAGGAAGCTGACGTCAAAGTCATTGCGCACCGGGGTGCTTCAGGAGCGGCACCGGAAAATACGATGGCGTCGTTTCAGCAAGCCATCGTCGACAAGGCGGATTGGATTGAGCTCGATGTTCAGGAAAATGCCGACGATGTCATAGTGGTGGCCCACGACAGCGACTTTATGAAGGTGGCGCGGAGCGACCTGAAAGTCTGGGACGCTACGAATGAAAGCCTTCGAGACCTCGACATCGGCGGTTGGTATGCGCCTGAATATTCAAACCAGCGGGTACCAACGCTTCGTCAGGCATTGGTATTGGCTAAAGATAAGCTGGGCGTCGTGATAGAACTCAAGTACTACGGTCGCGATCGCAACCTCGAATCACGGGTCGTGGATGTGGTGGAGCAGACCGGGATGGCATCGGACATCATGATTATGTCCCTCAACATCGATGGATTGCGCAAGATTGCCGCTCTGCGGCCGACATGGACGCGCGGTCTGCTCAACACCGCCAGCATCGGTGATCTAACTCGACTGGATCTGGACTTTCTGGCGCTCAATTCCGCGGCGGCATCGCTCGCGATGGTCCAGCGCGCCCACAAACAAGGGATGAAGGTCTACGTGTGGACGATCAATGACCCGGTCCAGATGTCTGTAATGATGAGCCGTGGTGTCGACGGGATCATAACGGACAATCCAGCACTTGCACGTCAGGTGTTGGAATTGCGAAAGCAGCTTAGTCCTTTCGGCCGCCTGGTCGTCTGGGTCGCGGGTGAGACCGGCCTGCTGCGCGGTGTTGATAAGTACTCGACTGCGGATGATGCGTGATGAGACCGGACGGGAAGGTAAATTATAGCTTTAATCTTTCTTACGGGTTCTGGGGGACGGGTATTGACATCTTGGCATAAGTCATCCCATCAGCTTAAGTTCTTTTTCATTAACAATCTTTTCGCCCCGTTTTACCGATTGGCTGGCAGCGGGTTGTGAAATGCCAAGCCTTTTGGAAAGCGCCAAGGTGCTGATGCCAAGTCCCCGTGCTGCCCAGTAGCATAGCACGCTGCGGGCTTCAACCGTATCCGGGCATATATTCCGTCTACCAGAAGCTCAACGCGAATCTGGGTGACCGACACCCTCTTCGATCCGGAGCTGGCCAAAAAGCAGGGCAAGCTGGTCGCCAAGATGCAGCGCTGGTATGCGCCCCACGAGATTCTGAAGATGGTCACCCACGACAACGCGCAGTTGCTGAAACTCAGCGGCCCGCGCGATCCCTATCCGGGCCAGTTGGGCATCGTCGAAGAAGGCGCTTACGCAGACTTGATCCTGGTGGACGGCAATCCCCTGGAGAACCTCGACCTTGTTGCGGACGCGGAAAAGAACTTTGTCGTGATCATGAAGGACGGGGTGATCTACAAGAACGAGCTGTAAAACCATGTTATGTCGAGTCGCACCCGAAACTGAAAGAGCGTTTACAGGAACTATTTGCCCTAAGACACCGGCGCACAGATCTATTTGGCGACGCACAATATGGCGGTCAGAGGAATAGCCACCACTCAATAAGGAGGATACATTGCACTCTGAGACCACCTTGCGAAAATCTGCCAACTTGCCCCAATTCCTACGAGAAGTCTTTCAATGCATCGACAAAAAGGACTTTGAGGGCATAAAGAGCTTCTTCTCAGCGGATTTTCGTCTCTACTTCGCGCACTACACCCTACGCGGCATCACCCAAGGGCTCGGTTTTGTCGACGCCTTTGATAAGCGTCTGCCCAAATATGAGCACGTCATGAAAGATATCTACGTCGGCGAGCACGTCACATATTTTGATGGCGTGTTGAGGGTGTGGTTGTCCGATGACTCGGTCGTGGAAACCCCGTTCTGGGACAAGATTGAGGTCGATCCCACCTCTGGCAAAATCACCACAGTGTATGCCCTCTTCAGCATCGCAGCAGTACCTGAGAAGTATTGGAAGGATTTGAAGCCTGAGGACTTTGCTTAGGTGTAGACTGACAGGTTAGGGATCATCGCCAAAAACACAAGTGACAGGAGGAAGATAAAATTGGGTAAACACCTGATATATAAGCGCATCATTCGTTCGGCGACGCTCATCTGCGCACTCTTTTCATTCACAGAGCTTGCTGCCGCTCAGGACTTCGATCTGGTGATCCTCAATGGCCGGGTGATGGACCCGGAAACCATGTATGACGCCGTCGCCAATGTCGGCGTCAAGGACGGCAGGATCGCCGTCCTCACCGAAGACAAGATCACCGCTAAGGAAACCATCGATGCCACCGGCCACGTGGTTGCGCCGGGGTTTATCGACACCCACTGGCACTACGACCGGCCCTGGTCCAACAAGCTCGCTCTGCGCGACGGCCGGACCACGGTCCTGGACCTTGAGATCGGCACCCATGGCCCCTACATCGACCAGTGGTACAAGGAGCGGGAAGGGAAGAACCAGGTGAACTACGGCCAGGCCGTGGGCCACGAGTTTGCCCGCGCAGCCGTGCTCGACGGTTTCGAGGGCGCCCAGGACGTTCGCACCGCTGTCGAGAGTCGCAAAGGCGATGGCTGGTGCTGCCAACGACCGACCCTGGAGGAGGGCAACCGCATCCTTCAGCTCCTTGACGAGGGACTGCAGGCCGGCGGCCTGGGCATTGGCTCCACCCTGGGCTATATGCGCGACGGCGTTTCCACCCGTGAGTTTTTCGAAGTGCAGCGGCTGGCCGCCCTCTATGACCGGCAGACCGGCGCCCATTTCCGCTACACGCCCGGAACCGATACCACCGAGACCAACGGCATCCAGGAACTGCTGGCCAACGCCGCGGCCTTGGGCGCGCCGGCCCTGGCCTGCCATTTCAACAACCCCGGCTACAACCTGGTGCACGAGCTGCTGGTGCGGATGCGGGAGCGCGGCATGAACGTGTGGGGTGAAATCTACCCCTATGCCGCCGGTTCCACGGCCCTGAACGCCGTATTCCTGGCGCCGGAAATCTGGGAGGGGACCTTGGGCCACAAGTATGAAGAGACCATTCAGGATGTGGCCACCGGCGAGTGGTACACCCCGGAGAAGCGTGAAGAAGTGCTCAAGAAGGAACCCACCCGTCCCGTTCTCGTCTTCAAGATGCCCGAGTCGGCGATCATCGATTGGCTGAAGCTGCCGGGCGTATCGCTTGTCACCGACGGCATGCCCATGATCCCCGATGACAAGCTGACCTGGGACACGCCTTACGAGAATCTGCCCAACACCCATCCGCGGGCCGCCGGCAGTTTTGCCAAGGCCCTTCGGCTGGCGCGGGAGAACAACATCCCTCTGATGCAGATCATTTCGATGACCAGCTACAACTCTGCCGCGCCCCTCGGCAAAATGGGCTTGACGTCCATGCAGAAGCGGGGCCGCTTGCAAAAAGGGATGATTGCCGATATCACCATTTTCGATCCTGAAAAAGTAACCGACCAAGCCACCTATGAAAAGGGCACGCTCCCTTCGGTGGGCATTCCCTATGTCGTGGTTAACGGCACCATTGTCGTCAAGGACGCGCAGGTGCTCAAGGGGGTCAACCCCGGCCAGCCAATCCGGTATGAACCGGAAAAAAGCCGCTTCGAGCCGATCACCATCGAGAATTGGGCACAGACGTTCTACGCCGCCCCGATGGATTTCGGCGGCGGCGTGCCCGGTCACCAGCCCCGTAAAATGGGTGCACCCGACTCGCAACCTGACACCCATGGCCACTGAGGGCGGCATCTGAATCCGTAAACTGGAGACTATTCAGCGTGACATCCAAACTTTATTACCTTGCGTTGGCGGCTATCTGCCAGATGGGTCTCATGGACCTCCATGCCCAGGGAAATCCGCTGGCCAAATACCTTGACGTGCCCGGTGCACAGACGACTTTACCGGTCAGCAGCGCCAAATCGCCTTTCTCTCTGAAGTTCGTTCAAGACGCACAAAGGCGGTTCGAGAATTTCCATTACCAAATGGGAGGCGATCATGCGCTGTACTACAACCTGCATCTGAGCGAGGTATTGCAGACGGCCGTCTCGAAACCGAACAAACTATACCGACCTTTCGAGAAGGCACTGAACCCCGAGCTGGGAGACAACGTATCCTTTCCGGTCAAGGAAGGGGACCTGACCCTGAACGAGTACGTGGTACATCCGAATCACAGGGTGCAAGCCGTGGTCATGATCCATAAGGGGAAAATTGTTTATGAGACCTACCCCGGGATGAACCCGATGGACCAACACGTGTGGATGTCGCCGGGTAAATCCACGGTTGGGCTCGTGATCGCCCAGCTGGAAGCTGAGGGCAAGATCGACATGGACAAAAAGGTCGTCGAGTACCTGCCTGAGTTCAGAGGCACCAATTGGGACGGCGTCAAGATGATCGACGCCGCCAATATGGCCACCGCACTCCAGCTGGAGGAAACGCTGGATGCCATTGTTGATCCCGAGTCGATCATCGTGCGTTTTTTCGGCGCAGAGTTCGGTTCGCCCAACCCCGCCACAGGTAAGGTTGATAACTGGCTGAACATCCTGAAGGAAGCGGAAAAGATCGAGGGTGAAAAGCCCGGATATCGATTTCGATACTCTTCGGCGGTGACCCAGATATTTGTGGTGATAGTAGAGCGTATCGAAAACAAGACCTGGGCCGAGCTCTTCGAGGAACGCGTTTGGGGCAACATGACCGCCCGCTTGTCCATGCAACACCATCTGACCCCTGACGGAACGTCTTTGGCGCATGGGTTGCTTTCGACGACGGCGGAGGACTTCGCCCGCTTTGGCATGCTGTTTACGCCTAGCTGGGATGAGGCCGCGGTGAAGCCGGTGGTCTCGGCAGCGGTCCTGAAACGTTTGCAGACCGCCGGGAGCCCCGAAGCGTTTCGCAGAGGCGCAAAGTACGAAGGCCTGAAAGAAGACTTCGGCGAGGCGCCTCTGATGAATTCCTTCCAGTTCGATGCGGTATTTGAAGATGGCGCCTTGTGGAAACACGGGAATCTTGGCCAGGGTATCTACATCGATCCAGCCCGTGATTTCGTGGGCGTTTATTTCTCTACCAACGGCTATATCCCGCCTTATGGCGAAGACAAATTGCCGGGTTACCTGAGACGAGCGGCCAAATTTCTGGCTGGGAATTGATGTGACATCCCAGGAGAGATGAATTGAGGTCATGATTATTCACAGCGATAATACGGCCACCGATATGGTCCTCGAGTTGGCCGGCGGTCCGGTGCAAGTAACCCGGTGGTTGAAAGACAACGGAATGGAGGACATTCGCGTCGATCGACCGACCGAAGGTCTGATGCGAGACTTTTACGGTCTCGAGTCGGGGCTTGCGAACATGGGACAGGCCATCGCTCTGAATCGCGACAAACCGGATGTCGTTGCCGCCCCAAAACTCGCATTCGAGGCGGACGCCCTGGACAAGGCCTCCCCAAAAGCCATGCTCAGGTTCTTGGTCATGCTGGCCGAGGGCGATTTGCTGGACAAGCAGCATACCGATTACCTGCTGGACGTCATGTCGAGAACGGTGACGGGGCCTGACCGCATCAAGGGGCTGCTGCCGCAGGGAACACCGGTGGCGCACAAGACCGGTTCGATTGGCGGCGTGGCCAATGATGTCGGTTACATAACCTTGCCGGACAAGCGCAGGCTGGCGATCGTCGTTTTCACCAAAAGCAGTCAGACAGCGCCGCCGCAAAGGGAGCGGGCGATCGCGGAAGTGGCGCGAACTCTTTTTGAGTACTACGCAGCCAGTGGACGGTAAAGTGCTGGTCATTGATTTTCAACAGAAGACAGATGGGCGCTTCAGGGAACATGCCTTCTTGGCGCAACCTTGTCGAATCGACAAACGCGGGCGTCGTCGCATCGCTTGATGCCCGCCCAGACCCTGGAAGGCTTCGTACCGCAGATGAAGAAAAAGGGCCGTCTCCACAAGGCTATGGAGCTTTATGACGAAGCCTCGGACCTTTAGCAGGTTAATTACTTTTATAGCTGGAGGAATAGAGAGATGTTAACCCAACAAAAAATTCTTACCATCATGCTGTTGGCCATTTTCGGCGGTTTTGGTTTCGCTGTCATTCCGGCCCAGGCTCAAGAGTATGATGTGGTGATCCTCAACGGCCGGGCGATGGACCCGGAGACCAAGTATGATGACATCGCCAATGTCGGCGTCAAGGACGGTAGGATCGCCGTCATCACCAAGAACAAGATCACCGGAAAGGAAACCATCGATGCCACCGGCCACGTGGTCGCGCCCGGGTTTATCGACATCCACGCCCACGGCCAGAATATCGGTGACTACCGCATGCAGGCCATGCAGGGCGTGACGACCATGCTGGAGCTGGAGTCCGGCGTGCTGCCGATTGCCGAGTGGTATGCGAAGCAGGCCAAAAAGAACCTGCCGATCCATTACGGGGCGGCCGCCGGCTGGACCTTCGCCCGGATTGCCGCCTTCGCCGGGGAGCAACCCGTGTCGTCGCCGGAGTACTTCCAGGAGGCCCAGTCCCGCAATGACTGGAAAATGAACATCGCCACGCCCGAACAGCAGTCGCAAATCCTGAAACTCGTTGCGCAGGGCCTGGATGAAGGTGCGCTCGGCATCGGCATCAATGCCGGCTACGCGCCCGGTTCCGGCCAAAAGGAGTATTTTGCCTTGGCCGAGCTGGCCGCCGAGCGCGGTGTGGCGACCTTCACCCACGTCCGCTATGCCAGCAACATGGAGCCCCGCAGTTCGTTCCAGGCCGTCCAGGAGCTGATCGCCAATGCGGCCATCACCGGGGCGCACATGCACCTCTGCCACATCAACAGCACCTCGCTCAAAGACATCCATGCAATCCTGAAACTGGTTGACGACGCCTTTGAAAGGAAGATCAATATCAGCGTCGGCGCCTATCCCTGGGGGGCAGCCAGCACCGTCGTGGGCGCCGCAATGTTCAGCGGTGACGGCTGGCGCGAGCGCATGGGCTCGACGGCAAATAACTTCCAGCTGGGCACGCAACGCATGACCGAAGAACAACTGGCCGACTATCAGAAAAACCAGCCCGGTACCTTTATTACCTGGCATTTCCTCGACGAGAGCAATCCCGCTGACCTGGCCCTGCTGGATGCCTCTATCCTGCACCCCAGAATTCTTATCGAGTCCGACGAGATGTTCTGGATGTTCATGGACAAGCACGACCGCATTATCAACTACGACGGCGACGCGTGGCCTCTGCCGGAGGAGACCTTTTCGCACCCGCGGTCGAACGGCACCTTTGCCAAGGTTCTACGTTCGTACGTCAGGGAGCGCAAGCTGATGAGCATGCAGGAAGCCCTGCGCAAGATGAGCCTAATGCCGGCCAAGACGCTCGAAGGCTTCGTGCCGCAGATGAATAGGAAGGGCCGTCTCCAGGAGGGCTTGGACGCCGACATCGTCGTCTTCGACCCTGACACCATCCGTGACGTCGGAACCTACGAAGAGCCCAACCAGCCTGCAGTGGGCGTGCAAACGCTGCTGGTCAACGGAGAGCTCGTCGTTGACGGGGGTAAGCTTATTTTGGGTGCAACCCCGGGCCGTCCCATTCGTCGAACGGCACAAACCAGGTAGAAAGAGAAAATGATGATAACGATTTTTCAACAAAAATGACCATAACACCATTCAATGAAGAAAGACGCAGCAAAACTAATAAGCTCCATGTGCTGTTTTTGTCTGCGGTTCTGGGTCTGACGCTGGCCATGCCGGCCATGCCCCAGGAGCTGACACCGACTGCGGAGACGCCGTTCGATCGCGTCATGGAAATTCAGGATTTCTTCAAGAATCCCGACAACCTTGTAAAGATTCAGTTTCCCAGTTCGGAAACACTTTATGCTTGGCAGCACATGTCCCAGTTCTACCCGACAAATGGATGGCTTCAATCATCGATGATGATGCCCATCTCGAGAACCTTCTTCAGTGCTTCGATGCGGTTGTTGACATTCAGTTTTTTGTAGATGTTTTGCAGGTGGGTCTTGACGGT
>Ga0316585_10000306_pt1 | contig 10916 bp, 10 predicted proteins | sample S_170502SCrBrC_D_FD_204517 | JGI IMG/M metagenome (GOLD analysis project Ga0316585, IMG submission 204517) | Rhizosphere microbial communities from salt marsh grasses in Alabama, United States - S_170502SCrBrC | ecosystem: Host-associated > Plants > Roots > Rhizosphere | place: USA: Alabama...
TTATGATTTTTTTGGCGTTTCAGCACTATCTTCGTTTTAAAAAACTTACAGCGTTGAGTGTGAAAAATGAGTGAAATATTACCGGGAATCGTGGTTACCGGAGCATCCGGTTTTATTGGAAGGCATTTCGTCATCGCCGTATCCGAAAAATATCGTCTGTTTTGTATAGCGCGTCGCAGCCAAAAAGAGGTGGGCGTACCGTATCATAAGAATATACATTGGCTTCAGTTGGATATAACAAACCAAAAAAATTTGCTGAACGCCTTCAAATATATCAAAGATCATGGTGGAGCGGAATATGTTTTGCATCTGGCCGGTTATTACGACTTCACCATGGAAGAAAATCCTGCATATGAAAAAATTAATGAAACCGGAACACGCAATATTCTTGATATTTCGAAAATTCTTGGAATAAAGCGTTTTATTTTTTCCAGTTCGGTGGCTGCTTGTAATTTTCCTTCCCGTGGCAAGTCTCTAACTGAAGAGAGTCCTCTTGATGCGGATTTTCCTTACGCTCGGTGCAAAAGAAAAGAAGAAACCATTATTAAAGCATATTCGAAAAGCATTCCATGCTCAATTGTCCGGCTCGCAGCGGTATACAGTGACTGGTGTGAATATCCCATGTTATATATGCTGTTGAATTACTGGCTGTCGGGAAAGAAGTTGATGTCAAAAATTATAACCGGTCGGGGAGAATCAGCCATACCTTATATCCATATCAAAGATGTTATTAAAATTTTTCTTCGAATTATCGAACTCAGTGACACCCTACCACTCCTGGGAGTATATAATGGCAGCCCCCAGGGAAGTGTCTCCCATAATGAGCTCTTTAAAACTGCTACAAGATACTATTTTGGTGGTGATATTAAACCCTTTCTTATGCCTAAACCCATAGTGGCACTGGGTTTGATTGGCGTTTCATTCTTGGGTTGGCTTAATGGGAAAAAAACATTAGAGCAACCATGGATGGCAAGGTTTATAGACAAAAAATTGGATGTAGATGCTTCCGCCACATATAGTGCTTTGAACTGGAAACCGACGCCACGTTATCACATATTGAGACGGTTATTGTTTTTGACTGAAAAAATGAATAGTCATCCAAACAATTGGACATTTCGTAACGAAGTCATTATTAAGAAAGTTGCATTCAGAAAAAGTACTGAGATTTACGATATTCTCAGTGAGTTGCGTGAATCATTGGTCGATAAAATTGTAGAAGAAGTGATAAAGCCTGAAAATGAACACCGTTTCCCAAATTATCGGAAGATGTATCCCGAACTTCTCAAATGGTATATCACCTTAAACTATCAATTGGTTGCCGCTACAGTTAGAAGCAGGGACAGGTCCATTATACCGATCTACGCTCGAGAAATCGCATTCAAACGGTATATGAACGGCTTTAAAGCAAAAGAAGTAAAGAATATCATGTTTTTGATTGGAGAAACCATGAAAGGTTCACTCCTTAAAAGACCTGAATTGAAAGGTTCGAAACGCCAGGTGGATGATTATATCATTTTGACGTCTCAGCTTGCGGCAGATGAATTTGAAGACGCATATGAACTTCTTGAAGATCAACCCCCGGAGCACATGGATTCAATAAAAGATATTGCTCAATTGATAAGCATTGAAAATCTTAAGCGGATCGTACGGCAGTTGGAAGATTTTTACAGTGAATTATTTACAACCCGATCCGGCAGGGAAGAAGTATTCGATAATCACACTTTTTTTGTAACATTAGACAGCCAAAGTGAACAAAAGCACGGTTGAAATGAATTTATTCTTGTCCGCCTTCTGGAGGCGGATAAATTCTCCGGAGGCGAATAAACCTCAGGCGGACAAGAATAAATTTTGTTTTTAAGATCACCCGTATACCCGTCTTACTGCTCAACCTGAGATGTCAGGCTACTGGTTTTCAGATCACCCATTGCCTTGGTCAACTCAACTAAAACACCCAACCCTCTTTTGCTTTCCGGTCCTGAACAGGCAGAGAACAACCCGAACGGACCAACATCTTTACTTTTGGTCAGATCCACGCTTGCACCCGCTTCGGCGATATTTTGCAGCAACGTTACAAGCTGGGGATCGGAAAGCTTTTTGGCAACGCTGAGCATGGCAACAATACCGTCTCCGATCTGTTCAATGTCTTCAGCCGTGTAAGCTGTAGCAATCTTGGCCCGAATATCATACGTCGCCTTAATGATGCGGAAGACCCCTCTTTCTTCCAATCCATTCAGATACGCGATGAGTTGTGGAACCATCAATCTGAGAACGGGTTCCATGGTTGTAACAAAGTCGATAATATTTTCCATTTGATCCAAAGCATAAATAATGTGCTTGACACTTCTGAGCATCCGTTTGGCCAGCGCCCCAAGATCTTCCAATTGAAAGGCGGATTCTACACTTTGCATATCTTTGATTAACGACTTGGAAACCGGTTGCGCCATTGTCATCAAATCATTCTTAAATTCAGTCATACTAATGGCAGTTTCAGACAAAGGGGCAATCCGGCTTTCAATGCGATCAAGTCGCTCAAGAATCAATTCTTCATTAGTCATGGTGCCTCCTTTATTTAGAAACTCTGACGCAATTTGCCAGCCATGTTGAATTGGGGTTCAAGCGGCAATTCAAAACCTTTAAGCATCATATTCCAGTATACCCACTTGAACATCATCTTCCCCAAATAGTTCGATTGACTTTCACCCAGAAGAGAAAAAGGACCAAGACCGGGGAAAGGGAACTTTCCGGCAAGAGGTTCCGTGTCGTAACTAAAATCGATCAGATAAGCCATACCATGGCTCGAGACTATAAATCACGTTGAATGCCCGTCATAAGCAGGCCTTGGTTCTTGTCCCTCTATCTCCAGGAGAATGTTTTCTACTACGATGTCGGATTCGTAATGTGCTACTGCACCGGACTTGGAAGTGGGTACATTGGTTGCGTCACCGATCACATAGATATTATCGAAGTCTGCAGCCTTCAAAGTGCCTTTGTCGGTATTGACAAATCCCATGGGGTCACCTATACCGCTGTCAGATATAACCTTTGCGCCGGAGTGCAGCGGGATGGAAATAAGAAGGTCATATGGAACTTCATCACCCGTCACGGATTCGATGGTTTTTTTATCGGCGTTTACATGGTCGATGGACCAATTGGGCGTGATTTTTATTTCCTTTTGACCGCAAACATCCCCAAGAACCTTTGACGCAACAGGCTTTGTAAAAGCGCCGTCCAAAGGCGTGACCAATTCTATTTCGATGTTGTCACGAACACCGTTATGTCTAAAAAACCAGTCTGCAAGATAAACAAACTCCAAGGGAGCGACAGGGCATTTTATGGGCATATCGGCGATGTTGAGCACCACCCTTCCCTTTTTAAAGAATTTCCATCTTTTGTAAAGTGCTATGGCACCATCCAGCGAGTAATAGTCATGGACGTCGCCTCTCCAGTCATCCATCAAGCCGTCGGTTTCTTCCGGCACAGTCCTGCAACCTGTTGCAATGACCAGCCAGTCGTAATCATAGCTCCCCAATTTTGTCTTGATCTGCTTTTTATCTGCATCGATATTGACGATCTCGTCTACAACAAAATTGATGTCAGTGGGGATGAAATCCGCTTTAGGTTTGACACATTCTTCGGGCCTATAAATTCCAAAAGGAATGAAGAGCCATCCTGGCTGATAATGGTGGAGCGGGTCCTTGTCGATGACAGTAATCTGCCATTCTCGATCAATGAGCTCTTTGCGCAACTTGGTGGCGATCATTGTTCCACCTGCACCTGAACCTAAAATAACAATTTTTTTCATATACACCTCCTCAACTTATATTTCTTTGTTGTTAAAAGCCCAAATCATCGCAATTGTCAGACAACTTTGGTTAAGGAGAATTAGAGGATTGATTTTTTGCTCTCCAACAGATTTGCAATGGAAATGGAGTCTAATTCCTTGTAAAGTGCGTTAGTGGCTTTTTGCCAAGCCAGTCTAACCACGCAATCATCACTCTTGGGGCAATTTTCGGGTTCACTGATGCAGTCAACAAGTTCAGACTGTTCCTCAAACAGTCGCGTGATGTCGCCCAAGGTGATATTTTCCGGTTTTTTTGCCAGCATGTGACCACCTTTAGGCCCACGGATGCTCTTGACGAACTTGCCTTTTTTAAGAGGACGGATAATCTGCTCAAGATATTTAACCGAAATATTTTGTCTAATTGAAATCCCACTCATTTGGACAGCGCCTTTGCCCTGATGTTGGGCCAAATCAAGTAACAATCTCGCGCCATAGCGGGTTTTTTTGGTAAGTTTCATACTCCCAAAATAATTGTTGAATTATAGATTAAATTAATATATATAGTTTTAGTATGATATAATTTCAAAAAAGATCTATTGTCAAGCAAAAAATTTTTATTGGATTTCGATTCAATGTAAATTTGCATAAATATCAGCTGGTTAAAAGTATTTCTTGTGTTTTTAAATTCTTTTGCTATAAATGATTATAAATAAAAAAATGTTTCCATAAACTCTAAAAATAAATAATTTGAACAACCCCCCGCTGAAGATACAGACCTATTTGTTGGCCATTTAAATGACAAAAAAAACGACAAAAAACTCATCGGCTACCGATCTTAAAAGATGGGTGAATTTGCAATTAATTGAAACCATCCCTTTGGGAATCGCCATAATCGATCCGAAATACAATCTGGTTTTTGCCAACACCACTTTTGAACAACTGTTCGGCGAATGGAAAAACCGAAAATGTTACAACGCTTACAAGAACGAAAATGACATGTGCGCTTATTGTGAAAGTACATTAACATTTACAGACGGTATCCCTCGTGTAAATGAAGAAGTGGGATATGACAAAAATGGAAGGCATATAAATTACTTACAGCACTCAACACCTATAGTGGACGAAGATGGTAATTTCCCTTACATCGTCCATATTTTCACCAACATTACAGAAGCAACCCAGATTCGAGATGAGCATGAGATTCTTTTTGACCAGGTTCCATGCAACATTTTGCTCATTGACAAAAACTTTCGCATCATAAAGGCAAATAAACGGCTTCGAGATTCTCTCGGTGATCCAGAAGGCAAACTTTGTTTCGAAATGCTCAAGGGATTAAAACACAAATGCAGCGAATGTACGGCCAGACAAACGTTTGAAGACGGCAAAATACACACCGGGCATCACGCCTGGAAATCCAAAGATGGACAACCGATCCATTTACATGTGATAACCATACCGCTTAAACGCAAAAACGGCAGTTTCGATGTTGTAATGGAGATGGCTGTTGATGTCACGGAAACGATGAAATTGCAGGATGGATTGAAATTCGCGAATACGTATCTGAATACCATCATTTCAACTTCCATGGACGGTATTCTTGCAGTAAATGAAAAGGGAAAAGTAACTATTTTCAATTCGGCAGCCCGAAAATTCTTTAAAGTCAAAGATAACCAAGTGGTTTCGAGAGAAAATTTTACCGCCATGCTCCCTAAAGATTTTCTGGGCAAGGTGTTCGACCAGAGCGAACGTGTTTATCTGCCGGAAGCAGAAGTTAAAACAATTGACGGCGATCCTTTTCCGGTACGTCTGGTGGGCAACAAGCTGATGGTCGACGACAAATCAATCGGTATGGCCTTTTCCGTTCAGGATCTAAGGGAAATCAAACAGCTAGAAAGAGAAAAGCTTGAGGCCGAGCGCCTATCGGCAGTGGGGCAGACTGTCGCCGGTCTGGCTCATGGCATTAAAAATCTTAACACCGCCCTTGAAGGCGGTATGTATATGTTAAAAACAGGTTTGGCACAAGGAAATATCGAACGTATCCAAAAAGGCATGGAAATGTTGGCAAGGAATATCGAACGGGTTTCCGTGTTTGTGAAAGCATTTTTAAGTTTCTCTAAAGGTCGTGAAATCAAAGCCAAACTTTGTGACCCTGCAGAAATTGCAAAAGAGGTTATCGATTTATATGCCGTTAAAGCCGATAAACTGGGCATAAGGCTTAAACTCGAAAAAATAGGTGATGTCGCCCCAGCCCCCATTGATTTTGAAAGCATGCACGAATGTCTGACCAACCTTGTGGGTAACGCTATAGATGCCTGTGAGACGAGTGGTAAAGATTCGTGTTATGTAACGGTCCGAATTTTTGAAGAGTATAGTGCAATTATATATGAAGTGACTGACAACGGATGCGGTATGGACTATGAGGTAAAGCGCAAGGTTTTTACAACTTTTTTTACTACAAAGGGTTTGGGTGGTTCCGGCTTGGGATTGTTGATGACCAAGAAAATTGTCCACGAACATGGTGGAACGATAGGCCTAAAATCCAAGCCAGGAGAAGGAACAACGTTCAGCATTCGACTTCCTCGAAGACGGTTGCCAAAAGTAATAAATACTAAATAAAGGAGATGAAAAATGGCACAAGCATCTGAAAAAAAGATTCTCGTCGTGGATGATGAGCCGGATGTTCGTAATTTTCTAGCAGCGTGTTTAGAAGATGCCGGTTTTATTGTTGAAACAGCTGTTGACGGTATAGATGCCCTTGAAAAGGTTGAAGCGTTTTCTCCTGATTTAATGACCCTCGATATGGTCATGCCGAGAATGCCCGGGATCAAGGTTATTCGGGAGTTGAGAAAACACAAAAAGTGGGCCAAATTGCCCATTATTATCATCACCGCTCATGCCCGCGATGACATGGGCAGCGACCAGATTAAGGAATTTATGGCCTTGACAGCAAATGTGCGTCCAAAATTTATATTGGACAAACCGATTTCCACAACCAATCTGATTAAAACAACATGTAAAATTTTGGATGTAGAGTGGGAAGGTAAGGAAGATGTCACCGAAGACATGTCAGATGAACGCAATAAACTTGCAAGATTAATTCAACAGGCCGATTCGGATACATTGCGAAAAGTACGTGACATGTTAGATAAAAAGAAAGATAAGGAACCTTATTTTCTATTTGAGTAGACCGAAAGCTTCAATAAAATCGTGCAACGATTTTATGAAACTCCTGAAGGTTTATCTTCGGGATCTAATAAGCGAAAGGTTTACCCGCCGTTTGTTTGGCTGGCTAAAATTCCTATCCCCGCAGCCCCGAAGACGGGATTTCCGCCACACAACATAGGCGGACAAGTCCGCTTCGCTTCAACACGTTTTCGGGGTATTTCGGAATTTTTACCACAGCCCACCGGGCTGTGGTACCGCACTTTCGCTTTAAAAAGGATCTTATACTTTATTTGAATTCGTCCCGCGCTGCCCCGAAAGTCGGGATTTCCGCTTCACTCCAACAAGCAGCGGGGAATTCAAATTTAAACATTTATAACCATTTTTCCATTGACCAGCGCTATTACTCCGTCCAAACTGCCCCTTTTGTTCCAGCCTTATAGAGAAATCGCCTCCCATCGTTCATTTGGGCGCTTTGTTGGAAATTAGCAGTATTGTGGAGCCGAACGAGGTTCACGGTTGATTTTCTTTGCAATGTTTTATAATAGCTTTATAAAAGCCTGTTTCAAAAGCCATCCCATTTGCTAATTTAAATCTTTTACCCAAACTTAACGTTCCAAATTTTTGAAACGGAGGATTTCCTATCGTAACGGATATATTCATGTGGGCGCGATTCGCTTTCCTGACCGTCAGTGCAATACTGTTGATTATCGTTCTCATACGGATGAGATCAGATGGGAGTTCAAAAATTGAACAGGCGGTTCGCGATGAACTGCGTTTTGGTCGCGAAGAATCCGCAAAGAGCGCAAGGGATCTGAGAGAAGAAGTATCTGCAAGTCAAAAAAATGTCGTGGACACCATGGTGAAAACCATCGGTGAAATGGGTAAATCGCAAAACGATCAACTTGAATCCATTGCCAAACGTATTCAGGAACTCACCGAATCGAACGCGGCAGGCATCGATAAACTTCGAAGCACCATTGATACACAGCTAAAATATTTACAGCAAAGTAATGAAAAAAAGCTCGATCAAATGCGCCAGACAGTGGATGAAAAACTTCAAAGTACCCTTGAAAAACGACTTGGAGAATCCTTCAAGCTCGTCAGTGAACGCCTTGAGGCTGTTCAGCATGGCTTGGGAGAGATGCAGAATCTTGCCACAGGGGTGGGTGATTTAAAGAGAGTTCTCACAAACGTCAAAGCAAGAGGCACTTGGGGAGAAGTTCAACTCGGTGCACTTTTAGAACAAATATTGACACCGGATCAATATGATAAAAATGTAAAGATTAAAACCGGATCACAAGAGAGTGTTGAATATGCCATCCGGTTGCCCGGAAAAGACAATTCCCTTGAATCCTGTGTTTGGATGCCCATTGATTCAAAGTTTCCCCAGGAAGATTATTTGCGGCTTGTGGAGGCAGCCGATGCTGCCGACACCGATGCCGTTCAGCGGGCCACTGTCGCGCTCATACGCTCCGTTAACAGTTCTGCCAAAGAGATTCGTGATAAGTATGTCGAACCACCGAAAACCACTGACTTTGCCATTATGTTTTTACCGACAGAGGGACTTTATGCAGAAGTCCTTCGGCAGCCGGGCCAGGTAGAAAAAATTCAACAGGATTATCGGATTGTGATCGCCGGGCCCACATCACTGTCGGCAATTTTGAGCAGCCTGCGCATCGGTTTTCGAACATTGGCCATAGAAAAGCGGTCCAGTGAAGTCTGGAAAATCCTTGCAGCTGTCAAAACGGAATTTGGTAAATTCGGAGATGTCTTAAGTAAGGTCAAGAGACAATTAAATACCGCTTCGAACACCATAGATCAAACCGGCATAAGAACCCGTGCCATGGAGCGCAGGCTGCGGGCGGTGGAAGAACTGCCGCCGGAATCAACAGCAGAAATTTTGGAACTGCCTGTCAACGATGGTTATGAGCCGAATGATGACACTTAGCCTGAAAAAGATCTATACAGCAACACGATCAACGGTATAACAATGCTTGAGACAAACAACACCCCTTCATAAGAGGTCCAGGATTCATATAAGGTCTTCCCTTTATTCCGATCCGTTACATATTTAGAAAGAAAGCCCAAACCCATTACCAGCCAGAAAACTAACAGCGTTACAACGATCGTCGGTGTGTTCATCTCTGGGAGTATTCCTTTATTAAAATTATATAGAGCCCATCCATGAGAATGTACACTATATAGCCTTAAACATTAAAATCTTACCTAAATTAAAGCCCTAATAAATCGTGTATGATGATGAGTTTACATTAATATAGAATTGATGTATTTTCAAGGACTTTATAGGAATGCTCCATGGTCAGTGGGCATAATGCGTAGCAAATCAAACGAAACTGAATGAAAAGACAACACCATGTTGAAATATACTTGGAAACATTGTAATCTGAACCCGACATACTGTAAATGGTAAAGTGAACTAAACCAAAAGAAGGTTAAAAATGATTTCATCCTATCCGGATTTCTCTTACTTGTTTCGCGTTCCACCTGAAGATCAAGATAATGAAATGCCGGTCAGCCTGGTGGAAGACGAAACCGAAGAAGAAATACTGGAGCAGGAGGAATATATCCGCTGCCGTCAATGCCGAAACATCCTGGCGAGTCCTGATGACCGCATAAGTGTTCAGGGGTCCCACCAGCATACGTTTGCCAATCCGCATGGTATTGTTTTCGAAATCGGATGTTTTACTGCTGTTAAAGGCTGCGGCCATGTGGGGCCTCCATCGGATGAATTTACCTGGTTTCCGGGGTATAGCTGGCGGGTGGCTGTCTGTTTCGTGTGCCTTACCCATCTGGGTTGGTTCTTTTCATCTGCTGGAAAAGAAAGTTTTCACGGGCTGATACTGGATCGATTGATTACCCAATGATTCTGATCTATTTCAAACTCAGACATATTTTATGTCATATAGACAGCTTCTACTCAAACTGGAATTAAATATATCCCAACAAATTGGTGTGCATTAAAAACAATTTTATGGCATCCGTCATAAAATTTTCACAAGTATTATTTTTGAGATATCTCTATGACATATCTCAATCTATTGTGAAAATAGATACTTGCAATGCATCAAAGGTTTTGCCAAACCATTTAGATCCTTGCTTAATCAGTTCCGATAATCCTCCCAGTCTATGATTCAAACCACCCAAATCAAACTTACATAAGTTTCGCACTCCAATATTACCAATTCGACCAAACAATGTTTAAAATGACAAATATTAATTTAGTAGTAATTACACATATCCGTTTATTTTATTTAAAATAAAAAAATACTTGACAAAAAATTAAGTGCTGCTAAAAAGACATGCTATATATTTAGCACGATTGAAGTTTTTCACAACGGTGTGTTAAACATTTCGAATATTAAAGTCAAGGGCGTCTTTTCTTAAGGATAAGGACGCCCTTTTTATTTTTGACTGTAATTACTTTACATTAGAAAGGAGTGTTAAAATGAGATTTTCAAAAAGTAATGATGTACTTGGAACGACAAATCGAGGTAATGCGGCCGAGTCGGGTCTTTGTACACTTTGCCGATCAGATTGTATGGGCAAATGCGAAACCTGGCTTTCCAGCCTTGTGGGGCGCAAATTACTTTACCCAAGAGATTTCGGAACTGTAACGGCTGGCGCTAACAACACAACCCATGTTGGTGTTTCTTACAATTCTTTGCGAATACAAGGATTTGCCTACGGTGCATTTGGTTTGGACAAGGGCCTGAGAAAGGACCCTGATGACTGTATTTTCCCTAATGTAAAAGTTGCTACGGAGTTTGGATATGAAACCAAAACCAAATCTCGGATACCGCTGATGACCGGTGCACTTGGTTCGACCTTTATTGCAGAAAAATACTGGGATTCCTTTGCCATAGGGGGATCTTTAATCGGCATACCGGTGGTTATAGGTGAAAATGTTGTGGGTGTGGATCGCAAATCGATTATTGGTAATGGCAAATCT
>Ga0316585_10000307_pt1 | contig 10900 bp, 10 predicted proteins | sample S_170502SCrBrC_D_FD_204517 | JGI IMG/M metagenome (GOLD analysis project Ga0316585, IMG submission 204517) | Rhizosphere microbial communities from salt marsh grasses in Alabama, United States - S_170502SCrBrC | ecosystem: Host-associated > Plants > Roots > Rhizosphere | place: USA: Alabama...
GGAGAGCGAACGCAAGCCGGCAGGTCATAACAAGAGAGGGCTCGTGGATGCGCGTCCTGTTCAGTCAAATGCCGTGGCCAATGAGGATGCGCCACTCATCAATTTTATAGCTGGGAGGTAGAAATGAATTACCAGAGTCAGTTTCATCGGTGCCTGGACTCGCTCCATCAAGAAGGCCGGTACCGTGTTTTCGCCGATCTCAAGCGGCGGTGCGGATCCTATCCGAATGCGCGGCATTTCACCGACGAAGGCACGCGTGACGTGACCGTGTGGTGCTCGAACGATTACCTCGGTATGAGCCAACACCCCAAGGTCCTTGACGCCATGCACGCCGCTCTCGACGATGTGGGCGCCGGCTCCGGGGGAACACGGAATATCTCCGGCACAACGCACTATATCGTTGAGCTTGAAGCCGAGATTGCCGACCTGCACGGCAAGGAAGCAGCGCTCTTGTTCACGAGCGCCTACATCGCCAACGATGCCACACTCTCCACCCTGACGCGGCTCCTCCCCGGGTTGGTGGTCTTCTCCGACCAGAAGAACCATGCATCGATGATCGAAGGTATTCGCCGGGGCGGCGGAGAGAAGCATATCTTCCGCAACAACGACCTCGATCACCTCGAGGACTTGCTGAAGTCGGTGCCGCTTGAGACGCCGAAGCTCATCGCCATCGAGAGCGTCTATTCCATGGATGGGCATATCTCCCCGATCGCGGCCGTCTGCGACCTGGCGGAGAAATACAACGCGCTAACCTATCTCGACGAGGTTCACGCTGTTGGTCTGTATGGCCCGAGGGGCGGCGGTATCGCCGAGCTTGAAGGCATCATGGACCGGGTGGACATCATCAACGGGACCCTCGCCAAGGGATACGGTGTCATGGGCGGCTATATCGCAGCCAGCCAGGCCTGCTGCGACGCCATCCGCTCCTATGCGCCAGGGTTCATCTTCACGACCTCCCTCGCCCCGGCCGTCGTCGCCGGCGCTCTGGCGTCAATCCGGCACCTGAAGGTCAGCGAGCTTGAGCGGGCACGCCACAGGAAGCGCGTGCAGACGGCAAAGAGGCTGATGAAGGAAGCCCGACTGCCCGTCATGGACAACCCGAGCCACATCGTGCCGGTGATGGTCGGAGATCCCGTTCACTGCCGGGCCGTTACCGACACGCTCTTGAGCGATTACGGAATCTACGTTCAGCCGATCAACTATCCGACCGTGCCGCGGGGCACCGAGCGCATGCGTTTCACACCCTCGCCGGTACACACCGATGCACAGCTCGCCTATCTGATCGACGCGCTGAAGTCGCTCTGGGATGCATGCCCCGTCGCCAACGGGAAATACGTCCGGCTCGCTGCAGAGTAAGCCAAACGCGGCTTGGGCTCACCGCAGCGATCGGGCACGCCCCGACAGCCGCAGAGTCGAACAGGCACGTGACGCAAAAAGGCAAAAAGGGTGGCCAGGCGACTGGTGACCCTTTCTTTGATCTACAGTCCGGTACATGTCGACAGCCGGCCGGCCGTCAGGCGCCCGCCACAACAGGCGGACGTGCGGTCGGTGCACAGTGCAGCACTAGGGCCCACGGCGACTGAATCTACCTGCATCTGGGCTAGCCGCGGACTTCCGCTGCTGGGGGACTTTCGGCCGCTGGCGGACCTCCGCGGCGCGCAGGCCTACCGGCAGCCAAGCGAACAGACCCCCTGCGGCGGAGCGGCCTGTGCTGGGAGCTGACCTGCGGCTCGCTGATCGGCTGTTAGCTTACCTGCTGCTCGCGGATCTCCGCGGCATGTGGACCTTCAGCTAGCGCACTTCTGCTAGCCGGCCTCTGCGACCGAGATGACGTTCGCCTCCTCGATCGACACCAGCGTTCACCAGGAACTACCGGCGGAGCCAAGGGGACGCCAGCTGGCTTCATGTGGCAACGGGGCGGTTCTGACGGCGAGGCTTATCGTCGGTTCCAAAGTCGTCGGCAAACCTGGGGCCCAGAACGCGGCGGCTCTCCGAGACGCGCGCCGTCATCGTGCAAGCCGACAGCCACATGCATCACGGCCGCCGCCGGCGCAACCGCCGTCGTGCCGCTGCCCTGATAGATAGGACCGACGGTCTCCCTTCTGTCCGACCGCTCGTCTCACAAAGAAAGGCTGTAAGGCGATGACTCTGGAGCCAGGCGGGGAGGAAAGCATCAACGTACGAACGCGACACGGCCCTTGCCACATGAGATCTGGCGGCAAGAGACCTGAAGCATTGGACCTGATTGAAGGAAAAAGCTCAGGGCGACGGGCCGAGCCGCCGCCCTGAGAGGAGAACTACGGAGAGGCTTCGTCCGGCGTTTCGGACGCGTCCTCCTCCGCATTCCCAGCGGGGAACTGCTGCAGCTCCGGGAAGGTCTTGACCAAGCTCACTCCCATGAGTGGCTTAGGCGCCCCTTGGTGACAGGTGGCGCAAGCGAGTTGCGGCACCTGGCCGTGGGGTCCCAGCCGGTTGGCCGGGAAGACAGACTTCAACGGTTGCAAGTATGTCATGTTCACATCGCGGACCATTTGGATGCCGTGATATGCCACCGTGCGCCGGGGGCTGCTCTGATCCCAGGAGAAGAACGACCGGGAATTGTGGCAGTAGGTACAATTGACCCCGAGCGCTTCGGAGATGCTCATCATTAGACCGTAGGTGTATTCGGTCTGCTTGATGGAGGCGCGATTACCTTCCGGCAGCGCTGTCTTGCTGATCACGCGGATGCTCTTGGCGTCCTTGCCGCTGGTGGCAAGAAACGTTGAATAAGGATCCATCGGCAGCGATGTGAAGCCTGTAACAGCCGATGGGTGATTCTGGCCCGCGACCGTATCGGCCTGAGGGTTGCTGAACCACACGTTTGCCGGAACGGGATTGCCCCGGTGACAGGTGTAGCAAGTCACCCCTGTCATCGCGACGTGGTCCTTCCAGTTCTGATTGATATCGCGGTTCATCTCGATCATGCGCCGCGCGACGACCTTGGTGTACTTGTCGTCGGAGGCAAGGTTACCCGGCACATGACAGTAATTACAGCCCTCCTGCGGAGAGACCCATGCCGTGATCGCCGTCATGAGCCTCAAGAACTCAGCGTTCGAAACATCGTTGAGTACTTTCAGGTTCTGATAGAGCTCGCCGGCGCGGGGCCCATCCGCGGATGCCTCAGGAATCGGCGGCGGCAGCTTGTCGATGGCTGGATTTGCGAGGTATTGCCGCAAATCCCTGGTCTCCACCATGCCGAGTCCCCGGTAACCTTCCTGCACGCTTTGGACCGGCGGCCGGCTCCACTCAATTGAGGAGAAGCCGAAGGCGAGAACGACTCCGACTATGACCGCGACAGAGTACCACGCCTTCATTGCCCCACTCCCAGCGCTGGGTCCGCGATGGTTCCGAACACGTTCGGATACATCGGGGCCACATGGTGTTTGACAGCCCAAAGATACCAATTATCGACGACGGTGCCGGTCAGCAGGATACCAATGCCACCGGCCAGCGGGCATAGGACCGCGAACCACCAAGCCCAGCGGTGGATCGATTCCGCCGTAGCGTTGAAGCCCATTGTCCAGCGCCAGAACAGCGCGCCACGCTCGAAGGCTGTGCCGCGATCGAGCACCTGCTCAATCTCGCGTTCCGAACCGTACCGTGTCGTCGCCAGCACGGTTGCCCCGTGCATCGCGAACAAAACCGCCGACCCGTAGAGAAACGCGATCGAGAGCATGTGGAACGGATTGTAGAACAGGTTCCCGTAGCGAATTGAGAACGCCGCCGTCCAATCTAGATGCGGAAAGATGCCGAACGGAACCGCTTCCGCCCAGCTGCCCATGAGCAGCGGCCGAATGAAGCCAAGGACGAGGTAGAGCCAGATCGCGGCTGCGAAAGCCCAAGCCACGTGCGTACCAAGTCCGAGCGCCCGGGCCCGGCGATAGGTGCGCACCCACCAGAGCAGAATCGACGTCGTCAAAAAGAAGCCCGCGATCAACCACCATCCGCCTTCCTGCAACGGTGGCAGGATCTGCGTCCCGTACTTGGGCGCCGGCGGCTCGAGAGCGAGCCATGGGAGCTGCCGCACGAACTGGATTGGATCCCAGTTCACGGAGGCCCACATGTTCAGACCGATGATCTCGAAAGCGAGAATTCCAAACAAGAGCGAAGCCACCCCGGTCCAGCCGAGATAGATCGGCCCGATCTGCGCGTTGCCGATCTTGCCGAGCCAGTAGTCGAAGAAGCCCGGCCCGATACGGGGCAGTGAGCCTACCGGCAGCGCCACGCCCTCTTCAGGGCCGGCACCGCGGACCTGAACTTGCGTGAAGATGTTCTGATACGTAGCCATTTCATCACCCCCCGGCCTAAGCCCAAATCGGCAGGTTGAGCCACCAGTTCCACCACTCCGGCCAACCGCGCGTCCAGAACGGTCCGCTGATGACGATGCAGACCGCGCTCCAGAACGAGGCGCTGATGGCAAGGAAAACACCCAAGCGATGGATTCCCAGCGTGCCGATCGAGTAACCGATCGTGTCGCGGAAGAACGTATCTTCGTGCTCCGGCGTCTTGACCGCCTCGCCCTTCTTCGGATTCGTCGCTGAAAGGATCAGTCCGCCATGCAACGCCAACGCGAACGCGTTAGTGAAGAAGAAGCTGACCGCGATCATGTGTGCGGGGTTGTAGTGGAAGTGAAGATACTGGTAGCCGACGTTCGACACCCAATCGAGGTGACTCATGATGCCGTAGGGGAAACCATGTCCCCAAGCACCCAGCAAGAAAGGCCGTACAACGACGAGTGTGACGTAAGCTAGAATTGCGAAGCTGAACGCAAACGGCACGTGATATCCCATGCCGAGTTTGCGCGCGATCTCAACCTGCCTGAGAGCCCAGGACCCAAAGGCCCCAATCGCGCAAATGGTAATCAACTGCCAGAGACCGCCTTCGAGCAGCGGCGCAAGTGCCAGACCGTATTTGAGATCCGGCGGCGCGATATTGATCTGCCAAAGGTTCCAGGTCGTGCCTTGCGAGGCACCCCAGAGAATGAGAGCGGTTCCCAAGATCGTGAAGAAGATCGTGGTGACGCCGAAGAACCCGACGTAGAACGGCCCCACCCAGAAATCGAACAAATCACCGCCGATCAAGGTGCCGCCGCGTACGCGGTACTTCCTTTCGAAGCTGAGCATAGCCATTCTTTTGACCCCTCCCAGGGTGGTCAGGCGTGCTTCCCTAGACTGCTGCTATCGGGAGAGGTGGTGAGTGCCAGACAGACGCTCGCACTCACCACTATCCCGTTCGAACCAAGCCTATGGATTCGGTGCGGATTGCGATGCCGCAGTGACGCTTGGTCCTTCGATCCAGTTGAACCGGTCGGTGCTGAGCAAGATGAAATGGATCAGCAACGCCAGTGCAAACAGGAAGGTGAAAAGTGCGATCAGCGTGCGACGCGGATCGAAGAGTAACCACATTCTCCACATGTCAATTCCTCCTTATGCCACCAGCGGGATGAGGCTGCTGGCCGTTTCCATCACGCCATTGAGTGAGGCATAGCCCTCCGGACCTGGCAGCCATGGCCGCCACATCCACACAAGAAAGTGCGCAATGATCGCAATGACTGTGAAGATGATGAAGCTCGTCATGAATATTCCATGGAACTCCTTGGCTTCGTTCTCGGTAAGACCCGAGAGAGAGCCGGTTCGTTCAGTTGCCATATGCATTCTCCCTTAGTCGCCTTGCATTCGTTGCCGCGAACCCCGCGGCAGGGATTTCCGTGGACCTCTTCGACCACGGCAAATTTCGCTCCGGCGTCTGCCGGTTTGTCCGCTCTCGCCTAAACCATGAAGACGTACGTGGCGCAGATCCCGGCCGCATTTCTGGCTTGGGCTAAAACCGAGTGATGCGCCGTTCCGCCGGCGCGGCCTAACCATCGCCACGGCAAGACCCTTTGAATTGCCGCAGCGATCAGGAAAAGGCTGAAACAGATCGCGTAGAGGAGACGGAACTGCAGACCTTCCTCCTCACCCCGCCGGGCGACAGGCACATGTACGCTCATGGCTTCCTCTCTCATCTCCGTTGACCACTGACGTCCTTGCTGGACGACAGACCGAACCATCTACGTGCTCTCGACGGCTCGCGCCGCGAGACACGGACAAAGGGAAGCGGGGAGGATGACAGTGACTTCATGCCGCTTGTCCCTCTTTGACTGACGCGCGTGCCTGGCCGACGTGCACTGCAGTCACCCGCTCCTCTCCGGCGCACCGAGTTGCACGCTCGGCTGCGTCCCGCAGACGCTTTGCCGCAGAGATGCGAACCAGCACCGGTTGAGATTCGATGATATCGTCGAGCGCTCTCTTGGCTTCCTCGTCCCATGGGAGCTCTTCATGCAGTCGCGCATGCGTGGCCTCGACCTGATCGAGCTCCGTGCCAAGAGGTAGAATGTTGAAGAGCGCATCGAAGAGCGCGTTGCAGACTTCCTGCAAAATGTAGGTCGCGCCGCTGTAGCCCATGAAGGGCGTTCCGGTATGCCGGCGAATGATGGAACCGGGGAAAGACGCCGGGATGTAGATCGCGCGCGATCCGATTTCCGCCAGGTACATGCGCTCGTTGTAGCTGCCGAACAGAATGAGCGGCGTGTTGTCGGCGACCTCTTTGCGAATTCGCTGATTGTCCGGCTTCACGCCCGCGCGGCGCGCGAAGGAGAACGTGCACGGAAGTCCGAGCTCCGTTTCGAGGAAGTTGCGCACACCGCGGGCATAGGTCTCATTGGCGACAATGGCGAAGCTCGCCGTGCCGAAAAAGTCTTGGGTGACCGAGCGCCACAGATCCCACAGCGGCTTGATCGTTGTGTGCTTCTCACGCTCGATGAACGGCTCCGGGTCGATACCAACGAGCTCGCCGAGCGTACGCAGGAATTTCGTCGTGGAGTGCAGACCGATCGGCGCTTGCAAGTAAGGCCTGTCCAACGCCTCGCAGAGCAGCCTGCCGAACTCGCGATAGAGGCAGATATTGACGTCCGCATTGACGAGGTTGGGTATGTCGGCGAGATGCGTTCCGAGAGGGAACACCATGTTCACATCGCATCCCATTCCCTCGACGAGACGCCTGATCTCCGCGAGATCCGACGGCATGTTGAACGTCCCGTAAGCCGGGCCGATGATGTTGACTCGGGGCTTCTCGCCTTCCGCGCGCTCCTTGCGTGCCGGAATCTTCTTGCGGCCGTATTGCGTCCACAGCCAGGCCAAGGCGCGGTCCGCCGATTGCCATTGATCCTCGTCGATGGTGCGCGGCAGGAAGCGCTGGATGTTGGCGCCTTCCGGCGTAACGCCGCCGCCGATCATCTCGGCAATCGATCCTGTCACCACAACCGCCGGCAGCGACGGATCGAGCACGGCACGCGCGCGCCGCATCGCTTCCTCGGTACCCGTCTGACCGAGTTCTTCCTCGCCAAGACCCGTCACCACGATGGGAAGTTCGTGAGGCGGCAATGCATCGGTGTAGTGAAGCACCGAGGTCACGGGGAGATTCTCGCAGCCCACCGGCCCGTCAATGATGACCTGCAGGCCCTTGACTGCCGTGAACACATACACGGAGCCCCAGTAGCCGCCCGCACGGTCGTGATCGAGTACCAGCATCAGACCATCTCCTCGGACTTGCGCTTCTTGGCTTCCTTGTCGAGGCGCCGCTTGAAGTCCTTACGGAAGTGTTCGTTGTCCTCTGGAACGTCCTCCCAGATACCGGCTGCGTGGCCAACACCCACGCCTTCAAAGAAATCTCTCATCAAATCGAACCGCGGCTTGGCGTCGAGCGCCGCGTTGATCACCTGCGCGAGCGATCCGGCCCCGGCCGGTCCCATCAAGGGACGTGCGGAGATGAGATTGGTGAAGTAGAGGGACGGAATGGCCATCTGTTTCGCCTTCTGCACGACCGGCGTCGTTCCGATGGCGAGGTCGGGTCGAAACTCTTCGACCGCGGCGATATCCTGCTCAAGCGAAGCCCGGTAGGTCACGGCGACGCCTTTGCTTTCGAGCCATTCTCTGTCCGGATCGGACCACTTCGTGCGCGGACAAGCCGTGCCGACGTAACGCACATCGGCGCCGCTCTCGACGAGCAAGCGCGCCACAAGCAACTCGGACCCTTCGTAGCCTGAGACCGTGATGCGCCCATCGATCGGCTTGCCGGACAGGGCACCGCGAATGGCCGGCAGCACCGTATTCTTGGCGGCATCGATCTTTGAACGCGCGACACCGCAGGAGACGCCGATGGCCTCGAGCCAGGCAGCGGTGCCGTCGTGGCCGACAGGAGCCGATCCGACGATATCGCGGCCAGCGGCTTCGAACTCCCGGAAGCTTGCCGTGTAGAAGGGATGGATGGCGGCAACCACACCGCAATCGAGCGCCGCATAGAGCTCGCGCCACTCGCGTGTCGGCACCACCGGCCCGGCGGCAAGGCCCAACGGGGCCAGCAGCCCGCCAATGCCGATGGGATCGGCAGGAAACATCTCACCGACGAGAGTGACGGTCGGCTTGTCCGGCGTGCCGGCATGGGGCGCCTGGACAGGGCCCTCCTCTGCTTCTGTACGCGCGAAGCGGAGCATAGCCGCGGCCAGGACATCCTTTGCTTCGGCATGAGTCGGAACGCCGAAGCCCGGAACGTCGATACCGATTATGCGTACCCCGTTGATCACCTGCGGCAGCAGGCGAAGCGGAACGCCGGAAGCCGTGGGCACGCAGAGATTGATGACAACGACGGTGTCGTAGAGATCGGGGTCCGCAAGATCGTGGACGGCTTGTTTGATGTCCTCAAACAGCTTCCCCGTGACGAGCGTCTCGGAATTGAACGGCACATAGCCCACCGAGCGGCGCGCCCCATAAAAGTGCGACGTGAAAGTCAGCCCGTAAACGCAACAGGCCGAGCCGGACAGAACCGTGGCCGTGCGGCGCATGCGCAAGCCCACACGCAGCGACCCGAAGGCCGGGCACATGCTCTGGGGCTGATCGTGCGGCCCCAACGGATAGTCAGCCGCATAGCGCTCAAGCGTTTCGCTCTTGCCTGCCTTCTCGGCGGCACGGCGCATCTCCGCCGCACCGGCATGGCATCCCACACCGTCTCCTGCGGTCCCATCGAGACCAGCTGGCACGGTTTGGGCGTCGCGAGGCTGATCGTGATCGTTGCTCATCGGCGCGGACCGAGCGTCGTCATAGAGCACCTCGGTGCCCTTGCCCGTCTCTCGGTTGAGTTTCTGGTCCATCGCCGTCATCGGTCTTTTGGCCTCAAACTGTCTCGTAGACGACTTCAAGCGACGGCTTCTCGTGGACTGTGCCACCACACATGTCCTCGAACGTCGCGGGCTGGAGCTTGACGTTTCGTCCGACGTCCTCGCTTTTGAACAAGCCGAGCAGGCCATCTTGATCGAGCGGCGCGGGGTGCACCGGCGGCGCTTCGGCGACGTTGGTCGCAAGCTCTTCGAACAGAGGACCCCAGTCGCTGCCGGGCGTTCCGATGATTTCGTAGTTGGCGCTCTTGCGGCGAATGTCTTCATTCGCGGGAATAGCCGCGAGGACCGGAATTCCCGCCTCGTCGCAAAAGGCTTGGGCTTCCCCGGTGTGGTCGTCCTTGTTGATGACCATGCCCGCGACGCCCACATTGCCACCGAGCTTGCGGAAATACTCCACCGCCGAGCAGACATTGTTGGCGACGTACAAGGATTGCAGGTCGTTGGAGCCGACCACGATCACCTTCTGGCACATGTCGCGGGCGATCGGCAGGCCGAAGCCGCCACAGACCACATCGCCGAGGAAGTCGAGAAGGACGAAATCGAAGCCCCACTCATGGAAGCCGAGCTTCTCCAGCAACTCGAACCCATGGATGATTCCGCGGCCGCCGCAACCGCGGCCGACCTCGGGACCACCGAGCTCCATCGCGAAAACGCCGTCCCGCTTGAAGCACACATCGCCGATTTCGACCTCTTCGCCGGCGAGCTTCTTCTTCGACGAGGTCTCGATAATGGTGGGGCAAGCGCGACCGCCGAACAGAAGCGACGTCGTATCGCTTTTGGGATCGCAGCCGATGAGGAGCACACGTTTGCCCTGCTGCGCCATCATGTAGGAGAGATTGGCCAAGGTGAAACTCTTGCCGATGCCGCCCTTTCCATAGATCGCAATGATCTGGGTTTCCTTGGTGACTTCGCCTGTCACAACCGGATCCGGCTCGACCGCTGCTTCGTCGCGCAGAAAATCGTAGACCTTCGAGCAAGCAGGAGCCTCAGGTGCCAGGGCTGGTGACGTCGTCATTTGTACGCTCTCCAATCCAAAATCATTTTCAGGCAGCTGGGATCACCGAACGCAGTCCGATAGGCCGCGTCCGCCTGTTCCGCCGGGTGCCGATGAGTGATGAGGCCGTCCAGCGACAGCGCTCCGGACTCGATGAGTTTCTTGACGGCCGCGAGATCCTCGGGCCGCCATTCGGCGGCGACGCGAAGGCACGCCTCCTTCATGAAGGCCGGTGGGAAAGCGAAATGAAGCGGGTTGGAGTAGAAGCCGGCCAGCACCACCTCGCCCTTCGGCGCGAGGCGGCCGATCAACGTATCGAGCAGATCCGGATCGCCGCTCACATCACAAATGCAGGCATAGTCGCGGCCCGCATCCTCATCGGGCGTCGTAACGGGATAGCCCTCCGCGCCACCGGCTCGGCGCGGATTGTGTTCCCACACCTTGGGCACCTTGCCGCGCGCGACCGTGATTCTCGCCAAGAGACGCCCAAGTACGCCGTGCCCCACGATAAGGTCCGGGAGCACATCGCTGACCTCGATGGCGTGATGGGCCGTGGCGGCGAGCGCTAGAAGAACGCCGCGCTCTCCAAGCTCCTTGTCGAAAGAAATGACGCGCGACCCCGGAACGACCAGCCGCGCAGCGGCGCCGCCAAAGAG
>Ga0316585_10000309_pt1 | contig 10885 bp, 9 predicted proteins | sample S_170502SCrBrC_D_FD_204517 | JGI IMG/M metagenome (GOLD analysis project Ga0316585, IMG submission 204517) | Rhizosphere microbial communities from salt marsh grasses in Alabama, United States - S_170502SCrBrC | ecosystem: Host-associated > Plants > Roots > Rhizosphere | place: USA: Alabama...
CAAAGGGCGTTAATTCGGGGACGCGCCGCACCAGATTTTCGATCATCACGCCTGTAGCCGCGGATACTTCGGAGGGTTTGACCAGGACAGTATTACCGGCCAGCAGCGCCGAATACATGGCCGGGACGACCAGTTCGAAAGGATAATTCCAGGGGCCGATGATGGCCACGACCCCAAAAGGCATAGCTTCCGTGAAATATTTGCGTGAAAGGGAAAGCAAGAAGGACCGGCCGCCGCTCACCTTATGCACACCCAGCCACTCGGGCGCTTTTTTATTATAGTGATGCATCTTGTCCGTGGTCATGAACACCTCGGCCCAAGCTTCCTGGCGGCTTTTGCCGTGATCCTTGTTGATAACGGCCGTTATTTCGTCCAGGGAATCGATGATCACTTCTTGCAGTTTGCGTAAAATGCGCACCCGTTCTTCTACCGGCTTGGCCGCCCAGATCACCGCCGCAGCGCCCATCTCCTTGCGCGCTTTGTGGACTGCTTCCTGGGAGGTTTCCGGGACGCTACCGAACTGTTCGCCAGTTGCTGGATTGATGAAAGGTATGATAGTCTGCTTTCCTGCCGGCTCATATGTTTCCAGCAGCGGGGCATCGCCATTTCTATTTTGAATCGTTTCAGGTTGTGTCATTTCTTTTTTCTCAATAACTGAAATGCGCCAAACACGATAGGGAGGAGGGCGAGAAGGACGGCAAAAGGCGCTGCTTTCAGCAGCAGTGACCGCCTATTCTCTGTTTGTTGGATCATATCCAAACCGGCAGGCCGCTGTAATGGCTTCACCGGTCCCGCAACTTTCTTTGCCGGGATGCGGCTCATAGCCCGTTCGGTCATCGCCGCGATGGTCAGGCTGGGATTGACGCCCAGGTTGGAGGGTATAGCCGAAGCGTCAGCCACGTACATACCGGGATAGTTAAAAACCTGGTGGTTAATATCGATCACCCCATCCGTCTCATCGGCGCCGATGCCGCAGCCGCCAAGAATGTGGGCGGTGTTAGGGTTGTCGAGCACATCGTTCATCCCCTCCCAGGGCACGCCATTAACTCGTTTCGCAAATCGCTCAACAATCTCCCTGCCGGACTCGACCACACAAAGAATAGGGTTTTCCTCATCTGGTTCGGTAATGAGGCCTCTGCGGAATAGGGTCATAATGCTGCGCCCTCGGCGCAAATGCATGAGATTATCGGCCGTCTGCATCACCAAAAGGACCGTGTTTCTCTCGGGCCATTTTGACAGAATCTTAACTCCCAGAAAATCTCGCGGCCGGTTAAATGCATATTTAATAACCTCGCCTATGCGCTGCCACACACCGCCATTCAACGGTATGAGTGGAATTGTGACATGGCGCAGCAGGGAAGATTTTGGCGGGTAACGAACAGGTTCGACACTTGTCTCATTATCAACCCAGATATGAGAACTAATGGCTACACCCTGGGAATAATCGATGTCACTCTCGCGTGCCGTCACACCCATTACAGCTTCACTGTTGGTACGAACGTTATAACCCAACCGTCGGGAAAGAAAGGGTAGCGACTGCGTTTCATCACGGCATTTCAGCAGCAGGTCTACTGTGCCGAGCACCCCACCAGAGACAACGACATTCCGTGCGTGAACCGTACCCCTCCGCTTGAAAAACCAGTCAGTGATTTTTTCAATTTCAATCTCATAGCGCGCCGCACCGGTCTGGGGTCCGTAGAGGGGCCGGATATCGAGCACATTTTGCTCCGGCCACACCTGCGCCCCGAGTTTCTCGGCCAGGTAAAGATAATTTTTATCGAGCGTGTTTTTGGCATTATGCCTGCAGCCGACCATGCAACCGCCGCAGTGAATACAGCCGGTGCGGCTGGGCCCCATGCCGTCGAAATAGGGGTCAGCCACCGTCACCCCTGGTTCGCCGAAGAAGATACCAACCGGTGTGGGCTTGAAGGTTTCTTCAGTACCCAGTTCTTTGGCAATCTCGTAAAGCTGGTGGTCGGCAGGCCAGAAGCAAGGATTTTCAGACGTGCCTAACATACGGTTGGCGACATCATAATACGGTTCTAGCTCTGTCTCCCAATCTGCCAGGTCGCACCATTCCGGCCCCTCGAAGAAGGCTTTGGGCGGCTTAATATGCGTTGAGGCATAAACCAGTGAGCCTCCACCAACGCCAGCGCCGGATCCCAGCCAGAGATCCTTGAAAAAAACCAATCTAAAAATTCCGAAGCAGCGAATACTGGGCATCCACATGGAATTAAAGATATTCAAATTGGACTTGGGGAAATCCTCGGAATTGAATCGTTTACCACGCTCCAAAACGAGCACACTGTACCCTTTTTCTGCCAACCGGTAGGCGGAAACACTGCCGCCAAATCCGGACCCGATTATGACAAAATCGTAAACATCGGCTGCCTGAAAAGTTTTTTTCTTATCCATTTTCCTCCGCGCAACGAGTTGGACATCGCTTAGTAGACCGGCTACCCCTCCAGCACGGCATAAGCGATCATAACACAGTGCGTCATGGCCACACTATAACACAGGGGCTAATCATTTACAACAGTGCAAAGGAGAACCGCCGCGAAAGGGGTTCTTATGAGGATTGGTTAGCTGTCCCGCCTAAAAAGGCACATCTCCTTCGATCCCCTCCCGCCACGCATTTAACCAGTTCATCGCTTCATCGAATTTGGCTGCCGGAAGCTGTTTATAGCTTGTGATCCCAAATTTTCGATAAAGTTCACCGTACACGCCGCCATATTCGTTGCGCCCAGAGGCCAACGATAATTTCATGGCTACCGTTTTCACAGCCTGGCTGATTTGGCTGGCCTGATCAGGCGTGACATGGTGGTCGGGATCACAAAGCGTCGCTTCAATTCCTTCCAGTCGCTTTTCATAATCATCCAGGCGCTAATCATGCAGGGTTGTGTATTCTTTGACAGTACCGGAGGAATGCATAGAGTCCTTTGACGCAGATCCCCCTTCGTGTTATCGTTTATCCGGGTTGCGGGCAGTCAGGTCAGACGACCTGCCCGGCCCAGGGCACCTGGAGGATAAATGGCTCATATAATTGCCGTCGCCATGCAAAAAGGGGGTGTCGGTAAGACGACCACCACAATAAATCTGGCCGCAGCTCTGACCGGGATGGGACAGCGTGTTTTAGCCGTGGACCTGGATCCACAAAGCAATTTAACTCAGCACGCAGGGCTAGATCCCGAACAACTTTCGCCAACCATTTACGACGCACTTAAGGCTGAAGTAGACGGTCTTGACGGCAATCTGGCGGAGGCTATTTACGAGACGGATGAAGGGTTTCACCTGCTGCCTTCCCAACCTGAACTGAGCCTGGTGGAAGTGTCATTGATCAACACCCTCAGCCGCGAACAGGTGCTGGCACGCCTATTTGAGGCGATCACCCCCTACTATGATTTTATTCTCATTGACTGCAACCCCTCTCTTGGTCTTTTAGTGATCAATGCCTTGACGGCGGCCGACAGCGTGGTCATCCCGATCCAGACCGAATATCTGGCCGCACGCGGTGCGTTTATGATCCTCTCCAGCATTGAAACCGTGCGCCGCAAGCGCCTCAACCCCGATCTCGAGGTTGAAGGAATTATCCTGACCATGGCCGATGCGCGAACGATCCTGGCCCAGGATATCCAGGATGCGATTCACAACCAGTACGGCAACGGCATTACCATCTTCGAACCGGTTATTCGCCGTTCGGTGCGCTTTGCCGAAAGCGCCGTCGCCGGGCAGAGCCTCATTGCTTTTGACCCCCGCACGCCGGGTGCAAAGGCCTACAAAAAGATCGCCAAAACTATCCTGGAGAACAACTATGAGTAAACGACGCCCGCGGATCAATCTTTCACAACCACCAACACATCGCGGAGGGGAAATTGAAAAGTTGTTCACCTCGGCCGAGGATGTCGAACAGGCGTCAGGTTTACAATTGCTAGCGGTGCGCATAGATGCGATCGAACCCGATCCCGACCAGCCGCGCAGCACTTTTCCACGCGAGAGCCTGGAAGAACTGAGCGCGAGCATCAAACAGGACGGCGTCATCCAGCCGATCGAGCTGACCGAAGTACGGCCGAATGTTTACCGCATTGTGCATGGCGAGCGGCGCTGGCGAGCGGCCAGGATGGCCGGGCTGGAAACCATTCCCGCCGTCGTGCGCCGGCGCGATTACGATCAACTTACGCGATTCGTGCGCCAGATCGTGGAGAATATCCAGCGTGAGGATTTGAACGATGTCGATCGCGCCGCGGGTATGATCCGTCTGCGCGATTTACTGCAAGAAGAACTCGACCGCGCCCGCGAAGAAGACATTCCCTCCGACACGCCCTGGGCGACGAAGATAACCTGGGCCAAGGTGGGCGAGCGTATGGGCTATTCGCGCCAGCGCATCCACCAGCTGATCAAACTTCTCGATCTTCCGGACGAGATCAAAGAAGCGGTGCGCGAAGGCCAGCTGACTGAAAGGGACACGCGTATCTACCAGGGTTTAAAACCTTCACAGCAGCGCGCGCTCTACCGCGCCTGGGCAGCGGGAGACATTACTGATAAAGAGGTTCGAGAAATCGCCCGCCTGCTCAAAGATCTGCCGCAGTTAACCGTGCACAAGGCCATACGCCTGCTGCACGACCCCGACGCACGCATCGAAACCGTGGTAATAGCAGATGATGAAACAACAGGGCCGCCGATACCGGAATCATGGTCCGTAGAGGGTCTTACTTCCGCAGCTGAAATCGGCTCCGATTTCGGACTGGATCCCACCCCCAATAACATTCAAAGGCTGGTTTGGGTACGCGGACACCTACATCGCGTCCTCCCTCAAGCTAAAAACGAGACCGAAAGGCAGGAAATCGTGCGCCTGCTGCTTTTAATCCAGGAAGACGTGGAAAGTCTCCTAAAAGCCCTGGAATAAGCAAACAGCGCCGATTTCAGGCTTCTCACCGCGCCCTACGAAGAAAACCCCTTCTACCTCTCTTCTCTATCTCACCCTGCAACTTTAGCAATCCCATCTCGTATAGAGTAACGAGAGATAAAACTAAACGGCATCATACTGCCGCCATTTATAGACGAGGAAAAATTATGAGCGAAGAAACTATCACCATCGAAGAGGACTTCGAAGCCAGTGAAAATGGACAGGGCTACAAGGCCTGGGAAGAAGAGATCAAGGTCGCCGGCGACGAGCTGGTGGGCAAGGTCCAGGAATTGATCAAGGAAGCGGCTGTGCGCAAGATCACGATTAAAGATGACAGCGGCAAAACGCTGCTCTCCATCCCCTTGTGGTCCGGCGTTGTCGGGGTCATGGTTTTCGGCGGCTGGACCGCCCTGGCGCTTATCGCCGCCTGGGCTGCCAACTTGTCAATCATCATTGAATACGCCGATCTGGAAGAGATCGCCAAAGCAAAGATGGAAGAGGCCAAAGAAATGGCTGATGACCTGACCGTTATCAAGGGCATTGGTCCGAAGAAAGCGGAGCTGCTGGCTGAAGCGGGAATCTATACATACGATCAATTAGCCGAACTCAGCCCTTCAGAACTGGCTGAAATTGCCGCGGTTAATGAAGAAACGGCCGTACGATGGATTGCGGCAGCTGAGGATCTCAGCTAAGATATCTTTTAGGCAAAAGCATCTTAACCCTCACTCAGGGACTGTAGATAAAAAAAGCAGCATGCGGTTTTTATGGCCGGGATGCTGCTTTTTGCTTTCCCATTCTTTATTCAGGGTTTGCACCATCTGCGGTTTTCAATTGTAGGTTAACCTTCAGGTTGCCATGAACTCAACTAAACATAATCGCAACCTGAAGGTTGCCTTACAATTCCATGAAGTGTCAACCGGGGTTGACACTTCACCTCGGGTTCACACGTCGTCCCGGCTAAGCTCGCGGCTGATGAACCAGCCTGCTCCGGCCGGATCTCCGCCGCCGGCGGCGCGGTCAAAGTAGATTTCGTAGACTCTGCCGCCTCTGACACGTACTCGAAAATAGAAACGGCCGACTCCGCGTGACCCACGCAAACGGGCGCGTTGGGCGTGGGCCGGCTGCATGTTGTTGGCCATGCGCCCGCGCCGGCGATAATCACGCCATTCGCTCAGCAGCTCCTCGATTTTAAATTCTCTCTCCAGCCAGACAAAGCGATCGGGACAGCGCGGCTTTTTCTCAAGCAGCGGCGGCTCGTCCCAGGCGACGGTTATAGGGTCAAGAAGAAAGCTCGGCTCGGTCATTTCCATAGATTAGCAGATGAGAGATATAAAAGACACAGAGAACACAGAGTTTTTTATTAATCTCTGTGTTCTCTGTGCATCCTCTGCGCCCTCTGTGTCCACACCCTACCCGCAGCTAGAAAAGCTCTAACTGGTAGCTCGGCCGGCGGCCGTCGAGGAGGATGAAGGGCTCCATGGGCTTTGTGCGCAGCCCCAGCTGACGCAGGTGATAGACATCGCCAAGCGTGCCCTGACGGCGCGCTTCCAGGATGCGTTCGACACCGATTGGTCCCAAACCGGGTACGCGCAGAAGCTCGCTTTTTTGGGCCCGATTGAGTTCGACCGGTTCCTCACTCAGATGCTGCTCGGCCCAGGCCAACTTGGGATCGATGGCCCGTGGTAAATTGCCCGTTTGGTCAAAGGGCATATCCTCCAGGTCAAAACCATAATCGCGGAATAGAAACGAGGCCTGATAGAGGCGGTGCTGGCGGAGAGGATCTTCGGCCGGACGGTTCTCCAGCGGGGTGTCGGGGATGGGTCTGAAGGCGGAGTAATAAGTACGGCCGAGTCGCAGTCGTTGGAAGAGATATTCGGACGTGGCCAGCAGTTCCAAATCGCTTTCTTCAAGCGCGCCGACAACAAATTGGGTGGTCGTCGAGGGCCAACGGCCGTTCCAACCCAGGTTTCCCGGTTCACTGTCCCGGATCTCTTCTACCCACACCAGGGGTTGTAATAGTTCCTCGTCAAAGCGTTTCATCGGCGCCAGATCATTTAATCGCGAAGGATTCGGCGCTTCCAGATTGGTGGAAATACGGTTCACGAGGGTCATTGCCTCGCGTACCTGGTCACGCTCCGCACCGGGCATCACTTTGAGGTGAATATAGCCGCTGAAGCGATGCTTTTCGCGCAGGATATGCGCCGTATCCAGCAGCTTATCCTGGGTCGCCTGCCCGCCGCGAATGATGCCGGAGCTGAGGAAGATACCCTCGACAAGACCGGCGCGGTGCATGTCCATGAAGGTCTGGGCCATTTCTTCCGGCTTAAAGGTTACGCGTTTGTAATTGCGGCCGGCGCGGAAGGGGCAGTAATAGCAGTTACGCTCGCAGGCCGAAGTCAGCATGGTTTTCAGCAGCGGGATTGTTTTTCCCCCGGGCATGGCGGCATGGAAAACGCCGGCATCTTCCAGCTCCTGCTTCTTGCTCTTAGGACCCGGCCGCGGTTTTTCTTCGACCACGATGCCACATGGAGCAACCTGACGCCCCGGTGCTGAATCGATGCGGCCGGTTGGATAGCGGCGCAGCTCTTCAGCCGGTTCCAGGTCCATATACGTGGCGACGTCTTTGAGTTTGTTGATCGCTTCCATATCCATATTATAGAACATATGAGCGGATTTGGCGACAAATTAGCTTGTTTGTGATAACGGGGGATTAAGGACGCCGACTAGAGCGGACGAGAACGGATGAATGATCATTAGATTGGTCCAATTTCAATAGCTAAATGATCACGGGTATAGATTTTTAAAATTGGACCAATCTCGATTGAAGAAATGACAAAGTGACAACTTGAGTTAATTAATTGATGAATTGGTGAATTGCTAACGGACTGATTTCCGAGTGCCTGACGAGCTGACAGGCTGACTCGCTGACCACCTGAAAACCTGACCACCTATCTAAAAAGGCACATCCCCTTCAATGCTTCCGCGCCACTCATTTAACCAGGACATAGCGTCCTCGTATTTAGCGGCCGGGAGTTCTTTATAGGATGTGATGCCGTATTTGCGATAGAGCTCTCCGTAGACCCCGCCGTACTCATTGCGGCCGGAGGTCTTGGATAGTTTTAAAGCTACGGTTTTAACGGCCTGGCTCAACTGCATGGCCTGATCCGGGGTAATGAAGCGTTCCGGATCGCCTAATTGGGCTTCTAATTCCTCCAGCCGTTTATCATGTTCGTCAACCCGCGATTCCAGGATGAGCTGCTGCCTGGCCATAACCTGTAGGGCCGTGGCCATGCGGTAGGCCATCGCCGCCGGACTATCACCGGCGAGCAGTTCGTCAAAGGAAGGATCAGCGGTGAGACGGCCCTCCGTGAAAGCCTCAGCCAGGACCTTGTAACAATTCTTCTGGTAAAGAATGACGCGATCCCGCAGCTCCTGCTTAACGCGGTTGGCATTCACGCCAAAGAGGAAACCGCTGATATAATCCAGCGGTAAGCACAGCATTTCTTGATTGCCGCCAGGTGTTGCCGTAACGGCAACACCTTTCACTTCCGATAAGACCGGATCGCGGTTAATGCGCCGTGTCTGCGCCGCCCAGTCCAGCCCCAGGCCTTCCACGATCGGCCGCAAAGGGATCAAGACTTCACCGCCGGCCATGCGTACGGCCGTTATTTCGTCCTCATAGAAGAGCACCGTTTTCTGCTCTACCGGTTGTAAGGTTTTGTCATTCGACATCTAAAAACGCTCCAGTTTTTATAGCAATCCGGCGACAATATTGCACTGCCATCAATCACGCCCATCCGTGAAAATGTTTGCGTATACTATCCATTTTTCTGGGGCGAGGCTACCTGTTAAAGCAGGATGGGTTCGGCCGTTTCATCAGGTCTCTTCGCGCCGCCGGTAAGCTTCATCCAGGGCGGCAACCTGGGCCAGGCAGGTATCATCAACCTCATTCGGCTCATAAGCGGTGTTGAACCAGCTGTCCAGGATTTCGCCGGCCCTGACCTCGGAAGTTCGGCGAATGGAGAGACAGAGTACGTTGGCATTATTCCAAAGGCGCGCGCCGCGAGCTGTTTCCGCGTCATCGCAAAGGGCGGCGCGAATGCCGGGTACTTTATTGGCGGCGATGCTGACACCGGTGCCCGTCCAGCAAAAGAGGATGCCTTCATCGACATCGTTGGCGGCAACCGCCTCCGCCACCTTACGGGCCACCTGCGGCCAAAATTGTTCGGCGTACTGCAAGGGACCAAACAAAATCACTTCATGTCCGCGGCCGCGTAGATTCCGGATGACTGCGTCAGTCAGGGCTGTTTTTTCGTCTGATCCCACAGCGATTTTCATAAGGTTTCTCCTGAATATTTTCAGTTCTTTTTTTATGAGTAGGGCATAATTTAGTCGCCCGGTTTCAGGGGGATTATAGCCTTTTAGGGCTGAATGAGTCAGCTTTCGATAGGGACTGCGAGGTCGGCCGATTCGCTGCGCGTGATGATCGATACCCCGAGAATGATCACGATCATGGCCAGGACCATGGTCGGGCTAATATGTTCATCCAGGAACAGCCGGCCGCCAAAAAGAGCGACAATGGGGATGAGATTGGCCGTAATGGCTGAAGCCGTCGCACCGAAGCGCTGAATAATGCGAAATTCTAGCTGTAAGCCGGCAAAAGTACCGATCAGGCCGGCGTAGAGAAGGGCCATGTACCCGCTTGGCCCAACGCGGCTTAAGTCCAACCCGTCAACGATATAGGCGATGGGGATTAGAATGGCCAGGGCTGTCCACAGGCGCACGCTGGTGATGTCGATTGAGTCGAAATCGCGCAGGTAACGCCGGGCATAGATCGTGCCGACGCTCCCGAACATAATACCGCCCACGGCCAGGGCATAGCCAAGGGGATTGGCCTGCTGCGTATCAGGGAGGCCATTTTCGCCCAGGAGCACCAGTGCCGACGCTCCACTCATCGCCAGTCCTACGCCTACTATTTTACGGCCGTTCAGGCGTTCATCTGGTAAGAAGAAATGGGCCAGGATAACGGTAAAAGCAGGAGCAGAAGTAAGCAGTAAAGCGGTGATGCCGCTGGACTGGTACTGCAAGGAGCCGACAATGCAGCTCATGGGCAGCGCCGTGCCTATTAAGCCGTACAGGGGTCCATAGCGCCAGATACGGCGCTCGCGAGGCCATGCGCGACCGCCGCTAAGCGCATAAACAAGCATATAGCACAGGCCGCCCAGCAGCAGGCGCAGGGAGACATAGGTGAGCGGCGCATATTGGCCAACGCTGAAACGGGAAACGATGAGCGTCGATCCAAAGATAAGCGCCAATAACGAGATTGATGGCAGGGATTTAGGGGTCACCGGCTGGTTAAAGGGTGCAGCGTGTGTCTAGGCTGCAAGTTTCTTACGCCAATAGCGCATGATGCCATCGACGGACATGTAGAGCGGGTTCGCGGCGTTGTACTGGGCGATGGCGTAATTGCTGAGGCCCTGGGTGCGCATGCGCGCATGATTCCAGGCGAGATAGTCATCGACGATGATATCACGCTCCGCGCCGGCGGCCATGCGCAGCCGCACAAATTCGGCCGTTTCATTCATTAACGCGCGTAGGGATTCGAGCTGGTCGCGGACTTCCTCGGTACGGCCGTAATGGGTGGGATAAATGGCCGTGAAATTTTCGGCCAGCAGACGATCGATCGTGGACTGCCAGACCTCTAATTCGAACTCCGGCGGCGGAGCCGGTAAATCGACCAGACCGCTGGTCTTTAAGCGAATGCCCGCGGCATCACCGGTAAATCCGATGTCCTCCAGGCGGTAGGTGTGGTGGTGCCAGGCGTGTCCCGGCGTGCTGATGGCCGTAAAGTGCATTCCGGCCACGTCGACTGTATCGCCATCGCTCAGGGCAATCACATTTTCTTTTGGCGCGGGCACCGTTTGACCCCATAATTCATCCATGCTATCGCCATAAATTCGCTCCGCGCTGACGAGCAATTTG
>Ga0316585_10000312_pt1 | contig 10865 bp, 8 predicted proteins | sample S_170502SCrBrC_D_FD_204517 | JGI IMG/M metagenome (GOLD analysis project Ga0316585, IMG submission 204517) | Rhizosphere microbial communities from salt marsh grasses in Alabama, United States - S_170502SCrBrC | ecosystem: Host-associated > Plants > Roots > Rhizosphere | place: USA: Alabama...
ACCGCCGGGCAGGCGGAAATCGACATGCGCTTCAAACCGCTGGTGCAGATGGCCGATCAGTTGAAATGGTTTAAATACGTTCTGAAGAACGTTGCCTATCGTCACGGTCACACCGTCACTTTCATGCCGAAGCCGCTCTACGGGGACAACGGTACCGGTATGCATACACACCTGAGCATCTGGAAGGAAGGCCAGACCACCTTCGCCGGTGACAAATACGCCGGCGTGTCCCAGGAAGCACTCTATGCCATCGGCGGCATTCTGAAGCACTGTAATGCGCTGTGTGCCTTCACCAACCCGACCACCAACTCATACAAGCGGCTGGTTCCTGGTTTCGAAGCGCCGGTCAACCTGGCTTACTCCAGCCGCAACCGCAGCGCTGCGGTTCGTATCCCGATGTACTCCGCATCCCCCAAGGCCAAGCGGATCGAATTCAGGACCCCCGATCCCTCCTGCAACGGCTATTTGGCGTTTCCGGCCATCCTGATGGCGGCCATCGACGGCATCCAAAACCGTATCGACCCTGGCGATCCGCTCGACAAGAATATCTATAACCTGCCGCCCGAAGAGCTGGCCAAGGTCCCATCGGCACCGGGTTCGCTCGAGGAGGCACTCGAAGCGCTGAGGGCCGATTCGGAATTTCTGCTCAAGGGCGAAGTGTTTACGCAGGACGCGATCGATATGTGGATCGACTATAAAATTGAGAACGAAATCAACCCGGTAAAACTCCGGCCGCATCCGCACGAATTCTTTCTCTACTTTGACATCTAACGCTCCTCCTGCTGGGACGAGCGGCACGCGCGCGAAATAATCACGGGCGCATGCCGCTCGTTCTTCGCAATCGTGCTTCTCAGGGATATCGAGGCCCAAGCCGAGGATCGACGGAAAGCGATACCACCGTCAGGGATCGAAAGACGTCATTTGCGGAGGGAGGGGCACTATCGGTAATGACGGAAGTCGACGCCATACCTGTTCGCCTTGTAGGCAAACTTGCGGACCGTTGTCTGGAGGATTTCGGCCGCCCGGGTGATGTTGCCGCGGGTGTTCTTCAGGGCATCGATGATCATTTCCCGTTCGAGATTGGCGACGGCTTCTTCCATCGATAGGGTCGGCAGGGTGTTGGATTCGACCCCGGTTTGAAGGGTCGGCGGCAGGTGATAGCTGTGGATCACCCCTTCTTCGCAGAGCAAAACGGCCCGCTCGATGCAGTTTTCCAGTTCACGGACGTTTCCGGGCCAGTGATAATTCATGAGCATGTCGATGGCGGGAGTGGAAAAACGACGGATATCCTTGCCGTTCTCTTGGGCGTATTTTTCGAGGAAATGATCCGCCAGCAGCAGCATATCGGTTTTACGCTCCCGCAAGGGGGGCATATATATCGGAAACACGTTGAGCCGGTAATACAGATCGCCGCGAAAAGACCCATCCTCGACGGCCTCTTCCAGGTTCTTGTTGGTGGCCGCGACGACCCGTACGTCGGTCTTGATGGTCTTGTGTCCGCCGACCCGTTCGAATTCTTTCTCCTGCAGCACCCGCAACAAGCTGGCCTGGACATCCAGACCAATGGCACCGATTTCATCCAGAAAAATGGTTCCCTTGTTGGCCAGTTCGAACTTGCCCTGTTTTTGTTTGATGGCACCGGTGAAAGCCCCCAATTCATGACCGAACAGTTCGCTCTCGATCAGGTTTGAAGGCAGGGCCGCGCAGTTGACCTTGACAAAGGCGGTTTTGGCGCGGTGGCTGTTGTAATGAATCGAGTTGGCAACCAACTCCTTTCCGGTGCCGCTTTCGCCGCGAATGAGAACCGTGGCATTGCTTTTCGACACCTGAAAAACCATCTGGAAGACCTCGCGCATTTTGTTGCTGTTGCCGATAATGTTGGTAATGCGGTATTTGTTTTCCAGCTCCTTCCTAAGCCTGCGGTTCTCGTCCCGCAGCTGGTCCTTTTCTCTCTGAATGGTTTCCAGGTTGATCACGTGCTGAGCCACCATGGTGGCGACTACGGAAAGCAGTTTTTTTCCTTCGGCCAGGTTGTAGCTTTCATCATAGAGGCGGTCGACGCTTAGCGCCCCCACCACTTGGTTGCCTTTCTTGATGGGCGTGCAGAAAAATGACAGTTCCCGGAAATCTCTGGACCTGCGCGAGGCCGTGCGATCGAGAAAATGGGGCTCCTCACTGATTTTGGGGATAACGATCATTTTTCCGGATTGAATGACACGGCCGGTGATCCCCTCACCGAGTTGATATTTGACCCGCGAAACCGCACTCTTGGATATGCCGTGGGCGACCTCGATGTGGATCTCGTTGCGCAGCGGATCAAGAATCGTGATCGTGCCGCGCTCCATTTTCAAAGACGACGACAGAATATCCAAAACCTTGTATAAGGATTTTTTAAGATCCAGATGCTCGTTGAGGGCCTTGCTGATTTCATACAGCAGCGTTGTCTCTTCGAACCGTTTGATGTCGTCCATGACAGGGATCGGCTTTCACTATAATGAGGGTTTAATTCGTGTGCGATGGATCAAATTAATACATATTTGTAATTTATAAACCCTTCCACAAAATAAAATCAGAGACGATAGTGGAACCGCTTCTGAAGAATGTCCAGGATCCGCTGCACGACAGTGTTGGGACTCAGATTATTGCAGTCGATGCTGAAATCGGCAAATTTGAGGTACAGCTGGCGGCGATCGGCATAAAGCACCGCGAGACTCTCGCCCGGTACCATGGCAATCCCCCGGTTGTCCATGTTGTCGATGCGGGCTTGCAGGCATTTGGGATCGGCATCCAAATGACAGACCGCTGCACCGGATTTGAGATGCTGCATGGCTTTCTCGCTGTAAACCACGCTGCCCCCCGTGGCGATTACATGCGCCTGGGCTGTCACCGACAGAATTGCGCATTCTTCGATTCGACCGAAGGTGGCCAGGCCGTCGGTATCGATGATTTGCTGGAGGCGGCGGCCTTCACGCGCCTGAATCGTGTCGTCGGTGTCCAGGAAGGCATAGCCGAGACGTTCTGCCAAGAGTATGCCGACGGTCGTCTTGCCGACACCCGGCATCCCGATCAATATGACGTTTCCACTGTTCGGCATTCTTCCCGTCTTCGGCAAGATAAATAAAGTCGTGACCGTTTATTGTGGTGCTCGGCCAATCCGAGGGCCACCGGCAATGAATTCAGTCGATTCCCTCAGCGAGAAAAAAAAGAAATCACGAGCCCCTCTTTTAAGCGCCCATCTGTCTATCGCCGGCAGGCTCCACAAACGACTGACGGTTGGGCTCGTCTTCGATCCGGCGGCTCCCCGCTGTCGGGTACGCTCACAGCGATGGCGCATATTTCCGGGGTCCGATGGAAGTCGACCGTCATCCGGTCGAAGCCGTGGCAGAAGAGTGTCGCCCGCCGGTGAGCCGCTCGATCAGGAGCGAAATGAGAAATCCCGCACCGGCTACCAGGATAATGGCTGCACCGGAGGTCAAATTGAACCAGTATGCCAAATAGAGACCGGTGACGGTGAAAATGATACTCAACGCGCTCGAATAGACCATCATAGCGGTCAGCGATCGGGCATATTTTTCACAGATGAAAGGCGGAATCGTCAGCAGGGCGATGACGAGGATCAATCCCACGACCTGTATAATCATCACTATCGATACCGCCACGAGTCCGATCAACAGAAAATAGAGTCTGCGCACCGCCACTCCCCTGATCTGGGCAAATTCCTCATCGTAGGACATGGACAGATAATCGTTGTAAAAATAAGCCACCACGCCGATGTTCACCATCGCCACGGCCAGCATGACCCAGAGATCCGACACCGGAACGGTAAGAATGCTTCCGAAAAGATAGCTCATCAAATCGACATTGTATCCCGGCGTCAGGTCCAGCAGAATGACCCCCAGCGCCATCCCCACCGCCCATAAGACGCCGATGATAGTGTCTGATCGATGCTTGGCCTTCACGGTTACAGCTGCCATGGTCATGGCGACCGCAAGCGAAAATCCGGTCGTACCCGCCATATACGGCAGCCCGAAGAAAAAAGCGATTCCGATTCCACCGTAGGCGGCATGCGCAATCCCGCCTGCCAGAAAGACGATCCGGTTGACGACCACCAGCGTGCCGATCACGCCGCAGATCACACTCGTCAGCAACCCGGCCGCCAAAGCGGTTCGCATAAACTCATAATGGAGCGCTTCAATCATAATGACCATCCACCACCTAATGTCACGGTGAGAAATAATTCCACGAGATTATGCCAGATTTGGGATCGTCTACAAGGCCCATCCTGCAGCGCACATCGAGATACGTGTCGGTGGATGTGACGCAGTAGACAAGCCAAAAGATAATCAAGACGTGGAATTATGTCTTGCCGGGGCCCTTAGTGTTCTTTGAGCACCCGATGGGGTATTCCGTGTGCAATCAGTTCCACCGGACAGTTTTCATCCAACGAACACCGATACATCGAGGCAATCATCTCCTCGGTTATTTCGCCCTGATCGTGGTAATGCAGGGTCCGGTTGATGCAGGCCACGGATTTAACGTAACGCGAGAGCGCCATCAGATCATGGCTGGCCAGAACGATCGTCATCTCTCGACTGAGCTCGTTTAGCATGTCATAAAAAGCGTGCTGGCCCGTGGCATCGATGCTGGCCGTGGGCTCATCCAGCAAAAGAATTTCCGGCTTGGTCACGAGCGCCCGCGCGATGAAAATCCGCTGCCGCTGCCCTCCCGACAGTTCACCGATACGTCGATCGCCGTAAGCCCGCATCTGCATTGCTTCCAGCGCCCGATAAGCGGCCTGCCGATTCTGACGTGAACGCCGTGTCCACTTCTTGCCCGGATTGAGCAAGCCCATGAGAACAACATCCAGGGCCGAAATCGGAAACCGCTGGTTGATGTGAATGTTCTGAGGAACGTAACCGATACGATGGGATGATTGGCGAGGGGGGTGACCGAGAACATGAATTTTGCCCCTGTCCGGCGCATACAATCCCAACATGATCTTCAGAAGGGTGGTTTTGCCGCCGCCATTGGGTCCGATCATGGCCACGAAATCGCCGGCTTTTATCTCGAGGTTGATGTCCCTGAGAACCGGTTGACCATTATAGGAAAAATCGAGATCGTGGATTTCGACGACAGGTTTGCTCATGGATATCTTCACCGTTGAAATTTCTCGCGCGGCAGAACCACTTTCTACAGGCCCGCCTCACAGTGCGGGTCAACGGGGCCACGGCCGGGATTCGGATGCGATTGTTTTGCACAATAAAGCGGATGTCGATCGAATGTCCACATTTTTCTTCGAAATGCCCACCGGATGAGGTGAACCTTGAATACACCCAGTGTCGAATGAGACATTTTTGATTTTACCGGCAAGCTGTGGTACGAATCAGCCAAGTTTGCAGTTGCGGAATACTCCGAATCGCCTGAAGCCAATGGTTATGAAAATCGGTTAAAAAGGACCACTGAAGCATGGATTCAATCTTGATTGTCAACGCCCGGATCGTCAACGAGGGAGAGGTTCGGTCCGGCGACGTCCTCATCGCCGACGGCCGAATCGCTCAAGTGGGATCGAATTTGTCATCACAGCCGGCGGCCAGGGTCATCGATGCCGACGGGCGAATACTGTTGCCCGGCATGATAGACGACCAGGTTCATTTCCGCGAACCGGGCCTGACTCACAAGGGTGATATCTACAGCGAGTCAAGGGCTGCCGTCGCCGGCGGCATCACGAGCTATATGGACATGCCGAACACGCAGCCGCCGACCACCACGCAGTTGCTCCTGGAAAACAAATTCTCGCTGGCCGCCGGCCGATCCTTCGCCAACTATTCGTTTTATCTGGGCGGCACCAACGACAACATCAATGAAATCGTGGCTCTCGATCCCCGATCTGCTTGCGGTGTAAAGGTTTTCATGGGCGCGTCAACCGGCAATCTGCTGGTGGACGATCCGAAAGCGCTTGATAAAATATTCTCCCAAACGCCCACCCTGGTCGCTGCTCACTGCGAAGACACGCCGACCATCAATGCCAATGAAGATAAGATGCGCGCCATATACGGCCACGACATCCCCATGACGGCTCACCCGTTCATCCGCAGCGAGGAGGCGTGCTTTCGTTCATCGTCACTGGCGGTCGATCTGGCCCGTCGTTTCAACACACGACTGCACCTGCTGCACTTGACCACGGCCCGGGAGTTGACCTTGCTGGCGGAGGGCTCTCTGGATAACAAACGGATCAGCGCCGAGGTCTGCGTGCACCACCTCTTTTTCGACGACGGTGATTACGCGAGCCGGGGCACCCGCATCAAATGCAATCCCGCCATTAAAACCGCCGTTGACCGAAAAGCACTGGTCGATGCAGTGAAGAACAACCGGATCGACGTGATCGCCACCGATCACGCCCCCCACACTCTCTCCGAAAAGCAGAATCCGTATTTCAAGTCCCCGGCCGGCCTGCCTTTGGTGCAGCATGCCCTGGCCTGCGTGTTGGAACTGCACCACGACGGGCTTTACTCACTGCCGCTGATCGCCGAGAAAACCGCGCATGCCCCGGCGCGGCTGTTTCGCTTGAAGGACCGCGGATTCATTCGTGAAGGTTACTGGGCCGATCTGACCCTGGTTGACTTGAACCGCCCGCAACTTGTCGACGAACAGCCGATCCTGTACCGTTGCGGTTGGTCCCCCTTCTCCGGACTGACGTTTCGCTCATCTGTGGCCGCCACCATCGTTTCCGGGCATTTGGCATTCTTTCAGGGTCATATCGACCCCCAGCCCGCCGGAAAACGTCTACAGATCGACCGCTGACCCCATTGTGGAGCCTGAAGACGCATGCCGAACGTGATCGAAGTTCAAGATCTGCTGAAACGCTTTAACGGGGTTGCGGCTGTCAACGGCATCTCGTTCTCGGTGGCAAAAGGCGAATTTTTCGGTCTTTTGGGCCCCAACGGCGCCGGTAAGACCACGACAATCCGGATGCTCTATGGTTTTTCACCGCCTACCGGCGGCAGTTTGAGAGTATTCAACCTCGACATCAAGACCCAATGGCGCCCGATCAAATCCCGCATCGGCGTCTGCCATCAGGAGAACACCCTCGACCCGGACCTGACAGTCGAACAGAACCTGCATGTCTATGCCCGCTATTTCTCGATCCCGAAGAAGGAAGCCGCCGAACACGCGCGTGAGCTGCTCGACTTCTTCGCCCTGACCCACAAAAAAGATTCCAAGGTCATGGAGCTCTCGGGCGGAATGGCACGACGGCTGATTTTGGCCCGCGCATTGATCAACCGGCCCGACCTGTTGATCCTTGACGAACCGACCACCGGGCTCGACCCCCAGTCCCGCCACCAGGTATGGGACAAATTGGCGACGCTGAAAGCCACCGGCCTGACGATTTTGATGACCACCCATTACATGGAGGAGGCCTCGCGGCTCTGCGATCGTCTGGTGATCATCGATCATGGCCGCATCCTGGTCGACGGCAGCCCGACGGAGCTGATTGCCCGCCACGCCGGCAGCAATGCGGTCGAAATCGAGGGTCCCGATCAAGCCCTGAGGGATTACGTGACAGCAAACCACATCGAACATGATGACCTGGGAGACCGCCTGATCCTGTACGTACCGGAGGAAGTTGAACTGCACAACACGATACGAGATCGGTTTTGCTCCGAAAAGTGCATCTTCCGAAACAGCACCCTGGAAGATGTGTTTCTGCGAATGACGGGAAGGGAGCTCAGGGAATGATCGACTGGTCGTTTTTTTCGTGGCGTTTTTTACGGGTATGGGAGCGCAACCTGGTGGTCTATCAGAAAATTTGGAAGGTCAATTTCATCACCCCGCTGTTCGAACCGCTGTTTTACATAATGGCCTTTGGTCTGGGGTTCAGCGGCCTGATCGGCACCGTTGGTTACGGCGGTCTTGCGCTGTCTTACACGACCTTCATCTCACCGGCGTTGGTCGCAACGGCCGTGATGTGGAACGCGTTCTTCGAAACCACCTACGGGTCTTTCGTCCGCATGTACTACCAAAAAACCTTCGACGGCATGCTGTCCACACCGCTGTCGCTAGAGGAAATCATCATCGCCGAGATTGTGTGGAGCGCCACCAAGGCGGTGGGCGCGGCCGCCGTCATGCTGCTGGTTTTAGGCGTGCTGGGATATGTCCGTTTTCCCCTCGGTCTGCTGCTGATTCCCACGGCCCTGCTGGGAGGCTTGGCTTTCGGTGCTGTGGGCATGTTTTTCACCGGCATCGTGCCCACCATCGACATGTTCAATCTACCGATCTTCTTGTTCGTCACCCCGATGTTTCTCTTCAGTGGAACTTTTTTCCCGGTATCCAACCTGCCTTCGTGGGTCCAGCCGGTGGCGCTGTTTTTTCCCCTCTACCACCTCACTGAACTGGCGCGCTGCTTCAGTCTCGGAACCCGCGAGACACCGCCCATGCTCAGCATTCTTTATCTGCTGCTCTTTTTTGCGATTTTCGCCGTTCTGGCGTTGAGGGCCATGCGCCGGCGGTTGATCAAGTAGTATTGGTTGAATTATTATTGTTTGAAGACCTTCATTCCGTCCTTGGCGTCCTGAACCGTATAGCCGAGAGCTTGAATATCATCCCGCAACCGGTCGGAGGCTTTCCAGTCCTTCTCGGCCCTGGCCCTTCGGCGCGCTTCAATCAATTTGAAAACCTCCGCCGGCAGACGCTCTTCTTTGCCCACCCGGTCGAGGTCCAGTGCCAGCACCCGGTCGAAATCCAACACGGTTGCCAACCGATCCGCTCCGCCGAGATCCGCTTTCAGCGCCTCCTGGACGACAGCCATGGCCCGCGGCATGTTCAAGTCGTCATTTATGGCCTCTGTAAACCGGCGTTTGAAATCCGAAAGTATTTTTCCCTCATCCATATTCTGCAGATCCATGAGGCTGCGGACCTGGTTCTGCAGGTGGGCCAAACCGTTGCGCGCCGCCTCCAGAGATTCATCGCTGAACTCCATCGGCTTGCGGTAGTGGGTGAGAAATGCGGCAAAGCGATAGACGAGCGGACTGATTCCGTTTTGGGTGAAGGTCGTGTCGAGAGTCAAAAAATTATCGGCACTCTTGGCCATCTTCTTTCCGCCGGCGATGTTCAGGAATGCCCCGTGCATCCAGAAATTGAAAAATTTCTTACCGGTGGCCGCCTCCGACTGGGCAATTTCGTTGGTGTGATGCACGTCGATGTGATCGGTCCCGCCGCAGTGAATATCGAGGTGGTCATCCAAAAACATCATGCTCATGGCCGAACACTCGATATGCCAGCCTGGAAAACCCTTGCCCCAAGGAGAGTCCCATTCCATTTGGCGTTTGGTGTCTTCGGGTGAAAATTTCCACAGCGCAAAGTCGGTCGGGTTCCGCTTCGCGGGATTTTTTTCCACCCTGGCCCCCTCCCGGAGCGCATCGAGATTCTGGTTGGACAATTTGGCGTAATTGTCGACGCGGGATGTATCGAAATAGATCCCGTCCCCGGTCTGGTAAGTATATCCTTTTTCTTCCAGGGTCCGAATCAGTGCGATCTGATCGGGTATCGTATCGGTAGCCTTGCACCAGACGTCTGGCGGCAGGATGTTCAATTGATCGATGTCCTTCTGGAACGCCCGGGTGTAAAACTCGGCGATATCCCAGGCGGTTTTACCCTCGCGTGCGGCCCCTTTTTCCATTTTGTCTTCGCCCATATCCCGGTCGCCGGTCAGGTGGCCGACATCGGTGATGTTCATTACATGCTTCAAACGAAAATTGTTGTAGAGCAGTACGCGCTTGAGAGTATCTTCAAAGATGTAGGTACGCAGGTTTCCGATATGGGCATAGTTGTAGACCGTGGGTCCGCAGGTGTACAGACCGACGTAATCGTCTTGCAGCGGCCGAAAAGGCTCTTTGCTGCGGGACAGTGTGTTGTAGAGAATCAATGTCGACATAATGATAAAAATCGGCTTCCTACCGTTACCGAAAAAATGTCCGCGTCAACGGCTGCTCGTGATAATCCCCTGCCGATGGTGCAGATAGATCAGCAGAGAGGTTCCGCAACCGATCATCAGCAGACACAGGACCTGACCCATTGAGAATGAAAAAAGAACGAATCCCAGGTGGGCGTCGGGTTGCCGGAAGTATTCGATGAAAAACCGCACCGTGCCGTATCCGATTAGGTAAAGCGCCAGCATAGCCCCCTGTATGCGAACCCTTTGTCTCAGGGTCCACAAAACCACGAAAAGAAAAACACCCTCGAACAGGGCTTCGTAGAGCTGCGACGGATGCCTCAACTGGCTGCCAGGCGCCAGGGGAAACAACATGCCGATAGGAGCCGATGTAACCCGACCATAAAGCTCGCCGTTGATGAAATTGCCGATTCGGCCGAAGGTGTATCCCAGCGGAATGGCGGGAATAAAAAGGTCGGCCACCTCAAGCAGGTTGAGACCGTTCTTACGGCAGTAGAGCCAGGTGAAAAGGATGACGCAGATCAGACCGCCGTGAAAAGACATTCCGGTAATACCGGTAAAGGTGAATCCGTTCGAAAGGTCGAAGGGCAAAATGATCTCTAGCGGATGCTTGAGGTAATAGGGCAGGTTGTAAAAGAGCACGTATCCGAGGCGACCCCCGACGATGACCCCCAGCATCATGGAGGTGATGAGCGCCTGGACTTGGTCGGGGGTGACATGGAACCGTTTTTCGTTCTTAATCCGGTAAGTGACCAGCAGGTACGTCACGACAAAAGCGACGACATACATCAGCCCGTAGTATTGCAGCTTGAATCCGCCGATATCGAAAATAACCGGGTCAAGGTGTTGGGGAATGTGCTGCCACCAGTGCCAGAAGTCGTTCATCACCTGACGGTCCGACCGAATCGGCCAGCGG
>Ga0316585_10000313_pt1 | contig 10863 bp, 11 predicted proteins | sample S_170502SCrBrC_D_FD_204517 | JGI IMG/M metagenome (GOLD analysis project Ga0316585, IMG submission 204517) | Rhizosphere microbial communities from salt marsh grasses in Alabama, United States - S_170502SCrBrC | ecosystem: Host-associated > Plants > Roots > Rhizosphere | place: USA: Alabama...
GACAGGCTCCTGGCCCGCTGCCCGGGTCAGGCAACTTCAGCCAGTAATTTCCGGTACTTGGGTGAATTCAGGTTGGCTGTCTTGGGCTTGGAACCGCCGAGATAGGCATCCAGCGTCACTGTCGGCACCTGATCCCGGTCGACCAGGGGGTGCATGGTGCATTTCTCACAGGCGATCAACCGCGGCGGTGCGCCGGCAGGCGCCTTGCCGATGGGACGATCCCTGAGATTCTTGCAGGTGGTGATGCTCAGGTAGGCTTGCTGGGGAATGCAAAAAAACATCGAGTCCATACTCACTTCTTCAACTCCCGTGACTTGCGCAGCGGCTGCGGAGTAACTGCGCGTGGAAATAACCGCAAACTATACCATCGGGGCAGGAATAAATCAAACTCCAGCTTGTTTTTCAAAAACTTAGCGGATTGACCCCTGATCGCAGGAAGCTACTCGACCGTGACCGACTTGGCAAGGTTCCGCGGCTGGTCGATATCCGTGCCCTTGAGCACCGCCACATGGTAGGCCAGCAGCTGCAACGGGATGGAGAAGACAATGGGCGAAATACTGTCTTCGGTTGGCGCGACCGGCAGCACGGTAATACCGGGCGAACTGATCATGCCCACCTTGGCATCGGCGAACACAATCAGTTCGCCGCCGCGCGCCCGCACTTCCTGCAAATTGGATTTCAGTTTTTCCAGCAAGGCGTTGTTCGGGGCCACCGCGACGACCGGCATGCTGGCATCCACCAGCGCCAGCGGCCCGTGCTTCAACTCGCCCGCCGGGTAGGCCTCGGCATGAATATAGGAAATCTCCTTGAGTTTGAGCGCCCCCTCCATGGCCACGGGAAACTGGTCGCCGCGGCCGAGAAACAACGCATTGTGCTTGTCGCCGAAGTGCTCCTTCGCCAGCGTCTCGATCTGTTCGTTCAGCGTCAACGCATACTCCACCTTGCCTGGCACGCTGCGCAGTTCATTCACCAGGCATGCTTCGGTCTGCGCCGACATGCCATGGCGGCGCCCCAGCACGATGGTCAACAGCAGCATGGCAACCAGCTGGGTGGTAAAGGCCTTGGTCGAGGCGACGCCGATCTCCGGCCCGGCGCGCGTCATCAACACCAGGTCGGATTCACGCACCAGGGAGCTCTCCGGTACATTGCAAATGGAAAGCGCATGACCGAAACCCAGTCGCCGTGCTTCGCGCAGCCCGGCCAGGGTGTCAGCGGTTTCGCCGGACTGGGACAGGGTAACGATCAGGGAATTCCTGCGCACCACCGGCTTGCGGTAGCGAAATTCACTGGCCACCTCCACGCTGCAGGGAATGCCGGCGAGTGACTCAAGCCAGTAGCGTCCCACCATGCCCGCATGGTAGCTGGTACCGCAGGCGATGATGTGCACCCCCTTCACCTCGTCAAAGATACGGCCCGCCTCGATGCCGAAAGCCTCCTCCAGCACCCGGTCGACGCCGATGCGTCCTTCCAGGGTATCGGCGATGGCGCGTGGCTGCTCAAAAATCTCCTTGAGCATATAGTGGCGGTACTCGCCCTTGAAAGTGGCATCCGCGGTGACGCTGGAGGTCTTGACGGGACGCTCGACGGGATTGCCGGCCTGATCATAAATGCGGGCGCCCTGCAGCGAAATATCAGCCACATCACCGTCTTCCAGGAAGACAAAACGCCGGGCCCGGGACACCAGCGCGGCGACATCCGAAGCAATCAGCACCTCGTCATCGGCCAGGCCAATGACCAGCGGGCTGCCGCGGCGTGCGGCAACCAGCCGCCCGGGCTCATCCCGGCTGATGACCCCCAGGGCAAAGGCGCCTTCCAGATCCCTTATCGCAGACTGCACCGCCGCGAGCAGGTCCTGTCCCTGCCGCAGGTGGAGGTGCACCTGGTGTACGATCACTTCGGTGTCCGTCTGCGAGGTAAAACGGTAACCGGCCTGTTTCTGCTGTTCCCGCAGAACGTCGTGATTTTCGATGATGCCGTTATGCACCAGCGCAACGTGCCCGTTGCAGATGTGGGGATGCGCGTTTTGTTCGCTGGGTACGCCATGGGTCGCCCAGCGCGTATGCGCGATGCCGGTGCGTCCCTCGATCGGCGTGTTCTCCAGGGCTTTCGCCAGTTCGGCAACCTTGCCGACCCGGCGAACCCGCTCCAGTTTCGACTGTTCGTTCTGCACCACGATGCCGGCCGAGTCGTACCCCCGGTATTCCAGCCGCTGCAAGCCCTCGATCAGCACCGGTACGACGTTCTCTCTGGCAACGACTCCGACTATACCGCACATATCTGCCTCATCCCCGTTTCTTAACTGGCCGCTTCCAGCCGGGTCGCGTTTGCTGGGCCGCCCGGCTGAGCGTCAATTCGCCCGCCGGTACATCACGCGTGATGGTGGAACCCGCTCCGATGGTGGCCCCGTCACCCACCTGGACCGGGGCGACGAGCTGGGTATCCGAACCGATAAAGACATCATCGCCGATCACGGTGCGGTGCTTGCTGGCGCCGTCGTAGTTGCAGGTGATCGTGCCCGCCCCGATATTGACATGGCTCCCCACGCTGGAATCGCCGATGTAGCTCAGGTGATTGATTTTGGAACCCTCGCCGACCTGCGATTTCTTGATCTCCACGAAATTGCCGACATGGCTGCCCGACGCCAGCACGGTTTCGGGACGGATACGCGCGAACGGGCCGATGCGCGCCCCGTCGCCGATGACAGCCTCCTCGATGACGCAGTTGGCGAGGATGGTGACGTCATCGCCGACGGTGGTATCGCGCATGACCACGTTCGGTCCGAGCGTGACCCGGTTACCGAGCCTGATCGTCCCTTCCAGCACCGCGTTCACATCGATCATGACATCCTGACCGGCTGTCAGGCGGCCGCGCAGGTCGAAGCGCGCCGGATCGATGAGCGTCACACCCGCCCGCAGGCATTCCTGCGCCTGACGCTGCTGGTAACAACGCTCCAGCGCTGCAAGCTGGACGCGATCGTTCACGCCAAGAATCTCGCGGGGATCCGCCGCATGTACACCACGCACCGGCACGCCGTCGCGCACGGCAAATGCGACCACGTCGGTCAGGTAGAACTCGCCCTGCGCGTTGTCGTTGTCCAGCGCCTGCACCCAGTGACGCAAGCGCCCGGCGGGCGCGGCGAGAAAGCCGCTGTTGATCTCCCGGATGCAGCGCTGCCCGGCAGTGGCGTCCTTCTCCTCGATGATGGCGCGGATGTTGCCGCTGTCATCCTGGAGGATGCGGCCATAGCCGGTGGGATCGTCCAGCGCGGCGGTCAGCACAGCCAGATCACCGGCCGCGGCGATAGCGAGCAGCTTCTCCAGCGTGTCCGGTGAAATCAGCGGCACATCGCCGTACATGACCAGCACGATGCGGCTATCCGGAACGTCGGGCAGCACCTGGGCGACGGCATGTCCCGTACCCAGTCGATGCTCCTGTATCACCCAGTGCACGTCAGCCGTAGCAAAGGCAGCGCGCACCTGTTCGGCGCCATGGCCGATGACGACATGGATGACCGCGGGCTCCACCCGGTGCGCTGTGTCAAGCGCGTGTGCCAGCAGGGCTCGTCCTCCCAAAGGATGCAGCACCTTGGGAAGGTCGGAGCGCATGCGTTTCCCCTGGCCGGCAGCCAGAACGATAATGCTCAGATCCATACAGGAAGAAATGTCAGTTCAACAGTCCGTGTTAGCGGCAAAACCCGTAACAACTTGCGAGCCCCAGGTCGTGGCGATCATAAGTGGCGATCATAACATGACTGCGGGTGGGATCAGTGCAGCACCGGCATGGTCATGGGCGGCACACCGTTGCTGATTTCCTCGTCGGTGGCGTCGCGGATTTCGACCACCTTGATATTGAAGGTAATGATCTTGCCGGCCATCGGGTGGTTCCCGTCCACCGTCAACTTGCCGTCCTCGATACGTGAAACGACGAATTTCCGGGCATCGCCCTGGTCGTTCATCATCTCCACCTCGGCGCCAACGCGGCGAAACTCGGGCGGAACATTCTCGATGTCGTCGGTATAGGTAAGATTTTCGTCATGCGCGCCAAAGCTCTCCTCCGGCGTCAGCGACACTGCCACGACGTCACCCACCACACAGCCCTCCATCGCGGCCTCGACCTTCTCGAACAAGTCGTGCTTGCCGCCATGGACGTAACTGATCGGAATATCGGACTGCTCGAGCACCTCGCCCGCTTCATCCTGGATGGTATAGGTAAAGGCCACCACCTTGTTGCGGCCGACAAACTGTTCATTCATTAAAAAAACCGCCGATCCAGGAGCCTGTCGGACTCAGGATTATTCTACTCGGCAACTGCTCCATGCGTCGCCTAAAGCGCCTACTTTTGGTGCTCTACCTCCTGCATCCCTGCAGTCGTGCGACGGTGGGAGAGCGGCCCATACCCCCTCGCTGCGCTCTCCCCCGATTTCACGTTGCGTAGAATGACTATGCGCCTCGAAATCGTGACGATTTGTTCTCGCTCTCCCACTCGTCTCGCTACGAACCCCTAGGTCCGACAGGCTCCTAGCGCTTGTTGCGAAGCTTCTGAATGGCGTGCAGCTGCGCGATGGACTGGGCCAGCTCGGCCTGCGCCTTGGCATAGTCGATGTCGGCGTGCTTGTCGGCCAGCATGCGCTCGGCCCGCTTCTTGGCCTCCACGGCGGCCGCTTCGTCGAGGTCGTGGGCGCGAATGGCGGTATCCGCCAGTACCGTCACCACGTGCGGCTGGACTTCCAGCATGCCTCCGGAGACGAAGAAGGATTGCTCTTCCCCGTCCGCCTGCTGTATCCGTATCTCCCCGGGCTTGAGACGGGTCAGCAGCGGTGCGTGGCGCGGCGCAATACCGACCTCTCCCATTTCCGCCGGGGCGAAAACCATCGTCACCGTCCCCGAAAAGATTTCGGCTTCGGCGCTGACGATGTCTACATGCAGTGTCATTGCCATTGTGCGTATCCGCTAGAGTGTTTTCGCCTTCTCAGCCACTTCTTCAATGCCGCCGACCATGTAGAAGGCCTGTTCGGGCAGGTGGTCGTAATCGCCGTTCATGATGCCCTTGAACCCGGCGATAGTATCCTTCAGTGATACGTACTTGCCGGCGGTTCCGGTAAAAGTCTCGGCCACGAAGAACGGCTGCGACAGGAAGCGCTGGATCTTGCGTGCGCGTGCCACGATCAGTTTGTCGTCCTCGGACAATTCGTCCATGCCGAGAATCGCGATGATGTCCTTGAGTTCCTTGTAGCGCTGCAGCGTTCCCTGCACCTCGCGCGTGGTATCGTAATGATCCTGGCCGACCACCAGCGGGTCGAGCTGGCGGCTGGTGGAATCGAGCGGGTCTACCGCGGGGTAGATACCCAGCTCGGCAATCTGGCGCGACAGCACCAGCGTGGCGTCCAGATGCGCGAAAGTCGTTGCGGGTGACGGATCGGTAAGGTCATCGGCCGGCACGTAGACCGCCTGGATCGAGGTAACAGAACCGGTCTTGGTCGAGGTGATGCGCTCCTGCAACCTGCCCATCTCCTCCGCCAGAGTCGGCTGGTAACCCACGGCGGAGGGCATGCGCCCGAGCAGTGCCGAGACCTCGGTTCCCGCCAGGGTGTAACGGTAGATATTGTCGACGAAAAACAGCACATCACGCCCCTCGTCGCGGAAATATTCAGCCATGGTAAGGCCGGTCAGCGCCACGCGCAGGCGGTTACCGGGCGGCTCGTTCATCTGGCCATAGACCAGAGAAACCTTGTCAATGACTCCGCCTTCGGTCATTTCATGGTAGAAGTCGTTGCCTTCGCGGGTACGCTCGCCAACGCCGGCGAATACCGAGTAGCCGCTGTGCTCGACGGCGATATTGCGTATCAGCTCCATCAGGGTCACCGTCTTGCCGACGCCAGCGCCTCCGAACAGGCCGACCTTGCCGCCCTTGGCAAACGGGCAAATCAGATCAATAACCTTGATGCCGGTCTCGAGGATCTCGATACCCGACGCCTGTTCGGCAAACGTCGGCGCCGGACGATGTATCGGCCAGCTCGTGTCGGAGCCGATGTCGCCTTTTTCATCCACCGGCTCACCCAGCACATTCATGATGCGTCCCAGGGTCTTCGCGCCCACCGGTACCGAGATCGGGGCGCCGGTATTGCTCGCTGAAAGGCCGCGGCGCAGGCCATCGGTCGATCCCATCGCGATGGTGCGCACGATGCCGTCGCCCAGCTGCTGCTGCACTTCCAGGGTAAGCCCCGCGTCATTGACCTTCAGCGCATCGTACACCTTCGGCACACTGTCACGCGGGAACTCCACGTCGACGACCGCGCCGATGACTTCCACAATATTGCCAGCACTCATGATGTTTTCCTCTAAACTGGTATTTTGTCCGGCTACGGATCCGGAATCCGTAGACCTGCAATCAGACCGCGGCCGCACCGCCGACGATCTCGGAGATCTCCTGGGTAATGGCGGCCTGGCGCGCCTTGTTGTAGATCAGTTGCAGCTCTTCGATCAGGCTGTCCGCATTATCCGTCGCCGACTTCATGGCCACCATGCGTGCCGCCTGCTCGCAGGCGAGGTTATCAACCACGCCCTGGTAGACCAGTGATTCGATATAGCGGATCATCAGCGCGTCCATTACCGGCTTGGAATCCGGCTCGTAGATATAGTCCCAGTGCGACTCAAGTTCCTTGTCCTCACCGCCCTGCACCGGTATCAGCTGATCCAGCACCGGCTGCTGGGTCATGGTGTTAATGAACTTGTTGTAAGCCACATAGAGACGGTCGATGCGCGCCTCCGCGTAAGCATCCAGCATCACCTTGATTGTGCCGATCAGTTCAATGATCGACGGCGCATCACCCAGGCCAACCGCCGTTGCGACCACGTTCCCGCCGAGGCGCTTGAAAAAGGCGTTGCTCTTGCTGCCGATCAGTGTCAGGTCAATATCGATACCGTCGGTATGCCAGTGCTTCATGGCGGTAATCACCTGTTTGAAGAGGTTGATGTTCAACCCGCCGCACAAGCCGCGGTCGGTGGAAACGATGATCACCCCGACACGCCGTACTTCACGCTCCGCCAGAAACGGATGGTGATATTCGGGATGCGCATGCGCCAGATGCGAGATGACGTTCTGGATCTTCTCGGCATAGGGGCGCGTGGCCTGCATGCGCTCCTGCGCCCTGCGCATCTTGCTCGCCGCCACCATTTGCATGGCCTTGGTGATCTTCTGCGTACTCTTGATACTGGCGATCTTGGTACGTATTTCCTTGGCGCCGGACATTGCTTGACCTTGTCTGTGCTCGTTACGGTGACTGCTACCAGGTGTTGTTTGCCTTGAAATCCTCGATAGCCGCGCGCAGGCTGTCCGCGATCTCGTCGTTGTAATCAGGCGTTGCGTTGATCTTGTCCATCAGCGCCGCCTTGCTGGTGCGCATGTACCCATGCAGCGCATGCTCAAAATCGACGACCCGCTTGATCTCGACATCATCGAGATAACCCTGGTCCACGGCAAACAGGGATACGGACATCTCGGCGACCGACAGCGGGCTGTACTGCTTCTGCTTCATCAGTTCGGTAACACGCTGGCCGCGCTCCAGCTGCTTGCGTGTGGTCTCGTCGAGGTCGGAGGCAAACTGCGAGAAAGCGGCCAGTTCGCGGTACTGGGCCAGCGCCAGTCGCACGCCGCCACCGAGCTTCTTGATGATCTTGGTCTGTGCCGCGCCGCCAACACGCGACACCGACAGACCGGCGTTAATGGCCGGACGGATGCCGGCATTGAACAAATCCGACTCGAGGAAAATCTGACCATCGGTGATCGAGATCACATTGGTCGGCACGAAGGCGGATACGTCACCGGCCTGGGTTTCGATGATCGGCAGGGCGGTCAGGGAACCGGTTTTGCCCTTCACCTGGCCGTTGGTGATCCTTTCCACTTCATGGGCATTGATGCGCGCGGCACGCTCCAGCAGACGTGAATGCAGGTAAAATACGTCACCCGGGTAGGCCTCTCGGCCCGGCGGACGGCGCAGCAGCAGAGAGACCTGGCGATAGGCCCAGGCCTGCTTGGTGAGGTCGTCGTAGATGATCAGGGCGTCTTCGCCGCGATCACGGAAATACTCCCCCATGGAACAGCCGGAATAGGGTGCAATGTACTGCATGGCGGCCGATTCCGCCGCCGCCGCGGCGACGATGATGGTGTGTTCCATCGCCCCGTGTTCCTCCAGCTTGCGCACCACTGTGGCGATGGAGGAATTCTTCTGGCCGATGGCCACGTAGATGCATTTGATTCCCGTGCCCTTCTGGTTGATGATCGTGTCGATGGCCACCGCGGTCTTGCCGGTCTGGCGGTCGCCGATGATCAGCTCGCGCTGGCCGCGCCCGATCGGCACCATGGAGTCGATCGACTTGAGTCCGGTCTGCACCGGCTGGGAGACGGACTGGCGCGCGATCACGCCGGGTGCGATTTTTTCGATCGGTGAGGTCTGCGTGGCACCAACCGGACCCTTGCCGTCGATTGGATTGCCGAGCGAGTCGACTACGCGGCCCAGCAGCGCCTCGCCGACCGGCACTTCCAGAATGCGGCCGGTGCACTTGACACTGTCGCCCTCGGAGATCGTCCTGTATTCGCCCAGGATCACCGAACCGACAGAATCGCGTTCGAGGTTGAGCGCCATGCCGAAGATATTGCCCGGGAACTCGAGCATCTCGCCCTGCATGACATCGGCCAGTCCGTGGATGCGGGCGATGCCGTCGGTCAGGCTTACGACGGTCCCCTCAGTGCGCGCCTCGGAAACGGCTTCGAACTTCTCGATGCGGCGCTTGATCAGATCACTGATTTCAGTGGGATTGAGTTGCATAGCGTGTAGTCCTCTTAATGGCTCAGTGAATTGCCCAGGCGTTCGAGCTTGCCGCGTACCGAGCCGTCGATAACCAGGTCACCGGCGCGAATGATGGCGCCGCCCAGCAGCGTTGCATCCGTTATACATTCGAGTTCAATCTCGCGCCCGAGGCGCTGTTTAAGCGCGGCCGTGACCGCCGCCTGCTGCGCTGCGGTGACGGGAAACGCCGTGATGAGTTCGGCGCGAATGGACTTTTCGGCATCACGGCGCTGGATCTCGAACAGGGCCGCGATCTCCGGCAGCAGCTTCAGGCGCCGGTTCTCCGCCAGCAGGCGGATAAAGTTGTGGCAGTTTTCATCCAGCCGGTCAGCGCCGATGCCGATGAAAAGTTCTGCAATCTGTGTCTCTGTCAAGCGCGGATTTTCAATCAGCTCGGTCATCTCCGGATCGGCGGCGACGACGGCGAGAAACTCCAGCATTCCGGACCACTCTTTCAGGGCCTGATGCGAATCGGCAAACAGAAAAGCTGCATGGGCGTAGGGACGCGCGATGGTGAGTATTTCAGCCATGGGGGTGTTTCCTAGATCTCTGCCGCCAGTTGGGTGAGCAGCTCGGCATGAACCTTTTCATCCACCTCGCGCTGCAGCACCTTGCTGGCGCCCTGCATGGCCAGCACGACAACCTGTCCGCGCAGGTCTTCCTTGGCGCGGTTGATCTCCTGGTTGATTTCGGCGCGCGAGGCGGTCAGGAGACGGCCGCCCTCTTCCCGCGCCTGACCCTTGGCCTCGTCGATGATTTCGTTTGCGCGCTTCTCCGCCCGGCTGATAATTTCACCCGCCTGGTCCTTGGCTTCACGAAGGATTTCCCTGGCGCGCTCCTCGGCCAGTTGCTGCTCGTGCTTGCCGCGTTCACCTGCGGCCAGACCGTCGGCAATTTTCTTCTTGCGCTCCTGCAGGGCCTGCATGATGGGCGGCCACACGTATTTCATGCAGAACATGACGAACAGGAAAAAGGCAATCGCCTGACCGATCAGGGTGGCATTGATATTCATGTCAGAACCTCTGCTGGCTTGAACACTGAAATGCCGTTAACCACCGACCACGGCAAACAGGATGTAGAGGGCGATACCCACGGCGATCATCGGCACGGCGTCGACCAGACCCATGACGATGAAGAATTGCGTACGCAGCATCGGGATCAGTTCGGGCTGGCGTGCGGCGCCTTCCAGGAAGCGGCCGCCGAGGATGCCGATACCCACCGCAGCACCCAGCGCACCGAGGCCCATCATCAGAGCGCCTGCGATATAGAGTAGAGCGTTTTCCATGTTTCTCTCCTAAGTAATCAAAAAATACGAGGTCAGTGATGTTCCTGATGCGCCATGTCCAGATACACGATGGTCAGCGTCATGAAGATGAACGCCTGCAGCGTGATGATCAGGATATGGAAGATAGCCCAGCCGATCTGCAGCAGACCACCAAACGTGCCCAACACCCAGCCCGCGCTGTACATGATGGCGATCAGGATGAAGATCATCTCGCCGGCATACATGTTTCCAAACAGACGCAGGGACAGTGAAAGTGGTTTCGATACGAGATTGACGCCTTCCAGCAGCAGGTTGATGGGGACGCCCAGCTTGCCGAACGGCTGGAACGCCAGTTCGCCGGCAAAACCGCCCACACCCTTGATCTTGATGCTGTAATAGAGAATCAGGAAAAACACGCCGAAAGCCATGCCGAAGGTCGCATTGGGGTCGGCGGTCGGCACCACCCTGAGGTAGGGGATTCCGAGCAGATGCGCCAGCTCCGGGAAAAAATCCACCGCAATGAGATCCATGAAATTCATCAGGAAGATCCAGATGAAGATGGTCAGGGCGAGCGGCGCGACGAGCGCATTCCTGCCGCTGAAGGAGCCCCTGACGCTGTCGTCGACAAACTCGACGATCCATTCGACGAAGTTCTGCAATCCGCCCGGCACATCCGCCGTGGCCTGCCGGGCCGCCTTGCGAAAGAAATACAGGAACAGTACGCCGAGACCGATGGAAAATGCCATGGTATCCA
>Ga0316585_10000315_pt1 | contig 10851 bp, 11 predicted proteins | sample S_170502SCrBrC_D_FD_204517 | JGI IMG/M metagenome (GOLD analysis project Ga0316585, IMG submission 204517) | Rhizosphere microbial communities from salt marsh grasses in Alabama, United States - S_170502SCrBrC | ecosystem: Host-associated > Plants > Roots > Rhizosphere | place: USA: Alabama...
CCATGCGGGTGTTCACCTTCCCGCCGCCGGGCGCGGGCCGGACGCTGATCGAGGCGCTCAACCTGCTCGCGCAGTTCCCCGAGGCCGCGCGTGATCCCGACTCGCCGCGCGGTGCGCTGCTGCTGGCACACGTGATTCGCAAGGCGAACCTGGACCGCGCCGACCGGCCCGAGGACCCGGTGCTGTTTGCGCAGGAGCTAGACCTGGGCGAGGACATCACCCACCTCGACTATGCCAAGCGGGTCGCCCGCCGGATCAAAGGACGCCTGCTACGCGACACGCAGCGGGTCGGCGACTCCGACCGCCCGGCGGCGGAGCGAGCCACGGAGCCGTTGCCAGAACCGCCGGAGACCGGTGAGCTGCGCGGCGAGACCACGCACCTCTCGGCGATGGACGCCGCCGGTAACGTGGTGGCGCTCACCCAGTCCATCGAGCGGGTCTACGGCTCCTTCAGCGCCAGCCCCGCGCTCGGCTTCATCTACAACAACTACATGAGCGCGTTCGAGTACGAGGACATCTCGCACCCGTACTTTCTGCGCCCCAACGCGGTGCCCTGGGCGTCGGTGGCGCCCACCATCGTGTTCCGCGGGCCGCGACCCTGGCTTGCGGTGGGCTCACCCGGCTCCGAGCGCATCGTCTCCGCCATCCTACAAGTGCTGCTGCGCCTGGAACGCGGTGCGACGCCTTTCGACGCCGTGGAGTCGCCACGGCTGCACTGCTCGGTGGAGGGTAAGGTGTCGCTCGAGGCCACTCGCATGCGCGACGATATCCCGCGGCTCTTGGCTCGGCACGGCTTCGCCATCGACGCGCGCGATCCGTACTCGTTCTATCTCGGCTGCGTGCAGCTGGTTCTGCGCGAGCAAGACTGCTTTCTCGGCGTCGCGGACCCGCGCCGGGACGGCTCCGCGGCGGGTCCGGCGGAATCGTGATTGCGGTCATGGTCGACTCAAAGGCGAGCAGCCATAGCGGAGAAGGGCCAAGTGCCAAGGGTCGAGCGCCCGGCGCCGCGTGGTGTCGGGCGGATAAGCGCAGCGCATCCGCCGTCTTGTCTCGAGCTTTTCCGGGTTGGCTAGTGGCACGGGATGGACGCTAGGCTCCCGCTGCTGATCTCCGTGCCGCACGCGGGGCTCGCGGTGCCCGACGAGGTGGCGGATCTCAACCTGCTGAGCCCGGAACAGATTGCCGCCGACGGCGATGCGGGCGCGGCGGCCATCTACGCGGGGCTGTGCGAGCACGCCGCCCACTGCGTCACCACCGATGTCGCGCGCGCCTTCGTGGACCTGAACCGCGCCGAGGACGATTTCCGCAAGGACGGCGTGGTGAAGACCCACACCTGCTGGGACGAGCCCGTCTACCCTGAGCCGCTGCCGCCGTCGACGATCGAAGCTTTGCTGGGGCGCTGCCACCGGCCTTATCACCAGAGACTCACCGAGCTCGCGGGCAGCGGCGTCGTACTCGGCGTGGACTGTCACACGATGGCCGCCCACGGACCGCCCGTCGGCCCGGACACCGGCCAGCCCCGCCCCGAGGTCTGCATCGGCGACGGCGACCGCACCTGCCCGCGGGACTGGGCTGAGCAGCTAGTGGACTGCTTCCGGCGCCACTTCACCGGCGAGGTCACGCTGAACCGCCCCTTCCGCGGCGGCTACATCGTCCGCGCCCACGCCCCCGAGCTGCCCTGGGTCATGATCGAGCTGAGCCGCGCGCCCTTCGCCAGCGATGCCGAGAAGGGGAGGCGGGTGCTGGCGGCACTGACGGACTGGCTCCGCGAGGGGCGCCACGCCTGACCGAGGACGCTGCCCCGGCGCCGGGCGTGACCGCGTACGCAGCCGCGGGAGCGCCGTCATCCGTGCGACCCAACACCACTAGTGCACCACTGCGGAAGCAGTGAGGCCGTTCCTGGGTACGCCGACTTCAGTCGGCACCCCGAGGAATACGGACTTCAGTCCGGTGCAGGCACGGAATCGAATGGTCTCGGAAGTTCCGCGGCCTTGCACTAGTCCGTCTTCGGTGTCACCTCGCTAGGGCGTCGACTGGAGCGGCCGCCGACCCTCGAACCCCTGCTCGTAGAGCCGCGCCAGCGCCCCTGCACCTTCCACCTTGACGTGCCAGAGCCGACGGTCGACGGTGGGGCAGAACATATCCACCGTCTCGTCGCTGTGGTCGCCGAAGTGCTCCTGGCTGCCGTGCTGGATCATGTCCAGGTTGAGCTTGCCGCGCACCAGTGCCTCGAACGCTTTCCAGTTTTCCCCGTAGCGGTGATCGACCCCGTCGAACTTGCCGGTGCGCGGATTGCGTCCGGAGAGGTTGTCCTTGTGGACCAGCGCGTAGAGGTCGTAGTCGCCGTGGATGTAGGCGCAGCCTGGGGGCAGGGTTCCAAGGGCATGGCGGTCGATGTCGCGGTCCGGCAGCAGTTGGAAGCCAGCCGCGCCGGGTTGCTCGACGGTCTCGGTGCGGATCTGGGCAGCCGCTTGACGGCCGGCCGCGGTGCGGCTGTGCGGATACACCTCGGTACCCTCGCCGCAGCGCATCACACAGCCGTAGTAGCCGCTCTTTGGGTCGTCCTGGATGCGGAAGCCGTTGGGTGGGCCGCCGAGCCAGTACTTGTCCCAGGTGGCAACGGCGGCCTCATGCACGTTGGCGTTGGCGCCGAAGGCACTTTGCCCCACCAGTCTGGGGTCCACCACGAGCCCGGCGCAGTGGGAGACGCCGGACTTGCCGCCGAGCGGGAAGCGGGCGTCGGTCTTGGCCGTCTTTGGCTTACAGGCGAGGGGCTTAGGCACGAACCCGGGATAGCCGACGAACTTGATTGACTCGGGGTTGGTGCGCCGCACCAGCACGAACAGGCCGAGCCGATGGCTCGCATCGCGCAGCACCTCGATGTGCGCGTAGTGGATGAACTCTGCCAGTTCCTTCTCGCCTACCTCGGTAGTGAGGGACCGCAGCCGCGCCATTAGTGTGGGATCATCGATCAGTTTCGGGTCTTGCATGGTGCGCTGCCTCGTCCGTTGCCGCGGTTACAGGAACATCAGCCACAGGATGGCGCCGCCCAACAACAGTCGATACAGCACGAAGGGCAGCATGCTGACCCGCTCGATGAAGCGCAGAAAGAAGTGGATGGTGAAATAGGCGACGACGAAGGACAGCGTTGCGCCGATGGCGAGCGACCGCCAGTCCACCGGGTTGGTGGCCTCCAGCAGGTCCTTGGTGGCCACGGCGCCGGCCAGCAGGATGGTCGGGATCGCCAGCAGAAAGGAGAAGCGCGAGGCCGCCTGCCGGGTCAGGCCGATGAACAGTCCGGCGGTCATGGTGATGCCCGAGCGCGAGGTGCCCGGGATGATGGCGATGGCTTGGAATAGGCCGATGATGAGCGCGGCGATCCAGTTGACGGCGTACTCGTCCATCCGCCGGCTGCCGCGCCAGTCCGCGTACCAGAGCAAGAGGCCGAACGCAATGGTGGTGCTGGCAATAACAAGCGCGATCACTGTGTCGTCGGTGCGCAGCACCTCCAGCACGTTCTTCAGAGGCAACCCCAGGACCAGGATCGGCAAGGTGGCGATGATGACCATCCAGCCTAGCCGAGCGTCCTTGCGGCGCTCCGGCGTCCGGGCACCACCGCCGAGTCCACCGAACATGGCCAAGGCCATGCTCACGAGATCGCGGCGAAAGTAGAGCACCACGGCCAGCAGGGTGCCGAGGTGCACGGCCACGTCGAAAGAGAGATCCTGCAGCTCGTAGCCGAACAGCAGCGGCGTCAGGATCAGGTGCGCCGAGCTGGAGATCGGGAGGAACTCGGTGAGCCCCTGCACGAAGGCGAGCAGGGCAATTTCTGTATTGTCCATATAGGGTTACAACGGAGCTGGCGTGTCTTGGTGAGCGGGGCTGCGCGCAAGGTTGGACGTTGGAAGCGCAATCATTACCCCGCGACGATTCAGGGCAGCGAAGAATAGCGCGAAAGGCGCACCGAAGCCGCCGAGCGGCGCGCAGAACCGGGAGCGCCGGGCATCAGTCCGCCGCAAGCCGCAACGCCCGCCAGTGGGCCAGGGCGGGCAGTCGCTGCCGTGCAACCGCGCAAACGAAGCCCGGTGGCGCGGCGCCGTTGACCAGGCCATGTGCTACCGCGAGCCCGGGCAGGTCCGCATCGCGGTGCCGGGCAAGCCCGCGGCCGTCCGCCTTCACCCGTGCCTCCAGCGCCGTCCAATGCAGGTAGAAGGCCAGTTCCTGCCGCCCGGAGGGCAGTTCGCTCAGCGCCGCCGCGGCGGCGGGGGCGAACATGCGCCGAGCGATGGCATGCAGGCTGGGGCGTGGATGCAGGGCTTCGCAGTCGACGCCCAGCGGCAGGTCTACACCTACGGCGAGCAGCGCCAGGTCGCCGCTACCGGTGAGATTGAATCGGAGTCCGGCGCTGGCCACGCCGGCTAGCTCCGGCTTGCCCGCTGGTCCGTAGTGGAAGGCTAGCGCGGCCGGCTCGATGCCCAGATAGCCGGCCAGCACGGCACGGCAACCCGCCTGCGTGCGCAGATAGCGCCGGCGATGTATCGGCGTGCGGAGGCGGTCATGGCGGGCGCGCTGGCGGGCAGACAGGGTCTCCAGGCCGCGGGCGTCGCCGGTGGGATCGCCACGATCCAGATCGAAGCGCCACAAGTGAAGGTCCTCAACGGCGGGCTGGGGGGCCTTGGGTGCGAGCTCCCAGCGCAGTGGTTGTGGCGATAGCTCCAGCATTCGGGATGAGCTGTGATCGGGGAATCGCGGCCGCAGAGCCTCTGTCGGTGGATTTCGCTTCGCTCGTGCACCCTACAAGCTGACCCAGGGGTCGATCAGCGTGATGCCGCAGTTGCGGAGCCCCGCCTGGTTCCGCGTGGCGACCGCCAGCCCGGTCGCCGCGGCGATCCCGGCGATCATTGCATCAGGTGGTGAGAGCTGGTGAATACCGGAAGGCTACTGCTTGCATCCTTTGCAGGCAACGATGTTCGAGACGATGTTCCGTCCAACGGCGCCGGGGTCACAGGAGGTCCGCGAGCGCTGGCGCCCGTTGCGAGGCGCCTTGATGCCGGCGCGGGCTCTGCAGATAGCACCGACGCGGTTCAAGCGCCGGCGCCCGAGGGCGGAGTAGGGCACTGACACCGGCCGGCCGATGTCGCATACTGCGGCGCCGGCGAGAATAGGTCACGCTGGAGGACAGCCTTGAGCGAATTGCAAGACCCCCTGTTGGAAGTCCGCCTCGAGACGATCTGCGAGCGCGGCTGCCGCCAGGTCTGGGACGCCATCGACATCCTAGAGCAAGACGGCGACCTGCCCGAGACGCAGGACCTCACACCCGCCGAGCGTGCCCGGCTGCTGGCGGAGCTGAAGTCCGTCATGGCGGTCTATGGGCAGCGGTGCGGTTTAGATTAGAATGCGGCTTCCGGTCCATTTCGCTTCGCATTCAAAGTTATGGCCTCCATTATTCAAGTCATCTCTCAAGAGATTTCCGCTCGCCCGCAGCAGGTGGAAGCCGCCGTCCGGCTGCTGGACGAGGGCGCTACCGTCCCCTTTATCGCCCGCTACCGCAAGGAGGCCACCGGCGGCCTGGACGATGCCCAGCTGCGCTTACTGGAGGACCGCCTGGGCTACCTGCGGGAGCTGGAGGACCGCCGCAGGACGGTACTGAAGAGCCTGGAAGAGCAGGGCAAGCTGACGGACTCGCTCCGTGATGCCGTGCTGGCGGCGGAGAGCAAGCAGCGCTTGGAGGATCTCTACTTGCCGTACCGGCCGAAGCGCCGGACCAAGGCACAGATCGCCCGGGAGGCCGGATTGGAGCCGCTGGCCGATGCGCTGCTGGGTCAGCCGGAGCTGGCGCCGGAGGCGCAGGCAGAGCCCTTCGTGAAGCCCGAGCAGGGCGTCGCCGACGTGGCGGCGGCACTCGAGGGCGCAAGACAGATCCTGATGGAGCGCGCCGCCGAGGACGCCGAGTTGGTGGGCGAACTGCGCGAGGCACTTTGGCAGCGTGGGCTGCTCCGGGCGCAGGTGCTGCCTGGGCAGGAGGCCGCGGGCCCCAAGTTCTCCGACTACTTCGACCATTGTGAGCCCATCGCCAAGATGCCGTCACATCGGGCGCTGGCGCTGTTCCGCGGGCGCAATCAGGGGGTGCTGAGCCTGGATCTGATCGCCGGCGAGGGCGCCGACGCCGACCTTCCCTTGCGCGCGCGGGTGGCAGTGCACCTCGGCATCGCAGACCGCGGCCGCCCAGGCGACGCCTGGCTGCTGGAGACCGTCCGCAAGTCCTGGCGCATCAAGCTACTGACGCGGCTCGACCTGGATCTGAAGGGGCGGCTGCTGGAGGCGGCGGAGGCCGAGGCGATCCGCGTTTTCGCCACCAATCTGCATGCGCTGCTGATGGCTGCACCGGCCGGCCGGTTGCCGACCATGGGGCTGGACCCAGGGCTTCGCACCGGTGTCAAGGTGGCGGTCGTCGACGGCACGGGACGGGTGGTGGCCACTGATGCGGTCTATCCGCACGCGCCGCGCAACCGCTGGGACGAGACCATCGCCACCCTGGCCAAGCTGTGTCGCGAGCAGGGTGTCAAGCTGGTCAGCATCGGCAACGGCACCGCGTCGCGCGAGACCGACCGGCTGGTCCGGGATCTCGCCAAGCGCCACCCGGAGCTCGGGCTGATCGGCGTCGTGGTGAGCGAGGCGGGGGCCTCCGTCTACTCGGCCTCCGAGTACGCCTCCCGCGAGCTGCCGCAGCTGGACGTCTCTTTGCGCGGAGCCGTCTCCATCGCTAGACGGCTCCAGGACCCGCTGGCGGAGCTGGTCAAGATCGACCCCAAGTCCATCGGCGTCGGCCAGTACCAGCACGACGTCAACCAGTCCGGCCTCGCCCGAAGCCTCAATGCCGTGGTGGAGGACTGCGTGAACGCCGTCGGCGTCGATCTGAACACCGCATCGGCGCCACTGCTGGCACGGGTGTCCGGTATCTCCTCCACCCTGGCCGAGAACCTGGTGCGCCACCGCGACGAGCACGGCCCATTCCGAAGCCGCGCCCAGCTGATGAAGGTGCCGCGGCTGGGCGAGAAGGCGTTCCAACAGTGCGCGGGCTTCCTGCGCATCCTCGATGGCGACGAGCCGCTGGACGCCTCCGCGGTGCACCCGGAGGCCTATCCCGTGGTGCGGCGCATCGTTGAGCACACGGGCAAGCCGGTGACGGACCTGATCGGTGACCGGCAGACCTTGCGCGGCGTCGACGCCGAGCGCTACGCCGACGCGGTTTTCGGCGCCCCCACTGTGCGCGACATCCTCGTGGAGCTGGAAAAGCCCGGCCGCGACCCGCGCCCAGCCTTTGCGACCGCCGCGCTGAAGGAGGGCGTGGAGACGCCGGAGGACCTGGAGCCCGGAATGGTACTGGAGGGGACCGTCACCAACGTCACCAACTTTGGTGCCTTCGTGGACGTTGGCGTCCATCAGGATGGGCTGGTGCACATCTCTCGACTCGCCGATCGTTTCGTCAAGGACCCACACCAGGTAGTGCGCTCCGGACAGGTTGTGAAGGTGAAGGTGCTGGCTGTCGACCTGGCGCGCCGGCGCATCGCGCTCAGTATGCGCCTGGACGAGCCACTGGAGGCGGACGCCGGGGACGGCGCCGGCGGTCGTCCGGGCAATCAGCGCGGCCGGCCGCCGCAGAGCCAGCCGAGGCGCGGTGCAAACCCCGGTAAGTCGGCGCGCGAGGAGCCGCAGCCCGCCGGCGCGCTGGCCGCGGCCTTCGCGGCGGCGCGCCGCAGCTGACTGCATCGCCACCTGTCGGCGCAGATGCCCGATACCGGCGCGTCACCCCGACCGCCGCGCGAGCGCGTGCGCCGGGGACCGTCGCCCATCCATGGCCAAGGCTGCTTCGCTTGCGTTGGCTTTGCGCCGGGCGATTATGTTGGCACCTATACCGGTCCGCCTGCCCGTCGCGATGGCACCTATGTGCTCTGGGTCAGCGAAGACGGCGAGCACTGGCAGGGGCGGAGCGGGCGCAACCTGCTGCGCTGGCTCAATCATAGCGACAGGCCAAACGCCGTTTTCGACGGCTTCGACCTCTACGCCCTGCGCGCCATCGCACCGGGAGAGGAGATCACGTTCGATTATGCCGGCGCTACAGCTGACGCCGACGCCAGCGGTCATTGCGACTAACCTGGCGCTCGCTTCCCCCACAGAAGTCGAGGGCATGCAGGTTTGCGATGGCGAAGCGGCCTAGTCTAAGGTGCAGGCTGCAGGCGACGATGTCGCGAGCCTGCATGGTTCCACACGCACTCGGTCGGCCGCGTTCGCGCACGGGGTCGGCTCCGACAACCGTCGAGGAGCACCCACATGTCCGCAGAAGCCAAAGCCGCCGCCATCGGCGACACCGTCACCATCCATTACACCGGCCGTTTCGTAGACGGCACGGAGTTCGACTCCTCCCGGGGCACCGAGCCGCTGCGGGTGACCCTTGGGCAGGGCGAGACCATCGCCGGCTTCGAGAACGCCGTCCTCGGCATGCTGCCCGGCGAGCAGAAGTCAGTCACCATTCCCTGCGACGAGGCCTACGGAGAGCGCAACGATGCCATGACCCAGACCTTGCCGCGGGCCGTGATCCCGGAAGAGATCGAGCTGGTAGTGGGCCTAGTGCTGACCGCCCGTAGCCCGGAGGGTCAGACGGTGAACTTCTCCGTAGCCGAGTTCGACGACGAGCAGGTGGTCGTGGACGGAAACCATCCCCTTGCGGGCAAGGACCTGATCTTCGACTTGGAATTGGTGGCCGTCGCCTGACGGGACGCCACGTCGGGCCGGGTCCGCCGCCGCGCCAGGCAGCCGTCATCCATGGCCGCGCGCCCTGACCGCAACCTCTTTGCCCCAAACACCGACGCCGCCTGGGATGCCTTGCTCGGCATCGCGGGGCAGGGAGGCGGCGGCTCCCCACCCGCCACCCCCGGGCTGCTGCGCAAGCGTGGCGGCGGATGGGAGATCCAGCCGGACGCACCGACCGCCAGCCGCGACTTGCTGTCGCTTTATCTGCCCTTGGTGTCCGCGGGTGCGGACGCCTGCTGGGTAGTAGGCCATCTGGGCCAGAGCTTGAACGGCTGCATCGCGACTTGCGATGGCGAGTCCCGCAGCGACAGCTGCTCGGTGACAGGTCGGGAGAACATCACGCACCTGCATCGGATGCGCGCCCTGTGCGATGCCGTGCTGGTGGGCGCCAGCACCGTCGCCGATGACGACCCGCGACTCACTACGCGGCTGGTGCCAGGCACGAGCCCCATTCGCGTGGTGCTGGACCCACAGCGGCGATTGGCTTCCCACCATCGGGTGTTTCAGGACGGCGCCGCGCCGACGCTGCTTTGTGTCGGTGACGAGAGGCGGGGGCCACCTTCTGGCAATGCAGAGCTGCTGGTGATACCCGGGGGCGCGCAGGGCCTTCGTCTGGACGTGTTGGTACAAGTGCTCGCCGCACGGGGGCTCAAGCGCCTGTTCATCGAAGGCGGCGGCGTTACGGTGTCGCGCTTCCTCGCCACCGGCTGCCTATCGCGGCTGCAGATTGCCGTGGCACCCTTGCTGATCGGGCAAGGCCGGCTGGGGCTAGACTTGGAGCGTTGCGACCGACTGGCGGACGCACTTCGGCCCAGGCCACGCATCTACCGCATGGGAGCGGATCTGCTTTACGACCTGGAGCTGGGCGCCGTGCCCGGCGATGGGCGGTGTGGGCAGGACCCTTGCATCCCAGGCCTGGAGCGCGTCATGTAGGCCAGCCCTGGGGTCAATACCGATTTCGCTCCCGAGTTCGGCAGCGCCCGGATGACGGGCCTGAGCAGTTGCCATCGGGATGGCCTGCGTCTGAAGCGGCGCAGGACTCGATCGATTGGAGAAGGGCGGCATCCCTGCCTGGTCTGTCCGTGTGCGGATCACTCGGCGGCGGCCGGTGCGCTCTGCTGCATCTGCTCCTGCACCTGCTTCATGCGCTCCTGCATCTTCGCGCGCATCTCCTCGAAGTAGGCAGTCGCCTCGGCCTCGTCGGCGTTGCCGTCGCCATTGCTGTCCATGGCGGCGAAGGAGTCCTTCGTGGGCTGCTCGAATTCGTCCGAACTCACCTTGCTGTCGCCGTCCTTGTCCAGGTTCTTGACGAAGGTCTGGCCCGGGTCGGGCATGCCGCGATCCTTCATGGCTTGCATCATCTCCGGGGGCACCTGCTCGGCAAAGGCGGCACCGGCCTCCTCGACGGTGATGAACCCGTCACCGTCCTTGTCGTTGGCCTTGAATTGCTCCTGCTGAGGGGCGGTGGCCTCCTCCAGCGAAATGCCGCCGCTCTGGTCGGTGTCCAGCTTCTGCATGAACGCCTTGGCGGCCGCGCCCGCCTGGGCCTCGGGTGCCGGGGCTTCGTCTTGCGCCGACGCCGTTTGGGCGGCCATACCGGCGCACAGGGCGAGCACGGCAAGGTGAATGGCTCTCTGCATGAGGTCGATCTCCTGGGGGTGAATGGACAAGCGGACGGTTCGCGGCCGTATTCTGCCGGTCGCGACACCGCGACCCGGCTTGGTGGACTTGACGGAAGCCGTCGCCCGGTGGCCACGTCCGCCGGCCGGGGTGGCTGGCTACACGCTCCGACTACGAGCGGACTGCGGGCGCAATTGCGCCCGCGAGCGGCCATGCGCAAGGGTAGTGGTACTGACCGCTGCTGGCAAATGCCGGAAACGGCCTGCATGCAAGTCCCGAGGACCCAGGTCTCCTGGCGAGGATCGCAACGCCTTGGTGTCACCGTCGGTGGCCGTCCGGCGCCCTTCTAAGCGGATGCACAAGCAAGTATGCTGCAGCGTTTGTTGCGGCGGGCCGGTGCCCGGCACCGGTGCCGGCACC
>Ga0316585_10000317_pt1 | contig 10828 bp, 10 predicted proteins | sample S_170502SCrBrC_D_FD_204517 | JGI IMG/M metagenome (GOLD analysis project Ga0316585, IMG submission 204517) | Rhizosphere microbial communities from salt marsh grasses in Alabama, United States - S_170502SCrBrC | ecosystem: Host-associated > Plants > Roots > Rhizosphere | place: USA: Alabama...
GCTGTCAAGGAGGAGTCCCGAGCGAGCGAGGGAAGCTCCTTGATGGCCCCGAGCCCCAAGGTAGCCTCCTCACCAGGAGGGGCGGCCGGGACCGGATCTCGGCCTCAAACCGTGGCTCTCCAACCCACTAAAAACGACAGGGCAAAATTCCGTTTTCTGCTGAACCAGCACACGCTCGGGGCTCGGCTGGAAGTTGAGCTTGAGGGGACGCTCGACGGTGATGCGGTGGAAGCCGAAGTCGGCGTTGTCGAAGAGCTTGACCTCCGGGCCTTCCTGGAAATCCACGCAGAGCCGGGTCAGGGTGTCGATGTCCTCCGGGCCCAGCTCCTTGCGCTTGTCGCCGAGTGACTTGCGCATCTCGCGGAAGTGGCTGACCCCGTTGATGAGCTGGATCTTGCCCCTGCGCTCCGGGGCCTTGCGGTTGGTGAGCAGCCAGATGTAGGTGCTGATGCCGGTGTTGTAGAACATCTGATCCGGCAGGGCGACGATGGCCTCCAGCCAGTCGTTCTCGATGATCCAGCGGCGGATATTGCTCTCGCCGGAGTCGGCGCTGCCCGTGAAGAGCGGCGAGCCGTTGAAGACGATGGCGAGCCGGCTGCCGCCCCCGTTCGGACCAGGGTCGGGCGCCTTCATCTTGCTCAGCATGTGCAGCAGGAAGAGCAGCGAGCCGTCGTTCTTGCGCGGGAGTCCCGGGCCGAAGCGTCCGGCGAAGCCCCGGTGCTCGTGCTCGTCGCGCACCGCCCGCTCGGCCTTGGACCAATCCACCCCGAAGGGCGGGTTGCTGATCAGGTAGTCGACCTTGAGGCCGGGGAGCCCGTCTGCGCTGAAGGAGTTGCCGCACTTGATGTTATCCGCCGCCTGGCCCTTCACCAGCATGTCCGCCTTGCAGATGGCGTAGGACTCGTCGTTCAGCTCCTGGCCGTAGACCTGGAACCGGGCCTGGGGGTTGAGGCGGGCCAGGTAGTCCTCCGCCACGGAGAGCATGCCGCCGGTGCCGCATGCGGGGTCGTACATCTTGCGCACGATACCGGGCTGGTGCAGGGCCTCGTCGTCCTCCGCGAACAGGAGGTTGACCATGAAGCGGATGACCTCGCGGGGGGTGAAGTGCTCGCCGGCGGTCTCGTTGGACTGCTCCGAGAAGCGACGGATCAGCTCCTCGAAGATGTAGCCCATCTCGTGGTTGGTGACGTTGGGCTCGGGCTGGCCGTCCGGCCCCATGTGGACGCTGCCGTCCGGGTTTCTTTGGAACGGGTGCAGGTCGATCTCGACGAACTTGCGCGCCACCAGGAATAGGAGGTTGGCGTTGTCGAGCCGGGTGATCTGCACCTCGAAGCGAAAGCGCTCCATGATGTCGCGCACGTTGGCCGAGAAGCCGTGGAGGAAGCCCGTGAGGTTGGCCGCGACGTTGTCCGGATCGGCGAGGAGCTTGGGGAAGTCGAGCCGGCTGGTGTTGTAGAAGCCGCAGCCCGCGGCCTTCATGAGCATCTTCTCGCGCAGGGCCTCGGGCAGGTGACGGGACCTGGCATCCGCCTCCCACACCGCCTCCCGGGAAGGGCTGAGCACCTGGTCGAGACGGCGCAGGACGATAAAGGGCAGGATCACCCGCCCGTACTCGGACTGCTTGTAGTCCCCGCGCAGCAGGTCGGCCACGCCCCAGATGAAGCTGACCTTTTCGGAGAAGTTGTTCATAGGGGAGTCGTTATGTCCCTGTTGACCCGCGACCTGTTCAAAACCCGCGGGGGCAGCGGGTCGCCGTTATCCAGGCGGGCTCTGTGGTCTCTACGGATGAAAACGGGCGCGAATCTCTTACAGCACCGCTTCCAGGGCCGCGCCCTGCCAGACCGGGTAGCCTTGGTGGTCTGGTCGCGACTGCGGCACCTGCTCGCGGAGGTCGGCGTAAGCACCGGTCGCGCTGAGGTAGTTGTCTGTAGCGTAAAGAGACCCGCGCACACCAGGTCGCGCGTAGCGCAGCGTCGGCGAGCCGGGGTCGATGGCGATACCCTTTTTCGGCTGCAGGACAAACCCGGCGTCTTCCAGCTCCTTGGCGATTTCTGACTGCTTCACGGGGCCTCCTCAGCGCGTCGTGGCAGGGGGAACAATCAGTGCCTCGCCGGCAAGGATACTGCCGGCTTCAGAGCGTGGCCAAGCTCCCTTGCGACCCTGCAAGACCAAGGATGCCAAGGGCTGAGGTGAGCCCCTTTTCCGCGTCGCGAAGTTTGACAGAAACACGTGGGGAGCAGGCTGCAAAACAAATCATGGAGACCACAAGAAGCGCCGCGAGAGTCGCAACCCTCGCAGCGCGACGCGAGTATTGCCGGGACGGCCAGGACGCAGCCTCTAATAGGCTGGCGCCTTGGCATCGTAGCTGAGCCCGATCTCGGCGGCCTGCTCCCGGATGGCCCTGTAGATGCCATGGTCCAGTGACTCCTCGGCACCGCCAGCGGCCACGACCTGGTCCCGAAGGTAGGCGGCGCGTTGCTCCGCGAGCTGCCGCATGTCCTTCTCGATGGACTCCCGCTGCCTGGCCTTCTCCTCGATCAGGGCCTTCTTCTCCTCCTTGGGCATGGCCTGCATGGGCTCCGGCAGGGCCGCCGCGGGGATCGCCTCCAGGTCGACCCGTCCGCTCGCCACGTCCTCCACCAGCTCCTTGTCGCCGAGCAGGTTGGACTTGCCGCTCGGGGTGGCATTGAAGGCGGCGCGTCTGGCCTGGGTGGTGACGGACGCCTTCTCATGCAGCTCGGTGGCCGCCTCCACCTTGCGCCGCTTCTCCTCACGCTCGCCTTCCGAGCCATAGAACAGGCGGGTGCCGTCCAGCTCCGCGGCGAGCTTCGCGAGACGCTCGTCGAAGGGCGTCGCGATGGCGACCGCACCGCCGCCCTGCTCCACCTGGACGTAGCTGCCGTCGCCCGCGCTGGCGATGCGCTGCCAGGCCTGCGTCGTGCTGCCGAGCGTCCCGCACTGGATGGTGTTGACCCTGATGCCCCGGGCCTTGGCGCCCTCGACGCTGACCGGCCACTTCACGTCGTCCTGGTAGTCCATGTGTGGCGGGGCGTCCCCGACCAGAAAGACCACCCGGTAGCTGTCCTGGTCCGTGCTCCAGGACAGCGCCTCCACCGCCTCTTGGAGGGCCTGATTGACGCTCTCCGGGCCGTCACCTCCCCCCTGGGCCTGGAGCTGCATCAGCTCGGCGTAGACCGAATCCAGATCGCTGGAGAGGTCCACCCGCCGGGTCACGTAGTCGTCGCCCCGGTCCCGGTAGGCCACCAGTCCCATTCGGATCTCCGGTGCCGGCTGGGCGGCGGCGATGGTGGAGGCGATGGACCAGATCTTCTCCTTGGCGGCCTGGATGAGCCCGCTCATGCTGCCGGTGGTGTCGAGCACGAACGCGACCTCGACCTTCGGCTGCTGGTTGGCGATGGGACCGACGACGGGGACGTCGATCGGCGGCTGAGTCGAGGCGTCCGACTGGCGAAGCGCCGGATAGAGGCCCACGATGGCGGAGGTGAGCGCGATCAGGCCGACTGCGGTGAGTTTGGCATTCATGATGTTCTCCTGAAGTCTCGAGGTGATCGATCGAAGGGACGCGTTTCCGCCGGGACTAGCCCGGCTCGGCAAGCCTGCGCAGGGCCAGCTCCGCGCCGCGGTGGGCGCGCTCGAAGGGGTCCTCGCCCGGCTCCCGCCGCCTCCGACGCCCTCTCATCGGAATCAGCACCCACAGCGCCAGGACCAGATACAGGCACCAGACCCCGAGGAACGCGCTGCCGGTGTGCAGGTAGGCGCCGACGGCGGCGGTGAGCGCAAGACCGGTCAGCCCCAGATCGGCGAGGGCGGCGAGGGGACCCGGGTGAAAGTAGAGGGACCGCAGGAGCGACAGCAGGCCCAGATGGGTAAGGACCTGCACCGGAAAGGATGCGCCCAGGATCCAGAGCGACCCGGTCACCACAAGCCAGACCGTCAGGCTGACCAGCCGCCCGACCCGCCTCGGCGTTCGGGCGAGCAGGTAGAGGAGATAGGCGAGGGACAGGGCCGCGAGCAAAAGGGCCAGGACATCCCCGGGCGACAGCAGCCAGGCCAGGGCGGGGAGCCCCAGCCCGCTGGTGACCGCGGCGGCGAGCGCCAATCCGGTACCTTCGATGAAGCTCGGTCGTTTCATGGCGCGGCCCTCCGGCGCTGCTCGCGCAGGAAGACCACCTCGACCTCGTCGTCGCTGACGGTCTGGCCCCGGGGGCTCCAGGGCCCCGCGGGGCCTTCCCCGGGCTCCTCCCGCGCCAGGATCTCCGCCTTCTGGCGCATGGCCTCCAGGCGGCTGGCGTTGGCTTCGGTCCGCTCGCGCAAGCGTGATAGCTCGCGTTCCAGCTCGCTCCTTCTGCGCTCCAGCGCGTCCCGCAGGCGCTCCGCCTCCAGGCATCGCCGAACCAGGGTGCGTGCGAGATCCTCCCTGCCGGCCTCGAAGCAGAGGTCCAGCTCCCCGTCCATGCGCTCCAGGGATGCGGCCAGCGCTTCCCGGCGCTCGCTCAGACCCCGTTGCTCCTCCGCCAGCAGATCCAGGCGCCGGCGGTCACGGCCGAGGTCCTGCTCCATCTCCCGCACCGCCTCGCGCAGCAAAAGGTCCGGCTCCTCCACCCGGTCCAGAACGGCGTGCAGGTCCGCCCGGAAGAGCCTGGAGACGCGGTTGATCAGTGTCATCGGTTACCTCCCAAGTGCTTGTCTCGAAACGCACTCTCAGTCTAGGGAGGCAAGGGCCTCGGGCGTAGACAGCCCTATGTAAAACGCGCACCGGCGGATTTACAGAATTCTTACAGGACTGCGGGAGCGGCCTGCTAGCATTGCCGGATGCGACACGCACGCCGGCAACCGACATCCGGCCCGAGCTAATCCGCCTTGAGCCATTCCCGCAGATGGAGCGAAAAATCAGACTGTTGATCGTCGAGGATGAGGAGCCCATCCGGGTGGGCCTGACCGACGTCTTCCTGTTCCACGGCTACGAGGTGGAGACCGCCGCCGACGGGCGTCAGGGCCTGGCACGCGCCCTCGGCGGCACCTTCGATCTCATCCTGCTGGACGTCATGCTGCCGGGCGTGGACGGTTTCGAGATCTGCAACCGGGTGCGCGAGGCGGACCCGGAGCAGCCCATCATCATGCTCACCGCCAAGGGCACCGACGAGGACGTCATCCAGGGGCTCACCCTGGGCGCAGACGACTATGTGACCAAGCCCTTCTCCGTCACCCAGCTGGTCGCCCGCGTGCAGGCGGTGTTGCGGCGGGCGCGCGTCGGCCTGGACCAGCGTCACCGGATCCGCCTCGGTGACGCGGTGGACGTCGACACCCGCAACCTGAGGGGAGTCCGCGGCGCCGATGCACTGGCCTTCACCCGCCGGGAGATCGAGATACTCCAGTACCTGGCCGCGAATGGGGAACGGCCGGTTCCCCGGGAGGAGCTGCTCGCCAAGGTCTGGGGATACGCCCGCAAACTTGGCATCGAGACGCGCACCGTGGACATCCATATCGCCAAGCTGCGGCGCAAGATCGAGCCGGAGCCGGCCCAGCCCCGCTTCCTGGTCACGGTGCGCGGGGCCGGCTACAGACTGCTCGCGGAGTGAAGGTGGCGCGCGGCCCCCTTGCCGGACTGGACCAGAGACGGCTTCGGCTCGTCCTCGGGCTCTTCTTTCTCGCCCTGGCCGCGCCTGCCGCGCTGCTGGTCTATCACGCCTACGGACAGCTCAAGTGGGAGTCCTTCCACCAGCTGCAAGCCCTGGCGGAGGAACTGACCGATCGCGTCGATCGGCGCCTCGGGGCGATGATCGAGTCGGAGGAGTCGCGCTCCTTCGTCGACTATGAGTTCCTGGTCGTGGAGGGCGATCTGGACGCCAGCTTCCTGCAACGCTCACCGCTCTCGGAATTGCCGGACCGGTCCGGCATTCCCGGACTGCTCGGCCACTTCCAGATCGATGCGGAGGGTATGTTCAGCACGCCCCTGCTGCCGCGCGAGCCCCGCGATGGCGCGGCCTACGGCCTGCCTCCGGCGGAGCAGGCACGACGCGAGGCCCTGGCGGCAGGCCTCCACGGCATCCTCGCCCGCAATCGTCTAGTCGACACGGGCACCAGATACGACCTGGGGGATCGACAACGGGTGAGCGGCGGAGTCGAGGCGGCGACGCGGGATGCGCAGGAGCCCTCCAAGCCGCTCCCGCCCCATGCCGCGACGGATGGGGCCGTGACGTCGCTAGCCGACGACGCGGTGGGGATGACGGCGCGGCTCGGGTCCGCGCCGGCACCGCAGGCCAACGCCCCGGTCCCGGCGCAGGCCGGCTTCGACCGCTTGGAGAGCGCCGGGGAGCAGCGGGCGCCCGAAGGGGCGACAGAGCGCAAGAAGCAACTCGCCAAGGTCGAGGATCTGAACCTGGACATGGCGTACCAGCGCAAGTCCGAGGAGGCCAAGCGGGGAGCGGACTTCGCGCCCGACAAGCAGCCTGCGAAGGAGCGCGCCCAGCGCCGGGAGCGCGGCCTCCTGCCGGAGCCCCTGTACCCGGCTCCATCCGCCTCACCCTCCAGGGAGTCCGCACCGCCCTCCGCTGGCGCCGAGGCACCGCGCGGCCAGGTGTCGCCGCCAGTGCCTGCCACGTCAGGGACGGCGCCGCGGGCGGACCTCGGGACGCCGTCCGAGGAGACGGCGGAAGCCGAGATAGCCCCGGATTCGGGTGCGGCGCAGGACACTCCGACGGTCCGAATCCGGATGTTCGAAAGCGAGCTGGACCCCTTCGAGATGAGTCTGCTGGAGAGCGGCCATTTCGTCCTCTATCGCAAGGTCTGGCGCGGGGGACAGCGTTTCATTCAGGGTGCCCTGCTCGAACGGGACGCCTTTCTCCGCGGCCTCGTCGAAGAGGCCTATCGGGGCACCTCGCTGTCGCGCATCAGCGATCTCAGCATTGCCTACCGGGGCGCGGTGCTATCCGTGCTCGGCGCCCGGATGGGGCGGGGCTACCTCAACAGTGTCGAGGGACTCAGTGGCGCCCTACTCTACCGCGGACGCCTCTCGGCACCGGCCGGGGACCTCGAGCTGGTCTTCAGCGCCGACCGGCTCCCGGCCGGACCGGGCGCGCTGGTGGTGGGGTGGCTCGCGGCCATCCTGGCGCTGGTACTGACCGGCGGCTTCTATGCCCTGTACCGCCTGGGTCTGCGGCAGATCGCGCTGACCCGCCAGCAGCAGGACTTCGTCTCCTCTGTGAGCCACGAGCTCAAGACCCCGCTCACGTCGATTCGCATGTACGGCGATATGCTTCGCGAGGGATGGGTCACCGACGAGCGCCGACGGACCTACTACGACTTCATTTGCAGCGAGAGCGAGCGTCTGACCCGGCTGATCAACAACGTCCTCCAACTCGCCCGGCTGACGCGCAATGAGCTGACGGTCGAGCTGACACCGACGCCCGTCGGCATCCTGATGCAAGGCATCGCCCCAAGGCTTGCATCCCAGGTGAAATCTGTGGGATTCAAGCTCGATGTCGACTGCCGCGCGGCGGAGGCCCTCGTGGTCCGGGTAGACGCGGACTTCCTCTCCCAGATCCTGATCAACCTCGTGGATAACGGGATCAAGTTTTCCCGGCACGCGGAGCACAAAGTGATCCAGATACGCTGTCTTCCGGAGGCTGGCAACGAGCTCCGCCTATCGGTTCGCGACCACGGCCCCGGCATCCCCCAAGACCAGATGAAAAAGATATTTCAGCTGTTCTACCGCTCCGGCAACGCCCTCACCCGCGAGACCATGGGAACTGGAATCGGTCTCGCCTTGGTGCGCCAGCTGGTACATGCCATGAACGGGCGGGTGGACGTGGTCAACGCGGAGCCCGGCGCGGAGTTCCGCGTCTATCTTCGCATCCAACCAGCCTTGCTGAGATAGCCCACCAACATGTCGGTCCTGTGTGGTCAGAACCCGCGCCTTGAGCCTGGCCCCGGGCCTGGCGGTGCTCAGCATCCGGTGGAAGGGGGAGCTGGAGAGCGCCTACTGGTTGTCGCCGATGGATCCCACCCTGCGGCAGAATCGCGCGATCGGCTCGTCGTCGTGGCGAGCGCCTTTTCCCTGCAGCGTCAGCAGCCTCCACAGGAACCGCAAGCCCACGTCGCCACCATCACGCACCTTCGGCACCCGAGCCCCGATCTCCCCAAGACCCATCTGAACGGTCCGCTATGCCAGGTAGCGATGGCGCCCGTTGGCCGGGCCCCCTTGGCATCGAAGCCGCCCGACTCCGCTTACACCGCCTTGGTACCGGACTTGCGCAACCCTTCCTTCCGCGGCGTCTTCCCTTCCCCGATCTCTAGTTGTGAACGAACCGTGAGCGCAGACTCAGACTTGATGTATCCACCTCTGTTAACCCTGTTCTTCCCGGTGATCAGTCGGCAGAATAACCTACCCCCCCTCCATAGACCCTACGCCGGAAATCACGATAATCCGCTCTTCCCGGATACAGAGCATCAACAGTGAAAGACATCTTCCTGAGCTACGCAGAAGAGGATTTTTATAGAATCCAGGCGGTTGCTCGCGCCCTGAGCTCCCAGGGGTGGTCGGTATTCATAGATCGGCAGGACATTCCTTTAGGCTGTAAATTATGCGATGGCATCTCCGAGCATCTCGAAGCAGCCCGTTGCATAGTCGTCATATGGTCGAAGTATTCGGTAAAGTCTCACTATATAACCCAAGAGGCCGGAACGGCACAAAATCGCTTGATCCAGATACTTATCGACGAGGTGCGTCCCCCGTACGGTTTCAGAGACATACACACGGGGAACCTGATAGGTTGGGACGAGAATATTTACTCGCCAAGCATGCTGAGCATCTACCGTCAGATAGCCACCGTCCTTGCCGAGCCACAACCTGCACACCCTGTTGAGACATCGCGACAGTCATCAAACGATTTGTCTTCGGAAGACCCGACCACGGGACTCATCACCCAGCCATTGTTTTGTGACCGTCTAACACAGGCCTTGCTCCAAGCAGAACGCACCGGCGACCTCTGCGCCGTCATGACGCTGGATCTCGACAACTTCAAAGCGATAAATGACCGCTGGGGCCACGCAAGTGGAGATCGGCTGCTCCGGGAAGTAGCAAAGCGGCTGCAGTCATCAGTCCGCGTAAGCGATACGGTGGCTCGTCTTCATGGAGACGAGTTCGGCATCATCTTGCAGAACCTGAAGTCTACACACAACGCGGGCGGAGCAGCCGAGAAGATATTAGAGAACATTTCCGCACCCCTTGAATTCAAGGATCTGCCTTCAACTGTCAGCACCAGTATTGGCATCGCTATCTATCCTAGCGATGGAGCTGAGGTCGATACTCTTTTGAACGCTGCCGACCTTGCCATGTACGAAGCCAAGAAGCAGGGGCGCACAAGGTACAGATACTTCACGAGGGATCTCGAGGCAAACGCGCTCAAGCAACTTGGATTCGAGCAGGATCTCTGCCAAGCTCTTTCTCGGAATGAATTCATCCTCCACTACCAACCACAGATCTGCCTGACAACACATCGGGTAATATCCGTAGAGGCCTTGCTACGCTGGAACCACTATGCACGCGGCCTCGTTATGCCAAGCCGTTTTCTCTCTGTCCTCGAGAACAAGCGTCTGATATCGGATGTTGGTGAATGGGCATTGCGCCAAGCCTGCCAACACTACAAGGAGTGGCAGACAACAGGTTGCGCGCCGGCGCGGGTCGCTGTCAACGTATCGGCCTTCGAGCTCAGGGAGAAGCGCTTTGTCACGACGGTACGTGAGATCTTGCAGCAAATCGGCGTGGAGCCCTCTACGATAGAATTTGAGATCGACGCCGGTCGAGTCTTCGACGATGAGCTCGTTCGCAAGACACTCGAGGCACTAAAGGACGAAGGAATTCTGATTACTCTCGACAGGTTTGCCAGCGGATACCCCGTCCAGACGCTCCACGACTACCCCATCGATGCGATCAATATCGAGGCGACTGTCGTTGGCCGGATCGCAAGCGATAATACACAGCTTGCCATCATCGACAACATAATCGAGCTGGGAAGGGCATTGGAGATACCGGTCGTGGCAGAGGGCGTGGAGAATCTCGAAACCGACAGAACCTTACGAAGATTGGGCTGCCGGTTTGCGCAAGGTTTTTTATATAGCGCGCCCCTGCCTCCCGGGGATTTCGCCAAGTGGATGCAGAAACGGGCAAATATCAACGAGTCTCTGGGACCAGACTACCCAAGCGGCTGAGAATGCGCACGCACGCACACTTGGGCTCTCCCCGCGAGATCGACGTCGTCGCCAACGCGCCCTGAGCTCCTGTGCTCCGCCGCTGACGGTGCATCTCGCCGAGTGGCAGGACTGCCAGATCGATCAGGGCTGCACCTACAACCTTCACGCCTTCAACGGACTGACGGGCGATTTGCACCTGAGTTACCAGTGCTTCCGAAGCGGCCGGCGCCGGTGGAGCGGCGAGATTCCTACCGCCCTTGCCACCGTCCGCTGCACCGTCAACAACCCGAACGGCTGGGAGGGCGGTCCCGGACGGCTCGACCGTGGCTCCGACTGCCACGCCGACGGGAGCGAAATCTACGCCCTCGGCCGTGCCGTCTCGACCATGTACACCAGTCGGCCCTGAGCCTTGGCAGGAACCGGGGGAACCGCGCCAGAAGCCGTAGTCAGCTATACCCAGCAAAAAAAGGGGGACCCTGATAGCTCGGTCTGCAAGCATTGAGCGTGCAGGCAGATTGATCCGAGACGTTGGAGGTGTCCCCATGAGCAAGGGTAGATATCACAGTGTCGAGTGCAAGGGCGTGGACTGGAAGGGCCTGGGTGATCGGGTTGCTGG
>Ga0316585_10000319_pt1 | contig 10810 bp, 10 predicted proteins | sample S_170502SCrBrC_D_FD_204517 | JGI IMG/M metagenome (GOLD analysis project Ga0316585, IMG submission 204517) | Rhizosphere microbial communities from salt marsh grasses in Alabama, United States - S_170502SCrBrC | ecosystem: Host-associated > Plants > Roots > Rhizosphere | place: USA: Alabama...
TTATCCGCGGCCCCTGCGGGGCAGCGGTGAAGGTCAGAACGGGCGCCGTTCCGTTAGGTGACGGTAGGTAAGACCCTTTTCATCGTCGTTCAGCCGCAACCCGTCCTCAGGCAGAGTCGGGTCCGGTTCGACAGTCAAACGCCGAAGATTAAACTGCCGGCGCAAGACATCGATATTGCCCAGTTTCAATCCCTTCATCTTTGAGATGCTGCGCGGATGGGTTTTGAGGGTAATCGTCACCGCCCGTTCCTGCCGGTGTGAAAGAAGTCGTTTGGCCATTTCCAGGAACAGCGCCGCGTGAACCAGGTGGCCGAAAGCCGGGTGAAACGGACCGGCCAAAACCGCGTCCTCTTCTGCCATATCGCCCGCCGCCTGAAGCCCCATGCGCACCACCGGTATGTCGTGTCGATAAAAAATAACATAAATGGCTTTCACCAGTTCGACTGCACTTTCGAGGGACAAGGGCCTGAAGTAACCGGCACGGTACCATTCGGCCAGACGGCTTCCTTTCAATACGACCGTAGGATAGATCCTGACGAAATCGGGTTGCAGGTCGACCAGCCGGTGCGCTGTTTCCAAGGCGCGGTCGCCGCTATCGCCGGGCAAGCCGACCATCATCTGCAAGCCGACCGCGTACCCCTCTGTTCTGAGCAGCTTCACCGCCGCTGCGGTTTGAGCGGCCGTATGTCCCCGCCGTGATTGGCGCAGTACATCATCAACCATCGACTGGACACCGAGCTCAACGGTTCGGACGGAGTAGCCTGCAAGAACATCCAACCGTTTCCGGCCGATCGTATCCGGTCGCGTCGAAAACCGGATACTGTCGACACGGCCGTCTTGCACAAACCGTTGCGCCAGCCTTAAAAAAGCCTCCACGACGGCAATGTCCAACCCCAGGAAATTCCCACCAAAAAAAGCGATTTGTGTTGTTGAATGCCTTTTGAGCGTATAGCTTAAAAACTGGCCGATGGCAGATTCCAGTTCAGACTCTGATGGCAGACCTGACGGTGCACTGGTAATCGCATTTTGATTGCAGAAAACACAGCGGTGCGGGCACCCGGCATGGGGCAGAAATACCGGAACGATGAGGGGCTTGGATATCGGTTGCATCGCTTCATGCCGATCGGGCTTTTTAGAAACCCCTTTTGCTCTCAAGACGATTTAAATTCGTTTCCGGCAGGGTCCGCCCGAGGATCGATTTTTCTTATGACCGATCGTTGCGCAGGATGTCTAATGCATTTTTGGCGGCATCCTGCTCGGCCTGTTTCTTGCTCTTCCCGCGGCCTTCGGTTATGAGGTCCAGTACCATCAGCCGAACACAGAAGGTCTTGTCATGGTCCGGGCCATTTTCAGCGACCACCGCGTATTCCGGCATCTGCTGCTGGTTGACCTGAACCAGTTCCTGCAATTGACTCTTGAAATCCTGGATGGAGCTAAGGGTTTGAATTTCCGCGATCAAAGGGCCCAGGTGGGTCTCAATGATCCGATTTGCGGCGTCGAAACCACCATCCAGGAAAACGGCCGCGACCACGGCCTCGAAGGTGTCGGCCAGAATGGAATTCTTCTCGCATCCGTTGCTTAGCAATTCACCTTTGCCGAGCATGATTTGGGATCCGAGATCGATCGTTCGGGCAATTTCGGCCAACTGCGATTCATTGACAAGGTTGGCCCTTGTCCTGGAGAGATCGCCCTCCTTCATTTCCGGATAGCGCTGCATGAGAAGATGTCCCACGACCAGGTTCAAAACAGCATCTCCGAGAAATTCCAGCCGTTCATTGTCCCTTAAACCGCTGTCAGCCTGTTCGTTGACATAGGAACTGTGGCGGAAAGCCTCTGAAATGAGCGCCTCATCGGTAAAATGGTAGCCGAATTTTTGTAGAAATGAATGAATCTTAACCCCCATTCAATTTGAAGTCCGGAGTGATTAGGGGTAATGGGCCCGTTGCGTTGGCGACGCGCTTCAGCCGCAACTCGAAAAGCGATTGCGCCAATTGACGCCGAATTTGCGGAAAAGGGCCATTTATGGACGGAAACGAGCTCAGGTGCGGGCGGCATGTCGCGCCAGCCGGTCGTTAAGCCGTTCATAGAGCGCGAAGGGAACCCGGAAATCGCCCGTACCGATACCCAATTGAATTTCAGGTTTCAGGCTGCCGTGAAAATCAGTGCCGCCGGTTATTAACAGCTGATGCCGGTCGGCCAATTCTTTGTATAACGCAGTCGCATGCGGTGGATGCTCCGGATACAAGGCCTCGATTCCCTCGAGGCCGATTTTTTTCAGCGAAACGACTAATTTTTCCAGTTCAGCATCTTCCTTGAGGCTCAGAAGATAGGGATGGGCCAATATCGGAATACCGTCGGCCCCGCGAATGATGTCGAGGGCTCGTTGACAGGAAATTCGATATTTGTCCACGTAGGCCGGTTTTCCAGTGCCCAGATAGAGGTCAAAGGCTTCGTCGATAGAGTGCACATACCCTTTTCTCAGCATGAGCCGGGCAATATGGGGTCGACCCAACTGGCTTTCACCGACCATCTCCACGACTTCGGCCAGGGTCATGTCAAAACCGAGCCGGCCGAGCCTTTCGATGATAGCGGGGTTTCGATTCTCCCTGGCTTGTTGTAAAACCAGAAGCGTCTGATTCAACTCGTCGTTATCCAGACGAAGGCCGTAACCCAGGATATGAAAACTTCCGGAACGACGAAGGCAGGGAGGGGGCGCCGCACTGAGTTCGATCCCGGTTAAAAAATGAAGGGAAGGCGGAATGCCGACCTGCAACGCTTCTTTTGAGCCGTCGATCGTGTCGTGATCGGTTATGGCAATGGCACCAAGGTGCTGTGCCTGAGCGAGGTCGAGGATTTGAGCCGGCGTGAGGGTACCATCTGAAGCTGTGGAATGAACGTGAAGATCGATTCCCCGTTGTTCTCTACAATCCAAGGGCTTTCTCCAAAGCCTCTTCTTTGGATTTGCATTCAATGCATTGCGAGGTAACCGGCCTGGCCTTCAACCGTTTAATCGAAATTTCCTCACCACAGGATTCACAGATGCCAAAAGTACCGTTTTCAATGCGATCCAAGGCTTTCTTGATTTTCTTGATGAGCTTGTGTTCACGGTCCCGGATGCGCAACATGAAATTCCGATCGGCCTCGAGTGAGGCCCGGTCAGTGGGATCCGGGAAATTTTCTTTGGGTGACGTCATCCCAGAAACGGTATTGTCGGCCTGATTGAGCAACTCATCGAGTCGTCTGGTGAGAAGTTCCTTGAAAAATTCAACGTCTTTTTTTTTCATCTTTTCGCCTTTTACCCGTAAGTTGTGTCGCCAAAAATGGTATAGCTAACATGGATTTCAAAGGCTGTAAAGTGGAAAAACAGATTGATTATCCGTAGATATGGTTTAAAAGGCCATCAGGGCATCTGCGCTTTGAATCCGGCCAGGTACTCTTGCCACTCCATCGGCAGCAGCTGCTTCTTCTTGTTGTTACACGACTTGCAAGCCGTTACCAGGTTGCCTTTGGTGCTGCGGCCGCCGCGTGCAATCGGCACGATATGGTCCATCGTCAGGCTATCGGAGGATGTTTTACGATTGCAATAGTGACAAATACCCTTGGCCAAGCGTCGTTTCCACCATTGGCTTACTCTGATTTCGCGCGCTTTGCGGCGCTCGCGGCGAATCTGCGCCTCATCCAGGTCGTAAGCATACGGCTGGTTCGTCATGGTGTCATCCTGATGCTTCCGAAAAACTGTCCGCCCGGTCAACGCGACTGCTTCTGATGCCGGAGGATGGCCTCGGTAACGTAGGGGAAGATGTTCTCCACCACCCGCGCATATCCGTCTGCAGTCGGATGAATTCCGTCGGGCTGGTTCATTTTGGGAACACCGGCAACGCCTTCGAGAAAAAAGGGAATCAAAATAACATCCTTATCGCCACCCACATTGGTATAGACATCCGCAAACGTCTTGCTGTACGCCGGGCCCAGGTTGGGAAAGATTTTCATGCCGGCCAGCACGACGACAATGCCTTCTGCGGTAAAGGCATCGACCATTTCCCGGATGTTGCGTCGGATCAACTCGGGATCGAGACCGCGCAGCCCGTCATTCGCGCCGGTCTCCAGAATAATGATATCCGGTTTCATGCGCAACACCCAGTCCATTCTGGAGCGCGCACCGCTGCTTGTCTCGCCGCTGATGCCGGCGTTGACGACCCGGTAGTCGTATCCTTTGTCTCGGAGTGCCTTTTGCAGCAGCGCCGGATAGGTTTTTTCTTCCGGTACACCCAAACCCTCCGTCAGGCTGTCACCCATGGCGACAATGGTGCCGGCAAACTGTATTTCCGGCGGCGCGCTCGGCGGTTCTTCCTGCCCGCAAGCCGCCAGAATCAGGCAGGAACAGATCACCACGTGTATGATGGCATTATTCATTGGTCTGTTCCCTGAGAAATGCAACCGGCCTTTTCCGCAACGTCGTCCACGAAGGCAGCAGACCGCTGATGGTTACCAGCAGCGTTGCGACGGCGATCATCATAAAACCAGCTCCGATACTCGGTTTAAACGTAATATCAAACACTTTTGTAATGATGATCCAGCTCGCAGCCTGGGAAATCACCATGGCGAGAAGTCCACTGAGACCTCCGAGGATTAAATTTTCCAGGCCGAAAACCTTGAACACGAAAGCCGACCTGGCGCCTAGGACCTGATAATAAACCGCTTCCCGTGTCCTGGCCAGACGGGTGGCCAGCACCGAGCTGACCGTGATCAGCAAACCGACCAGGATGCCGAAGGCCGTAAAAAATCGGATGGTGTTGGACAGCTTACGGGAAATCCCGGCGAAAGTTGTGATCGTCTCCGTCATATCGATCACACTGATGTTGGGAAATTTTTTGACGATCGCGTTTTGAATGCCGGCGATCCGGCTCTTATCCACCCGTACGGCCGTGAAAATTGTCTGCGGTGCATCTTTCAGGGTGTCTTCCTGAAACACGAAATAGAAAAAGGGCTTGAGTGAATCTTTGGTCCGCGTCCGGATACTTGAAATTCTCGCCTCCAAAGGAACACCTTGGATCCGGAAGACGATCCGGTCGCCGATCTTCAAGTCGTGCATTTTTACCACCGTGTCCAGGACCGATACCTGAACCTCGCTCCAGTCCGATCTAAACAGACTGCTGCCTGTTTTGATCATTTCGTCGTCCAGCAAATCATTGCGATACGTCAGATTGAAGGTGCGGGCGAGGTTATCACCGCGGCGTCTTTGCCTTTCCTTGCCACGATCGATGGTGTCACCGTTGATGGAGAGAATCCTGGCGCGAACGATGGGAAAATAGCGCGTTTTGATCCCCAGCGACCGGTCGAAATCCGCCTGCTGATGCGGCTGGATGTCCACGAAAAAAAGGTTCGGTGCATCGGGCGGATAGGATTGGACGTAATCCCGGTCGAGGTTGGTCTCGACCCCGTAAATGGTGAAAACCACGGCCAGAGAAGCGGTCAGGGTGATGATGATCGGCCGGGTGGCATTGCGCGGTCGGAAAAGGCCTTTCAATGCCTGGCGCAGGATCAGCGGTTTAACAGGCAGGCGGCGCAAAATCAGCAGGATGGCATGCGTCAAAACAGCCGTCATCAAGATGAACCCGAGCGTTGAGGCGGCGAAGAGCAATCCGCTGGTGAGGATCTGCAGTTGCCACAACACCATACCGGTAAACAAGGTGCTGATAAACAGCAGGGTGACATAAAAGGGAAGACCGCCCGGCGATTGGTTGTCATCTTTTCTGAATATATCGGCCGGCTTGATGTCCCTGAGGCGGTACAACGGCAAAAATGCGAAGAGAGCCACTCCGACAATGCCCATGCAAAACCCTTCCAATATGCCGGTCCAGGAAAGGGACACGCCGATCTGCTGCGGGATGAGGCCGGAGATGAGCGCAGGGATCATCTTCTGGGCCACCAAACCAAGGACAAGACCGAGTCCTGTCCCGATCAAACTGATAAACAGCAGGCTGAGGATGAAATGGATTGAAATGAAGCGGCTGGAAGCACCGACTGCTTTCATGACGGCGATGGTCTTCTCCTTTTCCTTCAAGTAAGCGGTCAGTGACGTGTAAACGCCGATGCCGGCCAACAACAGGGTAAAGATACCGATCAGGTTGAGGAAGAAGATAAAGTTGTCGAAAAACCGTTTCACGCCCGACGGTGCGGTTCGATACGTATCGACGCGCTCCTGAACCGGATCAGCAGCCGCGGTGAGCCGGTCGACCAATCGGGTTAGGTCTGCGGCATGGGTTACTTTGATCAAAACCGCGTAGCTGACGCGGCTCCCTTCCCCAATGAGATCGATGCGCCCGAGGTCGGCATTCGATACGAAGATCCGTGGTCCGAATGCAAACGCATCCAATGGCCGATCGGGTTCCTTGAGCACGACATCGGCAATGGTCAAGGTGGCCCGTCCAATGGACAGTGAATCCCCGACCCCCAGTCCCAGTCGCTCCAGCAATATGGGCGCGACGACAATGCGGCCGGGGAGCAGAACTTCACTTAGGGGGCGCCCAGACGTCAGTTCGCAGCGGCCGTAGAAAGGGTAGCCTTTCGACACCGCCTTGATGTTCGACAGCAGCGAACCGTCGCCTGCCGCAGTTCGGGCGACCGAGTAGAACTCATAGACTCGGGCACTTTCAATCGACCGCGCGCTTTGCATCTCTTCAATTGTTTGAACCAGTCCGGGAGACAGCTCCTGGCGGGACCGCACGATGATGTCGGCCGCACTCAATGCCCGGGCATCGTTTAAGAGGGTGGTATTGACGCTGTCGGAAAATCCGTTCACCGCCACAAGCGTGACCATGGCGAGCGCTACACACAGTGCAAAAACAATCGCCTGGCTGCGGGTGCGGTTCACATCACGCAGAATGAATTTCAGCTTCGACATGGTCTGGATACCCTCGTTTGACGCCGATGATGCGTCCGTCATCGAGCAGAATGGTGCGGTCGGCCAGGGCGGCAATTTCCCGATTGTGCGTCACCATAATCAGCGTTGTCCTTTCTTCCCGGTGAAACTCCAAGAGCAGGTGTAATATGGACCGCCCGTTTTTGGAATCCAGGTTTCCGGTCGGTTCATCGGCAAATATGACCTTGGGGAGATTGATGAGCGCCCGGCAAATAGCCACGCGCTGCATCTCTCCCCCGGAGAGTTGGTGTGGAAAGTTGGTCTCCCTGTGAGACAGACCGACCCGCTGCAGGAGCGCCCTGGCTCTTTCGGCGGCTGTGCGATCGTGCTTGAGCTCGGCCGGAAACATGACATTCTCTAACGCCGTCAGCGACGGCACGAGGTGGAAGGCTTGAAAGACGAACCCGAAAAACTGGTTTCGCATGGGGGCCAATTCGTCTTCAGTAGCCTCTGTGATGTCTCGGCCATCGACAAGAATTCTGCCGGCCGACGGCTTGTCCAGCCCTGACAGGAGGCTGAGCAGGGTTGTCTTCCCGCTGCCGCTTTGACCTTCCACGACCAGAAACTCTCCGGCAGTGACCGCCAGCGATATGTTCTTCAGAACCGATACCTTTCGGTCGTCGATCATATATGTCTTGCTTATGTTTTCGGCTTCAACGATATTCAATTAACACTTCTCCTCCCACCCCCGCCGGCACTTTTTGTTTATACCTGCAGTTGCACAAATTATTGCCGGCAATTGGCACAAGGTATTACTGGTCAGTTCGCCGACATATCGGGCAATGTAAGCATGCAGCCGAAAGGGATCAAGTTGATCGGTACGATTCCGGCCAAACCGGTCACAAAGGGTCTTTGAAAGGGGTGGTTTGCGTCCCTAAATGCGCCATGAGAGGATCGGAAACTGACTCGTAATTGTGGTTTTAAAACGAGGAAGGGGACGGATCACTTTTTACGCTTACCGGCCAGTGCCACCTTCAACTTTTCACCGAGGGGGCTCAGGGCCACGGGAGGTCCACCTGAATACTTTTGCCAGTCCTCGACCGCGTCGCCCTGTCCCGGTGCGAGGGTCACTTTGCGGTTCTGGCTATCGACCGAATCGATGACGACTGCAATGGAGCTTCCGGTTTTTATGTTGTCGTAAACCTTTGGATCGGTCGCCTGGCCCATCTTCGATTTGGGTAGCAGCCCGGTAACGCCGGGCTCGAGAGCGATGAAATAACCGAATTTTTCCTTCTTTTCGACAACGCCTGTAAGGCTGCGACCTACGGGGTACCTCTCCGGTACCTCGGCCCACGGATCGCCCTCTGTATCGCGGATACTCAAGGAAACTCTTCTTTTTTCACCATCGATCGTCTTGACCATGACGGTCACCGGTTCCCCGGGTGTGACGATATCGGACGGCTTTTGAACCCTTTTAACGAAACTCATTTCACTGATGTGAACCAGCCCCTCGATTCCCGGAGCGATCTCGACGAAAGCCCCGAAGGGAGCACAACGGGTGACTTTGCCGTTGACGATGTCCCCCGGCTGGAACCTGTCGAAGACGTCTGCCCAGGGGTCTCCGGTCACCTGCTTGATGGACAGCGCAATTTTCTCGCGTGCGCTGCCCTCCTGGGCATCGATGCTGAGGACCTTTACCTGAACCCGGTCGCCGGGTCTTACGGTTTCTTCAGGTTTTTCAACCCGTGACCAGCTCAGTTCCGAGATGTGCACCATGCCCTCCAACCCCGGAATCAATTCCACGAATGCTCCGTAAGGCATCAGACGGGTGACGGTGCCGGTGAGTACGACACCGGTTGTCAGCGTGGTGAAAAATTCCTCGCGTGCTTTCTGCTGCTCGTGTTCCAGAATTTTACGACGGGAAAGGACGATGTTGCGTCCCTTGTCTTCGAACTGAGTGATCATAAAAAGCAAGGTCTCCCCCACATAGATTTCCGGCGTATCGACGAATTTGACATCCATCTGACTGATCGGGCAAAATGCCGTGCGCTGCATCACGGCAACGCGAAATCCGCCCTTGCAGGTTTCGGTTACCCGCCCCTCGACTGGAATCCGGTTGTGAAAAGCATCCGTCAACAGCTGCAAACCGCCGATACCCGATACTGCCCGGGAAAGCCGGATCTCGCCCTCGTCAGCGGCGATGATAAAAAGCTCGAGCCGGTCTCCAACGCCGTAGGGCAGTTGGCCCTTGTCATCCAACAGTTCCTTTTTATCCACAACCCCGTCGATCTTTGTTCCGGTGTCGACGAAGACGGTCTCCGAGCCGATGGCGATAATCTTGCCGTTGATCTTATCCCCCACCTGAACGCTCCCACCGATATCCCCGCCGTAGGCCTCAAGAAGTGCACCGAAGTCTTCGCTGTCGGTTGCTTTATCATCATCCTCGAAACTATTCTCATCCTTCATGTGTTTATTCCCTTACTGGTCGCATTTTGAGGGCCCCAGCAAGAAATAATTCCACATCTTGCCTGTCTTTTGGATCGTCTAATGCGTTACACCCATCGACACGTATCTCGATATGCGCCGCTGGATGTGCCTTGTAGACGAACCCAAATCCGGCGTAATCTTGTGGAATTATTTATTAGCGTGACCCTGACCGTCTGAAGTCGTAAAAATTAATGTTACAAGTAAAAATAAACACTGCTCAGGTCAAGTAAATTCGGTTTTTCTAAGGCTGATAGCGTCCAACTGGCTGAATTACCGATTGACAGATCACCGGCATGTGCTGTAAATCGCGGGAAATCAACACAAAACGGTACGGGTAACATACGGAGGTGCTGCTAAGGAATGCGAAAAGACTACTTGATGGAAAGCGATGAAGAAGCCCTTCGCTTGGACCTTAAAACCGATTCCCGTATGGTCGAAATGCAGGCACTCTGGTCTGGAATTACCGCCGGTATGCGGGTTGCCGATCTGGGCTGCGGATCGGGCAAAACGACCTTTATCCTCAACCGACTGTCCCAGCCGGGTGCCGAGACCATCGGTGTCGACATCGCTCCACAGCGCGTCCGCTTTGCACAGTCCAAATACAGCGCCACTGGCCTGAGCTTCCGTCAAATGGACATCCGGAAACCGCTTGAAACACTCGGCCGCTTCGATCTGGTCTGGATCCGCTTCGTCCTGGAATACTATCGCACCGAGAGTTTCGAAATTGTGAAAAACATCGCCCAAATTGTTGAGCCCGGCGGCCTTCTTTGCTTGATCGATCTCGATCACAATTGCTTGAACCATTACGGACTGACAGCTCGGCTCGAAACCGCCTTGGCAGGCGTCATGAAGGCCCTTGAAAAAGTGGCCGGTTTCGACCCTTATGTCGGACGTAAACTCTATGCCTATCTTTATGATCTCGGATTCAGCGACATCACGGTCGACGTGATGCCACACCACCTGATTTACGGCGAACTCAAAGAAGCCGATGCCTTTAACTGGACCAAGAAGGTGGAAATCGCCGCCCGGAACTCGGGTTATCCATTCGATGAATACGAGAGGGGTTTCGAGGGATTTAGATCGGAATTCGAACAGGCCTTTGTCAAAACCCCACGCCGATTCACCTACACACCGGTCATTACCTGTCGGGGCCGCCGTCCGGCATAACGCTATTGGACATGCTTCAACAGGCGCTTCAGGTATCGGAAATAGGGATCCGAAAATCGGGTGTTCATGATCCACATGTTGTAAATTTTTTCAAAGGGCAGCTGGATGGCCTCAGCGAAGGAAACCGGATTGACCAGAACCGTCAGTTCTTCGAAAGGAAATTTTTCGTTTAACTTGAAGATTACTTTCTTGAAAATATCACCGGTCAATTTTTCCGGGTCCACGACGATGAACTTGATGCAATTGGTCAGGTTCGAGAGATTGAAACCGAAATCGGTCATGTTGACCAAGATG
>Ga0316585_10000320_pt1 | contig 10804 bp, 13 predicted proteins | sample S_170502SCrBrC_D_FD_204517 | JGI IMG/M metagenome (GOLD analysis project Ga0316585, IMG submission 204517) | Rhizosphere microbial communities from salt marsh grasses in Alabama, United States - S_170502SCrBrC | ecosystem: Host-associated > Plants > Roots > Rhizosphere | place: USA: Alabama...
GTACGAGAGGCGACAGAGGCCGAAATTGCAGCCGGGGGCAAAGTAGAAAAAGGGCCCAAGCTTGGCGGTGTCAAGGCTGTGTCGATTTAGAGAAAGAGCCGGCAAGCGCCAGCCGACGCTCCCGGCAAAGGTCCTAGAGAATGCAGCTCAACCTCGACCCGACATTGTTCGAAGAGCAACAACACCTGTTCGTCCGCGAGCTGGTCTTGAGTATCCGAGTCAAGCTGCAGGAAGCCGGCATGGATGATGACAAGCTGGAAGCCGCAACAGCAAGCATCGCGTTCAGCGTTGCCAGCACGATCGATGACACAGCCGCCGTCGAGGTGGACGGAACGGAGGTTCATCCCTACCTGACGTTTCGCACATCGGATGGCGAGATCACGCACTGCGGTGAGAACTCGTACACGCATGAGTTCGTCTACGATGTTCTGAAGGAGGTGTTCGGCAAGTGACGGGCGCGATGATATTCAGGCGTACGCTCCAACGCTCTACGTCTTGGACGGTTTGTCCTCCGATGTCCGAGAGCCGCCTGCGGCCAGACTTTATCGAGTCGCGTTTAGAGGGCGTTTGAGCCTATTAACATCGTGAGGCGCGCACGCTGTCCTGCGCGCACGATTCCGCCCAGAGTGGCAATTTAGATGAGGTGACATCATGAGCCAGCAACAGAAGACCAGACCAAAGGTGCCGGAGGGAAGGGCCCGTTACTACACCACCAAGCAGATGGCGCCCAATGATAAGGGTTTCGTGGGCTATCAGACCATCTGGGACTCGCTCCAGAAGGAGGTCGAGTACAAGGCCCCGAAGCGCCCCTGAGAGTCTCGTCGGTCGCGGCGCGAGGTGCTGCCGCGACCGCCATGCTCAACGGTTGTAGCCCCGGCGATGCCATCGTCGGGGCATCGCCCCTGAAGCAGGCACGCGTCAGGGCGGGTCGTGTGCGCTCTCGGGGTACATCGCCCAGGTGTATTTCGAGAAGCGGTTGGAGATTCGCATCCGGGTCCGCCTCGGAACGCTCCAGGCGGTCGCGACTGCAAGAGCGGTCGTTTTCGCCGGCATGCTCGACTCGCAGTGGCGCAACTTTGGGCACCTTCATGCCGCACGCCGGGTCGGTCCCGGGTCCTTTTGGCCTGACCGGCGGTCGTCTGGTGGCCGCGCATACCCACCTAGGGCCTCAAAGTGTCCTGAGATAGCGAATGATGCGCCAGCGGTCCTGCTCGCTCAGCGCGCCGGCGAAGGCGGGCATGCCGGTGCCGATCTGCGCGCCGCCGTCGCTGATGGCCCACATCAGATAGCCATCGCCGGCCATGGGCCGCTGCACTGTCCAGCGCAGGTTGGCTGGTGGCGGCGACAGGCCATCGCCAGCCGGCCCATCGCCATCGCCCCTGCTGCCATGGCAGGCGGCGCAGTTGGCCTGGTACAGCGTCTCGCCGGCCGCGATCACGTCAAGGCTCGCCGGCAACGGATTACGGAGCCGCGCGTACTCCAACGGGATTCCGTTCAACATCGCCTGGCGGTGGCGCAGCATGGCGCCCCCAGCACCGGGCCCGTAGCCACGCATGCCGGGACCATAGCCGCCGGTTATCCTGGGACCGCGGCCCCGCATGCCCGGGCCGTAGCCGCGCATGCCGCGGCCGTAGCCTCCCCTCCCAGGTCTACCCATCATGCCACCAGGCACATCACCGGCCTGGTACGCGGCCGGATCGCGACCCATCCAGCGCGGCCCGGCGCCGGCGTCCAGAGACATGGCAAGGGCTGCGGTCAGCAGCAGCGCGGCGAGTCTGTGGCAGCCTGGGATCATTGTCCGCTGACCTCCGGCTCATTGTCCTGGACGCTGATCCACATGCGCTCGGACAGCAGCAGCGCCGCGAGCAGTGCGCCCGGCATGATGTGTCTGAGTCTCGGCATCGGTTCTGTCTCTCCTCGGTGCCCCTGCACCTTGTGCGAGAATACCTGGATCTGCGCCGAGAACCGCACCGCGGGGGCCCGCGACCATGCCCGACTCCCCTTTCGACCTCGCCTCAGCCACCGCCTACGAGCATTGGCGCGACCGCAGGCTCGCCCAAGCACCGACCCGGCTCGAGGAGCTGATCATCGAAGTCGACGACCCGCGGTGTCTGACCCCCGCCGAGCATGCGGGCATCCTGGAGCGCTGCCAGCGCGCCAACATGGCCATCTACATCGGCAAGACCGGTACTGATCCGGACAAGCAGATACCTACCAAGCTCGGCGTCGCGTTCGGTCTGCATCGGCTGGACCACAACCGCGGCGCGGACGAAGACGCCATCACGTCGCTGACGGTGCAGAGGGACGCCCGCCACCGCGACTACATCCCCTACTCCAACCGGCCCATCGCCTGGCATACGGACGGCTATTACAACGGCCCCGAGCAACGCATCGACGGCCTGTTGCTACACTGCGTCCATCCCGCGGCCGAGGGTGGCGCCAACGAACTGCTAGACCACGAAATCGCCTACATCCTGGTGCGCGACCAGTCGCCGGAGTACATTCGCGCATTGATGCACGCCGAGTGCATGACCATCCCGGCGAGCTACGTGGACGGCGAGCAAGTCCGCCCCGCCCGCACGGGGCCGGTGTTCTCGGTACGCTCCGACGGCCAACTGCACATGCGCTATACGAACCGTGCGCGCAACATCGTCTGGCGCGACGACCCGCTCACCCTCGAGGCCGTCGCCTGGCTCAAGGACGTGCTGCACCGCGACACCCCTTGGCGCTTCCGCGGCCGCCTGGAATCCGGCTGGGGGCTCATCAGCAACAACGTGCTACATACCCGCACCGGCTTCACCGACGGCAGCGTGCCGCGGCTGCTGTACCGGGCGCGTTACTACGACCGGATTGCGGGAACCTGAGCGCCGCACGCTGCCGGACTGAGGACCCGGACAAGAATCACCTCTGCAGATTGCGCCGGAATTTTGCCCGCTTTCGCGAAGCGGCGAGGGGCGCATAGCCTTGCTATACAACCTTTGCCGCGACAAACAAGGCGGGCGAAAGAACCAGCAAGATGCACAGGTGATTCGCGGACGGTCCCTTAGTCCGACTCCGCGACGGATGGCTGCTCAGCCGGCGTGGCCTCCGCACCTTCCTGCCGCGTCCGCAAGAACTCCCTAGCCGGGAAGCCCTTCTCGGCAAACTCGGCGAGCCAGCGCTGCACCCGTGCCTCGTCCGGGCGCGGATCGCGGCTCAAGACCCAGCCGCGCTTGCGCGTAGGCTGGCCCACCAGGGCGTAGTCGTAATCGGCACCGACGCCGATGATCCAGTAGTCGTCCCAGAGCACGTGCACGCCATACAGCGTCCGGAAGCTGATCTCCAGCCGGGCGTTGCTGCCGCGGTCTACCACGCGGGCAACGCCCTTTGCGGTGCCGATGCGGCCGTCCTGGTGGGTGCAGCGGTTGGTCACGTAGACCATGCCGTCATCGCCGAGCACATAGTCCGCCTGCACGTCCTTGACGCAGCGGCGCTGGGTGAAATAGGGCAAACGCGCGACCTCGTACCAGCGACCCATGTAGCGGCGCAGCTCCACGTGGGCGGCCGTGGCGGGCGCCATCAGGTGCACCTTGGGCTTGCGCAGCCGGGTGCTGACGATAACCTGCGCCTCGGCTTCGTCGCCCGCGGCAGGCTTGTCCTTTGGTGCGGAGTAGATCTCCTCGGCCCACTCATCGCCGCCGCCAGCGCCGGGGCTCCGGCGGCGGCCGGGCTTGGCACCGGCGCTACGCCGCACACGCGGTGGCGATTGCCCCGGCACTTGGCCGAATCCGTCGTCTTTCATTGGTCTGAATCGATCTCCTTGGCAGCCGCCCGACACGACGTCTGTCGCGACGGGCCATACAGGACCGCGGAGGCTCCGGTGTCCCGGGGCGCAGCATTCCGGGCCGCTCGGGTGCCCATACGCGCCCAGCACAAACCCCCATTCTACGGTGCGCCACAGGCCGACAGCCATGCCCGGGACCGGGTCTTGGAAAGAGTTGGCGAAAAATCCGCCGACCTACCGCGGACGCCCGGCGCCGCCCTCGCGACGGCGGGGAAACTTGCCCCAAACTCTGACTCGCAGACTCGCACCCCACGGCGAACCACCCACGTGGGCTTGGGCTATACTTGGCGGTTTACTTCACGGCACTTGCCGCGCTGCGTGCAATGCCCTGACAGCAGGCCACGCGCGGCTCCAAGTCAGCACGCGCCCCATCGAGGCGCCGTCCACATGCGACCAGAGACCGACGACCTTCGCATTCGCGAAATCAAGCAGGTGATCCCCCCCAAGGATCTGCATCGCGAGTTCCCCATCACCGACACCGCCGCGGAGACCGTATTCCACGCTCGCAGCGAGATCCAGCGCATCCTGCACGGTGATGACGATCGCCTCCTGGTCGTCGTGGGCCCCTGCTCGGTACACGATCCAGCGGCGGCGCTGGAGTACGCCCGCCGGCTGGCGGAGGTCCGCGCCCGCCTCGCCGAGCACCTCATGATCGTGATGCGGGTGTATTTCGAGAAGCCGCGCACCACCGTGGGCTGGAAAGGGCTCATCAACGACCCGAACCTCGACGGCAGCTTCGAGATCAACAAGGGGCTCGGGCTAGCGCGCAAGCTGCTCCTGGACTTGAACGAGCTCGGCGTGCCCGCGGGCACCGAGTTCCTGGATCTGATCAGCCCGCAGTACATCGCCGACCTGGTGAGCTGGGGTGCCATCGGCGCCCGCACCACGGAGAGCCAGGGCCACCGCGAGCTGGCATCCGGGCTGTCCTGCCCGGTCGGCTTCAAGAACGCCACCGACGGCAGTGTCAAGGTGGCCATCGACGCCATCCACGCCGCCGCCCGGCCGCACGTATTCATGTCGCTCACGAAGGACGGCCAGTCGGCGATCTTCAGCACCCGCGGCAACCTCGACACCCATATCATCCTGCGTGGCGGCAGCCGGCCCAACTACGACACCGAGAGCGTGAACATCGCCGCGGAGGCCATCGAACAGGCGGGCCTGAAGCCGAAGATCATGATCGACTTCAGCCATGCCAACAGCCGCAAGCGACACGAGAAGCAAGTCTGGGTCTGCGAGGACGTGGCCGGTCAGATTGCCCGTGGCGACCGGCGCATCATCGGTGCCATGATCGAGAGTCATCTGGTGGCCGGCCGACAGGACCTCACCGAGGGTGTGGCGCCGCGCTACGGCCAGAGCGTCACCGACGCCTGCATCGGCTGGGACGACACGGTACCGATGCTGGAGGAGCTGGCGGAGGCGGCCGCGCAGCGGCGCGAAGCGAAGCGGCCGCGCTGAGAAGCCATTGGTTGTCGTTGTCGGGTATCCGCAAGGCGACGATGACGACGACCGCCCAAGTTCACGACCCGGTCTATCGATTCCTGGCTCGGCCAGGTTCGAGTAGAGGCGCTGCAAGAGGCTCAGCCGCCGCCGCGCAACCGCTCGACCTGCGACAGGAGCGAGTCCAGCACCGGCTTCAGCTTGCGCCGCATTAGGCTGCCGAGGGTCGTCGGATCGCTCAGCACCGGCCGGATCATGCCGTAGCCGGCAGCGGAGAGAATGCGCATGGCACGGATGTCATCCTGCGCCTGCGGGCAGGCCGACAGGACCTCGCGGACCGGTGCCGGCGCACTGGCAGCGACGAAGATCATGGCCTCCTCCCGGACCTCGTCGAGCGACATCTTCGGGTCGCCGTCGGCGCGCAAGTCGCCGAAATACTCCCGCAGGCAGTCGAAGGTCGCGGTGACGACGTCCTGGTTCGGCGGCTTGTCCAGCACCGTGGCGACAGTCTTGAGATAGCGCTGACCCTGCCCCGAGACCACGCGTACGAGCAGCTGTGCCAATGGGTTGCCGGCGGCGCTTAGCGGCTCCAGCGCGACGACCAGTGACTCGGCATCGGCGCGTGGCGGCAGCGGCCCCGGCAGCGCATCCGGCAGCGCCTGCAGGAAGCCCACGAGATAGGCCTGCTTGCGGCCGGACTTGGCCCAGAGGTCTGCCACCTTGTCCGGTGGCAGCAGGCCGGGCTTCAGGATCAATCGCACCGAGCTCGTCTGGCTGTCGGTCTCGGTCTCGAAGGGTAGGTAATCCAGCACATAGGCCGCCAGCTCCGGCCCCAGGCGGCTGTCGACAATGGTCGGGTTCTGCAGCATGCGCCGGGCGTTCTCGGCGTCCTCCATCGCCCACCAGGCGCGCCGGGCCAGCTCCTCCGTGAGGCCGGGGGACCCCACCGCCGCTACCACCGCCTCCGGCTCGCCGAGCATCAACAATTGCTCCAAGCTCTCGTCGCGCATTTGGCCCATACGGGTCCAGCGCTTGAGATAGACGGGATAGCCGCCGGGGGAGCCGAGAATGTGGCCCGAGATGAGCTCCTTGACTGCCCGCAGATACTGCTCCGGTCGGCCGGTCGGCTTCAGCACCACCTTGGCCTCGCCCTTGTCCGACAGGCCGTAGACGACGAGCTTAGACTCGTCGATGCGGATCGCCTTCGGCTTGTTGGCGAGCAGTACGTTGAGCCGGAAGTTGTCTTCGCTGGCGAGTTCCATCGAATGAGCGGCTCGTGCTTAGGGCCTAGGCCGGAGAGGACGCGGCGGCGGCAGCCCCCTAGCCCCTAGCCCCTCATTGCGATGGGGGGGTGTAGTGGGGATCTTTCGGATTCAGAAAGATGAAGTGCATCTTGCCAGGCTCCACCTCGGCGTAGTCCATGGTGGCCTGGTCCAGGAGCGGGATGTCCTCGGGTGACATCACCAGGTCCACGCCCTCGCTCTGGAAGCGGATGTCGTCTTCCTGAATGGCGTCTTCGAACCCCATGCGGTATTCGATGGCACCGTCGGACTTCTGCGCAGCGGCCAAGCGCAGGGACAAGCCTTCCGCATTGCCCTCCTTCGCTGCCTTCAGGACTTGGTCGGCCGCGGCCGGAGTCAGTTTGAACATGGCTCACTCACTTCCCGATGCTGTCTGATCGACCGGCGAGCACCGCGCCGGCCTGGTAGACCTAAAATCATAACGTGTCGGCGGTCGCTACGTCGCCCCCAGGCGGAGCTCCCAAAGCTCACAGATTCAAAGCAGCGCGCGGACGTGAGCGAGGAAACGCTCGGTCCAGGCCACCCCTCCAACGGCCCGCAGGTGCGCATAATTGGCCAGCAGATTGTCCTGCACGATGCCGTCGTGGCGGCCGTCGATGCCCTGCCCACGCAGGACCCGGTAGCCGTAGACCCAATCCGGGTCCGGCTCCACCACGGCGGAGTGGTGGAACTCGTGCGCGCGGATCTCCTGCCCGACCGGCTGGTCGCCCCGGCGCGGCCAAGGGAAAGCCTCGGTCTCGGCGAGACGCACGTAGCCGCGGCCCTGGGGACGCTCATGCATCACCACCCCCGCGCGCAGCACACCACACAGGCGGGCCGAGCGGTCGCCCCAGTGCAGGCGTTCTGCCAGGTACATGAGCCCGCCACATTCGGCGTAAGCGGGCTTGCCGGACCGGATGAAGTCCGCCACGGCCGCGCGCATGCCCTTGTTGGCGTCAAGTGCCTCCATGCGCATCTCCGGAAAGCCCCCGCCAATGAGCAGCGCATCCACGGCCGGTAGATCGCTGTCGGCTACCGGGCTGAAGGGCACGAGCTCGGCGCCACCGCGGCTCAGCGCGACGAGATCGTCCGGGTAGTAGAAGCCGAAGGCATCATCGCGGGCGATGCCGATACGCACCGGCGTGCCGGCGGTGTCCAACGGGGGCCGCCAAAGAGACGACGATCGCGGCGGCTCGGGCGGCAGCGGCGCCGCTGCGGCGGCGACCCGCTCCACGGCATCGAGATCCACGTGCTCGACGACCAGGCCGGCGATGCGCTCGACGGTGGCATCGGCGGCGTCGGCCTCGTTGCTCGGCATGAGCCCCAGATGGCGCTCCTCGATGCCGAGCGCCGCCAGGCGCGGCAAACTGCCGAGCACCGGCAGGTCCGTGTAGTGCTCGACAACGCGGCGCAGGTTCGCCCCGTGCCGCTCGCCGCCAACCTTGTTGAAAATGACCCCGGCGATGCTCAACGTCGGATCGAAGGCCAGATAGCCGAGCAACAGCGGCGCGACGCCGCGCGTCATGCCCTGCACGTCCACCACCAGCAGTACCGGTGCGCCGAGGAGCTTGGCCAGCTCGGCATTGCTCTGCGCGCCGAGCACATCGACGCTGTCGAACAGGCCGACGTTGCCCTCGATGAAGCCGAAGTCAGCGTCCTGCAGCGCGTGAGCGAAGTCTGCCTGGATCTCCGCGGCGGGCGTTGTGTGATAGTCGAGATTGAGACAGGGACGCCCGGCAGCCTGGGTGAGCCAGAGCGGATCGATATAGTCCGGTCCCTTCTTGAAGGGCTGCACCCGGTGCCCACGCCGACGCAAGGCGCGGGTGAGCCCGATGCTCAGGGTCGTCTTGCCGGAGGACTTGCGGGCTGCGGAGAGGTAGAGATGGGCCATGTCACGCGGCGGCGGGAATTCTCAAGCTACCCGTCGTGACAGCGGTGACGGCCGATCCGCACCCATCGAAATCGGGATCGGAGTCCGGATCGACTCCGCTCCCGGTCTCCATTTCGATCCGGCTACCATTAGCGGCTCGCGATCGAGCATTGGCTCACTCGGGTGACGATCCGGCTTAGCCCGGAACCGGCGCCGCTCGGGCGGCGCGGTGCGCGCATTCGACGGCAGCTCAGACGGCCGCCTCCGCCAAGCCATCCATGTCCTTATCGGATAGAGACTCGGGCAAGAACTGCAGCACGCGGATACCTACCGAGACGATGAGCATCGCCACGGCCACACCGCCGATGCCGAGCAGCAGCTCGGGTAAGCTCGGCGCATAGGGCGCCACCGCGCCGCCCACGTCGCCTGGGGCGCCGAACTGCAGAACGGTCCGGCCGGGGAACATCTCCAGCGGGAAGGCCTGACTGCCGATGATGATGACGTACATGGCTGCCACCCCACCAACGATGACCAATGAGCAGGCCGCTAGGATCCAATTGGGCTCTTTGCTCAAGCGCGGGTGATAAACGATACCGAGCGGCACCAGGCTGCCCAGCACGACCCAGCCGATCCAGAACATGAAGGTGTAGATACCACCGCTGAGCAGGAGGAAGGTTTCGAAGTCCGTGTCTTTGGCGCCGTACAGGTTGGTGAGGTGATAGATGAGCGTGAAGTACAGGATGGCCGAGACGAACAGCCCAAGCAGGTCTTTCAGGCGCTTCAGGATCTTCGGGCCGATGGGGCGACCGTCCCACTGGAAGCTCGTCATCAGAATGATCAGGTAGGCCGCGAGTCCGTAGGCGAAGGACATGACGACGAACATGGGCGCCAGTACCGCGGTGTCGTAGGCGGTGCGGCCTACCAGGAAGCCGAAAATGGAGCCGGTACCCGTGGTGAGCGCCAGCCGCCAAAGGAAGGCGAAAGTACCCACCGGACGCTGGAACTTGTTGCCCTTGCGCTCCGCCATGGTCCACAGGTAGCCGATGGTGATGGCGAGGAAGCCCGTGTAAAGGAAGATGTTCCAGGCGAAGATGGACGAGAAGTTATAGGTCGTCATCGCGACGACGAGACGGTCCGGACGGCCGAGGTCCAACACCAGCACCAGCAAGCCGCCCACCAGCATGCCCGACGCGAGCAGACCGGACAGCCGACCCAGGGGCTTGTACGCCGGCTTGTTGAATACGGTGCCGATGGAGGCGACATTAAGCGCCCCGGACGCGGCGACGATCAGGAAGACCGCAAACACGTGCGGCAGGCCCCAGACCACGGAATTGGTCATGCCGGTGACCCAGTGCCCCTCATGCTCCATGTACAGCGCGGAGGCGCCACCAATGGCGATGACGCCGGCGAGCACGGCGAGTAGACCCCAGTAGCGCTCGGGTTGGATCAGCCATTCGCGGTAGACGATTCTCTTGCCCATGGGTCGGTCTCGATGCTAAGCCGCGGCGGCGATGTGACGCCGCGGTGCCGGCCGCGCTGGAGGAAGGGTCCTGAGGGCGGCCGGCTGGGGATTACACGCGATGCGCTTACAGGCCGGCGTAACGCACGCCGGTATTCAGCTCCAGATCCTCGCGGATCATCCGGCTTGGCTGGGCCGCCATGGCCTGCCGCAGCGGGCCCGACGGGTCCCTGAGATCGCCGAACAGGATGGCGTGGTGGCCTTCTCCGGCACAGGCCTCGGCACAAGCCGTCGAGGTCTCGCCCCCGTCGAGCCGGTGTGCGCAGAGGTTGCAGCTTTCCACGCAGCCTTTGCCCCGCGGGGCACGCGTGAGCTTCTGCTCCACTTGCTCGTGGATGAAGGAGCGAGCCTTGTAGGGGCAGGCCATCATGCAGTAGCGGCAACCGATGCAGATGTGCCTGTCCACCATCACGATGCCGTCCGCCCGCTTGAACGAGGCCCCGGTGGGGCACACGTTGACGCAAGGCGGGTGCTCACAGTGCTGGCACATGAGCGGCAGGTTGGTGACGACACCGCTGGTGTTGTCCTGGACCTTCACCTTACGAATCCAGGTCGCGCGTTGGTTCTGCCACTTGGCCTCGTCGTCGCCGAGGGGCTCCGACTGCAGGTTCAGTCCGTTCTCTTGGTCGCAGGCATCGACACAGGCCGTGCAGCCCTCGGCGCACTTGGCAGTGTCGATGAGCATGCCCCAGCGGTGGCGATCGCTCACCGGATCGGTGCGAGGGGCCGCTTGGACGTCGCCCGGTATGCCGCTCGAGAGCGCTGCGACCACGACGCCCGTGCCACCGGCGGCGCCGGCGACTGCCCCGGCCGCAGCACCGATGAAGCGGCGGCGCTCCTGGTTCACTTGATCGACTTGTCGGCTCATTGTTCTC
>Ga0316585_10000322_pt1 | contig 10772 bp, 8 predicted proteins | sample S_170502SCrBrC_D_FD_204517 | JGI IMG/M metagenome (GOLD analysis project Ga0316585, IMG submission 204517) | Rhizosphere microbial communities from salt marsh grasses in Alabama, United States - S_170502SCrBrC | ecosystem: Host-associated > Plants > Roots > Rhizosphere | place: USA: Alabama...
GCCCTGCTCCATGACGTTGCGCAGCTTCCGCAGGTTATCCCGCTGGATCTGCTTCTGGGCGATGGTCTGGCTGATCTGCCGTTTGACCGTGTCGTCGTCCTCCACTGCCAGGCGTTGCTTTAGCGACTCGATGGCCGGTTCCACCGCCTGCAGGTCCTGGCGCAGGGTCTCATCGGCCATGTAGGCATCCAGGCGCCGGGCGAGGCGAAAGACGCTTTCCATCCAGGTGGTGATGCCCTGGCTCACGTCGGTCATATGATCGCGCATCACGCCGGCCTTGGTCTTGGCAATCGCCTCGTCGATGCGGTCCCGGTATTCGAGCGCTTTTTCCACCCGCTGTTGCAGCGCCTTGTTCTGGATCTCGTCGGCGTTGAACTTTTCGCGGAACATCTCGCCCACGGCCTTGGCGCGAAATTCTGGGTCCTTGACGCTGCTCCACACGAACCCGGCTTCGCCCAGCGCGCCCAAGATCAGCCAGAACCACCACTGGAAAACGCCGAACAGTGCGGGTATCACGCCGACCAGGCTCAACAGCGCCAGGCTCAGCGCCAGGGCAATGATCACCGCGCTTTCCCAGCGGTAGACGGAACGCGTGAGTATGGCCCGCCCGGCCTTTTTTTCTAGCTCGTCCTGGAAGCTGCTTTGTTTCATCGTCTAGAAGTAGGTCGAAAGAACTTTGTACAGGTCCTGGATCGTCTCCGGGTCTCCCTCGCGGACCTGTCCGTCTGTCGGCTCGGCGATCCGTCGCAGCGTCTCCATGTCGGCATCGTCGCCATAGGCGATGCAGAACACCACAACCTGGACGGGGTAGTTCTGTTCCAGGTCTGAGACCAGCCGGCGCAGGCTCGTGCGCGAGTTGTTCTCCATCCCATCGGTCATGACCACGATGGCATTGATCCGCTCCGAGTCGCCCAGATCCTGTAGGCCCTCGTACGCCTCGCTGACCCCATCCAGCAGGGCCGTGTCGCCCCCCGCTACCAGCCCATCCACCGCCATCTCGAGCGCGACCCGATTGGATCCCATCTCGCCCAGGTCGACCCGGGGGTACACGTCCGTGGCAAACTCGATCAGCCCCACTCGCTCGGTGTCCCCCCTGATCTGGTCTAGGAAGCTGCGCAGCGCTGCCTGGGCTTGCTCCAGTTTCTGGCCCTCCATGCTCCCTGATGAGTCGACTACAAGGTAGACGTTGGTGTGGCGCTTGGTGTACCACCAGACGTCGCGCACCACCTTGATCACGTTGGCGTTGGGCACCTGCAAGGTCGTCTTTGGTTCGGCCGCGTCCACGCCGTTGGCTGCCGTCAGCGGCGACTCGGCGCTATCCAGCGAGGTGGCCAGATCGGCTGGGCGGTAGCCGTACTGCAGGACCACCTGCTGCGCTTGCGGCGAGAGCAAATAGTCGCGGAATTCGGCAAAGGTCTGGCGCTGCAGGGAGGTCAAGTCTCCCGTCTCCAGCAGGGCCAGGGGATGGTCTTCCCACAGCGTGCCCTCCACCGGATACAGGGCTACCAAAGCTTCCTGGCCCTGCCGGCGCTGATTATAGTCGACCACCATCTGCTCTTGGACCACGAACGCATCCAGGAATGCCTTTCCTTCCAGCAACGCCTGCTCGATCAATGCAGGCTCGTTGCCCTCGCCGTAAAAGCGGACCGTCTTTTCCAGGGTTGCCACATAATCCAGGGTTTCCTGGGCAGTGACATCTTCAATGGTCAGGCCACGGGTCTTGCCCGCGCCGGCGTAGAACTCGGCCAACGTCGCCAGCAGGCCGCTGGCAGAGCTGGTCGACGGGTGGCTCCAGCGGAAATTGGGGTCAGACTGCGCGCGCCTGAGCAGGTCTTGCCAGCCGATGGCCGTCTCGGGCCAGCCCAGTTCCTGCGCCACGCTTTCCCAGGTGGCGATGACGACCGGGCTGATGGCGTAGCGTACCGTTTCGCCTACCGCGGTAGCATCCGGGCCGGCTTGCTCGCTCCACGCCTGGTCGAGTTGCCCCAACCACACCGTAGAATCGGGCGTCATGGCCTGGAACGACGCACTGCCGTCCAGCACGGCATTCATCATCGCTTCCGGGTCCAGGCTGACTGCTCTTACCGTCAGCGGTTCGCCCTCGGGCGTCTCCAGCCCTTGCGCGTTGAAATTGTCCACCAGCGTTGTAAAGACCGGTTCCTTCTCTGGCGAGTAGGCCACGATCAGCGCCGACTCGGGCTCTGGGGCGACGACCTCATTGCTGCCGCCGTCTATCAAGTTGCCGATGGCCGCAAAGAGCGCGACACAGACACAGATGGTCAAGAATAGCCCGCCAATCAGCACGATCAGCGCCAGTCGCACATTCGCAGATGATGCACGACCTTGAGAACGTCTACTCATTCTTCGTTTCCCTTCATCCTAAGCCCCTGGGGCGCCCAGATGCTCTCGTTTCCATGCTCCGGCTCTATGCACCGGGCAAAGAAACCGGGGCCGGCTGCCAGGGATGATCCGGCCTCTATCGCCCGGCTACGTTCAGATCGAACCATCGCAGCAGCGCCTGCAACACGTCGCGGTCGGGGCTGCGCATGGCCGTAGTGCGCGGAACCACTCCCAGCACGCCCTGATCGGCCCACTGGACAAAGAGGCTGTCCCCCTCTGTCACGACCACTTCGGGATTGGCGGGCCGCAGGCCGTAGGCCAGCGCATCGCGCTGGTTCTCTTCAGCTAGCATGAACCGCTCGAACTCCAGTGCCGCGTTTTTCTCCAGCGCCGAGGTCTCGGGACCCATCCATACGGTGAATGGAAAGTCGAACCAGGTCACGTACTCCGGGTAGACAATGCGCATCGGCTCGGCCCAGCGGGTCTGGAGTCCTTGCATGTTGACGAGCAGGTCGCTTTCCAACAAGAGCCCGGCGTCTCCGGTGGTATAGCCAAAGAGCGCCAGATCGGCCGCGGTATAGGTCCCGCCGGACAGGTCGCTCATGGAACTCATGATCTCGCCCAGCCAGGCCTGGAACCCCGGGTCGGTTACGTCTTCGACGCTGATGTTGGTCTTGCCATAGTACTCGCCCGCGGCGGCTACCATGGCCTGCAAGCCGCTCACACTCTTGCGCGGGCTTGGGATGGCGAGCTTGAAATAGCCCCAGTCGTTCTCGCCGCCAAGCTCACCCCAGCCGCCAGGCGCGATCGCTGCATCGTGGATGGTGTTCCAAGAGATCTCGCCGAACTTGTCTTCCAGCACCCCCGCGCGACTGTCGTATATGCCCCAGGTTAGCAGCGAGGTAGCCAGCGGGCGGGCGCGGTACTCGCCGTCGGTGAGAAAGACGTCCCTTCCCAACCGCTCCTTGTACACGGCGTTGACCAACTCCACCAGGTAGCGGCTGTCCGGGATCCAGGCGGTGGGCAGGGGGTCCATCTCCTCCTGCTCGTAGCGGCCCTTTGCCACCAGGCCGTCCATCGGCGTGACGGTGACGTGGATGGGGTAGCCTTCCAGCGTGTGCTGTTGCTCGTTGAATTTGCGGGCCGCATCTTGCACCCAGTCAGCCACCGGCAGCGCTGCGACGACGTTGACCTCCAGCTTTTCGTCCTCGACGATCGGCTCGATGGGGCTGCTGCCGTCGTTCCACGGTTGGGCCCACAAGAGGCCAACGATGACGATCGCCAGCGCCAGGCCGATGATGACAAAGAATATGATTCGTGTCCGGTTCATAGGCGTTGTCCTTCTCCGTTACAGTTCCCACTCTATTTCACGCCGCCGAGCATGTGGAGAGCGCTGAGGCTGATCAGCGGATTCTGAGCGTTCTCCGCGGGCTCGGCGGCAGGTTGGGCAGCAGGTTCGATACCCCTGCGGGTATGTTACAATCCGAGGCGCGCCTTGCGCTCGGCCAACTGGGCGTCCAGAGTACTCTTTTCCAGCACTTCGTCCATTTGAGAGTCGAGGCTCCCCGCCAGCATCTCGCTGCGGGCCGACGCCTTGTCGAGGCGAGCGCGAATCCCCTCTGCAACCTGCGAGATATCGTCGTCGCCCACCCCCATCAGGTCGTCCAGCGACTTGATGGTCTTGGCGGTCAGCTCCTTCGAGCGTGCCAGTTCGAGGAGTGCCTGTAGCTCCTCGCGCTCCTGCTTGACGGTGGTGAGCTTGGCCTCCAGTTTGAGGCGCGCATCCTTCAGGTTCTGGAACTCGGTTTCCTGGCGGTCGAGCATCTCCTCATAGTTCTCCGCCAACCGGAGGATCGAGTTGAGCTTACTCTGGGCCGCCAGCGCCAGGTCTTCCTTGCCTTCTCGCAGGAAGATGTCAATATTCCGGTCCAGCTCGGCGGCGCGCTGGTCCAGATCCGACTTTTTGCGGCGCAGGGTCTTGAGCTCGCCGCCGACCGTGGCTACGGCGTCCTCGAGATTCTCCAGGTTGTCCTCCACCTCGCGGACGTACTGATCAAAAACGGCCAACGAGTTGGCCTTGAGTGCGGAATCCACCATCGCATGCAAATTGGCTTGAATCAGCGTTTGGACTTTTTTCATTAGGCTTGCCATTGTCTCTCCCTCCTGGATAGTGTTCTGGCGGTTATTAGGCCGCTCGTTGCCAGCGGTACCTGCTAGCAACGAGCTTATTCTACCATGCTATAGGAGATGGAACATGACCCACTGCTGACAACAGACTGACGCCCTGGTCTCTCGTTAAGGGGTTACCAGTTTGTAGCCTCGTCCCCTTACAGTGACGATGTAGCGCGGATTGCGCGGATCTGGCTCGACTTTGGCGCGCAGTCTGCTGAGCAGCTTGTCAATGCGCGCATCGTCCACCTGATCGATATATTCCTCTCCCCACACTGCTTCCACAATTTGATACTTGTCGCAGATCTTGTTCAGCTGCCCGTAGAGCAGAAGCAGGAGACGGTACTCCAGGTCGGTCAGGGTGGGTGCCTGGTGGGCATCGACCCAAACGGTGCCACTCTCCACATCCACGCGCACCCCTTCGTGGCGCCGCCGTCGGGTCAATCGCTGCCGCCGGACAAAACTTTCGAACACCGGCGACAGGAGAAGCTCGCCTCCGGCATGCACCACTCCCTTGAGGCGGAGGGAGTCGAGCGCCCTCTCTTCGACCTCTTCCTCGCCGCCAACCACCGCCATTAGCGCGTCCTGTTGCGCCTCGGTGAGGTCATCCCACAATTTGCGACACTCTCCCTGTACGTTCAGATCGCGATCGAGTTGCTCCCGTACCTGGCGATGGATCAACCAGTCCTGACCGGCGTCACGGATCGGCTCACCGGTGACGTCACCCAGGGCCCGGCAGACGGCGAGAAGCAGGCCCAAGTGCCCGTCGGCATGGTGGCGCAGAAAGGCCCGGTCCTCATCGTCAAAAGTATAGCCCTCCTGATCGGCCACCCAGGCGATGAGCGCGTCCACGTCTGATGCCACGAGCGGGCCCAGGAAGCGTGTGAACGGCTCGAACAGCTCGACAAATTCGTCCACGTCTCGCCCGCGGCGGATGCCGGACAGGCGGCGGTCGCTGGCTGTCACATAGGTCAGTCCCTGGCGGTACTTGTCCTTGAGTGCCCGCAGGTTCAGATACACCCGGCCCTCGATCTGCTCAAACGGTTCGTCAAACTCGTCGAACAAGAGAACCAGTTTCTTGGACGTGCCCTGGCACACCGCTGTCAAGCCTTCACTGAAACTCAGGGAGATCTGAAATGTGCTTGGAGGTGCGACCAACGTCGAGTAGGCCGCCTGCAAGCGGCCCATAAACCTGTCCTGCGAATCGTGTTTGGGCAGCTCTTCCTTCAAGCAGCGCAGGATCACTTCGTAGAATCCCTGCTCCGTAGCCTCTAGCATGAGGTTGAAATCTACGTAGACAAAGATAAAGTCCTCGGCCTGCTCGCCCAGCATCTCTTGCTGCGCATTGTCACTTGCCAAGGTGCGCAGCAGGTGCGATTTGCCGGTGTTGCTCACGCCGACGACAGAGGCACAGTCACCGTCAGTGACCCGTTGCAGGATATAGGAACTGTCCTCGCGGCGAAGAATCGCAGGTAGCATAGTCACCTTTCGATAGGTTGGAATGGCGGTCGTGCTTGTCCCGTTTCGCTATCAGACCATTCTCAACCGGCGCGCCGCGACGGCAAGCATTCCCAGGCCGATGCCCGCGATCAACACCAGACCCCAGCCAATACCGGTGTCGGCGAGCTCTTCATCGGTGATGGGGGTGTCTGTCGCCTTTGGCGTCTGTGTAGGAGCAGCTGTCGGCTCCTCCGTGGCAGCCGTTGTCGGCGTCTCATCCCCGCCCGCTGAGGACACGGATGTGCCGAGGGGGACCAACGTCGGCGTCGGCCTTTGCGTCGGCTCCTCGGTGGGAATTGGCGTGGAAGTTGCCCGCGATGTGGGCTCTAGTACCGGCGTGTCCGTAGCCTGGGCTACATCGCCGTTATCCCCAGGCCGCAAGATGAGGACAATCCCGACCAGAATCAGGCCGACAAAGCAGAATGCGAGAAGGACAATCAGTGGAATGGCGAATCTGCGGTTCGCCAGCATGTCGCGTAGGCCTTGAGACATATTCTTCCTCCTTGATCTTGTGCATGTGCAACTGGCAGGGGCAAGGCTGCCCCGTCTTGCCAGAACGGCGCCAGCCTGGCAGAAACGGACGCACCGGCGCCCGCTCGAGCTGGCTAGCGGATCAACTCCAGATTCACCACCGGGATCGACACAGTCTCACCGTCGTCGATCTGTACCACGGCGACCGGCAGGCGCGCTCCCGATTCTACCACTTGGGGCCGCGGCGGCAGGTCGATGACTTGGCCCACGTCACCCAGGTGTGGAGCCCTCAATGCCCGCACCCGGGCGCCTACCTCCATCGGCAAGATCCCCGTTCCTTCTTCCTCCAAGGGTTCGTGCCCATTGCGCATCGGGATCAGGACCTCCGGCCGTCTGGCGTCCCGGCGCGTGCGAGTGTCCGCGCTCAGCAGTGCCTCGCGCCCCATAGTAGACTGGAGCAATGCGAACACCGGTTGGGACATCGGCAGGGCACCAAATCCCTCCGTTAGCAACACAGGAAACGGCAGAGAGTTCAGATCCTGGCACAGCTCGGCGTCCATTCCCCCGGCGATGATGCCGCGGACTCTGGCTTCTCCTGCCTGTTCGAGCACGTCTCGCTCAAATATCCGGCCTCCGACCACAATCGTGCCATGGCAGCTCACGTCGATGGCTCGGGCGCGCAAAGGTTTCTGGGGATTGTCTACCAGCATCTTGAGCACGCCTTCGGCTTCACCCCCGCTGCCCCACATCGCCTGGATCAACGCTCCCGAAACCGAGACAACCACGCCGCGGTTGGGCATCACGTTCGTGACCTCGCCCCTGAAGTGAGCGCGCAGCTCAAAGGTAGTGGTCGCCGATTCGATCAGAATCAGCCCATCCCGGATCTCGATTACCTCGCCGTCCACCGGCGATCGGCATCCCCTTCGGATCTGGCCCAGCGGTCCCCTGGGCGACGCGAGAAGCTCATTGGCCTGAACCATATCGCCGACCGACTTGCGCACATACTTGGCTACTCGTGCCCGCGGTATGCCAAGAATCCGGCATACGTCCAGCACCCGGATCTCCCCGGGAAGCTGGCAGCGGGCTACGACGTCAGCCGGGCCCACCATCTCGCCCGGGCTGACCAACACCTGTCCGGGCGCCGGCAAAAGGCGCTCGCGCCGGACGGTCGTGAGGGCCGTTATCCGGGATGACACTGGATAGTACATTCGCCTCTCTCCAGACTAGGATCCCATGTCCCACAGCCAGCGCTGCATCTTTTCCCGCTGCTGCTCGGGATCCTCGGCAATCGGCAATGGGCGCCCTCGGGCATCGATGATGATGCCCAGAACTCCGCCCTCCACCTTGGTGGTTCCCGCTTGCCCGCGGGTGCCGAGCCCGACGTCAAAGCGACGGGTTGGTCGCAGCTCCAGGTCAGCGGTCTGGCCCGTCGCCAGAGGGATCACCTCCAGCGAACCGTAGGCTACCTCCACTTCAAGGGAGCGGCCGTCGTCGTAATCGATCTTGAATGTGAGCGCCGTTTCGCCCTCTCGCGCCGAACCCACCGGCGCGACCACGGTGCCTATGTTGTGCAGCGCGTCCCGTTGGGTGACCTGTGCTGCCGCCAATGGGTTCAGCATGGCCACGGCGGCCAGTGGGGCCACGAGCCGGGCTTTGTCCAACACCAACCCGGTGACACCGACCGGTTGGAGTGCGTCGAGCAGTATGAGGGCGGCCTGTCCGCACGTTGGCGCGTTTGCTATGACTCCTCCTCCGCCGACGATGAGGTGGAATTTGGGCAAGAGATCGGCGTACAAACGCGATGTCCCATCGGGCCAGCGTGGCATCATCTCTTTCAAGAGCAGGCGCAGGATCTCGCGCGCCACGGCCTGCTCCAGGAGCAGTTCCTCGCGGGTCTGGGGCAGGGTTCGATAGTGTATAGACTTGTTGCGCAGAATGTTACGGATCTCGGCGGGCTCCATCTCGAACGGCAGCCAGCGCGATATAGACTCTGGAGGCACCTCGTCGAGCAGGCGCGCCGCGTTGTAGCTGAGGCCCAGGTCGCTGCGAATGGCGAGGTCCAGGTGGTTCTCTACCATCGATGCCATGGTGGAGGTGCTTCCCCCCACGTCGACGCCTAGCACATTGATCCCGTCCAGCTGCGACAGGTACTGCATGCTGTAGGCATGGGCCTTGGCTGTGGGCAGCACCGCTACCGAACTCCAAGATGCCAGCGTGCCAAAGCCGGGCAGGCGCCCCATCTTGCGCTGGCGGTATAGCTCCTCGAGCTCGATCTGCAAAGGACCGGGGTTCTCCAGTTCCAGGCTTGGGCGCACATTGTCGATGGAGCGCAGCTCTGCTTCGGCGCCCACGATGTCCGCCACCTCGGAGCGAAGATCGGCATTGCCGGCGTAGACGATCGGGGGCCTGTCGCCTTGCGGCATCGTGAAACTGCCGATGGACATCGCTTCGGCTGCCTGCAACACGGGCCGGCTTGCCCCTCCATCGATGCCGCCCACGATGACTACGGCGTCGGGTACTAGCTTTAGGAACAGCTCTACCTGCCCTTGGATGTCGTCGTTGGTGCTGCCTGTGCTCTCGTCCCTATGCCCCAGTGACACAAGCCCTTCGATCGTAGCATAGGTGTTGGTGATTGCCCGCCGGGCGCTATCCAGGCTGATGTCGCGCATGACACCTGCCAGCAATAGGCGCAGGGGAGGGCTGGCGCTGGTGATGACCACTACGGCATCTACTCCGCCAGTCTGCTGCTGGGGAGTGATAATCTGCCCTTGCCGGTTCATCAGGGGCAGGTCGGTGATCTCTGAAATCTGTGCAATGGCCTGGCGCACCGAAGCCATCAGATCGTTCCAGGGGGGCTCGACGGTGCTGGGGGCCTCTGTGCGGGCCACGAGGCGATAGTCGGCGTTTACCCGGTCGATCAGCAGGGCCTGCGTGACGGTACTCCCGCAGTCCAGGGCGAGGATGGATTCGACGGACAAGTAGTCTAGAGTCATCCCTTAGCCTCCCAGTAACCCTCGCGCGCTGTCAACCAGAAACTGCACTCTGCCTGCCAGGAAGGACAGCCGTGACATAAAGGTCGTCGCCAGGATGGCAGCAAAGGCGATCAGAATAAACCAGCGCCCCACTCCTCCCCAAACCCTGACCAGGCCGGCGCGGAGTTTGGCGACTGGCCCTTCTTCTCCAGAGTGGAAGTGAAAGTGAATCAGAACGCCGGTGGTGCCGATCAGCACTATGATTCCGCTAATCACGCCCAGAGCGCCCCCGTAGCGGGTGACATAATGACTCACATTCGCCGTGGCATCTGCCTGGGGCAAGAGGGTACCCATGATCGCGCCGCCGATGGCCAGCGCCGCTCCTACCCCGAGCAAAAAGGCCACACTCAGGTTCCCCAGCCACGACAGCGATTTGACGGGCTTTGCCAATAGGAACAATCCCAAGAGCAGCGAGATGCCCAGGAACACAACCCGCGGCCAATTTGCTGCGCTCAGTGCCTCGACCAGGGGCATCAGGAGCTTGCCACTGATGACGGCATGAAAGGCCACTACGGTGGCATATCCCACAGCGGCGCCCACAAAGAGATGCTCGGTGAAGCGATAAAGGACATTGTCTCCGAGCAAGTAGCTGAACACAAAGAGGGTGAGGATGGCGGCTACCAGTGTGCCTGCCAGGTCGAGTAGACTTGTATCCATCAGCGTTCCCTCCTGGTTCCGCGCCGTGAGAAGTAGACGACATTCCCGGCGAGAAGCACCAGTACAAACAGAACCTGGCCTGCCAACTGCGAATCGAGGCGGGCGGCCGAGCTGTTCGTGGGGCTGCCCTGGTCGCTGGCAAGTGCCTCGTACGTGACCCCATCTGGCACGCCGCCGACGAGGCCGATCAACTGCCTTGGCTCGGTCTCGTAGTAGGGACGGGCGTAGGGGATGATGGCGGCGCTCGTCCCGGCTCCCAGCGGGATGTCATACGGGGTACCTGCCTGCTCAATCCACCAGCGCAGGGTATCCTGGGTCGCTGCCAGTTCGACGATCAAGGAGAAGGACTGTGTTGAATCCAGCCCCTGCATCGCCGGCAGGTCGTTCAACGGCGTCCCATAAAAGTCCTGGGGCGCAGCCGTCTGCAGGGAGAGTCCCAACAGCCGGACTGCTGCTGCCTCACCGGGAAGGTAACCCAGGTTCGCATAGCGCTCGCCGTAGCTCTCCGCATAGCCGGGTCGATCTGCGGCCAGTTCGTCGAGCAGCGTCTGGGCGGTGGCTGGCCCTGCTGGCAACAGGCTGAGGACGATGACCCTGGCTTCC
>Ga0316585_10000323_pt1 | contig 10755 bp, 7 predicted proteins | sample S_170502SCrBrC_D_FD_204517 | JGI IMG/M metagenome (GOLD analysis project Ga0316585, IMG submission 204517) | Rhizosphere microbial communities from salt marsh grasses in Alabama, United States - S_170502SCrBrC | ecosystem: Host-associated > Plants > Roots > Rhizosphere | place: USA: Alabama...
TTTTTGACAAATACCTGGAGCAGACGTTGAAAAACTACTTTGCTTACAAAAGCCGGGTGGATGAGCAATTCAAACAATGGTTGGATTTTGGAACGGATTTTTCGGCAATAGCCCAAAAATCCCTGACAGGGATATCGCCCTTTACGACCGTCTTTAAAAAGAGCCGCGACACGGAAGACAAGGAAAAAGAGTAGGAAACCTAGCACGAGTCGATGCAATGAATTTAAGGGCACCAGCAAAAAATTACACCGCATCTCGCTTGCCTCTTGTTCCGTTTGCCGCGTTACATCCCCCGACACGTATCTCTATATGCGCCGCTGGATGTGCCTTGCAGACGAGCCAAAATTCGCCGCAATATCGTGGAATGATTTCTTACCGTGACACTAAACCAATTTTCCATACCCCAGAATTTGACTTATTTTTTCCATATCGATGTGGCGTTTAAAGTGATCTGCCAATAGTTCATACGCCTTATCTTTGGCCTCATAGCCGTACGTTGACGGGATATTGATATGCCCCAGTCCGATTAATTGCAGCCACTGCCTGGCAATACTCGGATTATCAAACAATCCGTGAATGTACGTGCCGGCTATTTTGGAATTCAAGGTGATGCAGCCATCTTCTCTACGGCAAATACAACCATTCTGCTCAAAAACATCAAACAAGGCAGAACCGCCCAGGCGATCGGTTTGGCCCATGTGAATTTCGTAGCCCAGCCCCTGGTTTGCACCCCATGAAAATCGCGTTAACGTCGTTGTTTTGGGCGCTTTTAAAATCGTCTCAACCGGCAATAAATCGAGTCCGTTTGACGACCCCGGATTACCTTCCAACCCCTCTGGATCGTGCACTCGGCGACCCAACATTTGGTACCCACCACAGATCCCCCATACATACCCGCCCTGTTTCACATAGGCGTGAAGCTGGTCTCGCCATCCTTTTTGGTTCAGCCACTCAAGGTCGGATCGCGTGCTTTTCGAACCGGGTAGAATGACGGCGTCGAAAACTGACAGTTCCTGAACCTGTTCCAGAAAATAGACGTTGAGGTGTTTTAAGGTTTTCAGGGTTTCAAAATCGGTAAAATTTGAAATATGGGGTAGCCGAATGACGGCGACCGCCGGCGGTTTGATATTTTCAGGTGTAGCCGGTTTGGGTGCTTCTATTGTCACCGAATCTTCAGATTCGATGGCAAAATGGTCATACCATGGCATCACACCGAATACGGGCTTGCCGGTCTTGGTCTCGATCCATTTCACCCCGTCGTCAAAAAGACGGATATCCCCCCGGAAACGATTGATGACGAATCCGGTGATGAGATCGCGTTGTTTCGGTGAGAGACATTCCAGCGTCCCGACAATTTGAGCAAACACACCTCCCTTGTGAATATCGGCTACGAGAATTACCGGGGCCTCGACGTATTCCGCCATTCGAAAATTGACGATATCGTTCTCCATCAAATTCATTTCGGCACAAGATCCGGCGCCTTCCATCACAACGAGCTCATACTTGGACCGTAAACGATCCAGTGCGTTGCATGCTTCGGAAAATAATCGGTTCTTTTTCCGGTGATACGCGCCGGCCATGCTGTCAGCAAAGACCTCACCCAGCAAAACGACTTGTGAACCGATCTCACTGGTCGGTTTCAACAAAATGGGGTTCATATCCACATGCGGTGCAATCCGGGCGGACTCGGCTTGAGCAATTTGGGCACGACCCATTTCAAGCCCCTCGGGCGTTACTCCTGAATTGTTCGACATGTTTTGCGCTTTGAAAGGCGACACCCGCAACCCGTTGTTTGCATAAATGCGGCACAGTGCGGTGGCGACGATACTTTTACCCACATCAGATCCGGTACCGAAAACCGCAACACAATCACCGTATCTCTCCGAACCGGCGCCTATTTCCAATGCTGTTTCTCCATTTGCTTTGGGGATATCTCTTGGTTTCCTTATAAAACTTCCGCAAAAGGATCAATATTTAAACGCTTGGAGCAGGGTATCCGCTGGAACGACGACCCGGTCGTTCCCCTGAAAGCGCCACGCTGGTGTACGGCGGCACCGAACACCTCACCCGGCGGAAAGTGGCGGTCCGTCCCTGGTTTGCGGTGTGACCTATCAACACCCTTCAACCCGTTCCGCTGATTTGCCAAACAATTGGTTGAGCCTTATCATCAAAAATAAATGGTTGAAGGTTGAATAAGGCAGGCAAACTTAAGGGGTTTAGATATTCATTCAGGCATGTGATGTTGTTTATTCAAAGTGGGGGCGGATCCGATTCAGAGATTCCCGGGGTATTACACGTCAATGAAGCCGGTCACTCCGGCCGCAGTGCAGGGGTTCTTCGGGACCTTTTCCGAGGCCGGTCGCTGTGTGCCAGCAGGAAGGCAGCGATTTTTGCATAGTAATTCTCGAGGATTTTGCGCGAACGAAAAAGCCCCATGTGCCCGCCATCGCACAGGAGAGTTAACTTGTGCTCCGGCGGAACGGATGTGATCATCTCCATGTGCCCGGTTGCTTGAAGCGGCGGGGCGATGCTGTCTTGTGTTCCTCCCAGTGCCCAGATAGGAACCGTACCCGGAAAATCAGCGATTCCGATCCGGCGGTTGCCGATTTCGAGTGTCCCGCGCACCAGGTCGTTATGAATGAATATTTTTTTGAAGGTATCCCTGATGAAACCGGCGGGAAAGTGTTGGACGCTGTTGTACCATTGATAAAAGGCTTTCTGTCTTTCTGCTCCCCGGTGGTTGCCCGTTTTTAGGTCGATCAACAGGTTTTTTAGGTTCCGGTAATGCAGATCAAAGCCCATCAGATAAAAACCCAAGACCTGAAGTCGACCGTCGTAAGCGGTTCGGCCAGCGCCGGGGCGGTTGTCTTCGATTCGCAGGCCGAAAAGGGCCAGTAGTCGATCGATGTAGGCTTCGCCGACCGTACGCGCAAAATCGGTTAAAATACCGCTCTCGGCCTCGGTGTGCATTGGGGAGCCCGCCGAACCGAACGTCTTCGCGAGGCCTGGGTTCAGAATCAACGTCGCCATCAGCAGCGGGCCCGGTTGGCAAATGGCGATCAAGTGCGGCGGCCGTCCGGTCTTTTTTTTCAGGTATTTCAAAACGGCCGTGTACTGATCGACCTGGCCTTCGAAGTCTTCACGGTGCCGCTGCCCGTTGACATAAAGCGGGATATCTTCGGCGCACTTCTGTTCCACCACGACCATGCGTGTCAGGCCTTTGTCCTTCAAAAAAAGAGCCACCCTCTCGGCAATATTGGAGTGGTGACCGGCACGTGGGGCGAAGATGACGGTGTCGTTTTGAATGTGGTGGCGGGTTTCGGTCGAGATGTCGATAACTTTTAAGCTCGGCAGATCCAGCAAGACGCGGGCCTGATCGTGATCGATCGTCCAATCCTGACAAGTTGATGTGTCGGTGAACAGTTTCAGGAACTCCAATTCGCCGGAACGTTCCTGGCGGAATCGGTCAAAGCCGGCCAGGGCCGTTTTTTTCAGGCCTTCGACAAGAGGTTGCATTCCGGACTGACCCAGGTTTAAAAAGGTCTGAAACGGACCAGTGCTCCAGAGCGGAGAGAGTTGACTTAAACGCCGCGTCAGATTGTAAAAGAAGTTGCGGTTGTTTTGCCAGCAGTCGATGCCAGTGGAAATCGATCGCCTGAAGGCCTCCGAACAACTCAGGCTTGTCTGCAACGGCACTTTCAGGGTTTCAAGGTTATTGAGGACATGCGGAAACAGGGACATAACGGAATTCGGCATATCGATTCTCGCTCCCGGTAACAGTCATTTTGTCTGAACGAACGTTTCGAGCGTATGAGAAAAGCAAGAAAAATGCCATTTCCGGTGCTGGTGCCTTGCATGGTTTTAGTTGCTTGAAATTATTATATTTTTAATTTTTCAAGGTGATGTTCGGCGGGATCTGAAAATTTTAAAATGTTGCAATGCGTCAAAATAATGTTGCCATACAGCTTAAGGCTGATGTTTTTTGACACTTGCCAAGGGTCAGAGGCGTGATTCTGAAGCTAGCCTTACTCGGAAAGGGCGACCGTAAATCTTTGAATTGATGGGAAACAGAAAGGAGGAAAGTGCATGATAGGATTATCAATTGACAAACTGAGCGTGGGACAGAGTGCCCGTTTTTCAAAGACAATCACCGAGACGGATATTTACCTTTATGCCGGCATTTCAGGAGATTTCAACCCGGCCCACGTGAATGAGCAGTATGCCGCCAAGACTTTTTTCAAAACCCGCATCGCCCACGGGATGCTGACGGCCAGTTTCATATCCACCCTCATCGGGACGATTCTCCCCGGGCCGGGATCGATATACATGCGTCAGGAGCTCAATTTCCTGGCGCCGGTCAAAATCGGCGATACGGTGACCGCCATTGCCGAAGTGGTGGAGATCATCGCCGACAAAAAGCGGGTGCGGCTCAAGACCTGGTGCATCAATCAGGAAGGAACCACAGTCCTCGACGGTGAAGCCCTGGTCAGTCCGCCGAGGCCGGCTAAATAATATATCCATCCATAAACGGCATCTTTCAACCCGGTCCGGCGTTATCGCGCTTTGCTATCCTTGTCGCAGCCCTGCTACGCCTGAGGATCCAAATCGGTCAAGTGCTACAGGGATGGAGAATCAATATGGCATATCAGCGAACTTGCGGCCAAAGGCCAGGTCACCACATTATTGAAGATAAGAATGGCGTTGGGCATAGAGCCGGTTCTTTTGTGTGTTGCCAGGGCCTTTAAACGTAGAGCCCTCGCCTTCAAATTAGCCCTTGACACAGGTCGCAATCTTATCGTAGTCGGTTAGTTACAGGTGCCCGAAAGGGCTTAATAGGGAATCCCGTGTAAGTCGGGAGCGGTCCCGCCGCTGTGACCCTTTCTGCGGATTTCAGTTGAGCCAGCTAGATCGGTGAGGCCAGTTTTGTAACTGTTAAAGAATGGTTAATAACTGCCCGAACAGACCCAACCGACTTAACTGACCTACGAACCGAAGAAAACCCGTTCAGCCTTGTGTGCCACTGTTTCATCGGAGTGGAATGGGAAGGCCGCTGGACTGGGTGGGGAAGCCAGAAGACCTGCCTGAGCCATAAGCTGTGCAGCTACGGAGCATGGAATCGCGCAGCGATGCTGTAGGGTCAAGAAAGCTGGGTGCAGCCCTTCAAACCATTAGCGTTTGAAGGGCTTTTTTTATCTCCTGATACCGGCAGGAGATTTTCAGAGAGGGATGGGGGAGGATCGGCAGGAGGTCCAATGTCGCGTTCTCGTTGCAGAGGATTGATGTCCCCATGATCGCTAAATCATAAATCAGATGAAATCGTTTTGGGTCATAACGATACAGCATCGTTCCCAAAAGGGATCAACGGGGCGGTCTTTAATTGAAAAATGATGAGGGGTGAAGGATCGAGTTGAGAGAGAACGCCTCTTCACAAGCACGGCAAAGGAGGGGATTGATTTGAAAAAAGGCGCCATCATTTGCATTGACGGCAAACCACCGGACAATTGGACGAAAAACAATGAGGTTGCTTTTCGAAACCAGCTGACCAAATATGATGCGGTTCGTTTTATAACACCGCAGATTGACGCCGGCCTGCTGAATGGCATCTGGTTTAATATGCTTGCCAGAGGTATCACCGACCTTGTCGTCGCCATTGCGACGTTCAGTGAAACCGGCCAGTTGAAGCTAAGCGGGAAAGGCTGCAGATTGCCGATGATAGGGATGAGCTGAGCAGATGCCTTCAGCACGAAAAACCCGAGGGTGTCGGTAACAAAGACGATATGCAGATCTTGCTTGATTCTCGTTTTTATTCGTCCTATAGGTTCACAACAGTTCAGGTGCTCTGGTGCTTACGGTTGCAGGTCGTCACATTAGCGACCGGGGCAATAGCTTAAACACCGAGCTCAACAGGGAACCTCGTGAAAATCGGGGACGGGCCCGCTGCTGTGACCCTCCCCTTCCACTTTTTAAATGTGAAGGGAACTTTCTCGGCCTCGCAACGCCACTGTGCTCAATTTAAGGTATGGGAAGGCTGCTGAGAAGGAAGGGAAGTCAGAAGACCTGCCTGAGCGATCAAGTCAATCTCCGTGGACCGAGAATTGTTTGACGTTATTCAGGTACATCACTGAATCCCGGATCGATTCAATTTCGGTCCGGGATTTTTATATTTGAAACCTCTTTAGTGAACCACTGTCGGAAGTCAAATGATACCACCATCTGTGAAGACAATCAGTTTTTGGCTCGTGATTGTTCTTTTCGCGCTGTTTCAACTCTCTCAAGCTGACGCTAAAGCGGTTGTCGATCAGATGGGGCGCAGGATGACCGTACCCGATGCTCCCGAGCGGATTGTGGCGCTGGCCCCCAGCATTACCGAAATCATCTTCGCGCTGGGCCGGCAGGATCGCTTGAAAGGGGTGACGACCTACAGTAATTACCCGCCTGAAGCGTTGATCCTTCCCAAAGTGGGAACATATATCCGCCTTGATCTGGAACGCATCGTGGCGCTTAATCCGGATCTCTGCATCGCTACCAAGGACGGCAATCCCAAATCGGCGGCCGACAGACTGACCGAGCTGAACATTCCGGTCTACGCCGTGAATCCGCGCGACATAGAGACCGTCGCGCAAGCGGTGATCGAGATCGGCGGTCTGTTGAATGCCGAAGAGAAAGCCCGCGATTTGGCAGAGCAGATGCACGCCCGGGTTCAACGGGTCAAAACCCAGGTAGCGAAAACTGATCAACGACCGCGTGTATTTTTTCAAATCGGTGTATCACCAATCGTATCTATCGGAACGGACACGTTTATCAACGAGCTCATCGTTTTAGCCGGCGGAGAGAATATCGCCGCCGGCAGCACCGCCTATCCACGTTTCAGCCGCGAACAGGTTCTGGCGCTGGCCCCCGAAGTAATCATCATCAGCTCGATGACCAGAGGGGCCTCATTCGAACACATCAAAGCAGAATGGCAAAGCTGGCCGAAAATACCGGCGGTCCAAAATCATCGCATCGACATCGTCGATTCGGATTTGTTTGATCGTCCCTCTCCACGCCTGGTGGAGGCGCTCGAGTTGCTCGTTAAACTCATTCATCCGGAACTTTTTGGAAATCCTTAGTGATGGCGGCCCAGACTTCCGTGACCAAAAGACTCTTGCTGGTGATCGTGTTGCTAACTGGTATCCTGGCGGCTGCTGTACTTGTCGCTCTTTCCAGCGGTTCGTCCCGTGAGGGTATGGGGGCTTCCCTGGCCATTATTTTCGGCCAGGAAGATGCAAACACCACATTGGAAACGATTATCTGGCATCTCCGGTTTCCGAGGGTCCTACTGGCGGTCCTGGTGGGCGCCACGCTTTCCCTGGGTGGACTGGTCTTCCAGGCGCTTCTCCGAAACCCTTTGGCGGAGCCCTACATTCTGGGCATATCGGGCGGATCGGCCATCGGCGCCATTATCGGCATCATGTTGGGATTGTCCCGGTTCCCCGGCGTCACCTTCTGTGCTTTTATAGGAAGCCTTGCGACCCTGGCCCTGATCCTGGTCATGTCTTCCGGGACAACGATATTGAAGAAAGACGCGCTGTTGCTCTCCGGGGTCATGGTGAACGCCTTTTGCTCGGCCGTGATCATGTTCCTGGTGTCGCTGACCCAGGACGCGCGGTTGCAGAACATCATTTTCTGGTTGATGGGCGACCTTTCTTCGGCTGACAGTCTGACGACGGGAATACTGGCGCTCATCCTCATACCATGCTTTCTGGTGCTATTTTTCTTTTCACACGCCATGAATCTTCTTCTGGTCGGCAAAGAAACGGCGCAGACGATGGGGCTGCCCGTCAAGACGGTTACGGTTGTCCTTTTGGTCCTTACATCGTTGATGGTGAGCGCGACCGTCAGCTACAGCGGCCTTCTGGGATTTGTCGGACTGGTCATGCCGCATTTGCTGCGACTGATATGGGGACCCGATCATCGCGTATTGGTGCCGGCCTGCATCCTGGGCGGCGGCGCCTACCTTGTCGTCTGTGACCTGCTGGCCCGCACCCTGCCGCAACAGGGCGAAATGCCGGCCGGCGTCATCACGGCGCTGATCGGCGCGCCCGTGTTCATTTTTCTTCTGAAAAAATCGAGACGATGAAGACGGTAATTGCGATCAATAATCTGAGTCATGCCTTCGGAAACCATGCGGTTTTGAAAAACCTGTCTTTTTCGATTACCGGCGGTGATTTTTTCGTTATCATCGGTCCGAATGGTTCGGGAAAGACGACGCTGATGAAACTCATGGCCGGGGTTTTGAAAACCGGTACCGACCGGATCCGGATCTTCGAGAGGGATATTCGAAACTTTTCATACAAGTCTCTGGCACGCAGAATCGCCTATGTTCCCCAGCGGCTCGAGGTCGGATTTCCGTTTACCGTGGAAGAGGCCGTTCTGATGGGGCGCGCTCCCCACCAGAATGTGTTGGGCATTCCGCAGGACAGAGACATCGAAACAACGCGGCAGGCGATGGCGATTACCGAGGTGGCCCACCTGGCCGATCGAAAGCTGGACCAGCTCAGCGGCGGAGAGCAGCAGCGCGTTTTCATTGCCCGGGCGCTGTGCCAGGAACCGGAAATCATCTTACTGGACGAACCCACCGCTTCACTCGATATTTCCCATCAGATAAGGGTGATGGACCTGATGGAGAAATTGAAAATCGAAAAAAAGGTCACGGTGGTCATGGTGTCGCACGACGTCAATCTTGCCGCGATGTACGGCGACAGGCTTCTTCTGCTGAGGAGCGGCGAAATTGCCAGCCTCGGGCTGCCCCATGAGGTTCTGACGTTTCGAAATCTCGAGGCGACTTATGGGTGTAAGGTTTTGGTGGATGAAAGCCCCCTCGGCAAATCGCCAAGGGTGACCCCCGTGCCCAAAAAGTTTTTGGTTTAGAGCCGCTGCTATCGTGTCTGACAGATAAATTATTTTCTGAATCCGATTTAATTTCTTGACAACAAGGCATTTACAATTTTAGAAGGAACCAAAGGTGCGTAAGCTTAATAGGGAATCCCGTTAAATTCGGGAGCGGTCCCGCCGCTGTAGCCGGGGACGACCTCTGCAACCTGCCACTGTTTGGTAAAAAAGCCAGATGGGAAGGCGCAGACAGTAGATTGATCCGGAAGCCAGAAAACCTGCCTTAACCGGGGTGTCGTCGTCCTGCGGGCAACGGGGTCTGCGACAACACAAAATAACAAGGGTGAAGGAAACTGGGTGCAACCCTTCAAGCCATTTCGCTTGAAGGGTTTTTTATTGTGCACCTGCGGTCGACAGAAATGAAAGGGGGAGAGAGATGAACAAGTATCGAGGTCGTATTAAATGGGTCCTTATTCTCGTTTGTTGTGCAGTTGCCGGCATGTCGCCAAGTGATTCTTCCGCAGCTCTCACCCCCATCGATCCTTTTCAGGCCGAGGCCTTGCCGGACCCGAATCCGCCTGTATTCACGTTTCAGAGCTCTATCGCTTACTACAACAATTCCATCATTTATGCCGGCAGTGACGGGAAAATTTATGCGTACGATGTCGCTTCCAAATCATCCGTCCCGGTCAGCGATACGAGTTCGTTAGGCAGCTCCTTCGCGGCTGTTACGGCTTTTATGGTTAGCTCCGATGACTATCTTTATTTTACAGACAACGGTGTAACCTCAAATATCTATCGCTTAAAGTTAACCGACCCATGGCCGGTCTCCGCTGAGCAAACACAAACACTCGATACCGGTATTACCAGCTCTATTTTTGCCTTTGCTGAAAACCCCTGGACCAACACCGTCTGGCTTTGTTCTGGGGATTTTTTTGTCAACACCGATAACTTTTATCTTTATGAAGTGGATACCGCCTTTACTAAGGTGACAGAAAGATCATCGTTTGAGAAACCCAATGCGAAGCCCGATGGCAGCGGAAACGGCCCCATTATCTTTAGCGGCCCGGATACGGTTCTGTACGGGGAAGCAACTTTCAGTGGACCCGGTTATTTTCACCTGGTGAATTCCAGCACGGGAGACGTCCAAGCAAATTACCTGACTTTCGACGGCGGCCTGGGCGATGCCACCTACGGGTACAACAAAAGAATATATGCTACCTCCGGGGGCGGAAAAACGGTTTTCGAACTCCGGGGTAGCGCTGACCCTCTTCTCGTCGGTGCCACGGATAATGAGGCCCGGGGCATTACTTTCGGTGAGGGCAATTTCTACCTAAGCGAGATGATACCGTTTTCAGGTGGAGCTGACGCCGGCAAGAGCAGTTTAAACAAGGGTTGGGATCCCAATGCTATCAACGAGATCAATCCGGTCGATCCGTTTCGCGCGCGGGCCTTGCCGGACCCGAATCCGCCTGTATTCACGTTTCAGAGCTCTATCGCTTACTACAACAATTCCATCATTTATGCCGGCAGTGACGGGAAAATTTATGCGTACGATGTCGCTTCCAAATCATCCGTCCCGGTCAGCGATACGAGTTCGTTAGGCAGCTCCTTCGCGGCTGTTACGGCTTTTATGGTTAGCTCCGATGACTATCTTTATTTTACAGACAACGGTGTAACCTCAAATATCTATCGCTTAAAGTTAACCGACCCATGGCCGGTCTCCGCTGAGCAAACACAAACACTCGATACCGGTATTACCAGCTCTATTTTTGCCTTTGCTGAAAACCCCTGGACCAACACCGTCTGGCTTTGTTCTGGGGATTTTTTTGTCAACACCGATAACTTTTATCTTTATGAAGTGGATACCGCCTTTACTAAGGT
>Ga0316585_10000327_pt1 | contig 10723 bp, 12 predicted proteins | sample S_170502SCrBrC_D_FD_204517 | JGI IMG/M metagenome (GOLD analysis project Ga0316585, IMG submission 204517) | Rhizosphere microbial communities from salt marsh grasses in Alabama, United States - S_170502SCrBrC | ecosystem: Host-associated > Plants > Roots > Rhizosphere | place: USA: Alabama...
ACCCTACGTGGTCGAGCTATCGGGCGGCCTTGATCATCGTTTCGGCCGGGCTCGCCGCGACCAAGCGCGGACTTAGCGTCCGCGTGCCCCAGGATGCCGACTAAAGTCGGCGATCCCAGTGCCTGCCGGCTCGCCGTCGAAGACGATTCTGTGGGGACACCTCAGGGTCTGTCCTGAATTTTCGGTCTCAGACGGGCAGGTGCCCGACCTTTACCCAGATGATGGTCGGCTCGTCGACGAAGGGGTAGTGCCGGCTCAGGTGCGGCGCCCGAGTCCAGGTGCCGGCGGGGTAGTTGCCGTGCTCGTCCCTGAACTCCCCCGACAGCACCAGGATCTCCTCGCCGCCGACGTGGGTGTGCGGCTGGAAGCGCTCGCCAGCCGGCCATTTGACCAGCGCCGTGTGCTCGCCGCCGTAATCGTGCAGCGGCATGACCTTCAACCCGCCTTGCCCGGGCAGCCATGCTGCCTTGTGGGTCTCGATGCGCACGGTTGCGGTGTCGTTGGGATCGAATTGGTCCAGCTTGACGAACAGGACGCAGCCCTCGCGGCTGAACGGTGAATGCCGGGAGCCCGGCGGATTGCGGATGTAGGTGCCGGGCCCGTAGTCGCCGTGCTCGTCGGAGAACACCCCCTCGAGCACGAGGATCTCCTCGCCCAGCGGATGCGTGTGCTCCGGGAAGTACGAGTCGGCGCCGAAGCGGACGATGCTGGTGGTGTGTCCGCTCTCCGCGGCTTCGCGCTCCAGCGGCTTGCGCCAGACGGTCTCGCTCGGGCTGGGCGTCCAATCCTGTCGGGCGGTCTCGACGACGACCCGTTTGGCGAAGTCCATGTTCAGCGGCGCGTCGTCGTGCCGCGGGGTTGGCTGGTTTCCGTTGGGCCGGAGCGGGTCCGGCCGCGGCGCGGTCGAGCTGATGGCGGTCTGCATGAAGAGGCTCCAAGGTCGTTGCGGGGGCGTGCGCGCCCCCGGTCTGTTGGTGAGGCACGGCCTGCCATCAGGTCGTCGTCGATGTCCACGACGGTGCTCGTGACGCAGCTGCCAGCGGATAGCACAGAGTCAATGGCCGCGGCGGTATTTTCCGGCTGGCCGATACGGCAAGTGGTTCGAAGTCGTGGACGATCTGCATCCTGTCGCGCACTTCGCCAGGGTCAGTGATGGCCTCGTCGATGGGTGTGTCCAATACGGCGAGCTGACGCTTAGGAACTGTGCAAGAACAAGTGAAACGCGGTAGGGGTGGGGTGGATGAGCGCCGCGAATCCACCGGCGCTATGGTGGATTCGCTGCGCTCATCCACCCTACGAATGTTCACCGACGAATGTTCACGTTGTTTTTGACTGCTTACTTGAGGATGGGGTCGGCGACCGCCGTTACCACGCGCGTGCGGGGGCACACGGGTCCGGCGCCATCGGATGCAGCAAGGATCGGAGATTGGGAGCTGGCCAAGTGCTTGCCCCCGGCAACGCCGAATCCACCGCCCGGCCAGCGCCCGTCACCCGGTATCCAGCGCCAGCCAGTCCCGGAGAACGACGCTCATCTCGCGAAGCTCGGAGCCGGACAAGCGACCCAGGAGGTCTCCGATACGATGGGCCGGCAGCGTCGTGATTCGATAGGGGAGGATTTCCGATGCCGTTGCCAGGCCGGATTCGCCGGGCATCACCTGTACCCTGAGGGGGCCGCCCGCGAGGGTGCTGGTGATCGGGCACAGGGTGACATTCTCGCTGCCGGCATAGCCGCTGGACCTGGCGACCACCCCCGGGCGTGGCTTGTCCTTGAAAAATAGGGCGGTCACGACATCACCACGTTGCAGGTGCTTCACGACTTGCCTCCGAACGGGTCAGTCTCCGGCTCCTCGTAGAATCCGTCGAGATCGGGGTCTGCTTTGTCGATCTCGGCGAGTCGCGCCAATTCCCTCTCGACCTGGTCGTCGCGGGCTGAGGCGCTTTGCTGCTCGAAGAAGGCTCGGAGGGCCTCGATGATGACCTCCGTGTTGCTCTTGTTTCCCGATCTCGCATACTGCCGTATCTGTTCCCGAAGCTCCGTTGGCAGTCGGATCGTGGTGGTTGGGGTGCTCATGATGGCGAGTCTGTCGCGCAGGTTGTGCTACATAGCGTAGCACGGCATGGGGCGAAGCGCGGGAGGGTGCGCTTGCCGGGCAGGAGCCCGGACACCGGAACCGCTTGGACTCGCGGTGGATCAGGTGGAGCTGGTCTGCTGCTGTTCGGACGATGGCTCGTTTGGCCGGCTGCCGTCGTCGGCATCGGTGTCGTCCTTGACTACCGCCAGCGCCGCGGCCATGGCCGCCGCCGTCTTGTCGTCGTAGGGTCCGTCCTCGGCGATGGCGTGGGCGGGTGCCTCCAGGGTCTCCTCGCCCACCTGCGGCAGCACGTTGTGGAAGGCCTCGCCGTAGATCTCCCAGATGGTCAGGAACAGCGACGCGATCACCGGGCCGATCAAGAGCCCCGCCATGCCGAAGGTAAAGAGCCCGCCGAGGGTGCCGAAGAAGATCATCAGCTCGTGCATGTTGGTGTCCTTGCCCACCAGGATGGGTCGGAGCACGTTGTCGATGCTGCCCACCACCAGGGCGCAGAAGAGCAAGAGACCGCTCCCTGCGAGCACGTGGCCCTGCACGATCAGAATCACCGATGCCGGTACCCAAACCACCGCCGAGCCGATGCCGGGCACGATAGACAGCACCACCATGACCGTGCCCCAGAACACCGCGTGCGGGACGCCGGCGACAGCGAAGGCAATGCCCGCCAAAGTCCCTTGGAGCAGGCCGATCAGCAGCGTGCCCTTGATCATCGCCTGCGTCACCAGGGTGAACTTGGTGAGCAGGCGCCGCTCCACGTGGTCCTCCAGCGGCAGGTAGTAGAGGATCGCATGCACCACCTTGTGCCCGTCGAGCTGGAAGAAGAAGAATGTGTACAGGAACACCAGGGCCATGAACGCGAGGTTGGCGGTGCCGATAGCCACCACCGAGATGCCGCCCACCAGAAAGCTGCCGGCGGCCTCGATGGACGCGGCGAGCTTGTCCTTCAGCGTGTCCTCGTACGCCATGATGTCTTGGTAGAAGGGCAGCTTGTGCAGCCAGGAGACGAAGGCCTCCGGCTCGCGCACGAACTGCACCGCGATAGGCGTGAGGGATTTGCCCACGTCCACCGCCTGGGCGATGAAGATGCCCGCCAGCAGCGTCACCGGCAGCAGTACCACCAGCACCAGCAGGAGCAGGTTCGCGAAGGCCCCGAGGTAGCGGTTGCCGCCGAAGACGCGGGTGAGCCAGTGAAACACCGGCTGCGTCAGCGCCGCGAACAGTCCGGCCATCACGATCGCCATCAGGAACGGGCCGATCATCCCGAGGAAGAGCAGCGTGATGGCCACCACCAGGCCCAGCAGCACAAGCTTGTTGAGGTTGGTCTGAGTCATGTCGGTGTCCAGAATTGAGATCGGATGTCACCGCCGCCCGCGGTAGCCGCTGGCTGGCGGCTGCGCGGGGACAAGGGCGGACAGGGTCGCGCGGAACACGGCTAGGCGGACCAGGAACGTGGGGCACCGTGACGAAGATCACAGTGTGCGCGGCCGGGCGTGTTGCGGTCGCCGCTGCCGCGCGTGCATCGGCACCCGCGGCCAGGGCCCCGGTCGATTCCGGCGAGGTGATGCCTCGCGTCCGCTCCGCGCCGAGCGCCAGCCCCAGGTTGCGCATTTTCATCGTGGCGACGACGCGGTTCCAGGCATTCTGTCGGCCAAGCACCCGGTTGGCCGCGGCCAATCGTCCTTCGGCCATGATTCAACATTGGACCCGCTCGATGGACACGTTCACCCGAAATTACAGCATCGCGCTCGTCGTCATCCTGGCGGGACTGGTCTTCTGGTTGGTTTCCGCCAATTGGAACCCGCGTGTCGGCGAGCTGAACAAGGTTCTCCAAGCCGACAGCGATCTCGCTGGCTACGTCTACGAGTTTCGCGTGGTGGACTACGCCGACGGCGTTGCGGTGATCTCCACGCCGCGCTCCTTCGACGTGCCCGCTATGCGGTTTCTGGAGATCGTCAAGCCGGAGCTCGCCGGCCTCGCCCAGGATGATCCCGCAATGATCGCCGCTCAGCAGGACCTGATCGAGCACCAGAAGCGCGCCCAGGCCCTGATACTGGGTCAGCCGGATGTGGACCGCGTGGATTGGCGTCTGGACGTCCGCTGGCTCGCCGACCACGGCGTGCAGGCGCCGTCGCACTGATTGAGAGCCCGTCAGCAGGGTCTGCCGGGGCCTTCTGCGGACGCCGGCCCAGCTGCGGGCGAATTGCTGGGATGCGCCATCGCGCGCATCGCGTAAAATCCACGTCCGTATGGGTAGATTTTCGCTGTCGAGTCCGCAAATTCTCCGGGCACAGCCGACTTCGGTCTTCGGCCCGAGTCGCTGTCGGCAGGTGCTGACTAAGCTTCCGGGGAGGCGGCTGCGGCGGACTGGTGGATCCAGATCGCCGCTGGGCCTTGCATCGGCGCCGCTGTTCAGGCAGCGTACGGCGCCCGCAGGGTGGCCGTGTTCGCCTTTCCCTGACGACGTCACATGCACCATCACCCATTGGATTCCCAGGCGCCGTCGCAGCATCCTGTTGCGACGGGCACAGCTCGAATAAGCCCATTTTGTCGTAATTGAGGAACTCGACCGTGAACAACGCACTGTCCTGGCTGGCCAAACAGATCTCCACAATAACCAGTGACCCACCCGGAGAAATCCTGGTGAAGATCACCGTTGCCTTCCTGGCGGTCGGCGTTGTCTACCTCGTGCTGGGACAGGTCTCGCGCTCGCCCATGGAGCCCTCGCCCGAGCAGGTGGCGATGAACCTGGTGCCCATCGGAACGGTTGCCGTTGTCGCCCCGGCGTCTGCCCCGGAGGCCGCTGCACCGGCTGCCGCGGCGGCGCCGGCCACCGAAGGGGCTGCCGAGCCCACGCAGACCGCTGCGGCCGAGGCGCCGGCGGCTGAGAGCGCTGCTCAGACTGAGCCGGCTGCGGAGCCCGCTGCCGCCGAGGCCCCCGCTGGCGAGCCCAGCGGCGAGAGCGCCGCGGCCCAGCCCGCTCCCGAGGCGCCTGCTACCGCCGCCGCGGCCCAGCCGGCATCCGCCCCGGCAGCGGACACCGCGGCGTCGCCCTTCGGCAGCCCGGCACCCACCGCCGCACCGCCGGCGCCGAGGCGGCTGGGTCCGAGCCTGCCACCGCCGAGCTGGATGCCGCAGAACTCGCCTATGCCACCCGTAGGGCGGTAGCTGCACAGGGCTCCCCGACCGACACGGTGCACGATGCACAGGCTCCGCAGCACCGCTGCGGGGCCCACGTGCGTTCGTGGGTCAGTGTCGGCAGCGGTTGACTGAGCGAGGCTTCAGCGTCCCGCGCCGATGCGGCCCAGGGCCTCGCCTACGCGCACGGCGCGGCCCGGCACCAGGTCCGGCCGCCATTCAACGGCACCCGCCGGCAGGAGCAGGATCACCGTAGAGCCCATGTTGAAGCGGCCGAGCTCGGCGCCGCGCGCCAGCGTCGGAGCCGGCCTTGGTGGCAGCAGTCGGCGCAGCACGCGGCCGCGCGGTGGCGTCAGCTCGCCACCCCAGACGGTCTCGATGCTGCCGACGAAGATGGCCCCCACCAGCACCACCGCGACCAGGCCTGCCGTGCTGTCGAACAGACAGACGACGCGCTCATTGCGGGCATAGAGCCGGGGGATCCACGCCGCGGTAGCGGCATTGACGCTGAAGAGCCGCCCCGGCACATGGATGGTCTCTGCGAGCGTGCCGTCGACGGGCATGTGAATCCGGTGGTAATCCCGGGGCGACAGGTACAGGGTCGCAAACGCGCCGCGCTGGAAACCCGCGGCCAGCGTCGTGTCGCCGCCGAGTAGCTCGGCCAGCTGGAAGGTCTGTCCCTTGGCCTGGACCAGGCGACCATCCTCGAGCGGGCCGAGCTGGCTGATGGCGCCGTCCACCGGACAGAGCAGGGCATCCGTTTGGGGTGCCAGTGGCCGTGCGTCCGGGCGCAGGGCGCGGGTGAAGAAGGCGTTGAAGGTGGCATAGCGGCGCGCGTCCGGCTCCGCCGCGTCGCCGAGGTCCACGTCGAAGCCGCGCACGAAGGCGCGGATGGCCAAACGCGTGAGCGGGCCGGCACGCAGACGCGTCAGCCGGTGCACGACCCGCGACAGCAGGTGCTGAGGTAGGAACTGCTGGAGCGCTGCGAAAATCCGCTCGCCCATGGTGCTTCCCGAAGCCGCTTGCGGCACCGCGGCGTCGCTTCGGTCAGCCCTGTCCGTCATCGTTCAGACGCGCTGGGTGGCGCTCCCGGTGACGCGCCAGCGCCGCCACGTCGTCGGCGATGGTCGCGGGCGCTTCGGCGCTCGGGAAGATGGCGACGAGCCGGGCATCCGGGTCCAGTAGGAAGAGGGCGGGCGGCTCGGTGTCTTGGCCTGCCAGCGCGGCGTCGGGCTCGGCGCCCAGCGCCGCCGCAAGGTCTGCCGCCGCGGCGCGCTCACCGCTGAGCACGTGGATGGCGGGTGACAGGCGCTCGAAGTCGCGCGCCAGCTTGGGCGCCGCGTCGGCCGTCACCAGCAGCAGGCGCAGGGTGTCTTGGAGCTGGGAGCGGTCGGCGAGGCGGTTGTAGACCTCCACCAGCCGTGCGATGCCGCGGTGGCCGCCGGCACCGGCGAGGTTGGTGACGGCGAGCAGGCTCCAGTGCCCGAGCAGATCGCCGCGGCCGAAGGGCTCGCCCGCGGTGTCGGTCAGCACGAAGTCCGGCAGCGGCTCGGCCTGGCGCAGCAGCACGCCACCAATGGTCGGGGGCGCATCGCTGCTGTAGCGGAGCTGGTTGCCCCATTGGTAGGCCACCAAGAACAGGCCGACGGCGGCGACCGCCAGCACCAGGCGAACCGCGAGCGGCCGGCTGCGGCGATGCTTGTGTACCCTCGGACGGTCGCTTGGCCTGGACAATGGTTGCTGCTTCAGCGACCGAGGGCGGACTGGGCCGCACTGAGCGCCGCGCCGGTGTCGGCGGCATGGCCCATGTCGTTGAGCACACTGCCCAGCGCGCCGAGGCAGAGCAGGATGTTCTCGGCGCGGCTGGACCAGCCCATGAGCCCGATGCGCCAGACCTTGCCGGCCAGTGCGCCGAGCCCCGCGCCGATCTCCAGGTTGTAGGTATGGAGCAGCCGCGCGCGGACCGCCGCCTCGTCGATGCCCCCGGGCACAGCGACGGCGTTGAGCTGGGGCAGGCGCTCGGTCTCCGGCACCACCAGCTCCAGGCCCAGGGCTTCCAGACCGGCGCGCAGCGCCAGATGGTTGTTGCGGTGGCGTTCCCAGGCGTTCTCGATGCCCTCCTCGGCGACCATCACCAGGGCCTCGTGCAGGGCGTAGAGGGCGTTGACCGGGGCGGTGTGGTGGTAGGAGCGCCGGCTGGTGGCGGCGTCGCCCGCTTGCCAGTAGCCCAGCACCAGGTTCAGGTCCATAAACCAGCTACGCACCGGTGTCTGGCGCGCCTTCACCTTGGCCAGCGCGTGCTCGCTGAAGCTGACGGGCGCGAGCCCCGGTGTGCAGGATAGGCACTTTTGGCTGCCCGCGTAGACGGCGTCGATGCCCCAGGCGTCCACCTCCAGCGGCGAGCCGCCCAGACTGGTGACCGCATCGACGATGGTGAGGCAGTCGTACGCGCGCGCCAGCTCCGTCAGGGTCTTTGCGTCCGAGCAGGCGCCCGTGGAGGTTTCCGCGTGCACGAAGGCCACCAGACGGGCGTCCGGGTTGTTCTTTAGGGCATCCTCAAGCATGTTCGGGTTCACCGCGCGACCCCACGGGTCCTCCACGACCACCGGCTTGCCGCCGGCGCGCAGCACGTTCTCGCGCATGCGCCCGCCGAAGACGCCGTTGACGCAGACGATCACCTTGTCGCCCGGCTCGACGAGGTTGACGAAGCAGGTCTCCATGCCGGCCGAGCCTGGCGCGGAGACTGGCATGGTCAGCGGGTTGTCGGTCCGAAAGGCGTAGCGTAAGAGCCCCTTCAGCTCCTCCATCATGGCGCTGAAGGCCGGGTCCAGGTGGCCGATCGTGGGACGCGCCAGGGCCGCGAGCACCCGCGGGTGGACATCGGCGGGACCGGGCCCCATAAGGGTTCGGGGAGGCGGCTGGAAGGAGCTGGCATGCATGGCGATTTCCTTTGTATTCAGCCGATTGGCGGGATCGCTTGGCACTCGTCGGTCGACCGTTCAGTATAGCGGGGCTAGCGCCGAGCCCACAACCGGCGCAGGTTCGAAGGATGGCCATGTCCAGCGTGGCCCCGTGGCAATGAGAGCCAGCCTTGGGGGAAACCAATATGACCGATAGGATCGAAAAATCCGACGCCGAATGGCGCGAGCACTTGACGCCGGAGCAATACCGTGTGCTCCGCCGCCGCGGTACGGAGCCCGCCTTCACCGGCGCCCACTGGGCGACGAAGGATGCCGGCCGCTACCTCTGCGCGGGCTGCGACGCGGAGCTGTTCCATGCCGACCACAAGTACGATTCCGGGTCCGGTTGGCCCAGCTTCTGGCAGCCGCTGGCGGATGGGACCGTCGAGACCGAGCAGGACACCAGCCACGGTATGGTCCGCACCGAGGTGCACTGTGCCCGTTGCGGCTCGCACCTGGGGCACGTCTTCCCGGACGGGCCACGGCCCACTGGCCAGCGGTTCTGCATCAATTCCGTGTCGCTCAAGTTCGATCCGGAGCAATCGGGAACAGAGTCAAAAGAGCGAGACTAGCCGTAGGGCGGATGAGCGCAGCGAAATCCACCAACGCGTCTGCGGTTGTCCACCCCACGCGCACCGCTTTTCAGCCGCTTGGTACCATTGTTGGTCGAGTCCCTGGGCGTCAACGACGCGGTGCCGTGATCGAGTCCACCGGCCAGCCCCAGACCCCCATCTCGTGGGCGCGTGCAATGCGCTCCAGTGCGTGGTACTCGAAGGGCGCGTTCGGCAGTGCGAGCGCCCAGCCGCGCTCGATCAGGTAGGCGGCCAGATCGATGCCGGGATCGAAGCTGGAGCGCCCCTGCCAGCAGGTGGCCTGGATGCTGCCGTCGGCATTTCGTCCACGCACGACACAGCGGATGAAGCCCTCGACGATGAAGTCCAGCGCGAGCACCCCGCGCTCGGCGCAGCGGGCGGGACTCTCCCAGCGCCGGCACTGGCGGTCGGTCTCGGGCATGTAGATACCGAACAGGTGCACCACCCGGTTGCCCACCAGGAGGCTGCCGTCGTCGCGCACGATGCCGTGGCCCTCGAAGTCGAAGTCCGCGGCGGCCGCGGTGCCCAGCATAAGCAGAAGAAGCGCGGGTAGGACAGTGAGTTTCATGACTCAATGAAAACCGTCATCGTCGTTCCGACCTACAACGAGGCGGACAATATCATTGCCCTGCTCGATGCCTTGCAGTCCCAACGGTCTCAGGTGGCTGGCGAGCTGCATGTGCTTGTCGTTGATGATAACTCTCCCGATGGCACCGCGGAACTGGTGCGTCACTATCAGCAACACCATTCGGCGGTGCATCTGATCCTCGGCGAAAAGCACGGGCTGGGTGCAGCCTATATTCGCGGAATGCAGTTTGCGCTGGAGCAGATCGGCGCCGAGGTGATCATGGAGATGGATGCCGACTTCTCTCACGACCCCCACGACGTGCCGCGCCTGCTCCGGGAAATCGATGCGGGCTATGACTTCGTGATCGGTAGCCGCTATGTGGATAACGGCTCGATCCCCCCGGAGTGGACGTGGCTCAGGCGCATGAATTCCCGCTTCGGAAACATCGTCGCCCGCTATGTGGCCGGTATCTACCGCGTGCGCGACTGCACGGCGGGCTTCCGGGCAATCCGCGCGTCTCTTCTGCGCGAAATCGACCTTGGAACGCTTAAGGTACAAGGCTACGCCTTTCAAGTGGCGCTGCTGCACCGGGCGGTGGCCGCTGGTGCTTTGGTGAAGGAGGTGCCAGTCGCCTTCGTCGATCGGACTCAGGGCGAATCCAAACTAGGGCTTTCGGACATTCTGGAGTTCATACTGAACGCCTGGTGGATACGATTGCAGAGTAGCAAGACTTTCATCAAGTTTCTACTGGTGGGAGCCAGTGGGGTCGTGGTGAATCTAGGCGCCTTCACGATATTGCTGGGGCTCGGCATGAACAAGTTCGTGGCCTCGCCGATTGCAATTGAAATTTCCATCATCAGCAATTTCATGCTGAACAATTATTGGACATTTCGTCGGCGCCAGACACGCGACCGCACACGCATCAAGGGGCTCAAGTTCAACATCGTTTCCGTGATCGCCCTCGCGGTCAGCTATAGTACGTTCATCGTCAGCGCCTGGGCGGCTCCGACGTGGCCACCGCAAGTACACCAGGCGATCGGCATCGTGCCGGCACTCTTCGTCAACTACTTTCTCAATAGCTATTGGACCTTCAGGCATGTCGGGCGGTTGGAGTCGTAGCTCGAGACGGACTGGCCAGTTGATTCGCTGTTGACGGAGTCATGGCGGTTACTCGCGCGCTGGCACATAGCGCCGCCCGAGGCGCTCCGCCAAGGCACCCAGCCCCGCATCGACGGCCGCGGCCTGACGCTGGTGCAGCGCCGCCGCCAGCAGCGCGCGCTGCTCCGTCAGCGTCTCCATCAGGTCCGCACGCATCTCGTCGCGGAAGCGCACCTCGTCGACTTCGACCATGACCTTGTCGACCGCGAGCCAGGTGGC
>Ga0316585_10000328_pt1 | contig 10717 bp, 9 predicted proteins | sample S_170502SCrBrC_D_FD_204517 | JGI IMG/M metagenome (GOLD analysis project Ga0316585, IMG submission 204517) | Rhizosphere microbial communities from salt marsh grasses in Alabama, United States - S_170502SCrBrC | ecosystem: Host-associated > Plants > Roots > Rhizosphere | place: USA: Alabama...
AGTTTGGAAATCGGTGTTTTCGTCTGCCGCGAGATACCTACCACGGCCGGCAGCAGCATCGCCACCGCGCCGACATTATTCATAAAAGCGGAAATGAGGCCGACGGTAAGCATGATCGTGGCGATCAGGCGCACCTCGCCATCTCCGGCAACCTTGAGAATGGCCCGTCCCATCGAGTCCGCCACCCCCGTCTTGAACAACCCGCCGGACACCATGTAGACGGCCCACACGGTAATAACGGCCGAATTGGAGAAACCGCTGAAAAGTTCGTCGGGGGGAATGAGGCCGAAGATGCCGACTGTGATCAAAACTAGCAGGGCCACGACATCCACGCGCAGCTTCTCCGTGGCGAAAAGAACCAGCGCGGCCAGGATGATCAACAGGGTAATGGCGATATCAGTCGTCATCGTCAATGAAATTGGTTCACTACATTCTACATAAAAACGCCCTAAATTTGAATACCAAACCCCAAAACCGCTCCCTAACTCGCCGACCACCTGACAACCTGACCGCCTGACCGCCTATAAAACCTGCTGAAAATCGAATCCTTTTCTGTTATAATGCACCCATCCCAAGTTAAGGAGTAATTTTATATGACTAGCCAGATCGCGCGTTACCTACAGTTTTGCTTGCTATGCATCGCCGTAACGGCCGTTCTCAGCGCCTGCTCCTCCTCCGCAAAAGAGCCGGCCCCGGCCTCCACGCCAACCTCTCCGCCCAGCCCGACCTCCCTGTCCCCATCAGCGACTCCCCTACCGCCAACCGATACGCCTAAACCCACAGCGACGGCCGAGCCGGCGGCGATCACTGACCTGCGTTATGTCACGGCCGTCGATCCCGAGGCGCAGGATGAGACCCTGGACCTTTATTACCTGCCCGGGTCAAACGCTGCAAAACCGGTCGTCATCTGGGCGCACGGCTCCGACCTGGACAGCGGCACCGGCAGGACATTCGGCCGTATCCTGGCCCGCGACGGCTATGTAGTGCTCTCCTTAAACTGGCAGGACCTTGCGACCAGAGGCGGCGGAACTACCGATTTGCGCGAAGCCGTGGAAGATGCCGTCTGCGCCCTGCGCTTCGCTGCCGAGCACGGCGAGGAATATGGCGCTGACCCCAGCCGCGTCATCTGGGCCGGTTTTTCCGCCGGCGCCTGGCTGGGTTCTATTGTCAGCATTGGTGATGGAGATCCTACGGCCGTCCTGGACGCGTACGCCGCCCAAAATGACGTGCCGGACCGGCGAGTAGACTGCCTGGCCGCGGCCGATCCGGCGCAAATCACCGCCTTCATCCCCAGCGCCGGAGCGTACCCCGGCGATTTCTGGCTGGGAAATGGGGACAATCCCTTCTATAGTGAACTCATGGCGCCACTCGCTGAATATACGGCCGTTGGCCATAACCCCGATCTGCAGGTGCGCATCCTGCACGGCAAGAACGATCGCGCCGGCGACACCGCATTCGACAACGCCCAGGCCTTCGCTGACGCCCTGCAACAAGCCGGCTACGATGTCCTCTTCCTCCCCCAAGACGGCGCTCACGAATCCTTCCAAACCCAGGTTATTGAACAGATTCTGGCTTTGGAAGAATGAGATGGAGTTGTTAGTATTTAGTATTTTGTATTTAGTATTGAGTCTTCGCAACCGCGCAATCCTTGCGCGAGGGTGAATTATGGCACAAAAAAACGGCGCGATCTCTCAAGATCGCGCCGCCGTGTAGTTACCAGTTACCGGTTACCAATTGCCAGTTATCAGTATTTAGTATTCAGTATTCACATCCGACATCATACATCCGACATCCGACATTCTAATTAATGTATGGCACATCCTTACGGCCGCGGTAGCCGCCGAACCAGGAGCTCAAGTCGATTAGTACTGCCAAACCAAGGATAAACCAATCGAAAAGTACTATACCTCCCGGATAGACGAGAACATAAGCCAGCGTGGTCCAGGGTAGGAAAATAAAGCCCAGCAGTGGCCAGAGCCAGGATCCAGCAAAAGTGAGCGTCCAGCGAGCCTGGTCCATAATCCACCACACCAGAATAGCGGCGCGCGGACCGATCAACATCAACACCATCAATAAACAACACATAGGGAACCTCCTTAAAGGCTAAAAAATGAAGCCACCGACAATTGTCAAAAGAATAATCCGCGTCTTCTCACTTGTCAAGCAAAGCCGAGAGATTTGGGATACTTCAACTTCGCTCAGTACAAGTTTCGGATGTCGCCGCTGCGCTTACGGCCGATGGTGGATGTAAATACTAAATACTGAATACTATTTACTAAATACTCCTTGCTTCTTTTAATTCTCCCCCATATGATCAGGGCATGTTTGATCCAAGCATGATTGGGAAGAGAGCCATTGCCATAACGGCCGTTTTTCTACTACTAACTCTAATGCCGGCCGCCTGCGCGCAGGAGCAGCCGCTGAATGAAGGCGTGGCTGCTGCTGGGCAGATTACGCAGGTCCCGACCACTATCGCGCCGACAAATACGGCCGTTCCTACCGCCACCCCTACGGCCACCGCGACTGTTACGCCTTCGGCCACGCCATCGCCAAGCCCTACCCCGACCGCCTCCTCCACCCCGACGCGCACGCCTACGGCGACGCCCACCAACCCGCTGATGATCGAAGTCATGCGCCGGCAGGAATACCCGGGCAGTGAAATTACCTTCGAGCGCACCCTGGAGCCGAGCGACAATTACGATCGCTACGTTGTCTCTTACCAGTCGGAAGGCAACAAAATCTACGCCCTGCTGACCGTCCCCTGGGGCACGCCGCCCGAAACTGGCTGGCCGGTCATCCTCTTTAACCACGGCTGGATCGAGCCCGAGATTTACCGCACCACGGAACGTTACTTGGACTACGTTGACGCCATCGCCCGCAGCGGCTATATCGTCTTCCGCTCCGATTACCGCGGCCACGGCGATTCAGAAGGAGAAGCGGTCGTCGCCTACCGCTCACCCGGCTATACGGCCGATGTGCTCAACGGCCTGGCCAGCGTCAAAACCCTCGACTACGCCGATCCCGATCGCATCGGCATGTGGGGCCACTCCATGGGTGGGTTCATCACCCTGCGATCCATGGTCATCTCCGACGAAATCAAGGCCGGTGTCATCTGGGGCGGCGTCGTCGTCTCCTTCCCTGATATGTTCACCAAATGGCGGCACGGTGATCCCAACGAGCCGACGTCCACCCCCGACCCCACGCGCGAAGCGCAGCGCCGCAATCGCTGGTTCGGCCTCTACGGTTCCCCGGAAGAATATCCCGATTTCTGGGCGGCAATGTCCTCCAACAGCTACCTGGAAGACATCTCCGGTCCCATCCAGCTGCATCACGGCACCGGCGACGCCAGCGTGCCCTATGAATTCTCAGAGATCCTGGCCGCGGAAATGGAAGCCGCCGGCCAACCCGTCGAGCTGTACCTCTACGACGGCGACAATCACAACCTGGTCATCAGCTTCTGGACGGCCATGAACCGCTCAATTGAGTTTTTTGACAGGTATGTGAAGAATACTTAATAATTGAATTGCTGAATGGTTGAATTTGTTAATTAGCCATTCAACAATTCAACAATTCGACAATTAATTATTGTAAAGGAGCAAAATTACATGCAATACCGTTACCTCGGCCGTACCGGCCTCAAAGTCAGCCCGCTCTGTTTAGGGACCATGAACTTCGGTCCGCACACCACGGAACCGGACAGCTTCGCGATCATGGACCAGGCCCTAGAATTGGGCATCAATTTCTTCGACACCGCCAACGTTTACGGTTGGAAGAAGGGCGAAGGGGTCACCGAAAAAATAATCGGCCGTTGGTTCGCCCAGGGTGGCGAGCGGCGCGAGAAAGTGGTCCTGGCCACCAAGGTCTATGGCAATATGGGCGACTGGCCCAACCAATCCGGCCTCTCCGCCCTGCATATCAAGCGCGCCTGTGAAGACAGCCTGCGCCGCTTGAAGACCGACTACATCGACCTGTACCAGATGCACCATATCCAGCGGGACACGCCCTGGGAGGAAATCTGGCAGGCCATGGAGCAGCTGGTCCATGAAGGCAAAGTTCTCTACGTGGGCAGCAGCAACTTCGCCGGCTGGCACATCGCCCAGGCCAACGAAATCGCCAAGGCGCGCCACTTTATGGGTCTGGTCTCCGAGCAAAGTCTCTACAATCTCAACGCGCGTATGGTCGAACTGGACGTGATCCCCGCCTGCGAAGAATACGGTCTCGGCCTGATCCCCTGGAGCCCGCTGGCCAGCGGTTTACTTGCCGGCGTCCTGCAAAAAATCGCTGAGGGACGGCGCGCCGATGAGCGCGTTCAGGAAACAGTCGAAAAACAGCGTGCGCAGCTTGAGGAGTGGGAAGCCTTCTGCGGCGACATGGGCGAGCATCCCGCCGACGTCGCCCTGGCCTGGCTGCTGGCACAGCCGGCAGTTACCGCGCCGATCATCGGCCCGCGAACCATGGACCAGCTCAACGGCAGCCTGCGCGCCCTGGAAATCGAACTCGACGAAGAAGCACTGGCCAGGCTGGATGAAATCTGGCCCGGTCCCGGCGGCCGCGCCCCTGAGGCGTACGCCTGGTAGATGCTAGTTAGTATTTAGTATGTAGTAAATAATATTTAGTCTGCAGTGATTGCAGACTAAATACTATTTACTAAACACTACTTACTCTCTCGTCGAGCGGCAGGCGTAGAGACAGGTAAAAGCGGCCAGGGCGAATGCAAACCCGGCAAACAGAGCCTTGAACGCCTGCGAGGGATCGGGAGGGGTTCCGCCGTTCAAATAGACAAACAGCTCCCAGACCATCCAGGTCACAAATACCAGAATCGGAAACGAACCAAACAGTGCTACGAGAATGGCGCCACTACGTGATAAGCTACCCATAACTACACCCCCTTTGGCTCCAGGCCAATAGATAGATCGACTACTTACTATTATACCATATGAGGTCAAGATTTGAAGGAGCAGATGGCAGGTGGCAAGTAGCAAGCCGGTCCGGTGGTTGCAAACCACCGTCTGACCTGACAAAGTAGGCTGCAAGCCTACTATTTCTAACTACGAATGAATTCATAACATGCTTGAGCATGTTTTCCCGCGTCAGACGCCGATTTGCAATCGGCGGACACTAAATACTAAACACCCCTCACTAAATACTCCTTCCCCCACCACTGCGCTATAATTAACCAAAACCCTGGGAGAGCATGATGACTTATTCAACCCCTGTTACTGAAACCATGAACAACCACGTCACGGCGCGTTTTTACACCGGCGAGCCGATCGCGGAGGAGATGCTGGAAGCGATTCTGAGCGCTGCCCGCCGCGCGCCGACAAGCAGTAATATGCAGACCTACAGCATCGTCGTCGTGCGCGATCTGGAAACGCGCAAGGAGCTGGCCAAAATCACCCACGGCCAGAAGCATATCGAAACCTGCGAGGTGTTCCTAGCTTTCTGCGCCGACACCAAACGCCTGGAAACGGCCGTTGCCAATCACGGCGTCATCATGGCCAGGAGCCTGGAACTGACCCTCGTATCGACTATCGACGCCGCGCTGGTGGGCATGTCCGTACAAACGGCCGCGGAATCCTTCGGCCTGGGCGGCGTGATGATCGGCGCTATCCGCAACGACCCCAAACGAGCCGCCGAACTGCTCGACCTGCCCCAAGGCGTCTACGTCGTCTTCGGCATGTGTCTCGGCTGGCCGGACGACGAACGGGTTCCACCGCAAAAGCCGCGCCTGCCGCGCGAAATCGTCATTCATTACGAGCAGTATGATCACGTCGATCCCACGCCGGAAATCGAGGTCTACGACGACGAACTGGCCGCCTACTACGGGAACCTCAACCGCAACCAGCACATCGCCGCCTGGTCCGGCCCCATCGCCACCCGCCTGGACAAACCCCTGCGCCCCCATTTGCGGGGGGACCTGGAGGAGATGGGTTTTAGTCTCGAGTGAGGGGGGTGAGTATTTAGTATTTGGTATTTAGTATTTAGTAGGCAAGCGGCAAGTGGCAAGTGGCAGTTGGCTAACTGCTGACTGCTGACTGCTTACGGTATCTAAAAACTAAACACTAAATACTACTTACTACTCACTTGCCTTCTATACAGAATCGATCGGCCGTCTTTGCCCACCATCTCAATCACGCCCATCGCGCGCAGGCAGTAGGTCATTCGCTGCGCCAGGCGGCGGGGTTTGCCGTTAGCCTCGGCCAGATCGGCCGTTGTGAAAGGATCGGCCAAGTCCGCGGGCAGAAGCGTGGCCAGGTCGCCTGGGTTCTCAAAGACGCGATCATCGACCACGGTCAGCAGGCGGCGCTCCTCGGTAATCCAACCGCGCCGCCGCCAGGCCCGATTCTGATCGTGCCGGCGCAGCTCCTCCTCCTGGATCAAGAGCACGTGGAGGGAGAAATTCGGCTCATTCATGAAGTGCGGAAAGCTGACCAGCTCATTAAACAAATCTTCCACGGAGCCGCGCCGGGGGGACTTGCGGCGGCTTTTTGGTGAATCGCCAACGGCCGTTTTGACAATCCATTTCTCATGGGCGATCGGATATACCAGGCGCACGGGATGGTCCGGCAGCAGGCGGCGCAGCTTACGCTTCATCACCGCGAACGTACCCGTCTGAATCTCAATCAGCAGGTCATCGCGCAAAATATCGGCCACAAAGCCGTCGACCGGCACCTCAAAGCGGTCCCCCGGCCGCGCGTACCATTCCTTCAACGCGGCGTGCAGCGGCTTTTCGTTGAGGGTGCCGATGCCGTTGGTGCCTGTTTCGTCGTTCATAGAGGTTGTCAGTTTTTCAGTATATCAGTTTTACAGTTTTACAGTTTTACAGTTTTTCAGCCGACCGTGCATTGCACCTGGTAAAATACCAATTCCCGGATCAAAAAGAGCCATCCCATCATAGAAGCCAGTGCATTGCACGTGGAAAACGGCCGATCTGCAGCGCGATTTGCTAAATCGCGGCTCGATTTCGGCAAATCAAGCCACAACAGAAATTAGCAGTGTGCAGCACGTGAAAAACGGCCGATCACCGGGCGACCCAATCCGTATGGCATGGGTTCGTGGTTTGGGCGTTATTGCCGGATTGGGTCGCCCCTATAGATACGATTCGGCCGTTTTGACCAATAATAATCCGGTTTCTTTCACCGCTGGATGCAACATTTTGCAACATTTTGCATCAGAAAACACACTTTTCTAGATAATACTATAATATCTAACGGCTGGTAACTCAGAATCACCCCGGCATCATATCATGATCCTGTCCGGAGGAGCGATCAAATCGTCCCTTCGACGATAGCGATTTCTTCCTCCGTGAGGCCGTAGAGCTTATAGACGATCTCGTCGATCAGGTCATCCGTCCATTGGTTGCGTTCGCTCAACTCGCGGTAGGTGGGCGCATATTTGTTGTTAACGGCTACCAGGTCGCTCAAACCACGCACAAGCCCGGCCAGCTCCTTGACAAAGCCCTTGAAGGCCTCTTCATTCCAGCCCAGGCTTTTGTCCAGAGAGACGGTGCTCTTACTTTCAGCATCCACAAACGGCCGTGCCGCCGGCACATTCTTATACAGCGTCGCCTGCTGTTTGCTTTTATAGTGAAGTTTATGAAAATCCTGGGTATCCATTACACCATCAAGGTCAGTAAAAAAACCGCTCTACAAGTAAAACCCTTTCTTCAAACAAAATTATCATTTGATCGGCTAACAACGCCAACAAATCATGGATCACATCCGCATATTCTTCAATAGGCAAGAGCAACTGGAGAATTCTCTCCTTCAAAGAAGTATTCTTTTTCTGTTCCAATAATCCGACTATGTTTTGAATCAATTCCTTCCGTTTTCTCTCGGACATTTGGGGAGTTACCACCCGAATAGGTAGTCTTTCAACATATTGCCCAAAAAGGCGAAGATATCCGCCTCCAAAGGTTGAGCTTGTATTTGCCAAACAAAATGTTAATAATTTTGAGTTAAGCAGAGCCAAAAGATATTTATCATCTGTGGGTAAAAAGTACGCAGTATTAGTTAAGAACATACCATTTTCATCAAGTTGAAATCTTCCACTCTCTGCCATATCCGGCATTACAATCTTTGGACTTATCAACTTGTCTTCGTAAGCTTTCTGAGGCTGCTGAAGCTCATACCATTCCTGTCTAATCGCTCGGTTTTCTAATTGATCCCTGTAGTTCTCAAGAAATTCTTAGATTAATGAATAGTTTGATAAGTCAATAACATGATAGGTATAAATTAAATAATGGCCAGCCCACTCAACTCCATATCGTCTGATTTCACTTCCTACACAAACTGGCCGAAGAATCTCTGTTAATGTTGGTGCTGCTAAGATTAGTTGATTCCTAGCATCAGCATCGATGATAAAGGCTTCATTTAAACCAGTTACTATGCCCCTTAATGAAGGACTACCAATGTAATCAATCAATTGGCAGTTTTCCTTAGCAATCCGTTCTAGCAAGGCATGAGTTTTAGCTCCTTAAAGATTCCACTCATTTTCTGTGAGCATATGCTGGGAGATTGAACTAGATTCAATCTGAACAACCTCAGCTAGTTCAGCAAAATCAAGTTGATTCATCTTTGTTATCAATATTTTGTGCTCTACAGAGGGCGGTGTGGATTCAGCAATCAAAATCAATGGGTATGTTGTAGCCTCAAAAACAGGCAAGTCTTCAAAATCAATAAGAGTGTGTATTTCAACATTGGAAAGCAAAAGCTTTCGAAGCTTTTGCCCATACTTGGATCGAAGCCATTTATTTGACACAACAAATCCTAGGTGAGTCCCAACTCTAGATATTGCAAATGATTTCTCAAGAAAGTATGCATAAATATCGGTACGAGTTTCATAAACGAGAAATTCTTTTCTTAGGAAATCCTTTAGCTGTTTAAATGATTCCATACGTATATACGGCGGATTACCGATGACGGCGTCGAAGCCGGCGGCGTCGGCCAGGGAACGGCCGTATTGGTCGAAGAATACTTCCGGGAAAGCGAGCTCCCAGTGGAAATAGTCATTGTGCAGCAGCGCCGGATGGTTTAAATAAGGCCCCTGCTGTTCGGTACTGAGCATGCTCTCCTGGCCCTGCAAGGCGCGCACGAGATCGGCATATTCTTCCGGCGACATCTCGTTGCCGAAGAAGCTGCTCGTCCACAGGTCGGCGATCTTACGCCAGCGGTCCAAACTGCCGCGCACATCGCCCAGCACATCTTCCTTGGCGTGGATTTTGTAGCTGCTGTCCTTATGGACTAAGCGCCACAAACGGCCGTTGCTCAGATAAACCCAGGAAAGGTCGGTGGCGCGCAAATAGTAGTCAATCTGGAAGCTGGGATTGTTATTGTCAAAGCTTGGCGTGCCTTTTTGCTTCTTTCCCAGAGGGACATCCCAGGCTTTCACCTCGCCGGCCGCCAGCGCTTCGCGAGCGTAATCGGCCGTTTTTTGCATGGCGGCAGCGTGCTGCCGTGCTGCGTCATCGGCGAAGAAAACAAAATCAGGGAATTTGATGTCGCTGCCCAGTCCGGGTACTCTGGCCTGCCCTTCAAAGGTATGGCCCAGCTTCCTGAAAATCGGTTTGAACCAGTTATCCTCAAGCTGCGACTCACTGTAGCTGGGGAACAATGCTGATTCCCGCTCGTAAAGCTCAGTCAACCAGGGCAACAGGTCCGCTGCCTGGGCGACCGCATCATTCCAGCGCGGGTCATATTTCAGGGTGTCGTTAAGATAATGATCCGAGAATAGAAAGCGGTTGTTGTGAGAACTGATACCAAGGCGGAGCTGGGTAGTGGTGGCTTAAGACATATTCACTTACCGGTCTGGATTCGATTGGGCAGTCATCAGCCACCAATTATAACCGCAACAGCCACCGGAACGCTAAGTCGGCCGCGTTAGTCGATAGGCAGGCATTTTCAGGCCGGCGGTTGCAAACGGATAGGCACAAACGGGCGAGGCGGCTGGTGCGAAGACCATAGCAAAAGCCAAAGCAGCTCCCAGCCGCTTCGCCCCTCCGCTACTTTGCCACTTGCCCCTCTGCCCCTTCCCCACTTTTTCAGCTAAAATACCCCCATGAACGAACGTGTAGCAAAATTACGCCAAGAAAGCCTTAATGCCGTACCAACTATCTCCAGCGAACGCGCGGAATTGATGACCCAATTCTATGAAGAAGAACTGGGACCCGCCTCTTCAGCCGTGGAGCGGGCGATGGCCTTCCATTATTTGATGGCCAACAAGACCATCTACATCGGTGATGGCGAACTGATTGTCGGCGAAAAAGGCCCCGCCCCGAAAGCCACGCCCACCTACCCCGAGCTCTGCTGCCATTCCTTGGCCGATCTCGACATCCTCGACTCGCGCGAAAAAATCCCTTTCCGGGTTTCAGCGCAAACACGCACTGTTTACAAAGAACAGATCATCCCCTTCTGGCACGGCCGTGCCATGCGCGACCTCATCCTGCGCGAAATGACGGCCGAATGGCGCAGCGCCTACCACGCCGGCATCTTCACCGAGTTCATGGAACAGCGATCGCCCGGTCACACCGTGCTCGACAACAAGATTTACAAAAAGGGCATGCTCGACTTCAAGGCCGAAATCGAAGCCGCTCTGGCCGGCCTCGATTTTATCCAAGATCCTGAAGCCTATGATAAACAGGAAGAGCTGCGGGCCATGGACATCACCGCCGCAGCCCTGATCCTCTTCGCCGAACGCCACGCCGAGAAGGCTGACGAAC
>Ga0316585_10000332_pt1 | contig 10691 bp, 8 predicted proteins | sample S_170502SCrBrC_D_FD_204517 | JGI IMG/M metagenome (GOLD analysis project Ga0316585, IMG submission 204517) | Rhizosphere microbial communities from salt marsh grasses in Alabama, United States - S_170502SCrBrC | ecosystem: Host-associated > Plants > Roots > Rhizosphere | place: USA: Alabama...
CGACATCGCCGACCACCCGGGGATGGTCCGAGTCGTAGCCGCGGTGGGTCGGCAGGTCGAAGGCCACCGAAAGCCCTTTCTGTCCGGCCGCCAGATTTCGGCGATAAAACGCGTTGGATTCTTTGGCGGTAGAGAACCCGGCATACTGACGAATCGTCCAGGGCCGACCGGCGTACATTGTGGCCATGGGGCCACGCACATAGGGCGGAAAACCCGGCAGGGTGTTGGCTTGCGGCAGGTCGGCGATGTCCTCGGCCGTGTAAAGCGGTTCGACGGTTATGCCTTCCGGGGTCTTCCAGTTCAGGCTTTCGACGGGTTTCCCCTTCATCTGTTTGGACGCGAGGTCTTGCCATTTTTTCAAATTTGGATGTTCGGCCATAATAGACTCCTTTTGATTACGAATTTCTGATTATAAAAGCCGCCGGTAAACCGCTATACCGGTTTACCGTTATTCTGCCGATTGCCGCTGGGGTCGGCACGAAATGATAAAAGTTTACCTATATAAAGAGAATAAGCGGAAGTCAATTTTTTTAGATTATTATCAAATACGATAGAATTTCGGCAACGACATAATGGGCTATTTGTAACGACGTCTCGAAATCCTGATATCGGAGATCCGAACCGAATGATTTTCAGCATATAACTTGAAAATCGATACGTAGTTGAATATGGTGACTGGCAGATTTCATTTCTAAAAAATCGCTTAATCCTTAAGGGCTTAAAATAAAAGCCGTCGGACTTCAGCATGATACGTCCAAAGAGTTTACAGCAACGTCTTTCGCTGTTCATGATTTTACCGGTGGCCCTGCTGCTTATCGGCATGGGAATTGCCAGCTTCATCTATGCCCGGGACGCGCTGCTTTCCCAGTGGCAGGAAGCCGCCATCCTGAAACTCCAGCGCGGCGCCCATCTGGTGGACATGCATCTCAGAAGCATCCGGAATTGGATCCATTCCCTGGATAGCGCCGCCGAAAGCAGCCACCCCGACATCATTTTCAAGTGGGTGACCGAACAGCTGAAAACCCAGGAGGCGGTGGTGCGGCTCGAATTGACCTGGCAGGACAATACCCCTGATGACACGATATCAATGATGCCGGGTATGAAGGGTCCCGGATCCGCTATGGGCCCAGGCATGGCGGGCAGCCGAGGTGATAGACCCGAAATGATGCGGCGCATGCAGCGTTTCCACCGGGCCCGCATAGGCGACATCACGGCCCCGAGGTTTGATGCCCTCGTAAAGAATCAAACGGTATCCTTGGTATCGGATCTGCTCGATAAAAACGGTCAAACTTTGGGGCAGTTGGCAGTCGTCCTGAGTTTTGAATACCTTGTGAAAAATGTCGTCACCAGTAGCTGGTGGCAAAGCAATGAGGGGTTTCTGGTCGACGATCACGGAAAAATACTCACCGGAACGTTGCCGGGAAAACAAAATGAGTTGGGTGAAGCCAATGAACCCCTCGAAAGGGAAACCTTAAAGGCCATTGAACAAAGGCCTTATGGGACCTTGCTCGGCAGCGGTCATCCGCCCGCGGAGGTAAGCGGTTTTTACAAACTGCAAGAAGCGCCCTGGACACTTGTGATGATCGCACCGGGCAGAACAATTCTGGCGCCCATTTTGCGCTTTCGACTGTACTATTTTATTACCAGCGCCGTGTTTATTCTTTTAATTCTGCTGTTGATGAAATTTGTGACGGGGCAGACGGTCTCAGCGATCAAGGACGTCTCCCGGGCTGCCGCCCGGATCGCCCGGGGTAATTTCGACCAGCCGCTTCCGGTAAAAACCCGAGATGAAGTCGGGCACTTGATGCGAAGTTTTAACGCCATGATGGCGCAGCTCAAAGAGGGGATCCGACTCAAGGCGGCCCTGGATCTGGCCATGGAAGTCCAGCAGAATCTGCTTCCAAAACAACACAATGCCATACCGGGATTGGATATTGCAGCGCACAGCCTCTATTGCGATGAAACCGGTGGGGATTACTATGATTTTCTGGAAGTTTGTTGCAGGGATTCGAACCAAATTGGCCTTGTTGTCGGTGATGTCTCGGGGCACGGGATTTCGGCGGCCCTGCTGATGGCCTCGGCGCGGGCTTTTTTGAGGTGCCGTGTAACCCAGCCCGGCGGCGCGGATGATATCATCAGGGATGTAAACCGTCTGGTAACCGCCGATACGCGTGATTGCGGCCATTTCATGACGCTGTTCTACGCTGAAATCGACCCTTCCTTAAAAACGCTTCACTGGGTGCGGGCCGGCCATGATCCCGCCTTTTTATACGACCCGACCACAGGGGCCATCGAGGAGCTGAAAGGAGAAGGCCTGGCCCTCGGGATTGATGCAAACTATGCCTACCGGCGGAATGCCAAAACGGGCTTGTCGGCGGGTCAGATCCTTCTGATCGGAACAGATGGGATCTGGGAAACCATCGATGGTTCCGGCCGGATGTTCGGCAAAATGCGGCTTGCCGATCTCATTCGCGAGCATGCTTCCTATTCTCCTGAAAAATTGATTCAAGCCATCATGACAGCGCTGAAGGAGTTCCGGGGACCCACTAGACAGGAGGACGATGTTACCTTGGCCGTCGTAAAAATTGTTGATTGACTGTTTCAATTCACCGAATATCGCTTGCCAAAGTTGTCTTAAATATCTTTGCGGTTTTGGGCTGAGGGCACCCCAGAAAAATCCCATATCCTGCTGGTCTTTGGGACCGTCTACTGCGTTACATCCGCGACACATATTTCGATTTGCGCCGCTGGATGTGCCGTGTGGACGATCCCAAATCCGGCGCAACCTTGTGGAATTATTTCTTACCGTGCCCCTGAGAATTGTCGCGTCTAAAGATCACTCCAGCTCATATAGTCGGACTCGTAATTATAGGTGTCATCTCCAAACGTATCGGCAATAATCCGGCATGAATTATTATCAAATACAAGCAAGCGCGCTTTTGTGCCGTCTCCACCAGCAACTTGCAGTTCTCCGAATGAAGGCCACTCGTCAATGTTGAAGATACGCACAGGGAGTATCGTAGACAGGTCGACGTGTCCATAAGTCGGATGATAAAACCTTCCTGACACCTCGATATCGGTGTAATCGACGCCTTCGAAAATGGTAAGCGTATAGTCCTTGACCCAAAACACTTCTCCGGAACTATCTTTCATCAACATGTCGACCGATGCTGTAGATGAAGGTCTTGCCACGTCAACTAATACATCACCATCTATTACATATGATTGATCGCCGGATGTTAAGTTGACCCTGTCGAGGTAGAGATTGAAGTCAAGTAAATCACCGGTGTCAACAGTTAACTGACCATAAAAATCTGCGGTTCCGGAGACGACTGTATTACCATTGCAATAATCGTTAAAGGTTATCGAACCCGTAAAGGAACCGTTTGAATCATCCATTTCTAAAGTATAACCTGCTCCACCACCGCAGGTGCCGAGAACGGTATCTTTTTCCGTTTTGATGGCAAGTAAATCCCCACGATGGCGTTTGATATCGATTTTTTGCATGGTGGCATCAAAGGTTCGAATGACTTCATACAGCTTTATTTTTCTCTCGATGGTCGGTTGAACGTTCACAACCGAGCTGAAAATTCCCAAATTAGCCCCGGTCTCACCCCCGATGAAGGCATCGCCTGCAAGTTCAGCTGCATTGTCCGAGCCTATTAGGGCCGGAGAGGTTATACCTGTATACATCAACCCGGTTGGCTCTGCAGGCACGAAATCCTCCCCGCCACCATCTCCTGCCCCACCACATGCAACCAAACCGAGAATACACACAGTCGAAAGGAGCAAGCCGAAAATTTTCTTTGATGTGATAATCATTTATCGATATTTCCTCCCCATATCAACAGATCTAAACTGAAAGGATTCCCGGTTATTTACCCCTCCCCTTAAACAGCAAAGCCGAGCTACCACTACGGCAACTCGGCTTCCCATAAATCCCGTGGCAACCCAGCTGCCTATAAATAGGCCTGTGGCTTTCCGTCTCTGCCTCGCGGCAGATTTGGCCTTGTCATGGATTGTAACTATTATTCTGTTTGTGACTGCAATCAGTATATCAAAAGAGGTGACACCTGTCTATTTAAACACGGTGTTTATTTGTATTTTGAAAAGTTACGACGGGAGGCGAATCAGCTTGCAGCATGCGGAAACCCTTTGCCTATGCTCGAGATAGGCGACCCTGCCTTTGGTGTGGCAGATGAAGGGTGGTATTTACGGGGCCTTTCCTTTATTGATGGCCCCGATGGGTTCCCTTGATTTTCAGGTCGGGCATGGTTACTCAATAGGAAAGTAATTAAAGCATAGAATAAGCGGGTGCATGTTTTTCAGCGGCTGATTTTACATACCGGCCGATGGCCGGCGATAAATGATTGGCCGCGAGTCTTAGGAAGGGAATCCCCCTGCAGAAGGGAAAGCGCTTTAAAAACCTTTTCAATAATCCGGGGGACACAACTGTGACAGGGATATTCATCAGCTACCGCAGACGGGGAAGCCAAGGGTTTGCCGGACGTCTGGCAGACGATCTGATCGATCGCTTCGGTGAGGAGCAGGTGTTTCGGGATGTGGAAATCAGGCCCGGGGACGATTTTGCCGAGACCATTGAATCAGCGATTGCCTCCTGCAGCGCCCTGCTGGTGGTGCTCGGCCCTCATTGGTTGGAACATCGGAACGAAAAGGGAGAGCCGCGTCTGCATGAACCCGGCGATTGGGTCCGGCTGGAGATTGAAGCCGCACTGACAAGGAACACTTGGGTCGTTCCAATTTTGGTGGGAGGCGCCCGGATGCCGCCGGCCTCGGCTCTGCCGGACAGCATCCGGCGTCTGTCTCGTATCCAGGCGTTTGAACTGACCGACCGCCGATGGGATTGGGACGTCGAGCAGCTGGCGGCGATGATCGCCAGTCACATCCCCGCACTCGATCACTCCATAAGGACCAAAAGGAAACACCGGGAGATCGATCCTGATCAGCCGGTTGAATCGCCGGCTCGAGCTCTAAAGGACGCGGGGATACGCGTACGCGATGAAATCGGACGAACGCGACGGAAATCGTCGCGTTCACCGCGACTGTCAAAGATGATATTGTCCTCTGTCATTTCTCATCTGGGAAGGCTGGTAAAGCGGGTCGTCAGTATCGCAATTCTACTGGCCGTGGCCTATTTCCTCATCCAGAACTACGGCAGCCCCGCCGCCAGACGAATGGTCAATGACGTCATTTCTCGTATCACTGCTCTCCTATGAAATGTACAGTTGCCATCCGCTTTTCAATGAATACATCACATTTTCGCGGGAGAAAGATTCTATGGATATAATCACCAGCTGTAAATCAACATCTTCACGCTTTTAATTCCGTCTATATCAGTTCTGCTTTCACGTCATGAAACTCGCTTGCATTGAAAAAGCGTTCATAATTGAATTTATTGTACCAGGTCATGTATTCTTCTTCGGGACGGGTCCTTTTTTCCAATTCATCCCACACCTCTCTCGGTAGATCCCATTCAGCAGGCTCCATGTTCTTCTTCAATTGATCGATGTCTTTGACACCGATAATTACCGAAGTGACAAAATTCCGCCCCAAGGGCCATGCAATGGCGAGCTTTGCCATGGGAATTCCGGATTTCTTGGAGACATCCGCTACTATTTCGGCGGTTTTGTGACCTCTGGGATGCCAAAACCGCGGGCCGTCCACTTCGGTCCGAAAGGAAGCACGGGTACCTTTTTCAGGTTTTTTCTTGCCCTGATATTTACCGGTCAGCAACCCACCGCCAAGCGGACTGAAGCAGGTGATTCCGATTCCGGCATCAACGGCAGCCGGTATGGCTTCCCTTTCCAGTTCCCTGTGAATCAAGCTGTAGATGTATTGACCGGCCACCATTTTTTCCAGGTTGTACTTTGCGGACACGCCATGCGCTTTGGCCAACTGCCACCCGAAAAACATGCTGGATCCCGTATAACGGACCTTCCCCTGCCGCACGAGATCGTCCATGGCCCGCAGTGTTTCTTCGAGGGTGGTGACAGGATCGGGAACATGAACATGATAAAGGTCGATATAATCGGTCTTCAGTCGCTTGAGGCTCTTTTCACATGAGGAGATGATCTGTTTGCGGTTGGCACCGAATTGCGTTACGGCCTTTCCAGAGGGAAGTGAAAATTTACTGGCGATGATGATCCCATCTCGGTTCAACTCGGGCATGAGGCTTCCCACAATCTCCTCGGATCGTCCTCCGGCATAGATATCGGCAACATCCAGGCAATTGCCCCCCCCATCGAGGTATTTTTTTATGATAGCTTGAGATTGCTTTTCATCGCACCCCCAATCGGGGGCCCCAAAGGTCATTGTTCCAAGTGAAATGCGCGACATCAACAGTCCAGAAGACCCAAGATAACGATATTTCATTTTGGTCGCTCCTTTTTATCATTTAGGTTGATTCATTCTGGTAGTGGCCATCTTCCTTCTTCAGCCGCGCTGATAATCGTCAGCTGGATTTGCTTATGTTATGTTTCAAGTTGCTTGTACATCACAAAGGCATCCACAAAGCCAAGGCGCAAATGTCGGAAGGCTTTTGGCAGGGTGCCGATGATGTCGAATCCGTGCCTTTTCCACACCTGGATGGCTCCCTCGTTTGTTGAAACAACCAAATTGTACTGCATCGCTCGAAAGCCTTGCGATACGGCCTCACACTGCGAATGCCGGCACATTTCGGACGCAATTCCTTTACCTCTGGCGTTTTCCGCAACAATGTATCCGCAGTTACAGACGTGAGCCCCAAGTGCCGGCTGGTTTGGTTTGATGTAGTAAGTGCCAAGAACCTCGCTGTTTTCATCAACGGCAACAAAAGTCGCGGAGGGCATCTCGATCCAAACTTTGTAGGCCTCTTCTTCGGTGATATCCGGCGAAAAAGCATACGTCTCTCCGGCTCGAAACACGGGCTCGATAATTCGCCACGTGGCTGCCCAATCCCTTTTGTCAAAAGGTTGAATTCTGATCATTTGATAGCTATTTTCTCCTGATATACATGCCTCTTTGTGCGTCGACTCCCAAGTACTTTTCCCTATTGCACCCTCGATATGGCCAGCTTGATGCCCAGACCCACAAAAAGAGCACCGGTCGCCTTTTTTAAAATCCCCCTTAGTGAAGCCCGGCGTAGCAGCCTGCCGGTCACCCAGGTCGCTCCGTATACCAGCACCAGACACCAAATGCTGCCGGTAGTGAAAAAGATCATCCCCAGCAGCAAAAACGGAATGAACACAAATTGGGTGCCGGGGTCAACAAACTGGGGCAGGAAGGATAGAAAAAACAGCGAGACTTTCGGATTGAGCACATTGGTCAACACGCCCTGTCGGAAAATGCCCCCCGGCTTCAGGTCCTTTAACGGCCCCGCCTCGCTAGTTTCGACGCCACGGTTGGGACTTCGCAGATACCCGATCCCAATCCAGATGAGATAGACGGCACCCGCATATTTAACCACTGAATATGCTATCGCCGACGAAGCCAGCACGGCCGATAAACCAAAAGCCGCCAGCAGCGTGTGCACCAGCACCCCGGTCATGACACCCATCACTGACAGAACACCGGCCTTGTGCCCCTGGGCCAAGCTGCGGCCGATGATGTACATCGTGTCCTGGCCGGGAGTCAGGTTGAGCATAATGCACGAGACAATATACAACGGCAGACTGTGTATTCCGAACATCGGGGGCCTCTGTCAGGTTGGGTGGTATTTACTGTTCAATTGATTGCAACGTTATCACAGAGGTAAAAACATCCCAAAGAATCCCTTCCAGTACTAAACGTGCAACCTGGATCCCCTTGAAGAACCGACATCTTCATAATCACCTCACTTTTTCGGTTTCAGTCAGCGGTAATGATAAGGGTCGGATCGAAGTTTTTCAATATATATTGATCTTTTCCAATTAAAATTAAAAATGTTGAAGACCGGGTAATGAAAACCTTCGGTGGCGATAAGGACGTGATTTATCCTAAAGTTCATAACCAGCCAAAATTTAAAATAAATTCCCCCTCCTTAAGTGTCTGAAACCTTACCCTTAAAATGATAAATTCAGCGAAAAGCACATTTGCAAATGTTGGGAAAAGCCATGTAATAATAGTGGGTTGATTTTTAATGTGAAATTCGCCATAGTTCTGCTACGGTATTCAGCTGCATTTGTCGGAATGGACGGATTCAACGATTGCGGCATGAAAAGCAGCTATCCGAATAATATGTAATGATGGGCAGCTTAGATGGGGGCTTAAATGCATGACCGCAAAACCTCAATCTCTTTCTAAAGGTCAACGAGATGAAGTCGTCAAAATCTTGCCAAATAATAAGGTCGTTTCTTGGGTTCTTATCGCGATAGCAATGCTAACCGGTGTAACCGGTTTTTGCCTTTGAGGTATAAAATAACGCCTTGAGAAAAATCTTGAAATCCTTGTTGCTAAGCAATTTGAAGAACCCAGAAAAAAACCGTCGTTAGCGATGTTGCGAAAAGCAGAGCAGAGATTCTCCTCACTGAACATGTCAAACCTGATGTGCACGATTCAAAAAAGAAATAGCCTCACAAATCGAAGACCTGAAATCATTAGCGTCCGATACGCAGAAGCTCAAAATTCAGAGTAATGACAAAGCAGAAAAAATCGAGACAATTTTAAATTCTGTTCGACAGAATAAAAAGGAAATCGAAAGCGTTAAGACGGAAATCTTTGACCTAAATTCTGATCTCGCGAAACTTGAGAGGGGTTTAGTTGAAATCCTGTATTCTACTTGCAAAGGTCGAAATAAATTTCCGAATCCATATCATGAAAGGATCATGCAGAAGCTCAACGAGCTCCTATTATTGCAGTACCTGATCCGAATGAACGTGAACTGTTTGTAGGAGAAATTAAGTGCTACCAACCAAAAAAACAACTTGCCCAAAATAAGGCTGGACAAGGATGCGGGGAAAATCCGTCTCGCAAATGTCTGTCAACTTATGTGTCAATCTCACCTTTTACTACTTAATGAGATTCAAAGCCAAATAGATAGCCAGCTTGAATTGGAAAATTTTCAATCTCATAAATTTTTTATTTACGGGAATGAGCTTTAATAATATATGGACATCAGAGAATACTCGACGAGTTGAAAATAAATAATAGAGAAATTTTACTGGCGTTTTTAATTACCTACTCCAGAATGGAATACGCCTTAAAAAGAAGTGGTTTCACTCAAACAACGAATAGAGATGCTGTACCAATCTGGTAAAAATATATTTCGGAAAAACAATCAAAATTTGATCCTAATAGAAACGCAAGATTTAAACAATTCGATTCTACACTGGTCGCTGCAATTGTCTGGTTGCACGCAAGCAGGAAAAGCAAAATTAAAAGTAGGAGTTCCAAATGTCTTTGGATTCTCCTCATTGTTGACTCCTCATTGTCGAATATCGGCCTATTTCAGCGGACGTATTGTCCTTGCGCTCTGCTGAAAACTGTAATTCAGCTCAGCGCTTCGCAGGGGCAAATCAATATTTCCTATTACTCGGTCCTCTCTTGCCTTAGACACGTATAGTTGCCAAGAACTTCATGACATGTGGGAGCACAAGGTCACTGCGCATAAACCCCATCGTATGATTAAGACCCGGCAAGGAAACAAGGGTCGCGTGTCCTATGTATTTGGCACACTTCTGGACTTCAGGATACCGCGAATCCGCCTCACCAATGAGCAGAAAACAGGGCATGGCCATTATGGGCAGGACGTCATCCAGGGCCGGTCGTTCTTGCGCTGCAGCTGCCAGTGCTTGGAGGTCGTTGGCCAACACGTAAGGTTTCAGCTCCGGCGGGACGCGCTGTTCGACAACGGCCTCAAGGGCGGCAATGAAAGCTTCGGGATCCGTCCCATCGACTTGCGAAAATGCTCTCCAACTCCGATCTGCATACGGATGCGCTCCACCGATTAGCAAAGCATTGACCCGCTCGGGGGCGTATTTTGCCAGACCGAACCCAATCCATCCCCCCATAGAGTAGCCAAAGAAATGGGCCTTTGGAATTTCTAACGCCTCCAGAACCGCTACAACGTCCTCTACACGCCTCGGCAAAGTATAAGCGGTGGTCTCGTGTGGCTTATCGCTGGCGCCATGCCCCCGGCTATCAAGTAAGATGCACTTGTAATCGTTGCGCAGCTTTTGGATATACCCAAACTGATACCATGCCTCTAAACTGTTAGTGAAGCTGTGCTGCAACAGTAACGGTGGTCCGACACCTTCGACTTGGTAATGGATGCGGACTCCCTGACTTTTGGTGTCTGGCATACAAGTCATTTCCCAGTGAAATGTTCTATAGAGGGACAGCTTATACCGTTGCTTCGGCCGGCCTGATGTTCTGGTTGATCCGAAAGATATTGGTCGGATCGTAGATATGCTTTACCTTTGCCAGTCGCGCATAATTCGCGCCATGACTGGCCTGCCAGAGGTCGCTATCGCCTTCGCCAAATCCTGAAAAATTCAGATAGACGCCGCCATTTGAATACGGCTGCATCTCTTCCCAGAAATTCCGAATCCAAGCGATATTGCGCTCGGATTCTGCAGGATCTTTCCAGGCACCGTCGATACTGAGCATGAACTGGGCCCCGCGATGCCGGTAGGCTGTTTCGTTTCTGCCGACGCGATCGATAGCGCCGCCGAGATGACGAATTATGACGAGAATACTTGGATTCGGTCGCTTTT
>Ga0316585_10000333_pt1 | contig 10681 bp, 11 predicted proteins | sample S_170502SCrBrC_D_FD_204517 | JGI IMG/M metagenome (GOLD analysis project Ga0316585, IMG submission 204517) | Rhizosphere microbial communities from salt marsh grasses in Alabama, United States - S_170502SCrBrC | ecosystem: Host-associated > Plants > Roots > Rhizosphere | place: USA: Alabama...
TTACCGGCCGTATCGCCCCACCATATCGAGGAGGATCAAGCATGAATTCCAAGCGTTTGTCATTTATTGGTCAACCGATTTTCTGGTGGATCCTGTTGTTATTGGTTGTAATTGCGGCAGGTCTGGTGGCCGGATCTATCGTGCTTGTCAAAGGGCTGTCAGTGACTAACCTGACGGATCTTGTTCCCTGGGGATTATGGATTTCCATCGATCTCTCTAGTATCGCTTTAAGTGCGGGGGCTTTTCTCCTGTCGGCAGCCATTTATCTGCTGGGCATAAAAAAGTTGGAACCCGTAGGACGCACGGCCGTATACGTTGGTTTGATCGGATACAGTATGGCCTGTTTGTGTCTGTTGATGGATATTGGTCGCCCGGACCGATTCTGGCATGGTTTTGTCTACTGGAACGTCCACTCTCCATTATGGGAAGTAACCATGTGCGTGGGTCTTTACTTCACGGTTTTAGCCCTGGAAGTGATGCCGATCATTGGGCAATCCGAACCGATGCAGGCACGCTGGTCAGGCCTCGGAAACCGAATGAAAAGTATCCATAAACTGGCCCCTGTCCTCGCCATTGCCGGTTTATCCTTATCTATCATGCACCAGTCCTCCCTGGGCGCTACCTATGGTGTGCTCAAGGCACGGCCATTTTGGTACAAACCAAGTCTAGCCGTTCTCTTCATGGCTTCGGCTATTGTTGGTGGGCTGTCCCTAACTGTGCTCATCAGTAAAATTGCCGGTCATGTATCTAAAAAGATCACTGTGCGCGACGACCTGTTGGATACCGTGTCAAAATTCATTGGCTGGGCTCTGGTTGTTTACCTTTATATGCGTTTTTGGGACTTTATGGGTGCCGAGTATACATATTTGCCAGGCCGCACCGAAGCGTTTCACATGCTGGTCAGGGGTCCACTTTCTCTTAACTTCTGGGGTGGGGAAATCATCTTAGGCATCCTTGTGCCCATGGTGATCTTGCTAAGCAGCCGTCTTCGCAAGGACGAGCGACTACACATGCTGGCTCTGGTTTTGGTTATAAGTGGCCTGATCGCTTTTCGATGGAACACGAATATGGTGGGACAGTTTGTAGTATTGGCGGATCTGGCTCAGGGTACGACGGCAAGCTACACGACTTACGTGCCTTCCTTGATAGAAATCTTGGTAGGGGCGGGCATCATTGCTTACGGTGCTCTGGCCGTGACTTTAGGTATTCGCTATCTGCATGTTGTCGACCACAGCGGTGTGGAAGAACCCGTCCCCCAAGACAAAGTTTTACCCGTCCAACAACCCTCGTTGGCCGGTGATTAAGAACCCTATGAGGTAATTTTCTTCCTCCTCAACCTTGGGTAAACAGCCCTCGAGCTCTTGCTCGAGGGCTGTTTTCAATTTTAAATTCTGGGGGGAGAACAATCTCTTACTAGCTAGCATACCCTGAAATGCCAGAAATCTAGTTGTACTACCTCCCATCCGCAGACGGCCGTTAGATGCCAGAAAATGGTCTGATCCGTAGGCGAAAACTACGTAGCATGCTTTACTTTATTTTTCACTGCCAGCAGATGGTAGCCAGTAATAATGGTTGTGAATACATCGTCGCTGTGCTGGCGGGTAAAGGATTCTACGCGATTAACGGGAATGATTTAAGAAGAGCCCACACACCGCAAACTAATTAAGTCGAAATAGATCTTGACCAGTTGTGGTTGTGGCCGGTCTCCGTACCGTGGCACGGGCTAATGAAGTCCGTAGACGGCTCGAACGAGAATTTAGTTTTACAGTGTTCTGCTTACTGCCGGCATGCGATGAATCGCGTGGCTGACCAGGAGCTTATTCAAAGGCCAATATGCCACATACACCGCAGACCAGGCTCGACTGTGTTTTGATTATTCTGTTGGGCTTTTAAGAATCCACAAAAAAAGAAACGCGACTAGAAAAAACAGCAGTTATTCTCGGATGGATGGACCAATAACTGCTGCTAGAAAGGCAAATGATTTAACTGATTGCAAGCTCTGGATCATAGACTGGACAGTCCGGACAGGAAGAGGGTTTGGCTCCTTCATAAAGCAAGCGTGCCATCCAGCAAGGCATTGATTGATCTAGGTAAGCTGGACAGGAAGCGCGCTTTTCTTCATCACAATTGCGCAATATCCAGCACGGGATCTTGCCGCTGGGTGAGTCTGCTTTCTCCAAAGAAGGCACGGCCGTCTTAACGGCCGTTTCCGCCACCGCTTCCTCTGCTTCCCAACGATCCACAAGACGGTTCATAAGGTAGCCGATTCCCAAAGTGATCGCTAGCGGAGCAAGGCAACGCAAAGCGAAGAAGAGAATAATTGTACCGGCTGCATCAATCTCGTTCATAGCCACCCTAAATATATAAGTATCCATAATGGATATTTATTAGCATACATAATATTCAGGGCTGCGTCTATTGGGTAATAGCGCCATTTAATGCATGGGCAATAATCCCCATATATGCTGGAAAGTAGACTAATTGGGCTGTTTGGAAAGGGGGAGATTCAGCTAATCTTCAAGCTCAATTAACCCGATTTTAATGGCATATTTGACTAGGGCAATGCCGCTGTGAAGATCTAATTTGCGCATGATATTTTCGCGGTGGCGATCGACCGTTTTAGTGCTGATGACGAGTTCTTGAGCAATTTCGGCGTTTGTTAATCCTTCAGCAATTAATTCTAAAACTTCTCGCTCCCGGGGGGTAAGATCGTCGTGGATTAATTGCTCGCCCGACTCGACGCGTTTCAAATAATCCTGGACTAGGCGGGTGGCTAAAGAGGGATAAAGAAATACATCACCTTTGTTTACGATGCGGATGGCTGAAACAAGTTCATCTGGTGCGGCACGCTTGGGAATGTAGCCGGCAGCTCCTGCTTTGAGCATTTCAAAAAAATACTGGTCGTCTTCGTACATTGTCAACGCTAAAACGGCCGTTTCAGGATATTCTTCTTTGATAGCTTCCGTGGCTGTTATACCGTTCATATCTGCCATTTTGATATCCATCAACACAATATCTGGTCGCAGCTCGCGGACCTTCTCGATAGCCATGCGCCCAGAATCGGCTTCACCGACAATGACCATATCATCTTGTGCTTCTAATAGCATACGCAAACCAGATCTGATTACCGCGTGATCGTCGACCAATAGCAGCTTTATCTTATCCATATTCTTCCCTATGTTAATTCACTTGTTAACGGGATTTCAATTTCAATTGTCGTGCCTTCGCCGGAATTTGATGAAATCTCGAAGGTACCATCAGCAAGTGCGACCCGTTCTTGCATGCCTAGCAATCCCCAGGCCCTCAGATCGCTGGGCGCTGATCGCAGCGTCGCATCAACATCAAACCCATGCCCATCATCGCTAATACTCAAGTTCAGGGCTTCCTCTCCAAAGGATAAATCAATATACGTAGCATTAGCTCCGGCATGCTTGCTAACATTCGTTAGCCCCTCTTGTACAATGCGAAAAATGATGGTTTCCAAATCAGGACTTAGACGGCGGATATTACCCGAAATGTCTAGATCGGCCTTAATGCCGCTGCGTTCAATAAATGCTTGTACCTGGCCTCGCAAGGCGGGAACCAGGCCCAAGTCATCCAACAGAGATGGCCTTAAATCGGATATAACATCCCGCAGTTCGATCATCGCGCTGGTGCTAAGATCTTTCAAATCAGCCACTTGTTTACTTGTTGTACTGTCAATCGTGCTAATGCGTCCAGAAACTGCCGCCAGTCCCAATCCAAGTGCTGTCAGCGTCTGTCCCGTACCATCATGCAACTCGCGTGCGATCCGCTGGCGTTCCATTTCCTGTGCCGAAACCACCTGGTGTAAAAGCTCACCCCGCAATTTGTCTCGTTCCTGTATTTCTTGATACAGGTCCGAATTCTGTAGGGCAATACTCAACTGCTCCGCGGCAGTGCTGATAAGTGAGAACTCACGCCCTGAGAAGGGTATCTTATCGGGTATCGTACAGATCACCAGTGCCCCTGAATGGCGTCCACGAATATTGAGAGGGACCCCGAGCGTGCGCCCTCCCGTTGTATTTGCCTGCGGATCTTCCTGTGCGGAGAATTCATATGCATAGGTTTCGCTGATTGGCTGAACGCTGGTCCCTGTCCAGACGGCCGGCTGCCCGGTATCCACGACATAATCTGCTACGATGAGGGCATTTTCAAACATCAAGTCGTGGATTTCTTTATCAGCGGGACATTTCGTCATGGCGGCAATAGACGGGGATTCACGCGATCGATCTCGTAAAAAAACAAGGCTCGCGTCAATGTGTGGTTCGCTGTTCACAAATTGAACAAGTGCATCTTCCAGCATTTCTCTGCTATCCAGTGTTTTGGCGAGACTTTGTGAAAAACCATATAAGGAAGAAAGATTGCGCACTGCCTCGCGTAATTCCTGGTTCAATTGCTCGATATTTTGCTTGTCCTCGAACATAGCCTGGCTGGCTTTTTCCCGAGCGTTCTGGGCTTCAATCAGCTTTTGCTGTGTCTCGATATCAAAGGCGCGTAAAGCGCGAACGATGGAAAGGGTCATCCAAACCGCACATATTGTACGCAGCAACTGAACAGGCGCACCAAAAAAGGATCTAAAAAGCGAGTCATTGATAATGTTGGATGGAAAGATGGGACTTGTTTTCCCAAATAATTGGCCGATTGTCCCATATATGATCAAAGCGAGAGCTGCTCCGAGCAGGGCACGGCCGAATTTTTGCATGCCACGTACGCTAAAAGTTCGCTGTTCAAGTAGAATTGCCCAGGCGGCAAGGAGGGCTCCAGGGATTGCCAGAATATAACGCCCTAAAACATCCGCGGAGGCAGTAAGTTCACTCCCCTCGAGACCATAGATCTGCCATGCAGCCAGGACACTGATCAACCAAACAGCCAAAAGCGCCGCCGCGGCGGCGATCGCTTGCCAGTGCCCATCCTCCCCCTGATTATGATTGGCAAAAATGAGATGCACGCCAAAAATCACCAGGAGCGAGAATGAGATAACTAACAGGAAAAGTCGAAATACATCATTGAGTAACCAGTCAGGAATCGTCGTTGCTCCGGTCAGGTTCAAAAGCTGGAACATTTCCAACCATTCGTGGAAACCATGGATGATTCCAAACGCGGCCAGGGGAGCCATGGCTAAGGCGAATGGGAAATCAGAGGAGCGTCCGGATTCAATGACAAGAGCCAGGCCCATCGCGAAGAAAGCCAGTCCATAGAAAAAATAGATTGTAATTAGATTGTTTTCGAAGAACTGAGCTGCTATGCTCATCACTTAAATTTGGATCTCGCTTTCATTATTCACAATTTCCAGAGCTCGATCGCCGGCAAATAGAGGGCTGGTATCTCCCAAAGTGGAAGATTTAACATAGCCCAGAGCCAGGGTTCTTCCTTCGATCCCGGCCGCGGATGTAACGGAGCCGACTTGCTTGCCGGAAGCACTGATTGCCTCACCTTCGGCCAGGGCACTGTTCGAGGCCAGGCGCACCAACTGCTTTGCCAGCTGGCCCCGGCTTTCCATGCGCGCAATGATCTCTTGTCCGGTGTAACAACCTTTGGTAAAAGAAACATCATCCCAAAGTCCGGCTTCCAGAGGGATGTAGTCTGTAGTGATTTCGTGGCCGAATCGCGGCAGGCCTGCCTCGATACGTAATAAATCGAATGCTGTTTCGTCTGCATTTAGTATACCAGTGGTCAGAAGGGTCTCTAGCAAATTTTCGCCTTCCACTGCTTCACACATTACGAAGTAGCTGGAGCCGTTAATTGGATCGGTCTTGTGCAGATAGGCCGTCACGTCTCCAATTTTTACCTCTCGCCAATGATGGAGGGGGATGGCGATTTCCAAAGAGCCAACTTTTTCACCAAGTATGTGCTCAGCTCGGGGACCGTAAACACCAAAAATTGCTGTTTCGGAACCAATGTCTTGAAGCTGAAAATCATCGTTAAAGAAAACAAAGCGCATCAAATAACGGGCGATCTCATCCCCATGATTTTCGCCCGTTAGCGCATAAACGGATTCACTCGCGGCATAAAGGATCAAGCGGTCAATCATACGGCCGATATCAGTAGTTAAAATAGTGGCTGCCCCTTTCCCCGCTTTCAAATTCTTGACATCTTGGGTTGACATGCGGTGAATGAGATCCAACCGGCTTTCGCCGCTGATTTTCAACATGCCGAGATCGCTGCGGTCAACGATAATTGCCGATTGGTGTGCCGCTTCATAAACTGCCGGATCAATTTGTGCTGTCTTCATCTTCATCCTGCGTCTCGAGTTCAATCTGTGTAGGAAATGGGATTGTTGTTAAGGGGATCAAGTCTGCCACTGCCGCATCCTGTTCATCAAGCCAGGTTTGTGCAAATGATTCAATCGCCGGTAGAAAATTTTCTTCTCGCAGATAGGTTGTTTGAGCGATTACATTGCGTAATGAACGGCCGTCGAACCATTTGTAGCGATTTGCTTTGGTCAAGTCTCCTTCGGAGAAACTGGATAACCAATCCTCCAGCTGCACACGAACCAGCTGTAAATCATCGAATATCTGGTCAAGTTGGCGATTCTGAACCTCTTCATAGAATAATCGATCAAAGTTGTCTGGATCGGCAAGCGCATCCAACAGCTTTCCAGGTCGTTTGTTTTGATCCAGCTTTGAAAACCCGGTGACCAATTCCGATTCCCACGCTGTAAGATTTGTCAATATATCGGCGATTGACCAATCGCCAGCGACATTTTTCTCTAACAGCGCTTCATCTTCCAGGGGTTCGATAGCTACCAGGAGCCTTTCACGGGTCGTGTCTAAGGCGTCGAGTAAAAATTCAAGTGTGGACATTAGTTTAATAGTATAGCATGCTTCTGAATAGGGGGTTGATTTTACCTGAGCAGTACCTTAACGAGCCGCTTTTTTGCCATAAGTTAACTTTATTTATGACGAATGTCATGTGGAATGCATGCTTATTGTCTTTGGATCATAACCTGAGACAGACTATAATCGGAGTATTAAGCAACTGGACCTTGCTTGAACACCTGATTAAGCACTGATACATCAAACTTGGAAATTTGTATAATGGTGTTCTAATTGGGTTATTAACCACGTTAAGCTGAAAAATATGACGAGTGAATCGCCTATACTACCTATTCCTCAGGACTCTGAGGATGGTTTGGACACAACGCCCGGTGACAAAAAAGAGGTGCATTGGGTAGAAGTCGCACAAACATTTGGTTTGGCGCAGGCGCAAATTCTTGCCGGCCGCTTAAAGGCAGAGGGCATTCCTGCCTACGCCTGGCAAGAAGGAGCAGGCCAGGCTGCAGGCCTGTTAGTGGGATTACTTGGTGCCGGTCATGTCATGGTGCCTGAAGAGTATGAACAGGAAGCTTTGGAAATCTTAGCTGACGAAGTAGAGATTGATGAGTCTGAGTAGCCTGTTGAGATGTCTAATGATTAAACTTGCCGGGCTGAAATAATCAGGCCGGTAAATATTCCTAGTTAATGATATTTGAGGAGTGGAAAATGGCACAAGCATCTTGGACCAAAAAAGAAAATATTGAAAGCGCCGAGAAATCACAAAACGGCCGTCTCAAGTTCATAGTTGGTGGCATTGTTCTGGTTGGAGCCATTGCCTTTTTGGTGTTTAATGCCATGAGCGGCAACACACAGTTGTATAAAACGGTTGACGAATTTTATGCCGACCAATCGCGGCTGGTTGGGCGCGATTTGCGCGTCGCCGGCTGGGTTCTTGGCGATACGATCGAGTATGAGCAGATCGACGCGACGACTTCTATCTTGAGCTTTGACATTGTCGACAACCATGACAATCCGGGAAACAGGCTGCATGTTGTCGTGCATAACGAACCACGCCCCGATTTGCTCCAGGATAACGCGCAGGCCTTGGTTGAAGGACGCGCTGATGCCAATGGTGAATTCACCGCTATCCCAGGCGGATTAATGTTGAAATGCCCCACACGATACGAAGAGATGGAGCAAGCAGGAGTAGATGTACCAGAAGAGATGCCCTCTCAGAATAATGGGGCTTAATTAAATGATAGCTAATATTGGTTATATAGCGCTTGTCTTAGCCTTCCTTTCGGCCATCTACTCGGCCGTTGCGGCCTGGTATGGCAATCGAACCGGCAAACCGGCATGGGTTGAAAGCGCGCGCAATGCCACCATTGCCATTTTCTTCCTCATATTATTGGCCTGTGTGGCTTTGATTGTTTCCATCTTGCAAGATGACTTTTCCGTTGAATATGTCTGGCGTGTAAGTAGTCGCGAAATGCCTACCTATCTAAAGGTTACGGCCCTATGGGGTGGGCAGGCCGGCTCGTTGCTGTTCTGGAACCTTTTGCTGGGAACGTTTACGGCCGCCTCGTTGATCATCAATTGGAAGAAGCAAAGGGTGTTCATGCCCTATGCGCTTATTGTAGCCAGCATGACCCAGATTTTTTTCCTCTTCCTTGTGGTCTTTATTGAAAATCCTTTTGCACGACTCGATGTCATTCCCCCCGATGGCAATGGTTTGAATCCTTTGCTGCGCCATCCGGGCATGATCATCCACCCACCAATGCTCTACCTGGGTTTTGTCGGCTTTACGATTCCCTATACTTTCGCCATGGCAGCCTTGATGTCCAACCGTTTGGATGATACTTGGATCACCTCCACGCGCCGCTGGACATTGGTGGCCTGGTTATTCCTCAGTTTAGGCCTGATTCTGGGTGGCCGTTGGGCTTATGATGTCCTGGGTTGGGGAGGATATTGGGGCTGGGACCCGGTTGAAAACGCTTCCTTAATGCCCTGGCTGGCTGGAACAGCCTTCCTGCATTCGGTAATGATCCAGGAAAAACGAGACATGTTCAAAATGTGGAACATGTTCCTGGTCATTTTGACTTACAGCCTGGTAATCCTGGGTACATTTGTCGTCCGCAGCGGCGTAATATCTTCTGTCCATTCTTTCGCCCAATCGGCGATAGGTCCGCTGTTCTTTGGTTTCATTAGCATCATGTTTATCTTCTCGGCTTATTGGGTTAGTAAACGCCGCTCAGCTCTCACCACTGATAACCATATCAGGTCGTTCCTCTCGCGAGAGGCAGCATTTCTCTACAACAATTTCCTGATCATTGCCATCCTGGCTATTGTTTTTCTGTTTACCTATTACCCTATCATTTCTGAGTTGTTTACAGGTGAAAAAGGATTCGTAGGTCCGCCCGTTTATGAGCGCGCATTAGCTCCTTTATTTGCGCTTCTATTATTGCTTATGGGTGTGGCGCCGTTAACAATGTGGTATCGCTCCAGTCTCAAGCGTATTGAAATGTCGATACGCTGGCCTGCATTGGTAGCTACCATCTTCGTAGCTGTTTTATTCGCCTTTGGGGTGCGCAGCTGGGGTGCATTACTGGGTTTCTGGATCGTTGGTTTCTCAGGAATTCTCACGGTTCTCGAGTTCTGGAAAGGAACGCGGGCGCGCATGCGTCGTGGTGAAAGCGCCGGGAGCGCATTATCAAATTTGCTCTCGCGCAATAGACGGAGATATGGCGGTTACTGGATTCACATAGGCGTGTTGGTGATGGCTTTCGGCATCATTGGTACGGAACTGTTTCAGCAACAAACTCAGATCCGTTTGCAAAGTGGCGAGTCGGTGTCATTGGGTAATTACGAAATGGTCTTTAATCAGGTTGAACGTTACCCGGGACCGGATGATTTGGTCATTACCGAAGCGACCGTGGATGTTTACCAAAACGGTGAATTGGTGCGAACGTTGCATCCACGTACGGAGCTGTACACGCGCACGATGCAGCCCATGACAATTCCTAATGCTCGATCGACGATTTCAGAAGATTTTTATGTCTTATTGGTTGACTGGGAACCTGTGTCGCCGGATGAAGCGACGTTCCGCATTTTCCTTAATCCGTTGATTAACTGGATATGGGCCGGTGCGATTATCTTCGCTATCGGTACATTAATTGCTGCCTGGCCGGATAGAAGGGAAGAGTATGTCGTTTCTAATGAATTGGTCCGCAATGCCCTGGGCACGGCCGACTAAATCACGACGGCGGCGAATCTTGATCATGCGAAAAAATAATCGTCTGCTGCAAACTCTTCTAGTTGTTCTGGTCCTGGCGCTTTCTGCCATTTCCGTACTGGCGCAGGATGATTCCCAGGATAGAACCGTGACTGATGACGAAGTGAACGAAGTCGCCCGGGATGTTTATTGCCCGGTCTGTGAAAACACACCGCTTGATGTTTGCCAGACCCAGGCTTGCGCCGATTGGCGCGAGCTGATTCGTACCAAGCTGGCAAATGGCGAGTCGAAGCAAGATATATTTGATTACTTCGCCCGCCAATATGGCGATGGTGTTTTGGCGAACCCACCTCGAAGGGGCGTGAGTTTGGTCATGCTTTGGGTCTTGCCCGCTGTTTTAATCCTGTTGGGTTTGTTGTTCTTCAGCCGCTATATGCGCGGTCTGAGAGCAGCTGAAGCGGAAACGGCCGTGGCCTCCGGCCAGGCCGCAAGTTTGCAATCATCCCCTGAAAATTCAAAACCGGCAGCCGACGACTATTTGGCTCGTGTTGAACAGGAGTTGAAGAAAACGAATGAGTAGTCATATAACCCAAACACCTATTGAGGGTGAGTCAACTGAAACGGATCCCACTACAGTTGGGGAACAGAAATCGGGAAAAATTCGCTGGACGAT
>Ga0316585_10000334_pt1 | contig 10679 bp, 7 predicted proteins | sample S_170502SCrBrC_D_FD_204517 | JGI IMG/M metagenome (GOLD analysis project Ga0316585, IMG submission 204517) | Rhizosphere microbial communities from salt marsh grasses in Alabama, United States - S_170502SCrBrC | ecosystem: Host-associated > Plants > Roots > Rhizosphere | place: USA: Alabama...
ATTCCTCCGGTGTCAGGTCGTCGGGATAGGCGGCGAGCAGCGTGCCGCCAGTACCTTCCGCACAATAGTAGATCATGGACAAAAGCATGCTCATGTCTTCGGCCGTCGATTGGATTTCGTCGTCGGGATTGGTGCGCAGTTCTTCAATCGAGTTCGCGGGTGTTTCCGGTGGCTGGGTGCCCACCTGAAGGGGAGCATTGAACGGCGCGGCGAGGAAGGTATTTTCCAGCCCCAAGCGCTGCATCGATGCCGTAACTATCGCGGCACCTTTGTACATATCATCTTCGCCAGCAATGACGTTGAGCAGTTGATTGGCGCTGTCTGGCTCAGGATTCAAGATCAGTGTATCAGAGATAAGCTTGCGCTGGGTCAGGGTAGGGAATTGGTCCAAAGCGCGATAGGTTTCAAGAGCGATGGGAATGCGCATCAGGTCGATGCCAGACATGGCCACGTTTTCGTTAATGGGCACGACACGGCCGTTTTCCAGGTCCATGATGAAGACGCTGGCCACGCCGCCGGTCTCTTGTTCAAAAACCTGAAGCCTGTTTACCAGGAGCCTGGTCAAGAGATTGATATCCGGCCGTTCCGCTTCTCTGGGTTCGACCACGAGGCGCGCCTCACGATTACTGGGACGGTAAAGAGCCGCTTCAACATCGGGCAAACTGGCTTCAATGTTCGTTTCAGTCCCCGATGCGCCATATTGGAAGCTGAGCGTCGAAGGGACCGGCTGCGGCGGTTGGGCGGGCTGATCGGCCAGGCTGGAGATCTCACGCAGGGCTTCGCGCAGCACCTCGCGATTATGAGTGGCCTGCAGTTCGACAGGCTCTACCTCCACCGGGCGACCCCACAAATAGCCCCAAAATCCCGACCAGAAATCCTGCTGGGTTCGCTGATAGTCGGCATCACTCAACATTGCTTCGATGTCCGGCGTAAATTCCGCGCGCGAGGGGTTAATTTCAAAAGATTCCTGGCCATGAAATATGGTGATCGGCGCCTCGAGGTAGCGATTAGTCAGGATCTCGCTGGCCTGCTCTTTCGTCATGCCACCGACATCGACACCGGCGACGTCAAGACCTACCGGATAATAACTTCGCGCACCGGCATATTGGTACAGCTTATAGAGTAGAAAAAGTGAAACAGCAACCATGATGGTCACTGTAATCCACTGTCCCAGGCCGGGTGACGAACTCCTATTCATGATTCCCAGTCATTTCTATCATAATTCAGGTCAACTGTTACAGGAAACTTATTTCAACTTCGACTGATCGCGGCAATCATGTTCCAAGTTCCCTATTGGCCGCAATCATCTCGTAACCAGAGAAAGGCTACAAAAATGAAGAGAAAAAATAGAGGTATTATTTCTTATCGACCTGGCAGTATAGCAGAAAGAGCATTCGTTTCCAGGAGGCCTAATCCATCTTTCAACCAGCAGTAGAGCAACTTTCAACAGCGGATCACGTATAGAGGTTAGATTACAGGAATTGGAGGTCTAGATCATGTCCCAAACACGGCTAACTCGAAGCAGCAGCGACAAAATCATCGCTGGTGTATGCGGGGGGCTTGCTGAATACCTGGAGATAGATCCTATTCTGGTCCGGCTGGCATTTCTGGTCCTATTCTTTGCCAGCGGCATCGGTTTTCCCATTTACATCATACTCTGGATCGTCATGCCCCAGGGTGAGAACAACGCTATTGCCGACAGCGAAGTCATTCAAAAGAACATCAACGACATCGGCGAATCGGTCCAGTCGGGAATCAAGCGGCTGGGCAAGCCGGGCACCGTAGGCGTCATTCTGGTTTTATTGGGCGCATACTTTCTATTGGGCGAGATCGGGCTGTTCAACTGGATGAGTGGAGCTGTATTCTGGCCCCTGGTCATTATTGGAGCCGGCATTTACATGCTCATTCGACGGAACAAGTAAGTTATCAGGTCCCGCGTCTGAAGTTTGTTCCCAGTCCGCGAAGGCTGGGACGTGTTTTTTCCGGCTGCGGCATCTCAACGACCGCAGGCCGGGGAGCCAGCTTGTACAGTGGCAGCACAACTGTAAAGGTCGTCCCCTCGCCAGGCTGGCTCTTTACGCGAATCGAGCCGCCATGGGCCGTAGCAATCCATTTGGCAATTGACAGGCCCAACCCTGAACCTCCATGAGCCCTGGCGCGCGCTTTATCCACGCGATAAAAGCGGTCGAAAATGTGCGGAAGATTCTCAGGCGGTATGCCAATACCCGTATCAGAAACTTCGAAATGTACCCAATCTTCTTTCTTGAAGAGGCTTAGCTCAACGGTTCCGCCCGCGGGTGTATATTTGATCGCATTTTCAACAAGATTGATAAACAGCTGCTTCAACCGGTCAGCATCACCATAGACCATTGCCTGGTCAACTTCGATGAGCTTGACATCCACCGGCGGGTCGACAACGGCAACCTGGCGGTAGATATCGAAGAGCAGATTATCTAATTCAACAGGCTGGCGATTGAGAGGCAGCCCACCTGAATCAGCCCGGGCCAGCAGCAGCAAATCGCCTACCAAACGTGTCATGCGCTCCATCTCCACCTGAATCGCATGGATGGACTCGGGATCGGCTTCACCCATACGTTCCATCAGATCGAGATTGCCGCGGATCGTGGTCAGCGGGGTACGCAATTCATGGGAGACATCGGCCAGCAATCGCTGTTGGGTGCGGAAGAGGCGTTCCAGCCGCTCCAACGTCTGGTTAAAAGCCCGCGCCAACTCACCGATTTCATCCGGCCGGTTGGCATAGGGGACGCGGCGGCTTAAATCATCGGCGCGCGTGATTTGGCGCGCAACTTTGGCGATATCTTCCAGCGGCTTAAAAAGCCCGGGCGTCAAGAGTACGGCAACAAACAAAGAAGTTGTCGCGGCCGCGAAGCCCATCAGCAGGGCCGTTAACGAGACCCTATTTAGATGCTCGTATGTATCCAGCAGGCGAGCCACCTGCAAGTAATAATGGGTACCCTGTCCTTCCGGGTCGGGAAGCGGTACAGTGTAGACCCTGAGCTGAGTGTCGCCGTTCTGAACAACACCGTATGACCGGCTGAAGGGATCGGCGTTGGGATCGAGCAGTTCATTAAACAAGGCTAAATTCTTGGAGCGGGCCACGATTTCGCCATTTTCATCTGCTACAACGACTAAGGTTGACGCCGTTTCGAAGGTTTCCAATACTTCAGGCAGCGAACCGGGGCGGACGACTTCCTCCGCCAGATCAGTGAGATCGCTGTCTATCTCGGCGAGGATGCGGGCGCGCGGCAGTTCGTAGACAATCACCGCAAATATGATGAAAGCCACGGAAAAGATAATCGTATAGATTATCAGCAGGCGATTTTGAATGGACAAAAGCTAACTACCCATTATATGGCCGCTTCATCGCGCAGTACGTAACCGATGCCGCGAACCGTATGAATCAACCGTGGTAAACCACCTTCCTCGGTTTTCTGGCGAAGATAGCGAACATAGACCTCTATGATGTTGCTTTCTCCACCAAAGTCATAATCCCAAACGCGGTCGAAGATAATTTCGCGGGTCAACACCTGACGAGGATGGCGCATGAAGAGTTCTAACAGTTCATACTCTTTGGCCGTCAGGTCAAATGTATGGCCACCACGCCGTCCCTGGCGCGTGCCTGTGTCCAACTCGAGGTCGGCAAAGCGGTAGACCTGGGGTTGGGCCGGCTGCGCACGTCGCAGCAGCGCGCGAACACGGGCCATCAATTCATCGAAGGCAAACGGCTTGACCAGATAATCATCGGCGCCCGCATCGAGCCCGGCCACACGATCTTCAACAGATTCCTTGGCCGTCAGCATGAGAATCGGCACCTCGCTGACAGCACGCAGACGACGGCATACCTCTAGCCCGTCAATTCCGGGCAGCATGACATCAAGGAGGACGAGATCGGGCGGATTATCGCGCGCCAAATCAAGACCGGTCTGGCCGTCTTCGGCCGTATCCACGCGATATCCTTCGAAGCTCAACCCGCGCTGCAGGAACTGTCGAATCCGTTCCTCATCTTCAATAACAAGTATTTTCGCTGACATATTAACCCTCCGTTAGACATTGGCCGGCCTGCAATGATTGTAGTCGCCAGATACAAGGTACAAAGCAAGCAACCTAACCAATAGCATATCATGGTCTAGTAGAAATTGTTTAGCTAATTATATACTTACTTTGATTATATTCAGGCAAGATAGGGGCGCAATATGACCTAAGATTGACGTAACAATACGTTTCGACTTAGAATCTACGCCAGATCGTTCTGGCATGGCCTGTTCCGGAGATTGATCGGGCCCCCTCAGCCAGGCGTTCTGAAGAAGGAAATGGAAGATGTATACGAGGTAGGCCTCGAGTTTATTCGCTGGCTGCAGGCTACCTATCCCCAGCTGGCGGGCTTTTTTGTGGCTATTTCCAGCCTTGGCCGAGAAGAATTCTACCTGGCCGTCCTACCCTTAATCTACTGGTGCATCAGCAAGCGCGCGGGAAGGCTGCTCGGTTACATGCTGTTTGTGACCGTAGTCATCAACACGATGGTCAAGCACGCCCTTCGCGCACCGCGACCGTTCTGGATAGATCCCACGGTGGGCATTGAGGAGACAGGCGGATATGGTATCCCAAGCGGCCACACCCAATACGCAACGACCCTGTATTTGATTGTCGCCTATTTGGTGGGCGGATTCTGGATCTGGCTGGCCGCAGGGGTGATGATCCTTCTGATGGCCTTGAGCAGAATCTACCTGGGCGCGCATTTCATCCACGACGTTGTGGCCGGTTTTATCATAGGCGTGATCCTGTTGATCCTAGCCATCGTCTGGGATCGCCGGGTTAGAACCAAATTCAGCAAACGGATATTAGGACAGCGGATGATGGCGGCCGTTCTGGTTGTGCTCGTTTTTGCGGCTCTCTACCTGATCATACTCTATTTTCTTGGCGAGCCGAATCTAGCGGTTCCCTGGGCAGCCTATATCCCTGCAGCTGAAATTGCCAGTCGTCTGGAAATGGCCTCGGCCATCGGGGCATTTATGGGTTACAGCATCGGCATTGTATTTGAACGGAGCCGGGTGCGTTTTCGCGCCGATGGCCCAATCGTCAAACGCGCCGGGCGCTACCTGTTGGGCATCCTCATCGCTGTCATCATCTGGCGCGGGCTTGGCATGATTTTCCCGAACGATCCGCTATTCCTGGCGCTCCCCCTGCGTATCTTACGCTACTTTTTGATAACTTTGTGGGTGGCATATTATGCGCCGTGGTTGTTTGTACGCCTGGGCCTAACCGATACGGATCCAGAGCCACAGATGGACCTCAGGTTATAGGCTCTGCAATCTCGCCAACAGGAGCAGGCGCTCGCTGTCTTCTGCGAAGGGATCTTCCTGGTAACTGCCCCACATTTTCTCGAGCGTGAATCCAGATTGTTGTAACAACAGGATCAGTTGGTGCGGGTAGAGATAATGGTAGTCAATCTGTACCAACTGCGTTTCTAAAGCTTCGTCTCCTCCTCTTTGAAAACGCCACAGCACTGTGAGCGTCTGACCGGCCGTATCGAGGGAGGATTCACTCCATTGCCGTACGCGCTCAGCGGTTTGCTGATCGATGAAGCTCGTTTCAAGAACCGGACCATCGGGATATATTGATTCGGTCAGGGCAAACGGGTTGGCCGTATCGATGAGCAGCCGGCACCCAGGCAGCGCCAGCCCAGCAACACCCCGCAACATACGGCCGATCTCCGCTTCGCGAAAATGAAGAATGGTGTTATAGGAAAGCAACGCTGAGGCAAATCTCGTACTGATCTCATTCTCTACCAGATTCAGAAGATCTTTGTCCAGCAGTGTGATCATCTGCTGCACATCCGGGGGCTGCTTATGCAGGCGTTGGCGGGCGATTGCCAGCATCTGCGGCGAGTTGTCGATTCCCGTGACGGCCAGGCCGGCCTGAGCCAGGGGAAACAGCAGCCGTCCGGTGCCGCATCCCAGTTCAAGCAGCGGTCCGCCATATTTCGCCAATTGGGCCGTAACAAACGGTATATCGGCCCTCAGCGAGGCGTGTATCTGATCGTAATAGCGCGCCAGTGTCTCGTACATATCAGCAGGCATCTAGTTTGTGCGCTTAAGAACGGGCGGACCCTTCTCGTTGAAGGACACCAGCGCCTCCAGGTGGTCGTGGAGGCTCTCTGTTGCATAAAGAGGAACGTGAAAGAGTATGGCGTCGCTACGTCCGTCGGTCATAGGATGGAGTTTAACAAATTCCTTATGCAGGGCGAACCAGGAGCGGGCAAAAAAGGCGCGACAGCACCTTTTGCATGGGAACAATCTGATAAAAAAGAGAGGAGAAAGGCAGATATTCTGTGTGCCAAACCTTTTGCGAGGGAATATGTTAAAATCGCGCATTATGGGCGAACGATCTTACTATACCGATTCTTATACCAGCGAGTTCCCAGCCAGGGTGGTCGAAACTCAGCAGACCGAAGGCGCTTTTGCCGTTGTATTGGACCGCAGTTACTTCTATCCGACATCGGGCGGCCAGCCAAATGACACGGGTACTATTGACGGGATTCCAGTGATCGATGTGCAGGTGCGCAAAGAGGATGGGGCGATCCTGCACATGGTGGAAAGTTTGCCGCAGAGCGAAGAAGTGACGGCCGCCATCGATTGGCGACGGCGATTTGACCATATGCAGCAGCATACGGGACAACACATTCTTTCACAGGCATTCATCCAGACTCATGGGGCTCAGACAATAGGTTTTCACTTGAGCGACGAGACAGCCACCATCGATCTGGATGTGAACAAAATCGACCAGGAAGCGATTAACAAAGCCGAGGACCTGGCGAACCGGGTTGTCTGGCAAGACCGGCCGGTCGTCGTGCGCTGGGCAACGCGGCAGGAAGCGGAACGGCTGCCGCTGCGCAAGATTCCAGAGAATGGCGGCGAGAAGCTGCGCCTGATCGACATCGTCAATTTTGATCTAACAGCCTGTGGCGGGACACATGTCGCCAGGACTGGGGAAGTTGGCCTGATCAAGGTGATAAAAACAGAGACGCGCAATAAAAAGGTGCGCATCCATTTCTGCTGCGGCGGGCGAGCTCTGCTGCAATACCGGCTTGTAAACAATGTCGTTCAGGCTTTAAGCAGCCAACTGACGACAGGCACGAAGGAGCTGAGCGCCTCGGTCAGCAAAATTCAGGAGAGCGAGAAAGAAACGCGGCGTACGTTAAAGCGGCTGCGAAACGAGTTAAGTGAAGTCGAGGCGCAGCAGTTGTTAGACAGTGGGCGCAAAGAGGGCAAGATCACACTGGTTGCGCACGTGCTGGAAGGCGAAGCTGACAGAGTTCGCAGCCTGGCCAGCCGTCTTGTTGAGAACGAGGGAACCATCGCCCTGCTGGCTTCAACCGGCGAGCGCACGCAGATCGTGTTCGGCCGTGCGGATGACGCGCCGGGAAATATGAAGGAACTGCTGCAGGCTGCTTTCGACAAGCTTGGGACGGGATCAGGCGGCGGAGGGGGCAAGTTTGCCCAGGGCACAGCTCCTGCAGCCGATCTGGAAAGTGTTCAGCAGGCTCTTGAAGACGTGGCGAAGCAATTAGTAGAGAAAATCGACGCCATAGGATAAAATGGATCGAAGCATTACTCTGTCGAGCAATGCATATCTCACGGGCTGACAGGCGGAGATCACAATGGACCAAGCAGAAAAGGCAGCGGAAGCGCTTCAGAAAGTACCGTTCTTTACTGATCTTCCAAAAGAAGAAATCACGGAACTATCTAATCTCCTGGTGATACGCCGGTTTAGCAGCAACCAGGTGATATTCCACCACGGCGATCCGGGCGGCTTGCTTTATATCATCAGCAAGGGCAAGGTAAAAATAAGCTATTCAACTCAGGACGGCCAGGAGGCATTGTTGGCGATTCTGGGGGCAGGTGACTTTTTCGGCGAGCTGGCTCTGCTGGATGATTCACCGCGCTCGGCGACGGCCGAATCGATCGAAACGACAGAAACGATGACCCTGCATCGCGAAGATTTCCGCCACTATTTGAGCAGCAATCCGGATTTCGCACTGCATGTTCTACAAACATTGGCCAGGCACATCCGGCGCTTGAACAGCCAGCTCAGTGATATTTTCTTCCTGGACCTGTCGGGACGCCTGGCGCGCACTTTGCTGCGGCTGGCCGACGAACACGGCAAGGAAGTAAAGAACTGCGTTCTCATCGATCTGCCGCTGACCCAAACCGACCTGGCTGAAATGACCGGGGCGACGCGTGTCAGTATCAACAAGACTTTGGGTCGTTTCCGCCGTTCCGGATGGGTCAAAGTTGAAGGCCGGCGCTTCTCTATCTGTAATCGCGCGGCCCTGGAAGATTTGATTCAACTGTCCGGCGGCAATATCTACGCCTAGCCGCCCGGCAGTAGATACCACGTCGAGCAACGGCGCTGCTTCAGCCGCCGAAACAAACACGTATTTTGGTAGTGCGACAAAACGAACCCATTAAACCATTCGGCGCAAATTCGCAGGTTGGTTACAATCCGGCATTGGTGCATGCTCACGGCGCTTCCTCGAACGACCACGCTTTGCGCTAATCGTCCGTGTATAAAAGAAAGTGAAGAAGTAGCTCGCTGCGGGCGTGACAGGCATCTATGGCTGAAAAAGAAGAGAACCTGGTCGAAGATGGCGCGGCCATCGACAGCCAGGATGTGGAACGAACAACTGAAGAAACCAGGCCAGAGCGCAAGATAGGTTGGGAGTTTGTTTCCTTACTCATTTTCGCGCTCGTATTATTGGTTGCTGCTTACCTGCGCTTCAGCGGTTTGAATTGGGACGAGAATTACCATCTGCATCCCGATGAACGGTTCCTGACGATTGTTGCCAGCTCTCTCCATTCAGAATCCAACCCCCTCAACTACCTGCGTACATCAGAATCAACGCTGAATCCTTATAACGTTGGCCAAACCTTCTACGTTTACGGCAATTTCCCAATGACGGTCACGCGCTATACAGCCGAGGGGATCAACGCCGCGTGTGACTACCTGGGCGATCTGGCGGGCGACACGATATGCGCGAACAATTATACGGCCTACGACGGCGTGCATCTGTTGGGACGTTTTCTATCCGGTTTGCTGGACCTGCTGTCCATCTTCTTCACATTTCTAATCGGCCGGCGCCTGTATGATTGGCGGGTCGGTATTCTGGGCTCGCTGCTGCTTGCGCTGGCGGTGATGCCCATTCAGCAATCCCATTTCTTTACGATGGACAACTGGGCCGCAGGCATCACCACGATGACGCTCTATGCGGCGGTGCGCGCCTCGACAATCGGGGATGAATCGAAAGAATGGCGAGCTGTGTGGTACGTCCTCTTTGGCCTGGGTCTGGGCCTGGCGACCGCTTCGCGCATCAATGTCGCGCCGCTGGCGGCCATGGTCGCCGCCGGCGCATTTCTATGGCTTCTGAGACATAACGACATCGCTGTACCGGGCCTGGCTTCGCTGCGCAAGCTGCCCGCCGCCGACATTAACCGCGCTATTTTGGGGATCGCGCTGGCGGCAATTGTCTCGATCATTGTCTTCCGCCTGGCGCAGCCATACGCGTTCAGCGACGCGGCTCTGGCCAAAGAACAGGCGCTTGCCGACAGCGGCGAAGAGCTGGGCATGCTGGAAACGACCGTGCGCTCCGTAATAGGGTTTAACAACATGTGGCTGGCTAATATGGAAGAAATCCAGCGCCTGCAAGCGCCGGAGGCTTCTTTTCCGCCAGCCCTTCAATGGACTGACCGCACGGCCATACTCTTCCCAGCCACGAATATGGTGCTTTACGGCATGGGGTTAACGGCCGGAATTGCCGCTTTTCTGGGCCTGTTCTGGGCCCTTTGGCGCATCGTCCGTTTCCGAGCCGACTGGATGAGCCACGCGGTTCCCGTTATCTGGTCACTGGGTTATTTTCTCTTCATGGGTATCCGTTGGGTTAAATCGGTACGTTATTTTCTACCTATCTACCCGACGATGCTGCTGCTGGCGGCCTGGGCCCTGTTTGCACTCTGGGATGTGGCACGCGAGTCGACTTCGCGCTCAACATTAAAGAAGCTGATCGCGGCCGGCCTCATGCTGCTGGTCGTTGCCCCCAGCCTCGTGTGGGCCTATACCTTTACGAATATTTACCGCCAGCCGGTGACGCGCATCGCCGCTTCTGACTGGATTTTCGAGAACGTACCAACTGGCGCTACCTTGCTTTACGAAGTAGGCGATGAAGCGCGCGAGCTGCAGCTGCCATTGAAGGAATTCATCTTCAGCGAAGGTGGTCTTCCGCTGATGCTGTCCTTCACGCTGCCGGAAGACGGCACTGTCACCGGCCTGCGTATGAACTATCTTTCCAGCGGCGACGGTGCCCAGGTTTCAGAAGATTCCTCCAGCAAGCTGCGCATTACTCTGGACGGTGAAGAAGTTGCCGAACCGATCTTAAAAGGCATCGACCAGGAACGGCAATCTTTCACGATTGAGATTCCTCCTGTGCCGCTGCCCGGTGGCGTACCCGGTCAAATCGATCTGACGCTAGTCGCGGGCGACCCGGTGCATGCAGGCACGTCGCTGCTGGCAAATGAGCACTGGGACGACCTGCTGCCGGTGGGTACAAACGGCCGAAACGCCTATGGCATGTATTATACCGAGGTTGAAGGTGGCCAAAGACCGGT
>Ga0316585_10000335_pt1 | contig 10676 bp, 6 predicted proteins | sample S_170502SCrBrC_D_FD_204517 | JGI IMG/M metagenome (GOLD analysis project Ga0316585, IMG submission 204517) | Rhizosphere microbial communities from salt marsh grasses in Alabama, United States - S_170502SCrBrC | ecosystem: Host-associated > Plants > Roots > Rhizosphere | place: USA: Alabama...
AATTATTTTTAAATTCTACCGCCCATGTGCGCCTTTGTCATGTGAATATTACGTGAGTATCCGTGAATACAGTTAATTTATTGCGGGTGCGTCTATATTTGCTGTGAAGATTTTTGGCGCTAAAGTTGTTCCATGGCAGATCTAAGTAACAAGAAACGCAAATTTGTTAGTTATCTTCCTCTCTTACTGCTGCTTGGTGGCTTATTCTGGCTGCGGTTTATCAATCTTGGTTATTCAGACTATCAAGGGGATGAAATCAAAGCACTGTTTCTACCGCAGGAAGGTCAATCTCTGGCTGATTTTCTACTTGTGCAGCGAAAAGGCCCCATACAGTTTGTTATCACATACCTGGTAAGCTTTCTTGATCCCTCGTATCAGAACCAGTTTCTAACCCGCCTGCCATTTGCAGCCGCTTCCGTGTTTGCGGCCATATACTTTTACCTTTTTGTGAAGATGCACTTCGGCAAAAAGATTGCCGTGTATGCCACCTTCTTTTTTACGTTTAACGGGATAATAGTGGCTCTTTCGCGAATCGTGCAGTACCAGTCGTTTGTCATTTTCTTTAGTGTCCTGGCTCTGTACCTCTTTAGTTTGGCGGTAAAAGAACCGGGCTGGCGCATTGCCGGCCTGTATTTAGGCATGTTGTTTTGGGCATTATCCATCCTTGCCCACTACGATGGCATCTTTATCGCTCCCTTTGTGCTCTATCTGCTCTGGAAATGGTATGAAATCCATCCAGATCAGAAGAAGGGAGCGAAGTGGATGCACCTATACCTGGCTGGCGGTCTTTTTGCGTTGATCCTCGCCGCCTTCTATATGCCTTTTCTTTTGAATATTTCAGAAGAGACAAAAGCATACTGGTTGAAAAGGATCAGCAGCGGCAATGATCGAATCTCCAGTTCCATTGTCACATTTAAACTGTACAATCCTAAGATTGCTTACTATGTATACGCCGGACTGTTCATCCTTTATGTACTAAGCACGATAAAGAGTATTATTGTAGGGCTTAAGAATGAATCCGCGCGCGCCCGAGACTCATACCAAATATCGATCAAGTCGATATTCATATTGCTATGGTTTCTTTTCCCATGGATATACATGGAGTCTTTTATCAGTTTGCCGGGAACACATATTTATACATACCTGATGCCGCTCACCATATTAATCGCCATTGGCTTATTGACTGCTGAAAATCTGATCAAGAAGATGTTTGGGAGTAAATATGGGAAGCCGGCATTTGCTGCCGGACTCGTGCTTGTCTTCTTGGTATTGTTTTATCAATCTCATAAGGTTTTCATTGATCACACAAGAGAATATCCCTGGGAACAAGAGCGATTCCTATTCTGGACCTTAGAAATGCCTGCTTTGGCTTATGAGCTGCCAATTTTTGGATTTCCCTATTACAGGCATTGGGAGCAAATCGGCGACTATGTTCTCATGTCTGATAACACCAATTATTACTATTCAAACGAGAAAGAAAGCATCTCGCGTTTCTATATTCCATTGACGAGAGATGTTGATCGATCCGGCCCTTATATTTACATACAGAACGTTCAATATATCTACCAAGACCCGCTGCCGCCGAAGGTGGCGTGGTGGTGGAAGAATAATGATCCGGAAAGAGTCTTCAGAAGCTGTGATTATGGGGATTTTGCCTGGGGACAGGACTTGTTTTTTGTGTTCGCGCCTGTTGATGGAAAGTGTGAAAATCGAAGGGTTATGGCCGCGGTGTACTCCATGAATCCCGGCAGCCTGGAAGAAGTTGTTGATGATTATTAGCACGTGTTTTTGCGATAAAGCGTGTTTGCGGATGAGATTCGGGATAAGAAGTTGCCTAAGGAGGTTGGCGATAGGCTTTGAATTTGGCTAAGAAATAGTGTATGTAAATTTCTTATCTGGAGGTAATCCTAATGAGTGACTGGAACAAACAAATTATTGCCGAGTTTCGGGCGAATGAGGGCAAAGTCGGCGGTCCATTTGAGAATATGACCCTGCTTTTGCTGCATACGACGGGAGCGAAGAGCGGCAAGCCGCGGATTAATCCGTTGGCGACCATCAAAGATGGCGATAAGTGGGTCATCATAGCCTCAAAAGGGGGCGCACCGACCAATCCCGACTGGTACTACAACATCGTCGCCCACCCACAGGTTGGTGTGGAATATGGTACGGAGGAATTTCAGGCGAAGGCGACGGTTACCGAAGAGCCGGAGCGCACGCGGCTGTACAACAAAGTGGCCGCGCTGTACCCTGCCTTCGCCGGATATGCAGAGGGAACGGATCGCGTGATTCCGGTCATCACCCTGGAACGCCTGCCTTAATCTGCTGCTGCTGAATTCAGGTTAAAGCTTATTCGCCGCCGATCGGTGTGACTTCACCGAGGCCGGTGATATTTTTTGTGACCTGGGGGTGACCGTTGTAGCGCACGGAGCCGCCGCCGGTGATGGAGGCGTTCAACGTGTAACGCGCCCAAACGGCCGCCGAACCGAGGCCTGTTATGGAGATGTTAGCCGCTTCACTGGCCAATTCGGAAGCCTTATAGTTCCCTCCGCCGGTGATAGTGACATTTTGGTCGGTAACTTCCCCGCCATCGATCGTGAGATCTCCCAGACCGCTGATCAAGACTATGAGATCTTTTGCTTGCAGCTCTTCAATATTGATATCTCCACCGCCGGTAACATTGATCGCCGTGGTTGTTCCTTCCAGGCGCGGTACGTCCACCTTGCCCAGGCCGGAGACAGTGATCTCTGCCAGATCACGCACGGTGAGATAGTAGAAAATGCCCTGCGTAGGCAAGATATTGACCCCCTCGCGAATACCTAGAGTCAGGGTGTTGTCTTCAACTGTGCTTTCTAGATAGGGCATTAAGTTCTCTTCGGCCTCGATGCGCAGTGCGGCTTCGTCGCCGAACTCGACGACCACGGTGCCGATGCCGGCCAGGTCAACGGCCGAAAAATCAGTTACTTCCCGTTCTTCGCTAGCCATATCGCCGGTGCCGCGCACGCTGCGCAGGCCATCGCAGCCGGCGAGCAAGAATAAAATGGCCAGCAGTGCTGCCCCGCTCCAAGTTAGATACCTCATCTAAATGCCTCCACAGCTCTCATCAGGAGATGAATGTGATTCCTACATTATAATACGTGAGGAACGGCCGTGGTGTTGCTAACTGCTAAATGTTGGAGGCTTGAATGCAGCGTCCCGTTAGTTCGTGCAGCAGCCGGTTACTGTTTGCTGGAATTTGTTGGTTATTTACTGGCTACTAATGCCCTGTCTTGCTGGCGCAGGAGGAGGAGAGCCGGGAAGAAGACGAGCAGGGAGAGAACCCCGCCGATCCAGTAGGGTGCTGTGGGGTTCATAGCGAAGATGGTACCGGAAATAGCCGTACTGATGATGATGGAAAGACTGATCGTGGATTGGTATACGCCCAAGACGCCGCCGCGCAGCTCGTCGGCTACGGTACGCGTGGAAAGCGACTGCAAAGGGGGCATCATCAAGCCCATGCCTATGGCGAAAAGCATTGAGGCGATCGCTCCGAAAAGGATCGTTGCTAAGGCGGCGAAGAGGAACAGCGCAATTGTACGCAGGGTGAGACCAATGATCACCAGGCGTGCTTCATCAAAGCGGCGCAGCGCGGGCCGTATTAGAAAGGCCTGGGTTAGAAACTGGCCCAAACCGACAATTGCAAGCATGATACTGACGCCTAAGGTGACCTGCTGTGCCGTGCGTCCGGCAAAAAGTACGGCGTCGCCATAGAGGGCAAAGGTCGCTTGCAGCAGTCCCAGAGCGAATTGGCCGATGAAGGCGACGACGAGGATCAGCATCAGTGGGGCATTATGCAGGATTTCGACTGGACCGATGCCGCCACGATTGAATTTACGGTTGGCGGTGCGCTGTTCCTCGCTAAGTGTTTCATCGAGCGTGAAGTAGGTTAGCAGAACGACAGCGACGGCTGCTGCTGCTGCAAAGTAATAAGGTACGCGCGGGCCGAATGCCGCGGCCAGCGAACCGCCGATGATCGGTCCGAAGATAAAACCAAGACCGAAGATGGCGAATGTGTAGCCTAGCGCTTCCGTGCGCCGTTCGCGAGGTGTGACATCGGTTATATAGGCCTGGGCGACGATGACGTTGCCACCGGTGATGCCGTCAAAAATGCGCGCCAGGAAGAGCATAGCGACACTGTTCGCGGAAGCGAGCATGAAGAAACTGACGGCCGTGCCGATCTGGCTGAGAATGAGCACGGGCACACGGCCGTATTTGTCGGACAGGCGTCCCAGGTAGGGTCCGGCAAGAAACTGTGCTGCAAAGAAGGCGGTGTTGAGCAGGGTGATGACCTGCGGCGACATATTGAATTCATCCTTGGCGTACAGAGGCAGGATGGGCAAGATCATGGCCGCGCCTAACATCTGCACAAAGACGATGAGCAGAATAGTCAGCAGGCGCTTATCAATTTGTCGAATCTTTTTCATTACACAAAAAACCAGCCAGGTGCTAAAAACCTGGCTGGCTCCCGGATATTTTAGGTGTCGTTTGTAATGGTATGGCAGTTACGGCCGTCAGGCAATTTTCGCGGCAGATTTTTATTTGTTTTCAGCTATTTATAGATTGGACCAATCTGTTATCAAGATTGGTCCAATCCTAACCGTCGTTCTAATTGGTGAGAAAAGGCAGGTATTGGAAATCTGTCGGAATCAGCGGTGGCTCAGTACCATGCGGCCCCTGTCCTTGCGGCATGGTCGCGTGGCAGACCGTGCAGGTTTGCAGCGTATCATAATAGCCCTGCAAATCCATGAACTTGATTCCGTCATTCGCCTCGCGGCCGGGCGCGATAGCATGGGGACTGTCGTGGCAGCCCGCGCAGTAGATGCCGCCATGCTCCTTGGATTGACGATATAAGGCCTGATCCTGTTGGTAGGCGCTGCCGTGGCAGGCTTCATTGTCACAACGGGGTTCATGAAGCCATGGGTCGGGATTTTCGGCCACATTTTCCAGATTTCCATGGCAGTCCACACATTCCATGTCGTGCTCGGTAGACATTACGTCGCGCAGACACTGCGTTTGCGGACCGGGGTGGCATTTGTAGCAGCCATCTATGGTGGAAGGAACTTCTTCCGCGTGGGCCTCATGGATAGCCTTAGAGAGATTAGGCACTCCCTGGACTCCGTCCGCGCCCAAGGCGTTGGAGGCGTGGCATTCGGCGCAGAGAATCGGCCGTCTATTCATCAATGGCCCCTCATGACCTGGAGGATATTCGTCTGCATTTTCCTCGTCATGTAGGGTCAGGATATTGGTCTCGATGCCCCCGGTGGCAATGCCTTCCACGCCGCCGTCGTAATGACAGTCGTCGCAGTTCATTTCCGTCGATACCGGAGCAACCACCGTGGCGCGTGTCAGCTCTTTGCCCGTGCCTGTTTCCGTGACAACGACTTCCGCCAGCTGGTAAGGGTAGGGATTGGTCGGATCGCTGTCGCGGAACTCGGTGAGGGGGATACCTTCCGCTGCAAAATGATCAGCAATCTGGTCCATGTTCCCGGCTAATCCCTTGCCCTCTAGACCGACATTTGGAGGTAAATCTTCACCGAAGAGCTGTTGATCATACTGCCAGAAATTCGACTTACCTACGGAATAGGTATTATCGGGAAAGGAATAGCTTACTTCAATACCCTCGGTGATTACCTGCGGGGGGTCTCCGACCTTGACTACCTGGGCCCATAAAGTGTTATAGGGGGGTAGTACGGCCAAATCTTTGAAATCGCGGTTATAACAATGCATCCCCAGATCATTCCAGCTTAATACGACGTATTCAGATTCAGCTGCCCGCGCACTGCCGCTGCTTTGCTGTTTTCTGTAGTTTATGCCGATGATCGTGGTGATTAAGAAGCCGCCCAGCAGCAGGGTGATGAACGTTAACCTTGTTTTGTTCATGATCATTTCTCCTTTCCTCTTGGTCTCTACCAAGAAGGCTCGCTGTTCATAAACTCTACTAGATAATCGTTTCCCCCCGAGTTAATATTTTCTTCAATGACTATTTTGCAATAAAAATCAGCCAAACACAATTGACAAAAGTCACGAAATCGACTTCTATATAAAAAAGACGTCTAATAATCGTCGGAGATATGGGCGGTTAGTTTTTTGCATCGACCCAACAGGGTTGACTCGTTTATCGTAGATAAATACGGTGAATTGGAGAGAGGAAAGGAAATGAGCGAACAGATTCAGAATGGCAGCTGGCGGGCGCGGTTAAGGTTGCGGCGTGAGGAGGCGGACGGCGATAACCAATTTGGGACTTTTGCCGGTGTTTTTGTGCCCACTATCCTTACAATCCTGGGCGCGATCATGTATTTACGCCTGGGCTGGGTGGCAGGTAATGCCGGATTGCTGGGGGCTCTGCTGATTATCCTCCTGGCCCACCTCATCACCTTTACCACCGGCTTATCCGTTTCCTCGGTGGCAACCAATACACGGGTGGGAGCCGGCGGCGCCTTCGCCATTATCTCCCAATCCCTGGGCATTGAAATCGGGGGCAGTGTAGGCGTGCCCCTCTTTTTGGCCCAGGGCGTGTCTGTTGCGTTATATATCCTGGCTTTTGCCGAAGCGGTAATCAGCCTTCTTCCGCCCGATAGCGGCGTAACCCTGTGGATGATTTCGCTGGCAGCTTTTGTGTTGGTATTTGCAATTGCTTACATCAGCGCTCGTTTTGCTTCACGTATCCAGCTCCTGATCTTGTTGGGCATTATCCTTTCCCTGGTATCAATTTTCCTGGGCGGTGCTGTCCTTGCCAGAGAGGGAATGCTAGTTGAAGCGCCTGTGCTTTGGGGACCTTTCAGCCAGGCCAGTTTTTGGACAACGTTCGCGGTTTTCTTCCCTGCCGTGACGGGAATCATGACCGGCATCAGCATGAGCGGCTCGCTGAGGGACCCACGGACCAGCATTCCGCGGGGTACGATGGGCGCGATTCTGGTCGGTTTTGTTGCTTACGTTTCCCTGACTTTCTGGCTGGTGAAAGTCGCCACCCCGGAAGAACTGCTCAATAACTCGACAGTCATGGTTAATAAAGCAATGTGGGGTTGGGCAGTTTATGTGGGCATGCTGGGGGCCACATTTTCTTCGGCGCTGGGTTCTTTAGTCGCCGCACCGCGCGTGATGCAGGCCCTGGCCAGCAAGCAGGTGCTGCCGAAGAGTGACTTCCTGGCTCAAGAAGCGCTAAATGGAGAGCCGCGCAAAGCGGCCCTTACCACGGGAGTGATTTCACTGGTAGCTTTGCTGTGGGCTTTGTCGGCCGGCGGCATTAACTCCGTGGCCCAGGTGATCACCATGTTCTTCTTGATCACCTACGCGATGCTGAACCTGGTCGTGCTGGCTGAGCAGCAGCTGCAAACCGTGAGTTTTCGACCCACTTTACACATTTCACGCCTGGTGCCATTTATTGGCCTGGTAGGGTGTATCGTGGCGATGGCCCTCGTGGCCCCACTTTTTAGCCTTGTCGCGGCTGTTCTGGTGATTTCTCTCTATGTTGTGCTTACACGGCGCACGCTTGTAGACGATCGCAACGATATACGCAGCGGCCTCTTTTTCTCGCTTGCGGAGTGGGCGGCTATTCGAACGAGCCATATGCCTTCCGCACCGCAGCGAACCTGGAAACCGGTGGTATTGGCTCCCGTGCGTGATACCAGTACCTTGCGCGGCACTTACCGCTTTTTGCACTCTCTGACCTGGCCGCAGGGAGGCGTACACGCCCTGGGTATTTATGCTTCCGAGGAGGAAAAAACGCGCCTTCAAGACCTGAATTCGTTGACCGAAGGCTTTGTGAATGACGGTATTTATGCCAATGCGACTTTCCTGGAAGAAGTGGATTTTGTCAATGGGGTACGAGCGGCCACACAAGTCCTGCGCGAGACATTTTTCCGGCCCAATATTTTGCTCCTGCGCCTAAGGGCGGACAGCGATCTGGACAAGCTGCAAGAACTGGTTGATAAAACGGCCGCTTACAGCATGGGTATCTTGCTGTTGTATAACCATCCCGTCAACGGCATGGGGAGAGAGCAGATGATCACGGTGTGGGTGTCGAACCAGGGACCGGAATGGAAGCTCGATCTGCGATTGAGCAATCTTGACCTGGCACTGCTGGTAGCCTACCAGCTGGCGCAAAATTGGAACGGCCGTATCGCCTTATGTATGGCCGTGGAGAATGATGTGGTAAAGGAGCAGGCCGAGGCTTACTTGCAGCAGTTGATCATCCTCACCCGGCTACCGTCCACTACCAGCAAACAGGTTTTTGTCTTACCCTTTGAAGAGGCGATTCAAGCCGGGCAGGCAACGGACCTGAATGTCTTCGGCCTGGCTCATGATCCTGATTTGCACTTCATCCAGCGCCTGGCATTGGCCGCGGATACATCGTGTGTGTTCGTGCGCGATTCCGGTGAAGAAAGTGCGCTGGCGTAGAGTCAGCATTTCAGCATTTCAGCGGGTCAGGTGTAACTTCGTTACCTATCAGCTGTGAAAGCGTTTAAGGGCGAGGTTTTTTTGCGCGCTTGTGCGCGCGGCGCATTTGCTGCGTTTGAAACTCGCGTACCGGCTCGTCTTTTTTGGGGTAACGCAGCGTATATTGACCCTCTGAGTCAAGATCCCAGGCTGAGAAGTTGTCCTTGAGGGCGTCATCTAACAGCTGCACCAGCTGCTCCTTATAGTTAGGATCTTCGATGGGCGTGATCAGTTCCACACGCGTTCTGAGATTGCGCGTGCGCCAGTCGGCACTGCCGATGAAGATCTGGGGATCATCGTTATTGCAGAAGTAGTAGATGCGGTCATGTTCCAGGAAACGGCCGATGATGCTGATGATGTGAATATTATCGCTGTAACCGGGTAGGGCGGGGCGCAGCATCGTATGACCGCGCAGAATGAGATCGATTTGCACACCTTCCTGGGAAGCCTCATAAAGGCGGCGAATGATCCCCCGGTCGTCGAGAGCATTGAATTTGGCGATGATACGGCCGTTGCCATATTTTTCCTGATTGGTTATTTCCCGTTCAATCAGTTTGTAGAAGGGCACGCGCATCTGGGTCGGAGCAACCAGGACCTTTTCAAATTCCTGGGCCGGCGCAAAGCCGGTCAGTGTGTGGAACAGATTGATCACGTCACGACCGATGACGGGATCGGCCGTCATCAGCCCCAGGTCGGTATATAGGCGCGCCGTCTGGGAGTTGTAGTTACCGGTTCCGATATGGCAGTAGGTGCGGATACCCTCCGTATCCTGTCGTACGATGAGTGTGGTTTTGGCATGTGTTTTCAGTCCCACCAAGCCATAAGCTACGTGCACACCCGAATTTTCCAGCATGCGGCCCCATTCGATGTTATTCGCTTCGTCAAAACGCGCCTTCACCTCCACCAGCACCGCAACCTGTTTACCTTTTTCTCCGGCGCGCATCAGCGCCTTCATGATTGGCGACTCATCCGACGTACGGTAAAGGGTTTGCTTAATAGCCAGAACGCGTTCATCGTCGGCTGCTTCTTCGAGCAGTCTTTGTACGCTGACGCCAAAAGAATCATAGGGATGGTAAACCATCAGGTCGCCCTGGCGGATAATGGCGAAAATATCCTTTGTATCTTTTGTCTCGCCCTCGTGCTGTAGCGCGTAGGGAATGGCCGGTTCGTACGGTTCATAGCGGTAGGCGGGTTTATTGAGACTGGCGACCTGGAAACATCCTGTGAGATCGAGCAGGCCCTGAACATCATAAACATCAGAACCGGACAGTTCCAGTTCGCGTAAGAGAACGCTGCGCTCATAAGCCGGCATACCGGCTGCCACCTCCAGGCGCACGACAGGAGCAAATCGGCGCTCGCGTAATTCCTCGGAGATCATGGCCAGGAGATCATCAGCCACTTCTTCGTCGCGGCTGACGTCGGCGTTACGCGTGATGCGGAAGGGATGGACGCTGACCACGATCATGCCGGGGAAGAGTTCGTCCACGTGGCGGGCGATTAACTGCTCTACCGGCAGCAGACGAATACGAGCTCCGTGAATTTCCCCGGTTTGGTTGTCAGACACATGCAGCCAACGCTTGGTAGGGATTTTAAGGCGCACGAAGTGGGTTGTTCCATGTTGTGGGTGTTCGAGAATAACAGCCAGTGAGAGACTGAGATTGGAAATAAAGGGGAAAGGGTGGCCGGGATCGACGGTTAACGGGGTGAGGATAGGGTATATCTCTCGTTTAAAATGCTTGTACAGAATAGCCTTCTGCGAAGACGAGAGCGTGTCATAGTCGCAGATATCGACGCCGGCTTCTTCGCGCAGCGCGGGACGCAGTACCTCTTCCCAGGTGGCGGTCATCGTTTTATGCATTAATGAAGTGGCTTCACGCAGAAGCCCAAGTTGTTCCCCTGGTGTACGGCCGTCAATGGAAAGTTCACGCACGCCGGCCGCTTGCTGACGTTTCAAACCACCAATACGCTTTTGCGTAAATTCGTCCAAATTGCTGGCCGTGATGGCCACGAATTTCACGCGCTCCAGCAAGGGAATTCGCTCATCCATAACCAAATGCAGCACGCGCCAGTTGAAATCAATCCAACTTAACTCCTTGTTGAAGTAGAGAGCAGGATCTTTTAGGTCGGCGTCTTGGGCAACGGGACGAGGCCGGACCGCCTTGGGCAAATGCGTGCTACTATCCTGCTCTTCATCCTTCTTTTCC
>Ga0316585_10000336_pt1 | contig 10673 bp, 6 predicted proteins | sample S_170502SCrBrC_D_FD_204517 | JGI IMG/M metagenome (GOLD analysis project Ga0316585, IMG submission 204517) | Rhizosphere microbial communities from salt marsh grasses in Alabama, United States - S_170502SCrBrC | ecosystem: Host-associated > Plants > Roots > Rhizosphere | place: USA: Alabama...
CAGGTCGGCCAGCGTCACTTCGTCGGTGGTGGTGTCGTGGAGCGCCGGAACGAAGAACGTCTCGTCGGGAATGGCGATGCCCTGCTCCGCCAGCAGCTCGCGCACCTCGCGGCGGTTGGCCATGGCGGCAAAGATGCGGGCGTTGACCAGGCCCTGGTCGCCGCCGCAGGCGCCGCAGTCCAGGGCCGACTCGTAGGGGTTGTTCTCGGAGGTGCTGCCGTGGCCCACCACCAGCACGGTGCGCCCGAAGCCCGCGGTGAGTCCGATGCCACGCAGCGCCGCCCCGACGAGCTGCGCCTGGCGCTTGCGCCGGAAGCCGATCTTCGCCAGATGCTCCAGCTGGATCTGCGCCTGGTCGGGGTTGACGCGGTACTCCACCTGCAGGGAGCGGATGAACACCGCCTCGGCGGCGGGCTCTACGCCGAAGCGGCGGGCCAGCTCGGTCTCGCCCTTGCGGTTGCCGAGCGCCGTCTCGCGCAGCTCGCGGATCTCGGGGCTGGTGAGATCCTCGCGCTTGATGGAGAAATGCCGCTCCACGGCGCGGAGCACCATCTCGTCCTGCAGGTTGGCCAGCAGCTCGCGGGCCTCGTCCTCGGCGATCTTATCGATGAGCAGCCGAGCCGGGGGCTTGCGGGCCTCCAGCCTCTGGCGCCAGGTGTTGTAGACGCGTGGCGCGAAGGTCTTGCCGACCATGTCGAAGCCGAACAGCAGGCCGACGGCCTCCACCGTCACATAAGGCGCCAGGACGGTGTTCTTGAGGTCGTGCACCACCTCGTGCGCCGCTTCAAAAAGGGAGTGCTCGTGCTTGGCGTGGGTGTGCGGCATCTCCACGGCAACGTTGCGGGGCGTGACGATCGCCGGGCACAGCGCCGTCTCGTGACCTTTGCCGAACTCGATGAAGGCCACCGGCACGCCGAAGAAGCCCGCGATGCCGTAGGTCTCGTAGTCGCCCACGGTCTCTAGGTGCCGACGCAGGCGCTCGGAGCGCACGTCGATGCAAAACAGCGCCTGCACCTTGTCGTCGGCTCGTGGAGCCGCCGGGCTTTCGCCGGCATCGGCCGTTCGACCCGCCGCCGCGTCGATCCGGCCAAGCAGCTGGCGGATGTGGGTGCGCTCCAGCGCCCGGGTCCAGATAATGCCCTCGCGCGCCTTGGCGGCGTAGATGGCATCGATGTACTGGTGCAAGCTGTCGTCGCCGTGGGCCAAGAGCGACTCACGAGCGATGCCCGCCGCGGTTGCCATGGACGCCACACGCGCGGCGCGGGTGCAGGCCTCGCGCCCGGTTTTCTCGCGCTCGTAGTCGAGATACAGCGCATTGATCGCAGCGGTGTCGCCCCCGTCCAGCGCCACCTCGATGCGGTGCGCGAAGTCCGGCAGCACGGTGCCTGCATTGAGCTCCCGGCGCAGCACGCACTCGCGCGGGTGGGCCTCGGCAAAGGCCGATAATGCCGGCCAGCGCAGGTCGCGCTTCAGGCGCTGCCCGGCATCCTCAAGCAGCGCCAGCGCCAGCACCAGGCGTACTGCCATGTACTCCACCAGATCCGCTGGGTTGCGCTGCTGCCAGTAGTAATGGCGCGCCTGCGCCCGCCAGCGCACAAAGCCCGCCCAGCCGTGCAGTCGGGCAAGCTCCACGGTGAAATAGTCCATCCAGCGGATCTCGGGAATGCCGAGGCGCTTCATGACCAGGTCGATCATGGCCTCCGGCTCGTCCGCCCGGTCAAGGACCGCGGCTACGTCCAGCCCGCGCATGCGCAGCCGGCGGTTGCGCCGCGCGATGTTGGCCCAGCCGCGGTAGAAGCCCTGCTTGCGCCCGGGCATGCGCCAAACGGACTGGCCTTCGTCGAAGAAGTCCATCAGGCCCTTGATCAGCAGCTCGTTCAGCGTCTCGCCGATGCGGGTGCCGAACAGCTGGTCGGCGGCGTCGTACAGTGTCAGGTCGTGGCCCAGTTGCTCGGCAATGGAGCGCTTGGGCGCGTCTTCCGGTCCGCGCTGGACGGGCGACTGGACGCGCCGCTGTTCGGTCGCGGTCGTTGCGCTATTGGACGTCATCCGGGGCTCCGTAGGTCTGCATCCCGATGGGCCGAGCAGGCTGGCCCGCTTGCGCCAAAAGCCTGCAGCCACTGGCTACGACCGCCCGGGGATCGATATCGGGATCGATGGCGATCGCGATCGCGATTTCGAACCGCACAGCGATGGCTGGTCGCATTTGGGCGGGGTCTTACCAGGCAGGACTCAGGACTTACGCGGCCGGCGTTGAGGCGCGCAGGTCTTCCGGTGCTCACTGCTGTCGAGGCGCAGGCAGGCGAGTACCTCCTCGGCGCAGGGCTCGCGGTCCCCAGGGGCCGGCTGACTGGTCCTGGTGAGCATGGCGATCAGGGTCTCACGCAGCAGTCCGGACAGGTCGGCATCGGCATCCGCGTCGGTGGTGACGGCCTGCTCATCCCCCTGCTCGGCGAGCCAAGAGGCGACGAAGGCGTCCACCTCCGCCGCGATGTCCGCTTCGTCGATGGCCCCCTCGGCCAGCATGCGCTGGTAGTCGGTGCGCGGCAGCCAGCCGCGGGCATGGAACAGCCGCGTGGCCTCGGCAACCGCCTGCTCGAAAGGCAGCTGCTCCAGCCCGTGCAGCGGGTTGTGGTGGATGAAGTTGCGCATGGGCCAAAAGAAAGGCAGCACCTCGCCGGCCACGGTCACCATGCTGCGGATCTTGAGCCGCTTGCCGAGGCTCGGCCGGTGCACCTTGGCATCCACTGGGATCCGCGGCGCGGTGGCCTCGGCTCGCGAGCCGGCCACCTGGTCGGCCGGCTCCGTGGCCGTCGATTCCGCATTCACCGAGATCGCGTCGCTCATAGCACCCACTCCACCAAAACCAGTCCGAACAGTGCCAGCACCACCATACCGCCGCCGCGCACCAGCATGGCACGCCGGTCCAGGTCCACGTAGTCCAGGTCGCCGCGCGGCTCGCCGAACACGATGCCCGTCAGCAGGTTGATGCCGGCCCAGGTCCAGAGCAGCCAGGCGAGGCTCAAGGGCAGCAGGGTCAGCAGCTCATTGGCGCCCGCACCGCCGAAGGCGAGATCGGCCACCGCGAAGAACCCGGGCGAGAAGGGTATCGCCACCGCCACGAGCACCGCGGCGACGAACAGGGCCGAAAACCGCGGCATACGCAGCCCAAGGCCCGGATACAGGCCCGTACGAGCAATGCCGAAGCGGCCGTTCAGGTCGTCCAGCAGGAACCACAGCGGCAGCAGCGAGGCCGCAAGCCCCAGGGCGGGTAGCAGCGGCGGCACGTCATGCGCGACGCCCACCCACACCAGCGCCAGCGCCGAGCTGTAGAGCTGACCGATCCAAATCTGCCCGTCCCGTGCGCTCAGAAGCCGAAACGCATAGAGCAGCGATGTGAGACCACCCCAGAGCGCAAAGACATCCACGAGCCAGCCGCCGGAGCCGCCGGCGGCCCAAAGCCCGGTCTGCGCCAAGAGCACCCCCACCAGCGGCAGGCCCAACAGGACGAGCGCCTTGGTGCGCGCCGCCGCGAGCCGCTCGTCGGTGCCCGCCGGCTGGCGTTGCACGAAACGATTGACGGCGGTGCTGAGCGGGAACAGCGGCAGGCAGAAGCCGGCCAGCAGGAACAACGGCAGTGCCAACAGCCAGCCCACGTCTCTCCCCTCCCCTCAGGCCCACCGCAGCAGCGCGTTCAGCCGGCGGGAGGCGGTCAAGAGCCGCTCACCGGTGCGGCTGTACAGGTCCGCCACGTAGAACTCCCGGGACAACAGCGCGTAGAGGCCGTAGTAGAGCTGCCGGAAGCGCCGGGTCAACGGTTGACGCTCGGCCTCGGAGCGGAACACCACGAGCCAGCCGGCGGAGATCAGCACCATCAGCAGCACCAGCACCAGCGCGAAGGTGGTGAAGTTCACCGACGCGGCCCGGTACAGCGCCTCGCGGAAGGCCGGGTCGGGGTAGAGCAGCGCGTCGAAGGCATGACCGACCACAACGTAGGTCAGGATCACCGCGGCGAAGGACAGCACCACGTAGAGCAGCACGGTAAAGGGCCGTTCGCCGCCGATCTTGTAGACGAAGAACAGGGTCTGCGCGCCGGTGATCCAGCCGAAGAGCAGCAGGATCAGCGCCCCCTGGTGGTGCAGGAAGCCCTCGTCGATGAGCTGGTGGGCGCCGAAGACGATGACGAGCGGCACCGTGATGGTGATGCCCGCGAACACCACCCAGGACAGCGGCGGGTGCGGCACCTTGCGCTCCACCATGAATTTGTAGATCTCGCCCTCGGGAATGTTCGGGTCCTTGCGGGCATTGCCGATGATCGCCCCGCTGCCGAGGAACAGCGTCGCCTTGAACACGCCGTGGGCGATCAGGTGGTAGATCGCGAGCGAAAAGGCCCCGAGCCCGCACTCCATGACCATGTAGCCCATCTGGCCCATGGTGGAGTAGCCGAGCGCCTTCTTGATGTCGCTCTGCATCAGCATCATCAACGAGCCCATGATCGTGGTCACCAAGCCCACCGCGAAGGCGATGAGCAACACCGACTGGGTCTCGACGAACACCGGTGCGAAGCGGTTGATCAGGAAGCCACCGGCGTTGACGATGCCGGCGTGCATCAGCGCAGACACCGGCGTCGGCCCGTCCATGGTGTAGGGCAGCCATGTATGCAACGGGAACTGGGCGGATTTGGCCATGGCCGAGGCCAGGATCAGGACGCCCAAGACCTCCGGCAGCGGCAGCCCGAACGCGGTCTGCTGCGGCGCGGTCGTGATCGCGTCGAACAGCGCCGGAATGCTGAGCGTGCCGTACCCGTGGTAGATGAGAGCGATGGCGGCCAGCAGCGGGAGGTCGCCGACGCGGTGCGTGAACAGCGTCCAGAAGGCATAGCGGTTGGCAGCCCGCCGGCGAGTGTCATGGTTGAGCAGGAAGTACAGACAGACGCCCAGCAGGTGCCAGCCGAGTAGCAGCGTCAGCAGGTCCCCCGCCAGGACCATCATCAGAATCACGCCGATGATGGCGTCCAACAGCCAGAAGAAGCGTGTGTAGGCCGGGTCGTCCTGCATGTAGCGCACGCTGAACACATGCACTACCAGGCCCACCGCGCTCACCAGCACCGCCATCAGCGTGCTGAGCGGGTCGACATACAGGGTGAAGAGGCTCAAGCCAGCGCTGTACAGCTCTGCGCCGCCGTGAACAAGGCGAACGCTGAACAGCGACAGAGCCAGCGCCAGTGTCAGCGCGCTGGCGCCGACGCTGATGCGCGCGACGCCGTCCCCCAGCCGCGCGGCACTCGCGCGCACCGCGAGCGCCGAGCAGAACATCATCAGAACCAGGGCATAGGCGAGCGGGGCCATGGTCGCGCGCAAGAACCTCGTCGTGTCGAGCCAAGTCGTATCGAGCAGGGTCGCCCGTGGTCACTCGCGCCGGTTCTGTCCGCCGGCTGCGGGGACGGCTGGACGGGATGATCCGCCCATGCTGGCGGCGGAGTCTAGCAGGATGGGGCCGAGGATTGGCCCGTATTCTGCTCCCTCACGGATGCACACAGCGCGGTGCGCGCTCCCTGCGCGAGGTCTCCGAGTGCTGGAAGCCGGTGCCGACCCGCTCCAGTTGGCCAAGGAGCACACCGACCTCGCCCACGCCTTCGAGTCCTTCCTCTTACCGTGGCTGCTGGCGACCCGCGCGCTGCTCCGGCGCCAGTGCGGCCCCCTCCCGAAATTCATCGTCGCGGGTTAGGATGACAGGGTCGCAGGACTGACCCTGGAGCGCCGATCAGGTTCGGGATGCCGATTTCTTCCCGGCGATCATCAAGGCCCACTGACGCGGCGCGGGCTTGGCTCGGCTTTCTGGTCCCCAAGCTGACTTTGGCAATCTTGCGGAACCTGACAGTGCAGGTTTTGGCACGCTTCCCGAGACTGGACGTCCGTATCGAATGCAGGTGAGCTAAAGACACTGCTCGTTGCTGTACCTTCAAGTCCTCACATCGACCGCATGGATTCCGACGAGACGCCGTTCGGCCCAAGTCTGGTTCGGTGATTCGCCCGTATCACCTGCATGCACGCCCTCTTCGACCGCGTTCCGGAGCGCCTCTTCTCGCCGTTGGCGGGCACCAACCGGCGCATCTACGGTGCCTTGCTGCTGGACCTCTATCCACTGTTCTTCGATCAGGTGCATGCGGATGTCTTCCCGTCGCGAGAGACCGTTCGCCACGAGATCGAGGAGCGGCTCGCGGTGCAAGCCGCTGTCTGGCAGCAAGAAGCGGATCTGGACGACGGGGCAGGACCGGCGGAGCCCGAGACGCGGCTTCAGCCCGACGCGACGCCGGCGGCTGCCGCCTATCGCCGCCTGCTGGAAGCCGGCTGGCTGGAGGAAGAGATCGACGGTTATCGCACGCGGGTAACGGTGCCGCCGGCCGTGGGCGTGATCTGGGTGGCGCTGGTTGAGATCGCCCGGCCCGACCAGGTGTTCTACGGCGGCATGGTCCTGTCCATCTACAACAACCTGCAACGCGCCTGGGAAGAGCCGGCCGAGCAGGTTCTGGCGCTGCGTCAGGCGGCACGCGAGGCGCAGCGCTTCCTGACCCATCTCAACACCATGATCTACGGCCTCAAGGGCCTGCTCGGCGAGATCGCGGCGAGCCGCGACCACCGCGCCGTGCTGAGCAGCTTCTTCGACGCCTTCGTCGAGCGCATCCTGGTGCAGGACTACAAGCGGCTGAAGACCCGCAACAACCCGTTCCGCTTCCGCCAGCAGATCCTGCACCGGGCGCGGGAGCTCGAGTACGACCCGGCGCGCCGCACGGCGTTGGTGGAGGGCTTTCTGGCGCAGACGGGCGCGAGCGACCGCGCGCAGGCGCAGGCCGCCATCGATGACGACATCCGCCGGCTGCGACAGGTATTCGAGCAGCTCGACGGCCACCTCGCCCGTGTCGACCGCTATCGCGAGCGCCTGGAGCGGCGCGTCGCCGACACCGTGCGCTATCTCGATCACGGCCGCCCCGGCCAGGCGGCGCGCGTGGCCGAGCTGCTGCAAGGGCTGCGGCCGGCCCTCGCCGGGCTCGACGACACCGCCGACGCGCCACTGCCGCTGCCCGTGCTCGAGCTGCTGCCGCTGGCAGCACACGGCCTCCGGGAGCCGGCCCGCCAGCGCACCCCGCCGCCGCCGCGCCCCCTGCGCAGTCGGCCCCTAGACCCGGCCGCCCGTGCACGGCAGCAGGCGTTGCGCGCCTATCTGGACCGCCGCCGCATCGACCCAAAGCGTATTGGCCGCTACCTGGAGGCCCAACTCGGTGAGCGCCCCAGTCTGCACGGCGCGGAACTGCGCATCGACGGCGTCGAGGACTTCATCGCCTTCACCCATTGCCGGCACCTGGCGTACCTCCCCGGCGGCGATGCGCTGCGGCGTGTATTCCAGATCGAGCACCCGCCCGGCGAGATCGACAATGCCTGGGTGCGCTGTCCAGCCTTCACCGTGCATCGGCGCACCGGCGGCACGGTACAGGCCGATCCGCCCGGCGGCCCGGGAGGCCCATCTGATGCTCCGTGATCTGCGGCAGGTTTGCGAGCGCGACGAGTCCGGCGAACCCGACGACTTCCGCGCCGCCGCCCGCGCCTTGCTGACCCACCAGTTCCTCCTGCTGGAGCGGCCCCGCGACCGCGCCGTCTACCGGCTGGTGGCCAACCAGTTCGACTACTTCACCGACCTGCTCGACGCGCTCGGTTGGACGCTGCACCGCGACGACCAACTCGGCATCATCGGCGTGCTGCCGCTGGAGACCGAGGCCTATGCCCGGCTGCGCCTCACCGACACCCTGGTGCTGCTGTGCCTGCGCCTGCTCTACGAGGAAGGCGTCGAGCGCTTCGAGGTCCGTGACGGCGCCGCCTACACCGCCACCGAGACCTTGCTCGGGCGCTATGAGACCCTGCTCAAGCGACCTCGCCCGAGACGACCGGAGCTGATGGACATCCTGGCCCGCCTGCGCCGCCACGCCCTGATCGAGATCGGCGACGACGACGAGACCGGGCTGCCGATGCTGCGCATTCTGCCCACCATTCGCCTAGTCACCGGGGGGCGCGTGCAAGAACGTATCCGCGCCTTCATCGACGCGGCGGAACAGGCCCCGGATGAAGACGAAGTGAGCGGGGAGGATGCCGGCCCGGATGGAACGGAGGATGACGACGCACCATGAAACGCCTCGTCCGCCTACTGCTGATCAATTGGTACCGCGTCGAGCAGGCCAGCATCGCCATCGACGGCCACACCGCGGTGATCGGCCCCAACGCCTCGGGCAAGTCGTCGCTGCTGGACGCCGTCCAGGCCGTGCTGGTGGGCGCCGACAAGCGCTGGTGGCAGCCCAACGCCAGCGCCGGCGAGAAGAGCACCCGCAGCCTGCGCGACTACTGCCTCGGGGTCGTCCGCGACCCCGACAGCGCCGACCTGTCGGCGGCGTTTCGGCCACGCGAGCAGGCGCTGACCTACCTGGCGCTGGTCTTCCACGACACCGACGGGGGCGGGCCGGTCAGCATCCGCCTGGCGCTGCATGCGAGACTCGACGAGTCGCAGGAATCCATCGACGGGCGCTTCATCGCCGACGGGCTGGACCTGATCCTGCCGGACCTGGTGGACCGCACCGAGTCGGGCAGCCAGCCGAAGCCCTGGAAGCGGCTGCGCGAGGAGCTGCGCGGGCGCATCGGTGAGCGCATGCGGGTCTACGCGCAGTCCGGCGAGTACCAGCGCAACCTCTGCGCCGTGCTCTCGGATGGTCGCCGCTACCTGGACGAGCGCCGCTGGCTCCGGGCGCTGCGCAACGCAATCACCTTCGCCCCGATTCGCAACGTCTCGGACTTTGTGCGCGAGTACGTGTTGGAGCGCCGCCCCATTGAGGTCCGCGCGCTGCAGCAGGCGTTGCAGAACTATCGCGATATCCAGGGCCGCACCCGCGAGGCGCGCCAGCGCGAAGAGGCTCTGGCGGCGATGGACAAGGACCACCGCCGTGCGGAGCAGGCCGAGCGGCTCGCGCTGGCCTTCCGCTGGGTCGCCGCCGAGGCGAGTTTCAATGCGCTGGAGGCCGAGGCCGCTCCGCTGCGCGACGCCTTGGCGGCGCTTGCCAAGTCCATCGCCGAACTCACCGAACGCATCGGCGTGCTGGCGCAGCAATGGCAGGCCGCCGACACCGCCCTGGAAGAGGCAAGCCGACGCCTCGCCGCCACCGACGTCGAACAGCAGCGCGCGCGTATCAAGGCTCAGCGCCAGACCGCCGTGCAGGACCTGGCCCGCATCGAACAGGCCATCGACGGCGCCCGCCGCGGGTTCGGCAAGGCCCATGCATTGCTCGACCGGGCGCAGGAACTGGACGACCCGCCCTTGGTTGCCGCACTTGAGTCCCTGGCTCGGCAATTGCCAGGGGCCGACGAGCTGCTGGCCGCCACCTGGCCGATGGCGCCGGCGGACGTCATGACGGCCGTGCGTCCTTTGCAGCCGCTGCTGGACCAGGCGATGGAGCGGCTGCGCGAACGCCTTGAATCTCTGGTGGTGGAAGAGGCCGAACTGCGCGGAGCGCTGGAGACGCTGAAGGCCGGCATCGATCGCCTGGAGCAGGGTGCGAGCGACCTCAGGCCCGCAACCGAGCGACTCATCGGCCTGCTGGCCGAGCACGGCATCCACGTCGTACCCCTCTGCGATCGGCTTGAGGTGGACGACGAGCACTGGCGCGACGCCCTGGAGGCCTTCCTCGGCGGCCTGCGCGAGGCGCTGTTGGTCGCGCCCGAGCAAGTGCGCGAGGCCATCCGGCTCTATCGCGTCGAGGGCCGGCGGCTCGGCATCCATGGCAGCCGCGTCATCAACACGCTGAAGACCGACGACTGGCTCCACCGCCGCGAGCCCGGCAGCCTGGCCGAGGTCGCCCGCAGCGACGACCGGCACGCGCTGGCCTACCTGAATCGCCGGGCCGGGAACCTGCTGCGGGTCGAGACCGAGGACGAACTGCTGCGTCACGACCGTGCCATTACCGCCGACGGCATGCTCGCCAGTGGCGGTTCCGTGCAGCGGCTGCGCCCGGAGGAGCCGATGCTCGGGCGCGACGCCCGCGCCCGCCGCTTGGAACAGTTGAAACAGCGCTTCGCGACCGACAGCAAGGCGCACTACGACAAGCAGCAACGCAAACAGGCCGTGCAGCAGCTGCGCGAGCAGCAGGTACACCCCCTGGCACAGCACCTGGACGCCTTCCCGGACCTGGTCGCGCTCGCGGCACATCGGGGCGAACGACAAGTCACCCTTGAGCAACTCGCCGCGGAGGAGCAGGCCCTGCTGGACGACACCGAGTACCAGCGCCTAAAACAAGCGGTCGCCGACAAACGCGCCGACCGCGAGCGCCTGCGGGCCGCGCAGGAGCAGGCCCAGACCCAGCGCAGCGAGGGCGAGAAGCACCAGCAGAAGATGCAGATTGAAGCCGACCGGCTCGCCGCGCAGACAGACGCCGCGGCACAACAACGCAGCGCACTCCAGCAGACCGACGTCTTCGACGCCCAACTTGCCGCCGAGCGACTGGAACGGCTCCAGGCGCAGGCGCTGTTCCAGGACGAAGACGCCGGCGCCTGGCGCGCACTGGGCGATGAGGCCCAGCGCCGCGCCGGCATTCAGCAAAGCACCGCCAACAAGGCCCGCGAGCGTGCCCGCGATGCCCT
>Ga0316585_10000340_pt1 | contig 10628 bp, 9 predicted proteins | sample S_170502SCrBrC_D_FD_204517 | JGI IMG/M metagenome (GOLD analysis project Ga0316585, IMG submission 204517) | Rhizosphere microbial communities from salt marsh grasses in Alabama, United States - S_170502SCrBrC | ecosystem: Host-associated > Plants > Roots > Rhizosphere | place: USA: Alabama...
GCTGAGCCGCGCCTGTATTTTATCTCGGTCGATCCGGATCGGGACACGCCGGCGCTGTTGAAACAATACGTGCAATATTTTGATCCGGCATTCATCGGCGTAACCGGCCAGGCTGATGAAATCGACAAACTGACCAACCGCATCGGCGTGTTGTACGGCTTTGAGGACAAACAGCCCGGCTCGGAAGATTACCAGGTGAATCACAGTGCGCAGATTATTCTCATCGATCCGCAAGGACGGATGCGTGCTGTCATTTCCCCGCCTCACGATCCGGCCACTATCGCCCGCAACTTCACTACCATTCGAGACTTTTACGGAGACTAGATTCATGCTGTTATCACGCCCTGTTCTGCAACCGCTGGTTGCCCTGCTGGCCCTGTGTCTGCTACCCGTTGTCCAGGCCGCCCCGCCGCTGCAGGTGAGTGATGCCTGGGTGGCAGAGGCGCCGCCGGTCGCCACGGTACAGGCCGGTTACCTGACCCTCGAGAACCCAGGGCCACAGGACATCACCATCACAGGTGCAAGCTGCCCGGACTTTGATTCCGTAGAAATCCACGAAATGCGTATGGCGAACGGGATGATGGAAATGAACCAGATCGAAAAACTGGTGGTACCTGCCGGTGGCCAGGTGCAGCTCGCGCCCGGCGGTTTTCACCTGATGCTGTTCAAGCCCCAGCGGGTCCTCAAGGCCGGGGACACGGTTACGGTAACGCTGCAACTCGAATCCGGCGCGTCCCTGCCGGTGCCAATGCCAGTCAAGAAACGCAGTGCCAACGATACGCACCACCACTAGATCGGAACCACACCAGCAGGCTTGCCGTGTTGCGTGACAATCTGTTCATCCTGCTTCAGTACCTGCTGCCGCAGCATCCCATTTCGCGCCTGATGCACGTTTTCACCCGCCTGCGGGTGCGCTGGATCAAGAACGTCTTCACCCGCTGGTTCATCGGGCATTTCGGTATCGACATGTCCGAGGCGGCGGAAGCCGATTACAGGGTCTATCCCGATTTCAACAGTTTCTTCACCCGGGCGCTGAAACCCGATGTGCGACCGTTGGACAGCAAACCGGGCGCCGTACTCTGTCCGGTGGACGGTGCGGTCAGCCAGGCCGGGCGGATTGAGGGGGACGCCATCTTTCAGGCCAAGGGCCACACCTTTTCCTTGCATACCTTGCTGGGCGGCTCCGATCGCTGGACACAGGTCTTCACCGACGGCACATTCGCCACCCTGTACCTGTCACCAAAGGACTATCACCGCATCCACATGCCGTTAAGCGGCACATTGCAGGACGTGATCCACATCCCCGGGCGTCTGTTCAGCGTCAACCCGCTTACCACTCGCAAGGTGCCCGGGCTATTCGCCCGCAACGAACGCGTGGCCTGCCTGTTCGAAACCGACCTCGGTCCTATGGGACTGGTGCTGGTCGGCGCAATCAACGTTGCCAGCATCGAGACCGTCTGGCAGGGTGTCATTACCCCACCGGCCGGCAAACGCATCCGCCACTGGGACTATCGTGATCAAAATCTGGGGCTGGAGGCCGGCGCGGAAATGGGCCGTTTCAACATGGGCTCCACCGTCATTGTGCTGTTCGGGCCGGACCGGGTTGAGTGGGATGCACGGATTGACGCCGAGGCCAGCGTCCGCATGGGCGAACGGCTGGGGTTGGGGATAGGGGCAGGGATGGCGAAACAGTAAATCATGCCGACCCAGTCCAGGCAACGCTATTCAGGACACTCCGGGCAGGACAAGCGGTAACTCATCCAGCCGGCTAATGGTTGCACTCGGCTGAATTTCCCAGGGATCGAACACCGCCTGCGGATCGCGTTTCAACCAGACCGCCTGCAGACCGGCAGCAATGGCACCGATCACGTCAAACGGGTTGCCCGACACGAGCCAGGTTTCGGCCGCTGCGCTGTTAGTGCGCTGTAATAACCGGGCATAGACCGCCGGGTCCGGCTTGAAACTTCCGACCTCGTCCACGCTGACGATAGCCTCGAAATGGTGCCGGAGGTTTGCATGTTTCAACAAGGCATCGACCTCGTCCGGTGTTCCGTTGCTGAAGGCAAACAGTCGACAACCCAGGGTCTTGACGGCCTGCAAGCCCTGTTCAACATCGGCAAACGCCGGCAATGCCCGGTAGGCCTGCAACAGCGCGCCTTTTTCGGTACCGGTGAGATCCGCGCCCAGACTGGCGCAGGCATAATCGAGGGCATCGCGCGTGCACACGGCAAAATCCGCATAGCGCTGCATTAGCCCGCGCCGAAAGGAATACTCCAGCTGCTTGTCCCGCCACAACTGCGCCAGCGAAGGGGCCAGATCGCCCACGTAGCCGGCCAGCGCCTGCGCAATCCCGGCAGTATCGACCAGGGTGCCATAGACGTCGAAGGCCAGGGTCATTCTGCTCTCGGGACTCATTCTGCCTGCCCCATAAAATCCACCACTCGCCGGACCACCCCGGGATCCCGCAGGATCCGACGGTGTCCCAACCCGCGGGTGCGTACCAGCTGCGCCCCGGGCCAGGCCTCGGCCAGCAGTGCGCCCTGCTGCAGGGGAACCTCGTTATCGTTCTCGTCATGAATCACCAGGGCAGGCACCGCCAGGTCGGCTGCATTGAGGTCGGCCGAAAGCTGCTGCCAGACATCGCTGCCAAAGATTTTTTCGCCCCGAGCGATGAACGCCTTGCGGGTGCGTGGCGGGATCTGCAGGGCCTCGACAAATGTGTCGATTAGAAAACTGAAGCGGGCAGGCGGACTGAGGCACACCACTCGCTGCGTCACCAGGCCGCTACGCAATGCCCGGGCAATCACCAGGGCGCCAAAGGAGTGTGTCACCACACCGCTGAAGGGGCCGGTTTCCTGTTCGATGGCCTGGATTGCATCGATGAAACGGAAAATGCTCGAACTGCATCCCTCGCTGCGGCCATGGCCGGGGCCGTCAAAGGCGATGACCTGAAACCCGGCCGCCACCAACGGTGCAGCAAAGGCCCCCATCTGGGTGCCGCGGCCATTCCAGCCATGAATCAGTAATACTGTCTTTGATCCCTGCCCCCAGCGGCAGACGGCCAGTGGTTCCCCGTTGCACCGCAGCGTGAATTGCTCGGCTTGCTCGCGCCACGACGTTTCCCGGCCCGGTTCGGGAAAACGGTGAGTCGAAAACCAGAGGCGATAGACCCAGCGACCGGCCAGTTGCGGTGCAACCCGATCCAGACTACGGATGCCAAATTGCAGCAACTTCAGGCCGACGGGCAGCCGCCGTTGTGGTGTGGCGGTAGGCGCCGGAGCGCGATCAGGTTGCTGGTTGGGTGTGCCCATACTCAGGTAGCCTAGTCCAGTTTGTAGATCTTGACGAAGCCCGACGGTCAGGCCCGGGCATAGTCGAAGCAGAGTACATCAGCGATGCTATCGACACCGGCCGCAAGCATCACCAGCCGGTCAACACCCAGCGCTACCCCGGCGCAATCGGGCAGCCCCGCCTGGAGCGCCTGCAGGAGCCGTTCGTCCAGCGGCACCGCATCAAGCCCGGCGGCCTTTCGCTGCGCCAGATCATGTTCAAACCGCTGCCGCTGTTCGGCCACATCCCGAAGTTCATGAAAACCGTTGGCCAGTTCCAGTCCGTTGACGTACAGCTCGAATCGTTCGGCTCTATCAGCCCCATCAGCCCGACCGGGCCGAATCTGTGCCAGCGCTGCCTGGCTGGCCGGGTAGTCATACACGAACACCGGACCTTCACGCGCCAGGGCCGGTTCGATCTCGTGGGTCAGGACGACATCCAGCCAGGGGTCGACCGCCGGCCCGTCCAGACCGGTGACGTCGATACCCCGTTGCTGCACATGTGTCTGCAACTGATCGACGTCAGCGTTAAAGGGATCGAATCCGGCATAGGTCTGGAACAGTTCGGCATAGGAATACCGCCGCGCGGGGGCCAGGGTAGTGTAACCGGCCAACACGTCCTGCAGCAGGGTTTCTACCTCATCCATCAATCGGTGATGGTCGAATCCGGGCCGATACCATTCCAGCAGGGTGAACTCGGGGTTGTGCCGCCGTCCTGCCTCGCCGCGCCGGAATACCTTGCCGAGCTGGTAGATGGACCCGCTGCCACTCGCCAGCAGCCGCTTCATGGCGAATTCCGGCGAGGTGTGGAGATAATCGGCGCGGCCGGTGGCCAGATTGTGGGTGATGAAACTCTCGATATGCGGATCGCTGGCGGCCGCTTGTGATAACACCGGGGTTTCTACCTCCAGTACGCCGCGGGCGTCAAAAAAAGCCCGGATCCGCGCGAGGACCCGGGCTCTGAGTTGCAAGGTTTCCAGACTGGCCGAAGGCCGCCAGTCAGACATGGGCGGTGACCGGTTCAGTCCTTGGCACGACCCAGGTATTCCCCGGTCCGGGTGTCGACCTTGATCTGGTCGCCTTCGTCGATGAACAGGGGAACCCGCACCACGGCGCCGGTATCGCAGGTGGCTGGCTTGCCGCCACCGCCGGAAGTATCACCCCGCACGCCCGGGTCGGTTTCAGTGACCGTCAGGACAACATGATTGGGGGGAATCACCGAGATGGGCGCACCATTCCACAGGGTTACAGTCACCATATCCTGTTCCTTGAGCCACGTGACGGCGTCACCGACAGCATTGGCGTCCGCCGCGACCTGTTCAAAGGTCTCCGGATCCATGAAATGCCAGGCGTCACCGTCGTTGTACAGATATTGCATGGTGGTATCCATCACATCGGCCGCTTCAACGTTTTCCCCCGATTTGTAAGTCTTCTCCAGCACCCGACCGGTCTTGAGGTTCCGGATCTTGACCCGGTTGAAAGCCTGGCCCTTGCCCGGTTTCACAAACTCGTTTTCAATAATGGCACAGGGATCATTGTCGATCATGATTTTAAGCCCACTACGGAACTCGTTGGTGCTATAACTCGCCATGCATACCTCTAAATTCATTTACCGGAATCAACAAGCAACAATGATACCCCACCCGGCTCGCAACTGTCAGACCATTGGCTGGCAACAGGCCCTGGCCCAGGCCATTCGCAATCCGGCCGAGCTGCTGGCCCTGCTGGACTTGCCGGCGAGTTTACTGCCCGCCGCACGGCAGGCGGCGGCGCAATTCCCGCTGCGGGTGACGCACAGCTATCTGGCACAAATAAAAAAAGGCGACCCTCACGATCCGTTGCTGCGGCAGGTCTTGCCCTTGGGCGAAGAACAGGCGCCATGCGAGGGATTCAGCCAGGATCCGGTCGGCGATCTGGACGCCATGCCGGTGCCAGGCCTGCTGCACAAGTATGCGGGTCGGGTGCTGCTGGTCACCACCGGTGCCTGTGCCATCCATTGCCGCTATTGCTTCCGGCGTCACTTCCCCTATGCCGAAGCCAACCCCGCCAGCACAGACTGGCAGGCCGCTCTGGACTATATCGCAGCCGACGCCTCCGTTTCAGAGGTGATTCTGAGCGGTGGCGACCCCCTCAGCCTGAGCGATTCGCGACTGGCAGCACTGGTTGGGCGACTGGCCGCGATTCCACATCTCAAACGCCTGCGCCTGCATACCCGCCTGCCGGTGGTATTGCCCGAACGGGTCGACCCTGCGCTGGTCGACTGGTTGGGTAATTGTGCACTGCAGACCATCATGGTCATTCACGTTAATCACGCCAATGAAGTCAGTCAGGCCGTGCGCGACGCGCTGGGGCGGTTACGCGGGTGCGGCGTCAGCCTGCTCAACCAGTCCGTCCTGCTGCGCGGGGTCAACGACAACCTGCCGACCCTGGCAGCACTGAGCGAAGCGTTATTTGCCCACAGCGTGCTCCCCTACTACTTGCACCAGCTGGATCGGGTGCAGGGCGCCGCGCATTTTGCTGTGTCGGACAGCGAGGCCCGACGATTGCTGCACGCCCTGCGCGAGACTTTGCCCGGCTACATGGTGCCGCAGCTGGTTCGCGACCAACCGGGACAAACTGCAAAAATCCCACTCGAAAGTCTGAAACTGGTATGACTTATGTTATAAAATTCTATATATTTCATGCTTTTACGTGTTTATTAGTACAAAAATATGACATACTTTCTATACTGAATGGTTGTAAGAATTTTTAATGGGGAAAAAAGTGCGCTTATGCAGGAGATGACGTCGTGGAAACGCCGCTGAGCCTTGGCGTGCCGGAAAGACAAAAACCGGACCGGAATTCCTTCAGTATCAGCCCCAGGAAAGTCGAGCACTGGCTCGATACGCTTCCCAAGGCCAATCTGGGCGAAACCGCACGGCTGGTTTACAAGGCGCTGATCGAGACCAATCAACTGGATCTTTCCAGCCAGGACCGGCTCCGGTTTCTGGAAAGCATGCGTGAGACGGTGCAGTACATCACCGACTCCATGCGCAAGCATTTCTTCGGCATCACCTATCCACTCCCGGAAAAAAATCTGAAGATCGCTGCCGCTACGCGGGAAATTTTTGCCGCCATGGCAACAGGCTACAAGATCGCCATTGAGGATACCTGTAACAACAGTGTGTTGTTTCAGGACAAGAAACAGCTCACCCTGCTGGTCCACCGCGCGATCAGTTATACGGGCCGGGTTCTGCTGAATGCCTATCAGATCTATGCGCCGTACCCGCCAGGTCACTGGCAGAACCTGCACAAGTTGTATCAGTTCGCGGAAAGTCGCAAGATTCTCAAACTCTCGATTCACGATTTCCTGAACTTCTATGTGGAAAAATCCACCATCACCGATGAGTACAAACGCTCCCTGCTATTGTGGCTGGCAGCGCCCTATCACTTGCGGCAGGGTGAAGTCACCAAGGTATTCAATACACTGGAACGCTGGGTGCGGCACGTAGATATTCTCATCACCGATCAACCCCAGCATCCCGAGCAAGACGGCCAGTTTGGTATCCGGTTTAACGAAGACGAACCGCCCTATGCTTTCCTACATTCCACCCGCTGGTGTCGGGAAAATAACTGCCGGGTGCTGAACACCGATCGACTCACAGCGCGGCTGGAACAGGATATACAGGACAGCAAGGAAGTGGTTAATACCACCCTGACTGGCATCGACATGGGGCGCCCCGATCTGTCACATGACCTGTTATGCCGCCTGATGGTCAGTTGGGGGATCAATGCCAAACGCACGTTCCCACGCACCAGCAAGCGCGAAGAAGTCCAGGTTGCAGTTGGCCTGAGCGTTATTCATCAATCATTGACACAAGATCGTCAGAACACCAGTCAGGAAGAAACCGGCTTCGAACACCGGGCTGAATATGCCAGCAGTATGATCGCATCCGTCAATCAGGAAACCCGGCCGGATGTCTGGAACATGATTTACCCAACCGAGGAACAGGCCCGGCTGACGAATATCGTAACCGAAGAACTGACCCTGGCCGATGACAGCAAACCCGAGCCCATCTTCCCGTCATCCAAGCAAATCAACGCAGCGACTGCGCCTGCGCAACTTGATCATTGGGTGATCATGAACGAAAGCGCCAGTGGCTATTGCCTGGAGTATGCGGATCACAGCAACACGCTGGCTCAGGTTGGAGAACTGGTGGGTATCCGGCGCCGCCTGAGTAACAGCAGCTGGAAATGGGGCATCGGGGTGATTCGCTGGATGAAATTCAGCGCCAATAGACACCTCCAGCTAGGCGTCCAGATGCTCAATCCGGATGCGGCGGCCATCGGTATGCGCACCAACATCAACACTGACGACAGGCAGGCTGAGTTACAACGTACCCTGTTGCTACCCGAAATCCCGGCGATCAAACAACCCTCTACCCTGATTACCGGCCCGGCACCATGGCGAGTCGGCAACAAACTGGTATTGAATATCCTGGGCAGGGATATCAGGGTTGAACTAACCCGCCTGGTGCAGAACACCGGTCTGTTTGCCCAGTTTCAATTTGGATTCATGGATGACAACAAAGTAAAAGCCTCTCAGGAAGATACCCAGAATGATCAGGATTTCGGTCAGGTCTGGTCTTCGATTTGATTGTTGCCTGATGCTTCAACAACTTGGCACAGTCGACCGAATTCTTGCCTTTACTTCTCATAAGCGACATCATATCGGCTGCCTGAATTCTTACTATAAGGTTATTGCGTGAGCGACAAAGATTTACTCCGAGTCATGACGATTTTCGACGAGTCCGAGGAGGCCGAAAGTCTGATCAAAATCCTGCGCAATTCGGGTGAAGTGGTCCGTGACATCAGGGTAGAAGATGACGAGGACATGGAAGCCGCCCTGGTCGACAATCCCGTCGACATCATTCTGGCCAAGCAAAATCTGCAATATTTTTCTGCCCTGAAGGCGCTGAAGGTGCTGGCCAAGAGTGGCCGCGATGTCCCGTTGATTGTCATGACGCCGGCCAGACAGATCAGCCCCGTGATCGATGAACTCAAGGCAGGCGCGCGTGATGTGGTCAGTGTGGATCAGCCGGAACGCCTGTTGCATGTCGTCAAACGCGAAGTGGGTGACCTGAAAATTCGCAAGGGCCTGCGCCGTGCCGAACAAATGCTGCACGAGTCAGAAAAACGGGCCAGCCACCTGATTGACAGCTCCCGCGATGCCATATCTTACGTGCATGACGGGATGCACCTTTACGCAAACCAGGCCTATCTGGACATGTTCGGCTATGACAGTCTGGAAGACGTTGAGGGCATGCCAATCCTGGACATGATCGGTAAAACTGATCATGACAAACTAAAGCAGTTTTTACGCAATTATTCCAAGGGGATCGGGGAAGATGACACCCTGGACATTGCGGCCATGCGCACCGACGGAGAGACTTTCCAAACCACCATGGAATTCTCCCGCGCCAGCATGGAAGGCGAAGCCTGCACCCAGATCATCATCCGGGATCGCTCCGACAGCAAGGTTTTGGAGCAGCAGCTTAACGTGCTGAGCAAGCAGGACCTGCTGACTGGCCTCTACAACCGCACCTATTTTCTAAGCCAGGTCGACAAATTGATCACGCAGGCGGTGGAAGGCAAGACCCAGGGCGCCCTGCTGTTCATCGAAATCGACAATTTTGAAAGCATTCGCACTAGTATCGGTATCACATCAGCCGACAAGTTTCTCAGCGACATCGCTACTCTGTTCAAGGAAAAACTGGAGAAGCACGGTATCCTGGCCCGTTTTGAAGGCGCCATGTTCACCATGCTGGTCAGCAATGCCGACATGGATCAGGCCGAGAAAATCGCTACAGGGATTGTCAAACTGATCAATGAATACCGCACCACGATCGGCGGCAAGGTGGTCACGGCCACGGCAAGTATTGGCCTGACCCATGTCAATGAAACGGTCAGTAACCTGCAAGACTGTATTAACCGCGCTGAAAAAGGGTGTGAGATTGCCCACAAGGAAGGTGGAAACCGTCATTACATTTATAACCCGGCCATGGAAGAACTGGAAGAAGAGCAGCAATTCAGTGTCTGGGCCCGACGCATCAAGGAAGCCTTGCGCAAGAACCAGTTCCAGTTACTCTACCAGCCCATCGTCAGTCTGCACGGCAGTGCCGGGGGCAACTATGAAGTCCTGGTCCGGATGCTGGATGAATCCGGCGCGGCAATTTCACCTAGTGAATTCATTCTGGCTGCCGACAAGGCTGACCTGACCAAATTCATCGATCGCTGGATCATCGCTAACACATTCCAGGTTTTGCAGGAACGCACTGCGGCTGGTGAGGATATCCGGTTTTTCATCAAGATCTCGCGTGGCTCCTTGCTGGATGCCGAATTTATACCCTGGCTCAGTGAAGGCATCAAGACGCGTAACCTGGATACCAGCAAGCTCATTTTTGAACTGGATGAAGCCACCGCGCTGAATCACCTTGCCCAGGCCAAGGTGCTGGTGGATGACTTCAAACAGCTCAAATGTGGCACGGCGCTGGAAAATGTTGGCCTCGAACAAAACACGTTCCAGTCGCTCAATGAACTGCCGGTAGACTTCATCAAACTACACGCCAAACTGGTCGCCAAGCTGCCGCAGAGTATGGAAAACCAGGAGAAGGTCAAGGAAATTGCAAATGAAGCCCGGGACCATAACATGCAAACCATTGCTGCCTACGTTGAGGATGCCAGTAGCCTGGCCGTGCTGTGGCAGTGCAGTATTGACTTCATTCAGGGTCATTTCCTACAAGAACCGACCTCCGAGCTCAATTTTGAATTCGAGAACGCCTTTTAGTACTAGCGAATGATGAGTTAAACCGGCATCAGCCGCGCAAGCATGACTGCATCCCCTCGACGCATTACTTAACTTCAATCCAACACATGCGAAACCAGCCCATCCGCCAGCTTGGGCTCAAACCAGGTGGACTTGGGTGGCATAACCTCATTGGCATCCGCCACTGCCATCAGGTCCTGCATCCGGGTCGGGTAGAGAGAAAAAGCCACCTTCATTTCACCTGAATTGACGCGTTTTTCGAGTTCCGCCAGGCCACGGATCCCGCCGACAAAATCAATTCGCTTGTCACGTCTTGGGTCACTGATCCCCAGCACCGGCTCAATCAGGTTGCTGGCTAGTAAGCTGACATCCAGACGCCCGACCGGATCCGTTTGCGGGATGCGATCTGGGTGCAGGCTAAGCCGGTACCATTGGCCGTCCAGATACATGCCGAATTCCCCGGTTCGGGACGGCTTGACCGCAGTATCCTCTGC
>Ga0316585_10000341_pt1 | contig 10616 bp, 3 predicted proteins | sample S_170502SCrBrC_D_FD_204517 | JGI IMG/M metagenome (GOLD analysis project Ga0316585, IMG submission 204517) | Rhizosphere microbial communities from salt marsh grasses in Alabama, United States - S_170502SCrBrC | ecosystem: Host-associated > Plants > Roots > Rhizosphere | place: USA: Alabama...
ATCGACACCTGTCGGCAACGCAACCTCTCGCCCTGGCGCTTCCTGACCGATGTGTTGCGTGAACGCCGTCAGGGGCATCCGGTACCGTTGCTGCCGGCTGCGGCCTGCGTCGGCCCGTAGTCAGCGGCGCGCCAATTCGGCAGGGGGTCCGAACGGTTACCTCCGGGTTGCCTATACTGCTTGGGCTGTCCCGCCACCGTGATGCCCAGAACGGAGTCCACCATGTGCAGTCGTCGCTCGCCGGTCCTTCCGCTGTTGCTCGCGCTGCTTGCCGTGATGGCCATGGTGCCGCTGCATTCGGTCTCGGCGGGGGATCCACCTCAGGCTGCGCGACGGATCTTGTTGAGCCCGGACACCGACTTGGCCGGAAACGATTTCCAGGTGCTGAAGGAGGTGCCGCTCGCCGAGTGCGAGTCCGCCTGCCTCGCCGATCCCCGATGCATGGCATTCACCTTCAATCAGAAGGCGCAGTGGTGCTTTCTCAAGGACCGGTTCGTCGAGCCCCGGACATTCGTCGGCGCGGTCTCGGGTCGGGTCCTGGGGGACAGTGAGTCTAGGTCCCGGCGCCGCGCCGAGCTCACATTTCTGCCGGCGGACGCCATCCAGTCCGCCGACCAGCTCGCGGCTGGGCTCTCCGCCCTGGCCGCAACGGACCGGCTGAGCGCCGATGGATTACGGGAGGAGGCCCGTGCCGCCCTGGGTCAGGGAGATGGCGAGCGGGCGGTGGCCCTGCAGGCGGCGGCGGTGCAGCTGGCGCCCGATGATCCAGTTGCCTGGCTGGGGCTCGCGGAGGCGGCCCGGCGGGCAACTTCGAAGGACTATTCGCTGCGCAACCAGCGCCGCTCCCAGGCCAGCGCCGCGGCCATCAACGCCTACCTCGCATCGATGGACGACAGGATGCGCGCCCGCTCGCTCTGGATGCTCGCGGACACCCTGGCCGAGCGCAACAGCTGGCGTCCGGCCATCGCGGCCGCCCGGGCCTCGCTGGCGTTGATGGAGGACCCGGCAAATCGGGCCGAGTATCGCAAGTGGCGCGAGCGACACGGATTCCGAATCACCAAGCACCGGGTGGACGCCGACAGCGCGAGCCCCAGGATCTGTCTGGACTTCTCCGAGACACTGGACCTCAAGCGGCACAACCTGGCCGACTTCATTCGGGTGGAGCCGGGGGAGGGGCTCGCGGTGGAGCCGGAGGCCCAGCAGATCTGCATCGACGGCGTGAGTCATGGTGCGGACTACCGCATCCAGGTGCGTCAGGGCTTGCCGGCGGCCAGCGGCGAACTCATCGAGCAGACTGTGGATCTGAAGGTCCGGGTGAACGACCGTACCCCTGCCGTTCGTCTCTCCGGGCGGGCCTATGTCCTTCCCCGCGGGGTGGAGGCGAGGATACCGGTGGTCTCGGTGAACGCTGACCGACTGGCTGCAACCCTCTACCGGGTCGGGGATCGCTCCATCGCACAGGTCCTCGGTAACGGCTCCTTCCTCAAGCAGGTGGAAGGTTATCAGGCGGAGCAGATCGCGGATCGGATCGGCGAGCAGGTTTGGGCGGGGACGGTGGAGGTCGCCGGCCAGCTCAACCAAGAGGTGACCACCGCGGTGCCGGTCGGCGCCCTGGTGCCGGAACTCGAGACCGGTGTCTACGTGCTGACCGCAAGCCCCGAGCGGGTCCTGGCTCATGTCGGCGGTGACTGTGAGGAGGGTTGCGGCCAGGGGGGCGCCACCCAGTGGTTCGTGGTCTCGGACCTCGGTCTCACCGCGCTGACCGGCAACGACGGACTCCATGCGCTGGTGCGCTCGCTCTCTACCGCGGCATCCGTGGCCGGGGTGACGATCCGGCTCATTGCCCGGAACAACGAGATCCTGGGCACCGTGACCACGGATGCCGCAGGCTATGCCCGACTGGAGTCGGGCATGCTGCGGGGCAGCGGCGGCAATACGCCGCTGCTGCTCACCGCGGAGTCCGCCGACGGGGACTATGGGCTGTTGGACCTCAGCCAGGGTCCGTTCGATCTCACCGACCGTGGAGTGGATGGCCGGCCCGCCCCCAAGCCGATGGATGTCTACCTGGTAGCGGACCGCGGCGTCTATCGCCCCGGCGAGACCGTGCATCTCATCGCGCTCGCGCGCGATGCTCGGGCCGCGGCCATTGGCGGCATCCCCCTCACCCTGGTCATCGATCGCCCGGACGGGGTGGAGCGCGAGCGCAGGGTGCTACCGGACACGGGCCTCGGCGCCCATCAGGGCGATCTGGTCCTCTCATCGGTTGCCATGCGCGGCACTTGGCGGGCCAGGGTCTATGCGGACCCGAAGGCTGAGCCCTTGGCCGACACCGCATTCCTGGTGGAGGACTTTATTCCGGAACGCCTGGACTTCGAGCCCAAGGCCGCGGCGGATTCGCTGACCGAGCGCCAGCCGACCGAGGTGAATCTCACCGCACGGTTCCTCTACGGCGCACCGGCTGCCGGGCTCGAGATCGAGGGCGAGACCCTGGTGGGTCCGGCCGAGGGGATCGCCGCCTATCCGGGCTATCGATTCGGTCTGGCGGACGACGAGCCGGAGCAGGCAATGGAGCCCCTGCCCGAGGTGGTGACGGACGACCAGGGTCGGGCTGAGGTCCGAGTGGCACTGCCGGAGCTCCCGCCCACCAGCCGGCCATTGACCGCAGACGTCCGGATCCGGGTCGTCGATCCCGGTGGCCGGCCGGTGGAGCGCCGCCTGACCCTCCCCGTGGCGGTGGAGGCGTCCAGGCTCGGCATCCGGCCGCTGTTCGACGGCGAGGCGCAGGAGGGCGGCAGCGCCGGGTTCGAGGTCATCGCGCTGGATGCCGAGGGGCAGCGGCGTGCAGTCCAGGGGGTCGCCTGGACACTTTACCGGGTTGAGACCCGATTCCAGTGGTATCGCTCGGACGACGGGACCTACGACTATGAGCCCATGGAGCATACGAGCCGAGTGGCCGACGGCACGCTGGATCTCGCCGTCGAGCGGTCCGGGCGGATCGAGGCCCCAGTAGAGTGGGGCGCGTACCGGTTGGAGCTCTCGGCGGACGGCCTGCTCCCGGCGAGCGTGGGGTTCGAGGCCGGCTGGTACGTGGCGCCAAAGGCAGCCGACACGCCCGATCAGCTCAAGCTCTCGCTGGACCGTGAGCGCTACCGGGTGGGGGAGACGGCGAGGGTGCATCTCCAACCCAGGGCAGCCAATGGTGCGGCAGCGCGCCCGGCGGTGGCCTTGGTGATGGTGCTGGACGACCAACTGATCACCATGCAGGCCGTGGAGGTATCACCCGGCGGCACCACGCTGGATCTTCCGGTGACCGCCGATTGGGGGGCCGGGGCCTATGTCACCGCGGCACTCTACCGGCCCCTGGATGCCGGAGCCGGACGGATGCCCGAGCGCGCCATCGGCCTCGCCTGGGCCGGAGTCGATCCGGCGGGGCGCCGGCTCACGGTGCAGATCCGGACACCAGAGACTCCGCGGCCCCGCCGGAGCCTGCCGGTGACCCTGCAGGTGCCCGGGCTCGACCCCGGAGCCGAGGCCCATGTGACCCTCGCCGCGGTGGACGTGGGAATCCTCAATGTTACGGGCTACCGCCCGCCGGCACCGGACGCCTGGTACTTCGGACAGCGCCGGCTCGGGATCGAGATCCGCGATCTCTATGGTCAGCTCATCGACCCGATGCAGGGGGCCCTGGGCGTGGTGCGCTCCGGTGGGGACGCGGGTGGCATCCGGATGCAGGCACCGCCGCCCTCGGAGGAGCTGATGGCCTGGTTCTCGGGCGTGGTGCGGCTGGATGCGGAAGGCCGCGCCAGCTTCGATGTCCCGGTCCCGGACTTCAACGGCACGGTGCGTCTGATGGCCATGGCCTGGACCGCCGACGGCGTTGGCCACGGGGTCAGCGACGTGCAGGTGCGCGATCCACTGGTGGTCAACGCCTCGCTGGCGCGGTTTCTCTCACCCGGGGACCGCTCGCGTCTGCTGCTGGGGCTGACCCAAGTCGAGGGTACAGGCGGCCCCACCCAGGTCTCCGTGAGTGCGGAAAAGGGCCTGGTGTCGCTGGATGCCGGTCAGGCGGCCCACGCCCTGGACCTGGCGCCCGGCCGTCGAATCGATCTGGCGATCCCGCTGCAGGGCAGGGCGGTGGGTGACGAGCGGCTGTTGGTCGCAATCGCCATGGCAGACGGCACGACACTGCAGAAGCAGCTCGCGCTGGGCGTGCGCGACAACTCGCCCCGAATGCGCACCAGTACCGCGTACGACCTCGCCCCTGGTGCCGCCGCGCTCATGCTCACACCGGACCTGCTCGGCGAGATGGTGCCGGGCACCGGCGCACTCACCGCCTCGGTGAGCCTGGCAGGGCGTCTCGACCCGGCGGGCATCCTGCGCGATCTGGACCGCTATCCCTACGGCTGCACCGAGCAGCTCACCAGCCGGGCTCTGCCGCTGCTCTATTTGGATGAGGTGGCACTGGCAGCCGGACTGGAGGGTGATCCCGCGGTGCGGCCGCGCGTCGACGAGGCCATCGTCCGGATCCTGGGCAACCTGGCCCGTGATGGCAGCTTCGGTCTCTGGTCGCCCGGCGGGGGCGACCTCTGGCTGAGCGCCTACGCGGCCGACTTCCTGACCCGGGCGAGGGAGCGTGGATACGAGGTCCCAGGGGCGCCGTTCGATTTGGTGCTGGAGGGCCTGGCCAATCAGGCGGCCTATGCGTCACCGGGACCGGCAGATGCCTACGCGCTCTATGTGCTGGCGCGAAACGGCAAGGCATCGCTGGGCGACTTGCGGTATCTCGCCGACGAGCGGCTGGCGGATCTGGAGACGCCCATGGCCAGGGCGCAGGTCGGTGCCGCCCTCGCGCTGTATGGCGACATGGCCCGCGCGGCCAGCGTGCTGCGGGCCGCCGAGGCATCCATCCGCGATCCGGTCAAAGGCAGTTGGCGCGCGGACTATGGCTCGCCGGTCCGGGATGCCGCGGCGGTGCTCGCGCTGGCGGCGGAGTCCGGAACCCGTGCGCTGGATCTGCGAACACTGGCGAACCGGGTCGGGACGTTGAAGGACCAGCGGTCCTATCTCAGCACCCAGGACGCTGCTTGGCTCCTGCTCGCGGCTCAGGCGCTGAACGCGGACGAGTCGGTGATCAGGCTCTCGATAGACGGCGCCGAGCACGGGGGTGCGTGGTACCAGCGGCTCGACCAGCAACGGCTGTCGGCGGGCCCGATGGTGGTCCGTAACCTCGGGGACCGGAGCCTGGATGCCATGGTCACGGTCACGGGCGTGCCACTGGTGCCGCCGCCGGCGGGTGGCAACGGCTGGCGCATCGAGCGGGCCTGGTACGACCTGGAGGGCCGGCGGGTAAAGCTCGATGGCGTGCCCCAAGGGACCAGACTGCTCGCCGTGGTCACGGTGCGTGCGGATCGAAAGGGCAAGGCCAGGCTCATCGTCGACGATCCCTTACCGGCCGGGTTCGAGATCGACAACCGGAACCTGCTCGCCTCCGGTGACGTCGGCAAGCTCCCCAGGGTCTCGCTCCTGGATGCGGCGGCCCACACGGAGTTTCGCTCGGACCGCTTCATCGCCGCGCTGGAGCGTAGCGAGTCCGATCCCGAGACCTTCCAGCTCGGCTACATCCTGCGGGCGGTGACCCCGGGGCGCTATGCACACCCGGCGGCGACGGTGGAGGACATGTACGACCCGGCCCGCCGTGCCTGGACCGCGGCCGGCTCGGCCAGCGTGCTCGGCCCGGTGCAATGATCCGGCGGGGTGCTGGCTGTCAGCCGGTGGCCCGACGCCCCTGGGCCGGCAATCCGTTGCCGGCCCGGGGCGACTCCTCGGCCCGGGGCCGAGGGTCTTGGGGGGTAGGTGTCGGCATCTGAATGTCGACTGACGGTGGAGAGGCGATGACGCTTGGCTTGGGCTCGCGCTGGGGCTGGTGGTCGGCTGTCGCCCTGCTGGCCTGCACGCTGTCGGGACTTGCCGCCTGGGGGGCGTTGGAGCGGGCAATCTCTGGAGCGCAGGTGCCGGGATTGTCCGTGCCCGTCTCCACCCAGGTGCTGGACCGCGACGGCCGGCTGCTGCGGGCCTTCCCCGTGCAAGCGGGGCGCTATCGGCTGCCGGTGGACCTGTGCGAGGTCGATCCGGCATTCATCGATCTGCTGCTGGCCGTAGAGGACCGGCGTTTTCGCGATCACCGTGGGGTCGATCCCGTGGCGCTCGCGCGGGCCGGGCTGCAGCTCCTGACCCGGGGGCGGATCATCTCCGGGGGCTCCACGATCAGCATGCAGCTGGTGAGGCTTCTGACCACAGGGACCACCCGCACCCCGTCGCGAAAGCTGAGCCAGATCATCCTCGCACTGGCCCTGGAGCGTCAGCTGACGCGAGAGACAGCGACGGCCGGGAGAGGTTGTCCGGGGCTGGGGCTGTCGCCGGGCAAGGCGGCCATCCTCACGGCCTATCTCCAGGTGACGCCCTACGGCGGCAACCTGGAGGGACTGGGCGTCGGCTCGCCGGCCTGGCTGGGAAAGACTCCCGAGCGGCTGTCGCTGGCGGAGTCGGCCCTGTTGGTGGCGCTGCCCCAGGCCCCCGAGGCCCGGCGCCCGGATCGCGATGGCAGCGCCGCGCGCCGGGCGAGGGACCGCATCATCCGCCGTGCACGCGATCTCGGTCTGGTGGACGAGCGGGCCGCGGAGATGGCCCTTCGGTCTCCGGTTCCGGTCGGACGCAGGCCCTTCCCGATGCTGGCGGCCCACGTCGCCGGGCGCGTGGTGCGGGCGTCCCCCGGAAGGTCGGTGCACCGGCTGACCCTGGACGGCAGGCTCCAAGAGCGGCTGGAGTCCCTGGCCGCGGCGCGCGCCAGAGCACTGGGTCCGCGGGTCTCGGCCGCCATCCTGGTGGCCGATCACCGCACCGGCGAGGTCCTGGCCTCGGTGGGCTCGGCCGGCTTCACCGATGTGGCGCGAGATGGGTTCATCGACATGACTCGAGCGCCTCGCTCACCGGGCTCGACGCTCAAACCGCTGATCTATGGTCTCGCATTCGAGCTGGGCATCGCCCATCCCGAGAGCCTCATCGAGGATCGGCCTACGGCCTTCGCCGGCTATGTCCCCACCAACTTCGACCAGGGGTTCCATGGCACGGTCACGGTGCGCCAGGCCCTGGCCAGCTCGCTCAATGTCCCGGCGGTGCAATTGCTGGATGCGGTGGGGCCGGCCCGCTTGCTCTCGCGGCTGCGCCGGGCCGGCACCGCCCCGGAGCTGCCGGAGGGCCGGCCGGCCGGGCTTGCCATCGGGCTCGGCGGTCTCGGCCTGACGCTCACCGACCTGGTACGTGTCTATGCGGCCATCGCCCGCGGTGGGCGCTCGCTCACGCTGACCGAGACCCTGGGCGGACCGGCGAGCGGCGCCGGTGAGCGGATGCTGGAGCCGCCAGCCGCCTGGTACCTCGGCTCGATCCTGCAAGAGGCCCCGCTGCCGGCCACGGCGGCAATCACCGAGGTCGCCTTCAAGACCGGTACCTCCTACGGCTACCGGGACGCCTGGGCCATCGGCTTCGACGGCCGCCATGTCGCCGGCGTCTGGCTGGGGCGCCCGGATGCCGTGCCAGTGCCCGGCCTGATCGGCCTGGAGGCCGCCGCACCCATGCTGCTCGATACCTTCGCTGCCCTCGGGCCAACGGAGCCCTTGCCGGGACCGCCTCCCGGCGTGCTGACCGCAGGCAATGCCGAGCTGCCGCCGACCCTGCGCCACGCCAGGGTGGGTGGCGCGGTCCCCATCGCGTCCAGCAGTCCGGGGCCGGAGATCGCCTTCCCGCCCGACGGGGCTCGTCTGCCGCTCGGCCGCGGGGATAAGCTCCCACTCAAGGTCCGGCATGGGCTGCCGCCGTTCGTCTGGCTGGTAGACGGCAGCCCGGTGGCTCGGGAGCCCTTCCGGCGCGCGACCAACTGGACGCCGCGGGGCTTAGGATTCACCGTCGTCTCGGTGGTGGACGCCCTGGGCCGTGGCAGTCGGGTGCGGGTCTACTTGGAGAACGCCCCGGGGAATCCCCAGCCACGGTGAGCAAGCTGAACAATCACCCGGCGGGAGGCCGGACTGATCGTCGTCCTCGGAGCTCACAACACCGGCCCCAGCACGGCCACCGTGTTGTTCCACAACCTTCTGCGCCAGTTCCAGCCGTCGACCTCGGCCGCGGCGACCGGTCGGGACTTGTCGATGTAGGACTGTTGACGGGCGCGCATATCCGCGGTCAGTGCCCGGTCGTAGAACAGGATGTTGTTCTCGTAGTTCAGATCGAAGCTGCGCCGGTCCATGTTGGCCGAGCCGATCAGCGTGACCTCGCCGTCCAGGGTCAGGGACTTGGTGTGCAACAGGCCGCCGACGTACTCGTGGATGATCACGCCGGCCGCCAGCAGGTCGGCGTAATAGCTTCGGCTGGCGGCGGCGACGATTCGGCTGTCGTTGCGGGCCGGGAAGACGATGGTTGTCTCCACACCCCGTCGGGCACTGGCGCACAGGGCCGCCTGCAGGGAGTCGTTGGGGACGTAGTACGGCGTGGTGACCACCAGCTCGCGGCGGGCGGTATAGATCAGGGTCTCGAACAGCTCCGGCATCGCCGACCAGCGCACGGTGGGGCCGGTGCCCACCACCTGCGCTGTCAAGCCCGAGGCCGTCTGTGGCAGCGGCTTGCGCAACAGCGCGTCGATGTCCTCGTCCGTCTCCACCATCCAGTCGGCGCCGAACAGGCACTGGTTCTGGCGGGCGATCGGCCCCTCGAAGCGCATCATGGCATCGACCCACGGGGCGTACTTCGGCTTGACGCGGAACTCCGGGTCGGCGCAGTTCTGGCTGCCGCAGTAGGTGATCCAGTCATCGATGACGACGATCTTGCGATGGTTGCGCAAGTCGATCCGTCCGCGCAGCGCGCGCAGCAGCGGGTTACCGATGGGTAGCGCTCGCGCCAGCCTGACGCCGGCGGCTTCCATGCGCTGCCAATGCGCCGAGCGGATCATCAGCCGGGAGCCCAGGTCGTCAACCATGGCGCGGCAGGTGACGCCGCGCTCGGCAGCACGGACCAGGGCATCGGCAACCCGGCAGCCGTTGTTGTCCGGCAGCCAGATGTAGAACAACAGGTGCACATGATCCACGGCCGCGTCGATGTCGGCCACCATGGCGTCGATGGTGGCATTGGAATCGGCAAGCAGCCGCGCCCGGTTGCCGCCGACGGGCACGAAGCCGCTGATGGAGCGCCCGACCTCGAACAGGTGGCGGTGTCCCGCGGGCACGTCGGGCTGGAGCGCTGGCGCATCGCTGCCCGGGGCGTCCTGGACCCGAGGCATGCGTTTCAGCACCGCGCGGGCGCGGGTGATATAGGCGCGGCCGATATTGACCTCGCCGAACAACAAGTAGGCGATGATGCCGATCACGGGCAGTGCAGCGATCACCACGACCCAAGCAATGCGCGAGGCCGGATCGCGATGCGGGCGCAGCAGCACGCGGACGATCACCGCCGCCTGAACGGCCAGGTGCAGGGCGATGCCGAGAAGCGCGACGATGGATTGGTTCATGGGGCTGTCTGGTTGGCGTTGCCGTGGTGGGTGCCGGCGTCAACGGCGCCGTTGGAAGACAGCCCGCGCTAGCGCCGGCTGGCGGTGAACGAAAGCTGGATAGTTGGTCCACGAACGATGATCGCAGAAAATGGCACGGGAGGACGTGCCGTGCCCCCCAACTGGTCCGTGTAGCTTCGCGCGCCGCGCCAGAGCACAAATATTTCCTGCGCGGAGCTGCTGAGAGGAGCGGGTCACCGCCAGCGCAGCACGACGGTCCGACCGGGAACGACCTCGACCTGCGGGAGCCGGGCCATCATTGCGCACACGGCGGTTGAGCGATGTACCCGCAAGTCCTTTAGCAACTCGGCGTTCGATAACGTGCCATGCGTTTGTAGCCGCTGCCAGGCGAGGTTGAACATCCAGGCCGGCACTGGCTCTGCGCCTCCGGTCCTTTCGCGGGAGCGCTCGGTTTCGATCTGAACCTCAAGGGGCGTCAGCTCGACGACGCGGTTCGGCCGATCGCGCCCCAGTATTCGGAATACTGGGTCGCGGCGAATCTCGGCTTCAAGAGCCGCATACAGCCGTGGCTCAAACGCCTCTTCCTGCGGCGTGACCCATTTTTCTGTCCAGGGCTGAACGCGCGGGTCCTCCCAAAGGTTCAGCGCCCACTCCCAGGCTCTCGCAATCGGCTGGTCGGACCGCAGACCATGCAACGCCACAGCCGCCTCGATGTTGGCAAAAAGACCACCTGTTAGATTCGCCGAGCCGACAACGGCTCGCGCGGCTTTCCCCGTGTTGCCCAGGTAGAGTTTCGGATGGAATGTCCTGCCGGCTCCCGGATTTAGAACACGGATATCCATGCCCAGGCCCGCCGCCATCGATAAAGCGGCAGGGGTGGTGGTCTGGAACGTAGTCTTCACAAGAAGCCGAGCGCGAACCTTTCGGCGGCGCAACCGCCCCAGCTCACTTTGCAGGAGACGTAATCCCTTCTCTTGTACGAAGGCGACACAAAGAAAAACATCGTCGGCACTGTCCAGCGTGGAGCGGACAGCACTCAAGAGCGTCCTGTCGTTGGTGGTCACCG